>Ga0310811_10010042_pt1 | contig 12231 bp, 11 predicted proteins | sample YCmetagenome_FD_207642 | JGI IMG/M metagenome (GOLD analysis project Ga0310811, IMG submission 207642) | Soil microbial communities from experimental microcosm in Duke University, North Carolina, United States - YC | ecosystem: Engineered > Artificial ecosystem > Soil microcosm > Unclassified ... | reverse complement strand
CTGGATAGCGATCCCTACGTGATCATCCGTCCCGAGGGCGACTGGGATCGTCCCGGCGTGCTCGATGCCTCGGCGGGGCGGGCGGTGACCTCGCCGCTGCGGGATCTCGCGCTGGCCGACAGCTGAACGGGTGCAGCTCTGCGCAAGATAATGCCGGTCTCCCACGACGATCCGCTGGTTCTGGTCTGCGCGGACCTCCAGGTGGAATATCTGATCTCAGGGCGCCGCCACGTCGTTCTCGACGGCGACGCCGCAATCAAGCGCTGCCTGGAACTGCTCGCGTTGTGGCGGAGCAACGGCTGGCCGGTGATGCATTTGAAACGCATCGCGGAGGCGGCGTGGTTCAATCCGTCACCCAGGCTGACCGATTGGATTGCCGAGGCCAAGCCCCGGCCGGGCGAGATGATGTTCGAGCACGCGTTGCCATCGGCCTACAGTTCCTCCCGGTTCGCCGACCACATGTCCAGTATCCGCAATGTGCGCTGCGTGCTGACCGGCTTTTCCCTCGACGAGACTATCCTGGCTACCGTCGTCGAGGGATTTCATCGAAGCCACCGCTATCAGGTGGTCACCAATGCCGTGGCCTGCCGGCAGCCGGACACAAGCGAGGCGGCCGTCTACAAGCAGTCGGTGGTGAATGTCATCGCCAATTTTGCTACACTCCAGTCCAGCGCTGAACTGATCAGAACCAGCGGCGCCGTCGCGGTCTAGGCCGACGCGATCGGCGGATGGATGGGGGGACATTGTCGCGGGAGGACGAGCTCAAGGAGCTGGCGAGCGACCTGTCGCGTGCCGTCGAGGCGGCGCGCCGGGCCGGTCTGCCCACGACCGCCTATCTGTTGTCGATGGCTCTGGTCGAGGTGAGGGAGGCCGCAGCCGACGACGACGGGAATGATGACGGCGCGGCCTGAGCGCTGCGCCGTGTGCGGCTTTGTGCAACGCTGCTGAGCGCTTGCTGCCGACGAATTGGCGTTGCAAGTTCTGCCCTGTCGCAATAGCCAAGTGAACGATGCTGGCTGCGCCGGCGACGTGATGACGTAAGGGATTCCGCAAATGTCCATGCTGCCCAATTCGCAAGAAGCCCGGGATGTGGCCTACCAGCTCCACGCTTACACCAATGCGCGCGCCCATCAGCAGGCAGGTCCGCTGGTGATCGAGCGCGGCGAGGGGCCGTACGTGTTCGATGCGGCGGGCAAACGCTATTTCGAGGCGATGGCGGGCCTGTGGAGCGTCGGGCTCGGGTTCAACGAGAAGCGGCTGGTCGAGGCCGCGCACAAGCAGATGCAGGCGCTGCCATTCTATCACACGTTCTCGGCCAAATCGCACGGACCCTCGATCGATCTCGCCGAGAAGCTGGTCGCGCTCGCGCCTGTCACCATGAGCAAGGTGTTCTTCACCAATTCCGGCTCGGAGGCGAATGACACCGTCCTCAAGCTGATCGCCTATCGTTCGAACGCGCTCGGCCAGCCCCAGCGCAAGAAGATCATCAGCCGGATGCGCGCCTATCACGGCGTCACCATTGCATCTGCGAGCCTCACCGGCCTGCCCAATAATCACCGTTCGTTCGATTTGCCGCTGCCGAACATCCTGCACACGGGCTCACCGCATTTTTACAAGGATGGCGCGCCGGGCGAGAGCGAGGAAGCGTTTGCGACGCGTCGGGCCGAGGAGCTCGATGCGTTGATCCAGAAGGAGGGCCCGGACACGATTGCGGCCTTCTTCGGTGAGCCGGTGATGGGAGCGGGCGGCGTGGTCGTGCCGCCGGCCACCTATTGGGACAAGATCCAGAAGGTGCTGAAGAAGTACGACATCCTGCTGGTCGCCGACGAGGTGATCTGCGGCTTCGGTCGCACCGGGAAGATGTTTGGCTGCGAGACTTATGGTATCAAGCCCGACGCGATGGTGGTCTCCAAGCAGATCACTTCGAGCTATTTCCCGCTGTCGGCCATCATCATGAACGACCGCATGTTCGAGCCGATCGCGGACGAGAGCAACAAGATCGGCGTGCTCGGCCACGGGTTCACCGCAGGCGGCCATCCGGTCGGCTCGGCGATTGCACTGGAAAACCTCAAGATCATCGAGGAGCGCGGTCTGGTCGCGCATGCCGCCGAACTCGGCGGCTACATGCAGGGCAAGCTGCGCGAACTCACCAGCCATCCGCTGGTCGGCGAGGTTCGCGGCGTCGGCATGATCGCGGCGCTCGAGCTGGTGCTCGACAAGGGCCGCAAGACTGCAGCCGCGACGCCCGGCGCCGTCGGCGGCATGGCGAGTCGCATGCTCCAGGAACGCGGCGTGATCTCGCGCAACATGCTCGATGCCATCGCCATCTGCCCGCCGCTGATCGTCACCAAGGCTCAGATCGACGAACTGATTGCCGCGATATCAGGCGTGCTTGATGACATGAAGCCGGAAGTGGCGAAGCTGCCGCAGGCGTAAGCGCTCTCCTCGTCATTGCGAGGAGCGAAGCGACGAAGCAATCCAGACTGTCTCCGCGAAAACGGACTGGATTGCTTCGCTACGCTCGCAATGGGGGTAGGGCAGGCAGCGAGTCCTACGCTCGCTGAACCCCGACCACGCGACCCTTCTCGATCGCAAGCGCGAGTTCGCCGCGTTTCAGCTTCAGCGCGGCATCGCCGAACAGCTCGCGGCGCCAGCCGCGGAGCGCCGGCACGTCGGCCTCGTCATCGGCTGCGATCTCCTCGAGATCGTCGACGGTTGCGATCACCTTGCTCGCCACGGCATGACGCTCGGCGGTCATGCGCAGCAGCACCTTCAGCAGTTCGACGGTCGCGGCGCCATTGTTGTTGTTGCGCGGCTTCTCCAGCTTCGGCAGCGTGGCGAAATCCCGCGCCAGCCCGCGCTCGACGGCGGCGACGATGTCCGAGCCCCATTTGGACTTCTCAAAGCCCTTCGGCACCGAGCGCAGGTGGGCAAGCTTCTCGATCGTGTTGGGGGCGTGGGTCGCGATGTCGCTCACGGCCTCATCGCGCAGCACGCGCCCCCGCGGGACGTCACGACTCTGCGCTTCCTGCTCGCGCCAGGCCGCGACCTCCATGAGCACCGCGAGGTCCTTCGGCTTGCGCACCCGCGTTTTCAGCCGCTCCCAGGCGCGCTCGGGGTGGAAGTCGTAGGTCTTGGGCGAAGTCAGGACCTCCATCTCGATCGAGACCCATTCGCTGCGGCGGCGCTTCTTTAGGTCGGCGTCGAGCGCGGCGAAGACGTCGCGCAGATGCGTCACGTCGGAGACCGCGTAATGCATCTGCTCTTTCGTCAGCGGCCGGCGCGACCAGTCGGTGAAGCGGTGGGTCTTGTCCGGCCGGTGGCCGGTGACCTTCTCGACCAGCGCGTCATAGGCGATGCTGTCGCCATAGCCGAGCACCATGGCGGCGACCTGGGTGTCGAACACCGGATGCGGGATGATATTGGCCTGATGCCAGATGATCTCGATGTCCTGGCGCGCGGCGTGGAACACCTTCAGCACGCTCTCGTTGGCCATCAATTCGAAGAAAGGCTTGAGATCGATGCCCTCGGCCAGGGTGTCGATGACGATCGCTTCCTCGGGGCTGGCCATCTGCACCACGCACAACAGCGGGTAATAGGTGGTCTCGCGCAGGAACTCGGTATCGACGGTAATGACGGGATGCTTGGCCAGTCGGCTGCAGGCAGCCGCGAGGTCAGCGGTGGTGGTAATCAAATCCATGAACGGCCCATGACACTTGCTATCAGCCGTTCTGCCGAAAGCGCTGTGATGTCAAGGGGCTCTTGACGAATTCGAGCCTTGCATTGGAACCAGAATCGCCTGAAGCGGCCAGAATTCCTATTCGTAGCGGATCCGGTGCGAGGATTTGCGGGCGCAGGGGACTGCCACCACGATCAGGCACATGCCAACCAGCGCCAATCCCAGGAACTCGAAAACCAACAGATCCACGGCGGAAATCTCCAGAAACACCGTTAGATTTGTCGGCTGTGCGTTGAGGGTCTATTAATTCAAATGGTTACCGGCGGCGGGCCGGGCCGGATGGTGGACGGGGGGTTAATGGTCGGAGGGCCCCCCATCACGTGATGAACTTCGGCAGCCTGCCGCCAAGGTATCCACGGCGGCGAGGACCCTTCGACGTCCGGGGTGAGCGCGTGGTGTTTGACGCGGTCGTTGGACCCGCATTCGAGCCGCTGACAGCGGCGATATCAGCCTCCCTCGAAGATTCTCTTTCGCGCGTTGTCGACATGCGTGCGCATCGCGCGACGGGCTCCTTCTTCGTCCTGGGCCTCGACAGCTTCGAAAACGCGGCGGTGTTCCTGCTGGCCTCGCAGGATTCGGCCGCGCGGTTGAATGAGCGACAGGTTGCGGTTCAGATTGACGCCGATGGCGATCTGTTCCCTCAGCGACATCAGCGTTTCGACGAAGAAGCGGTTGCCGCTCGCCTCTGCGATCGTGCGATGGAAGAGCAGATCCTCCTCGACGCCGAGGCCGCCCTCGCGCCCCTGCGCAACCATGGCATCGAGCTTCGTCAGGACCTGCTGGATACGACGGAGACTTTGCTTGTCGCGGTTTCGCGCGGCCAGCGCGGCGGCATCGCCCTCGACGGCCATCCGGAACACAAAGCAGCGCTGGATGTCGGGGATGCTGCTGACCGGCGCGAAGTCGAAGGCATTGGCGGCCGGGCGCCGCGTGACGAACCAGCCCGCTCCCTGGCGCGATGCGATCAGCCCGTCATCGCGCAATCGCATCAGCGCTTCGCGAACGACGGGGCGCGAGACGTCGAGCAGTTCGGCAAGGCCGTTCTCGGGCGGCAGCCGGCAGTCGACAGGAAGGATGCCCATCGCGATATGACCGAGCACGTGGTCATAGACGCGATCGCTCAACCGTCCCGTCGAGGAGGAGAGCTGCAATTCCGCGGATTTCATCGCAGGCTTTTTCAAGTCCAGCTCCGCCCGGTTTTGCGTGGGGCATACAAACAAGTTTTTAACATCTCAATCCGTGCGCCGAGGCGCATGGCCGCAGGTCGAGGCGGCTGAAGAACAGATGGCTTGACAAGCGGCAAGAACTTCGTCGATGCTCGCCTTACAAATAAATAACAAGTCGCGCCAAAAATAAAGCGCTTGGGAGGTGAGAATGAGGATCAGGTCTGCGACCTTGACGGCCGCCGCCTTGATGGGAGCGGCGTTTTGTGGCGGAGCCCTTGCTACTCCGATCAGTCTTTCTATCATCGATACCGGCGGCGACCTCGCCTCCACGCAAATCATCATTGAGAACTACAAGAAGGCCAATCCGGACAAGGTCGGTGAGATCAAGATCCAGCGTGCGCCAGCACCGGAGCTTCCGGCCAAGATCAAGGCGCAGCAGGACGCCGGACGACTCGATATCAATCTGGTGCTGACCGGGCAGGATGGCGGCGCGCTGTTGGCCCAGAACGGCCAGCTCATCGCGATCCCCGACTATCTTAAAAGTTTTCCGCGTGACGCTCTCACCGACGCGGGCAAGGCGCTTTACGACGAGGGCAAGGGCGTCCTCATTCCGTCCGTCGGCAATGCCGGAGGGCCGGTGCTGATCTACAATCCGGCGAAGGTGCCGAACCCGCCCAAGACCGCGCAGGAGTTGCAGGCGTGGGTGAAGGCGAACCCGGGCAAGTTCATGTACGCGCGCCCGGCGAACAGCGGACCGGGCCGCGCGATCCTGCAGGGCTTTGCCTTCATGCTCGGGGATTCCAAGCCGCTCGACCCGGAAAAGGGCTGGGACAAGAGCTGGGACTACCTCAAGGAGCTCGGCAAGTCGGTGGAGTACTATCCGACCGGCACTGCGATCACGCTGAAGGAGTTCGCGCAGGGGCAGCGTTGGATGATCGCGGGGATCATGGAGTGGGACATGAAGCCCCGCGCGCAGAGCGTGATTCCGCCGGAGTCCAAGATCGCCATTCTGGAGAACACCACGTTCGTGGTCGATGGCCACTATTGGTGCATCCCGAAGGGAGTGCCTCAGGAGCAGGTCGACGTCATCGTCGACCTCATGAAGTTCATGTGGAAGCCGGACCAGCAGGCGCTGACCTGGAAGGCCTTCATCGGCCCGGTCGTGAAGGCCGCGTCGCTGGCATCGGCGCCCAAGGAGATCCAGGACGAGGTGAAGGAGTTCTGGCGTCCTGAATACGATCAGATCGGAACCAGGTGGAAGGTGTCCCCTCCGTTGGGCGTGACCGAGCTGAGCTACGCGATGGAACGGTGGGACCGTGAGATCGGCGCCGACCAGGTCAAGAAGCAATAACAACAAAGATCAGGACGCGAGGGCTCGCTGAAGCGGCCCTCGCGCGCGCGTGCGGGGCGGAAGCATGGCCGATTCCATTGACAATCTGCAGATGTCGATCACGAAGCGCTACGGCGGCAAGGTCGTGCTTGACCATTTTCCGCTCGAGATCGTCGGCGGTGAGTTCGTCACCTTCCTGGGGCCGAGCGGGTGCGGGAAATCTACGGCGCTCGGCATCATCGCGGGCCTTGTGCCGCCGAGCGACGGCGAGATTCACCTGAACGGGCGGCGAATTGACGACGTGCCGCCGGAGAGGCGGGGCTTCGGCATGGTGTTCCAGAACTATGCGCTGTTCCCGCATTTGACTGTCTTCGGCAATGTCGCCTTCGGCCTTTCGCTGCAGAAGCGTCCCTCCGCGGAAATCGGGCAGCGCGTCCAGGAAATGCTCGGCCTGGTACGCCTTGCCGGTTATGAAGACCGCTATCCCGGCCAGCTCTCCGGAGGACAGCAGCAACGCGTCGCCATCGCGCGCGCTCTCGTGCTGCATCCCCGCCTGATGCTGTTCGACGAGCCGCTGTCCAATCTCGACGCCAAGCTGCGCGTCGAGATGCGCGCCGAGATCAAGCAGCTCCACGCGCGGCTCGGCTTGACGTCCATCTACGTCACCCACGATCAGGCCGAGGCGCTGTCGCTCTCCGACCGCATCGTCGTGCTGCGTGAGGGCGTGCTGATGCAGGTCGGCACGCCGCAACAGATCCATGACACGCCCAACAACGTCTTCGTCGCCGATTTCATGGGCGTTCGAAATTTCCTCGATGTCACGCTCGGCATGGAAGCGGGCGGCACGATCGAGGCTGGTTTCAGGGGACAGATGCTGCAGGCCAGGGCCAGGGACGGCTTTCGCCCGGGCGAGCAGGCTGTCCTCGCAATCCGCCCCGAGGATGTGCGTCTCGGCAAGGCCGCCGATGGCGCCAACGCGATGCGCGGCAAGGTCGAACTGGTCGAATATCTCGGGCGCGAGCAGGAGGCCGAGATCTCGCTCGAGGGCGGTGCGCGGCTCTGGATCCGCTCGCTTGAGAAGCTCACATTGGGCGAGACGCTGGATCTGACCCTGCCGGCGGACAAGTTCGTCCTGCTGCGGCGCGAGTGAGAGGGCAGATCGTGGCTCGCATCCGCTCCGACTCTCGCAGCGAACTCGACCTCGTCGCGATCCTGTGTCTCGCGCCGTCGCTGCTTTATGTGCTCGCGATGTTCGTCTACCCGTTCCTGTACGGTATCTACATCAGCCTGCAGCCGAAGAAGCCAGGAGCGGGGATATTCGCGAACTACGTCGCCTTCTTCAGCGACGCCTATCAATATAGCACGATCAAGACCACCTTCATGCTGGCCTTGCCGACGACGGTTGCGGTGGTGCTGGTGGCGCTGTTTCTCGCCTACGGCATGCGGCGCGGCATCTGGTTCGAGCGCACCATCACGACGATCCTGGTGCTGCCGATCTCGCTCGGCGTCGTTTTCCTGTCGGAAGGAATTCTGGGCTTCTACGGCCATAACGGCTGGCTCAACCAGTTGCTGATCGCCGCCGGGCTGATCGAGAACCCGCTCGAGCTGACGCATAATTCCATCGGCGTCACCTTCTCGCTGTTCATGCAGAACTTTCCGTTCTGCTTCCTGATGTTGCTCGGCTACATCTCCGGCATCGACCCGAGCCTGGAAAGCTCCGCCCGCATGCTGGGGGCGGGCCCCTGGACGATCTTCCGGCGCGTCATGTTTCCATTGATCGCGCCCGGCCTGATCATCGCGTTCGCACTGGTCTTCGTGATGAGCTTTGCCGTGTTTCCGTCCGCGGTGATGGTGGGCCAGCCGGCCGGCTCGACGCGGACGATTTCGATCGCGGCCTATCAGCAGGCATTCGAGCAATACGACATGTCCTATGCATCCGCGATCGCGGTCATCATGGGGCTTTGCCAGCTCGCGGCGCTGGTGCTGATCGTGCTGGTGCGTCGCCGCATGACCATCGCCACGACCATGGGCGTCGGCAAACGCTGAGGGGAAGCCAATGCGCGGACGGATGTGGAAACTGGCAATCTATCTGTTCCTGCTCGGGTTCATCCTCAACCTGCTCGGGATCGTGACGCATGTCGTAGTGAGCTCGTTCGCCAAGCGCTGGTTCGGCAAGCCGTTGCCGCCGGCCTTCACGACGGACTGGTTCGCTTATGCCTGGCGAGAGTTCGAGCTGCCTCACGTCCTCTTCATCACCTTGTTCATCGCGATGGCGGTGGTACTCATCGCGCTCGCGATCGGCTTTCCGGCGGCCTATGTGCTGGCGCGGCGGAATTTCAACGCCAAGCCGGTCCTGCTGCTGCTGTACTTCCTGCCGCTGCTCATCCCCCAGATGACCTATGGCATTCCGCTTGCCACAACCCTCTATGGTTTCGGGGTCGGCGGGACAGTGCTCGGTGTCGTTCTCGCCGTGCTCGTCCCCATGGTGCCGCTGGCTGTGTTCATCCTGCTGCCGTTCTTCGAGCAGATCAGCCTCAATCTGGAATGGTCGGCGCAGATGCTTGGCGCCAGCCGCCTGCAGATATTCCGCCGTATCCTGTTGCCGCTGATGCTGCCGGGCATTCTCACGGCAGGCTTGCTGGTTCTCGTGAACACGATCTCGAATTTCGAGCTGGCGTTCCTGCTTGCCGGGGGCGGCTCGCAGACCCTCGTCGTTGCGCTGTACTACAACGTCTTCGCCGGCGGCGTCCGCCCGGTCTATTCGATCGACGCCATGGCGGTGATCTACATGTGCACCGTGCTGTCGGTACTCCTGGTCGCGCTGCGCTTCGTGCGCCCGACGCAAATGGTGTTCAGGTTGGACGGCAAGCGCAACTGATCGGCTTGAAACGAAGACGGCGCCCCGCGGGACGGGGCGCCGAAAGATTCTGAGCCTGCGTTGCCAGCCTTACGGCAGCTTCAGCGACGTCTCGGCGTTGTACGGCTTAAGCGTCTCCTCCGCTGCCTTCTGGGCGGCGACAAGAGCTTCCTTCGGCTGCTTCTTGCCGTTGAGCACCAGCATCACCTCGTCCTCCAGGTTCTTGCGCACCGGCACGGTCTTGTAGGTCGCGAACCACGGCTTGGCGACGTCGAGCTGCTCCACGGCGGTCTTGGCGTCCGGGTTCTTGTTGAGGAAGTCGACCATGTCAGGCGTCTTGTAGGCGGCCATGTTGGGCGCGAAGTAGCCGGTCGCGCGGCTCCACCAGGCGCTCTTCTCGGGCGACGTCATCCACTTGATCAGCGTCCAGGCGGCCTTCTGCTTGTCGGCTTCCACGCCCGCCGGAATGATCAGCGAGGCGCCGCCGATCGGCACGGCGTTACGGACGTTGCGCGGGATGAAGGCGACCTTGTAGTTGAACTTGGCATTCTCGCGCACATAGGTCAGCGATCCCGTCGACAGCATCATCATCGCGGCGTTGCCGGAGATGAAGGAGGTGCTGACGGCCGGACCAGGCGTGGCGCCGGGCGGGTGGACCTTGTACTTGCTCACGAGGTCGTTCCACCAGGTCAGCGCGCCCAGCATCGAGGGCGTGTCGTAATAGACCTCGCCGCCGAACTCTTCGTTGTAGTAACGCCCGCCATTGGTCATGGTGAGCGTTTCCATCATCCATCCGCAATAGTCATAAGCGCAGGGGATCGCGATGCCCCATTGGGTCACCTTGTCGCCCTCACGCTTGGTGAGCTTCTTGGCCCAGTCGGTAAGCTCGGCCCAGGTCTGCGGCGGCTTGTTCGGGTCGAGGCCTGCTTCCTTGGCCTTGTCGGCGTTGATGTAGAGCAGCGGCGTCGAATTGTGGAACGGCACGCCGTAAACCGACCGGTTGATCACCGCATTGCCCTGGAGAGCGGGGAAGAACTGGCCGAGGAACTGGTCCTTGGTACTGCCGTCGACTGCGATCAGGCTGTCGAGATTGGTGAGCTCGTTCTCGATCTGCATGTCGAGCAGGAAGTTGGCCGACATGATCACCGCGGCTGGCGGCTTGCCGGCCTTGATCGAGGCGCGCGTCTTGATCAGCGTGTCGTCATAGGAGCCGGTGTAAACAGCGGTCGCCTTGATGTCGGGGTGACCCTCGTTGAACTCCTTGATCAGCGTGCCCATGTCGCGGGCGAGCTTGCCATCGACGGGCACGGGGAAGAACAAATCGATCTCGGTCGGACCTTCACCGGCGAGCGCCGGGAAGGCGAAAGCACCGGCCATGGCGAGGCCGAGCATGAGCCTGCGGGAGAACAGCATCCAAGAATCTCCTATTTGATGCCTGAGGTGACGAAAGAACTGATGAAGCGTTTCTGAAAGATCAGGAACGTGATGAGCAGCGGTGCAATCACCATCAGCGTGCCGGCGGCGATGGTGCCCCAGGCCTGCGTGCCTTCTGCGGTCTTGGTGAAGACCGAGAGCCCGACCGTGAGCGGTCGCTTGTCCGGCGAATTGATCACCATCAGTGGCCACAGGAAGTCGTTCCAGTGGCTGGTGACGGAGATGATGGCGAAGGCGGAAAAGCTCGGCAGCGACAGCGGCACGTAGATGTGGTGGATGCGCTGGATCAGGCTGGCGCCGTCGATCAGGGCGGCGTCTTCCAGTTCGGTCGGAATGGCCTCGAACGCCTGGCGCATCAGAAAGGTGCCGAAGGCGGAGGCGAAGAACGGCATCATCACGCCGGCGAGCGTGTCATAGAGGCCGAGCTGCACCACCAGGCTCAGGTTCGGCACGATCAGCAGAACCGGCACCAGCATCAGCTGCATCAGGAACAGATAGAAGATCGGCGTCTTGCCGGCGAAGTCGAGCCGCGCAAAGGCGAAGCCGGCCAGCGTGATCGTGACGAACTGCACGAGAAGGATGCCGGTGCAGATGATCGTGGTGTTGAGGAAGTAGCGCGGAAAATCGCCGATCTCCCAGGCGTCCCTGATATTGTCGAGTGTCGGCTTGAGGCTCGGTATCAGCTCGGCCATCAAATTGATGCCATCCGATGCCGGCCGCAGCGTCGCCACGCCCATCCACAGGAACGGGATCAGCCAGGCGAGCGCGAGCAGGATCGTCAGCAGGAAGCCGAGCTTCGGCGTGATCTCATTGCGGGTGGCGAGCGGGGCGTCCTTGTAAAGCCTGTCGATCAGCGTCATGGCCCGCCCTCGCGGTTCGCCATGGTGCGGAACGACAGTGCGGTCAGAGCCATCAAGGAGGCGAGCGTCAGCAGCGTCGCGGCTGAGGCTCTCCCGACGTCGAAATGCTCGACGGCCTGCTCGTAGATGTAGAACAGCACGAGATTGGTCGAATTGGACGGGCCGCCCTGGGTCAGGACGAAGACATGGTCGACCTGCGTCACCGCGTTGAGCGTTGCGATGACAATGACGAACAGGAAGGTGGGCTTGAGCTCCGGCAGGATGATGTAGCGCAGCCTCTGATACGGCCCTGCGCCATCGAGATGCGCGGCTTCCATCACGTCCTCGGGCACGGCCTGGAGGCCGGCGAGGAAGAACAGCATGTAGTAGCCGGCGTTCTTCCAGATCGTGATGATCATGATCGCGTAGAGCGCGATGTCGGGATCGCCGAGCCAGTTCGGCAGCACCGGCAGGAAGCGGCCGATGTAGTAGTCGAGCAGGCCGACATTGGGCAGGAAGATGAACAGGAATAGCGCGGCGGCCGCGACCATCGGGATCAGCACCGGCAGGAACAGCGCGGCGCGTAGCGCGCTGGTCACGGCATTGGTACGTGCAAGTGCCAGTGCAAACAACAGGGCAAGGCCGATGCTCGGGATCGCGGTGCCGACGGCGTAGATGAGGTTGTTGATGACGGCGCCGGTGAAGGCGGGGTCGGCCAGCACGGCGCTGATATTGTCGAGACCGACGAAGCGAAGCGGCGCCCGCGGCGTGGCGCGCTGATAGAGTGCATCGATCAGCACGCGTCCCATCGCGCCATAGGTGAACAGCGCGAGGAAGACCAGCGAGGGCAGCAGCAGCAGATAGGC
>Ga0310811_10010040_pt1 | contig 12231 bp, 10 predicted proteins | sample YCmetagenome_FD_207642 | JGI IMG/M metagenome (GOLD analysis project Ga0310811, IMG submission 207642) | Soil microbial communities from experimental microcosm in Duke University, North Carolina, United States - YC | ecosystem: Engineered > Artificial ecosystem > Soil microcosm > Unclassified ... | reverse complement strand
TGCATTGGTTGAACCTATTAAAAAGCTCAATTCATTAATGATCTCGCAGCAACGGCGGAATTCACCAGTATAGCTTATACTCGCATCGGGAAGAATACCCTGTAATTTTTGAAACAAATCACCCGCAATCGCATCTACCTGAGCATACAGGAATTTACCATTGCTGGCCATCCTGAACTCAATGACTTTAACAATCTCTTCCTGTGTCTTTAATCCAAAACCTTTCGCTTCTATCAGTCGATTCTCATTACAGGCGTAATATAATTCGCCTACGGTTTCGATCCCTAACTCGTGCCAGATGATACCGATCTTTTTAGGGCCAATGCCTTTGATCCCCAGCATCTCTACGATGCCTTCTGGTGTGGCCGCAAGCAGGTCGGTCAAATCCGTTATTGCCCCTGTTTCCAGCAACTCAACTATTTTAGTGGCTGTACTTTTACCAACGCCGTCAATCTTCTCCATCTCAGCCAGGCTTTTGCCTGCAATACGATAGGAGAGCTTGTCCACTTTGAAAGCAGCATTGGCTAGCGACTTCACCTTGAACGGGTTCTCGTCGTGCAATTCCATCAGTTGCGACAGCAGGCGGAGCGTACGGGCAATGGGTTTGTTTTCCATAAACGGATTCAGGATGTAAAAATACAAAACCACCACATTACAGGTGACTTGCGAGTAAAATATATTTTGGAAGATTAAAAGGTTATATTTGATCAGCAACGGGTTTACCTCTCCGGTGCTTTATCTAAACCGGAATAACCTAATGAAAAGAAGATATTCTACCATCTTTTTCATTCTAGCAATATATATAGGTTTTCACCCTTGTTGTCTTTATGCACAAACCGGAACTAAAGTTCCAGACTCATTATTATCAAAGATCAACTATTATGGCGTAAAGAAATCCGCGTCAATTTTATTCGCTCATTTTGATAAAACCATCTATGTAAACAACGAAAATGTATGGTTTACTGCTTATTTGCTTAACTACGATAAGAGGAGAAATAGTCCCACATTTCTTTCAGTCCTATTGATAAACGACCAGAAAAAGACGATTGCAGTTGAGCAGCGGTTCACTATGGCAGATGGCCTTTCATTCGGAAACGTCTTAATACCTGACACTATCCCTCCGGGTGATTATAGCTTCATTCTTTACACGAATGAATTGATCAATGGTAAACCTGTTGACACCTTTACCCAGCACATCACGATCAAGGCAACTTCAAAACCGACAATTTCTGCATCAATAAACCTGGTGGATTCAGCTGCCGTAAATACCCGGAAAGTCGTAATAAGAGTTACGGATAAAGATGGTCGTCCTTTACCCTCAGCAGCAATAGATTATCATTTGGGCAAATTATCCGGAAAGGCAAAAGCGGATCAATTTGGACATTATGAATTATCAATTCCTGCGGAACAGATAGTGCCCGGCGGTAATTTGTTATCAGTTGACATCAATTATAAAAAAGATAGCCGGAACGTGCAATTGGCATTACCTGTTATTAAGAATAAGTTCAATATTAAATTCTATCCTGAAGGCGGCAGTTTGGTGCATGCCACCCAAAGTGTTATCGGCTGGGAAGCAAAAGATGTTTATAGTATGCCGGTAAGATTGGATGCAGTGTTGTATAAGGATAAACATGCTGTCGATACTATCCATACCGATAGTTACGGCTTGGGACGGTTTAAGCTCATCCCGTTAGAGGGTAGTAAATATGAAGTTAAGTTGGTTGGTTTGAGTGATTCGGCATATGAGTTGCCAAAGATATTGAATAAAGGCCCCGTAATAACAATTCATAAAGCTATAGCAAATGACTCACTCCACATTAGGCTGGTGAGTAAATATGCCGGGAAATACTATCTGTTTATTCATAATTACAGGCGGGCATTTTTCTATATCCCGGTTAAAGTTGGCGCCGCTGGTAAAAATATTTTAATCGATTTGGCAGATGTCCCCAAAGGATTAAGTACCATAACCATTCTTGATAGTTTACAGCGGCCATGTGCTGAACGCATATTTTTTGCACATTACGACCGGCGAATAAAAACTGAAATTGCTACAGATAAGCCTGAGTACACGACCAGGCAGAAAGTAGAATTGAAATTAAAGCTGAATTCTTTATTGCCTGATACTGTTAAAGGAATGGTTTCGATAGCCTGTGTACAGGGCAACAGGATGGAGATACGGAACTCGAACAATATAGAAAGTTATGTTTACCTAAGGAACGAACTAGAGAACGTGCCCATGAAAGAAGACTATATGGGGCAAAAGCAGGAGGATTTGGATTACCTGGAAAGTGTATTATTAATAAAAGGTTGGAGAAAGTATAAATGGCAGGAAATGGAAAAGACTACCGCAAGGGATACCGAATCTGAAATTAGGTTAGTTCCTCCCATAGAGGCAGAGGTGAGCAAATATGGAAAACCGCCAAAGACCCCTGTAAAATTAATGGCGATGACAGATTCCACCGTGAGCATAGTCATGACAGATAAATTGGGACATTTTACTCTCAACGAAGAAAAAATGATGACAACGCCTGGCAGAAAAGTGCATATTTTACTTAATGATCATTCATATTCTATAAAAGTATCCAATGTTCTTGATAGCGTTAATGCCCAAATTGCCCGACAAACTAACCCAATAAATAATCCTACATTCTCTTCAAATTATTACAGCACAGATTCGCAAATGATAAAGGGCTTTGATCACGCTATTAGTTTAAAAGAAGTGAAGATTTCAGCAAATAAAAGAAACTCTGAATATGCGACGTTAAACTTGTCTGAGGGCGGTACTCAAAATGAATGTGGAGATTATGTGTGCAGGTACAATGTATTAAATTGTTCCAATCACCGGTCTGAACCTGATAACAGAGCGCCGATTGTTGGAGAGAGCTATCACACAAGTTACGGTGGGAACATAATTTATCAGGGTTGCGTCGTAGTTCCCCAAACATCGGTATTGAATGTCCTGGGTATTAATTATAGCCAGGAATTTTATGGTAACGACTATTCAGTAATCAATCCTTCGCAGCCCGAATATCAATCAACCATTTTCTGGAAACACGCCTGCTTTATAAATTCCAAAGGCGAAACCAAACTAAGTTTTTATACAAGCGATATAACAGGCCCGTTTAAAGTTATCATACAAGGGGTTACCAATAATGATGTTATTTATGGCGAAAAAGAAATTATGATCAAAAAACCTTAGATCTACTTAATCACAATATCATAAGGCATACGCATTTGCGGCGTGCGCGCCATTTGGGTAAGGCCTTTTATTTGTTCGTAATAACGGTAATTGTCGCCCAGTTCTGATTTTACAAAGTGTGCCTTCATCTGCATGCTGATATCGGTGCCGAATTTATTAAACACGCCTTTCTTTTGCTCAGGATAAGCCACCAGCTTGTATTTTTTGAGGTTGGCTTTCTTAGCGGCCGACCAGATGGCGTCGTTGATATTCCCTAAACGGTCAACCAGGCCAATTTTTACTGCTTGTTCGCCCGTCCATACCCGGCCCTGGCCAATGCTATTAATATAGACCTGAGTTTTATGTCGGCCTTCAGCAACAGCTTTAGTAAAGTCGTCGTAGCCATGGTTTACATTATTTTGCAGGATGGCTCTTTCTTCTGCGGAAAGAGGCTTACTCATATCACCGAGGTCGGCATATTTTCCGGTTTTTACACCGTCGAATGTGATACCAAGCTTATCATTGAATAATTTCTGAAGATTAGGGATGATGGTGAAAATGCCGATCGAGCCGGTTAAAGTATTGGGTTCCGCGATGATTGAATCAGCAGCGCACGATATATAATAACCACCGGATGCCGCCAGGTCGCCCATTGATACGATGATCGGTTTTACCTTTTTAGTCAGCATCACCTCGCGCCAGATCACATCTGAAGCAAGTGAGCTGCCACCCGGAGAATTTACGCGGAAAACAACCGCTTTCACATTATCATCCAGCCTTACTTTGCGCAAAGCAGCCGATATTTTTTCTGAACCGATGGTGTTGTCGTCCCCATCACCGCCATTGATCTCGCCTGATGCATAAACAACTGCTATCTGATTTTTGATGGATTTCTTCGAATCGTCATCGTCTTTTGATGTAGTGTTGTTCCCTGCTGCATAATCACCCATTTCTACTTTATGAAGATCGGCTTTTGAACCTACTCCGGTGCGGTCCTTTAATTCGTCCAGTACCTCGTCTTTATATTTTAAACCATCAACCAGCTTATATTTCAGTGCATCTTCAGGAAGTTGCACCTTCAGGTTATTAGCTATATAATAAAGTGAATCTTTGTTGATCTTGCGGCTTTTGCTGATATTGGTCAGGAAATAGTTGTACAACGAACCTAAATAGGAATTAACCTGCTCACGGTTAGCATCGCTCATCTTGGTGAGGACATATGGCTCAACAGCGCTTTTATAAGTGCCAACCTTAATTACCTGTGCTTCGATGCCTAATTTATCCAGGGCGCCCTTAAAGAAGGTGATCTCTGAATGGAACCCGCTAAACTGAAATATGCCTTTAGGATTGATGTAAACCTTGTCGGCTACAGAAGCCAGGTAATAAAAGCCCTGGGTATATACTTCGGAATAAGCGATTATGAATTTGCCCGATTTTTTGAAGTCGATCAACGCATCCCGGATCTCTTCGGTAGTTGCCTGTCCCGAAAGCATATAGCTCTCATCCAGGAAAATGCCTTTTATATTTTTATCGGTTTTTGCTCTTTTTATATTGGCGAGAATATCATTAAGGCCTAAGTTTTTGTCGCCATCAATACCCAAAAAATCGAGCCCTGAAAGCGGGTTGTAGGGGGTACGTTCGGGTATTTCTCTTGTGAATGCTATATGAAGGAAGGAATCTGAATCTACCTCGACATGTTTGTCTCCACTTGCTGCCGCCATTATTATTCCTACGATAATAACCAGAAATATCACACTGCACAAAATAATCCCCACCACCGTGGCGAAAACAAATTTGAAGAATTGTTTCATTAAATATTATAAATCTTTTATCTATGCAAACTTAGCAATTCGATATGTATAATATTAAGAGCTTTATCTATAATATTTGTTACAACAATGATTGATGTTTTTTTGTTATTGGGAAGTAACCTTGGCGATAGGAAGAGGTATTTACGACAAGCCATTGATCTGATTGAGACTGCGTTAGGGCCAGTAATCCAAAATTCATCAATTTATGAAACCGAAGCTTGGGGCAAAACCGATGAGCCAAATTACCTGAATCAGGTGGTGCAGGTTAATACAACACTATCAGCACGACAAGTACTGGAAAAAATATTACAGATTGAAACAAGGATGGGCCGGGTGAGAGAGGAGAAATGGGGATCGCGGATTATTGATATTGATATCCTGTTTTATGGGCAGGATATTATTAATGAACCAGGGCTTACAGTTCCGCATCCTGAATTACAAAACAGGAAGTTTACGCTGGAGCCGCTGAATGAGATAGCGCCTGATTTGCAACATCCTATACTAAAAAAAAGTCTTTTTCGTCTGAAAAGTGAACTTAAAGATAACTTGATCGTAAAAAAGTTATAATTTTGATTTAATACAACTCAATATACCAACTGGATTTATAATAATATATCAGCCTAAACATGCCGGATAACTCAGCACAAGATCTTGATTTAACGTTTTTATATGAAATTGCTGACGGCAGCGACGAATTTGTCGTGGAATCTATTGACATGTTGTTGCAACAAGCCCCCGAAATGCTGGACAGCATAGATCAGGCCTTACAATCAACTGACTGGCCTGCTGCGGCCGCATCTGCGCACAAACTAAAACCATCAATGGGCTTTTTCGGAATGCTTATTTCGCAGGGATTATTGCAGGAGGTTGAATTGCTTTGCAAAGCAGGCGGACAAGAGCCCGAACAGATAAAGGCAAAATATTGTCAGGCCAAAGATCTGATCGAAACCAACCTTACAGCGCTTTCACGCATCAAAGCCGAAAAAGAAGCAGGAATTTAAATTTTGTGGATTGTAAAGCTGTAGCTTTCCATAATCAGGTTGGCTAACAGGCTTTTGCAGGCCTGTTCTACTTTTGAGTTGGCGATATCTTCGTTTTCGGCTTCAATTTCGAGCGAAACATGCTTTCCGATGCGTACGTTGTGTATCTCGGTTAATCCAAGATTTTTCATACTACCGGTTACAGCTTTTCCTTGGGGGTCAAGAATTTCCTTTTTGGGCATTACGTCGATTTCAGCCTGAAACTTTGTCATTAGAGAACTTATATTGAATGATAGATAAGGTGATATATATGACTATGATCACCGGAACCGCGGCAAATTTAAAAAATAGTATCAATATTGCCGAAAACAGCAGTAATAAATAGCGATAAATGTTCTTGTCAAGATCGGTGTTTTTGAATTTGAGTGACATTAACGGGATCTCAGCTACTAATAACGAACACATCACCAAAACAAATACAGCCAGCACGTATACATTTAATATATAGTCGCCAAAATTAGTGTGATGCTCCAGTATGAATGGAATAGATGCTATCAGTATCGCATTGGCCGGGGTGGGCAAACCGATAAAACTTTCCGCCTGACGGGTATCATGGTTAAATTTGGCTAGTCGCAGCGCTGAAAAAACGGTAATCAGGAATGCACAGAAGTTCAGCCAAGGGCTAACATTTGCGATCTGTGGGGTCTTTAGGAATAGCTCATACATAATAACAGAAGGCAATACTCCAAAACTTACCAAATCCGCCAACGAATCGAGGTCTTTTCCAATATGAGAAAATGATTGCAATACCCGTGAAGCAAAACCGTCGAAGAAATCAAATATGGCTGCTAAGAAAAGCGCGTAGGATGCAAATATCAGGTTTTCCTGGAATGCAAAAACAATCCCGACACAACCGCTGAACAAGTTAGCACAGGTAATGGCATTGGGAACATGTCTGCTTACACTTTTATTCATTTCTCGGGGCGAAGATATGTTATTGGCTTTATAGTTAATGGTTCATAGATCATGGGTTTTACTATCAACTATGATCTATGAACCATCTGCTATCAAAAATATTAAGAATTCATCGAGATCAGGAATTCTTCGTTGGTTTTTGTGCCTTTTATCTGTGCCTGCAAAAACTCCATCGCTTCCTGCGAGTTCATATCTGCCAAATGGTTGCGCAATATCCAAACACGCTGCAAGGTGTCGCGTTCCAGCAACAGGTCGTCGCGGCGGGTACTTGAAGCGGTGATATCAATAGCAGGGAATATACGTTTGTTGGATAGTTTACGGTCGAGTTGCAACTCCATGTTACCGGTACCTTTAAACTCCTCGAAGATCACTTCATCCATCTTCGAGCCGGTTTCGGTAAGTGCTGTTGCAATGATAGTTAATGAACCGCCGTCTTCAATATTACGTGCCGCACCGAAAAAACGCTTAGGTTTATGCAATGCATTGGCGTCAACACCACCCGATAAAATTTTACCTGAAGCAGGTGCAACAGTGTTATAAGCACGCGCCAAACGTGTGATCGAGTCGAGCAGGATCACTACGTCATGACCGCATTCAACCATGCGTTTTGCTTTTTCCAATACGATATTGGCAATTTTTACGTGACGTTCAGCTGGTTCATCAAAGGTTGATGATACCACCTCGGCGCGTACGCTGCGTGCCATATCCGTTACTTCTTCCGGACGTTCGTCTATCAAAAGGATGATCAGGTAAACTTCGGGATGATTTTTAGCAATAGCATTGGCCACATCCTTTAATAACATGGTTTTACCCGTTTTAGGTTGCGCTACGATCAAACCGCGCTGCCCTTTACCAATAGGAGAGAACAGGTCCATAATGCGGGTTGAATAGTTGCCGGCATCAGTAAACAATTCCAGTCTTTCTGACGGGAAAAGCGGTGTTAAGTGATCAAAAGGAACGCGGTCGCGCACTTCAGCAGGGATACGGCCATTAATGGCTTCAACCCTCACCAGCGGGAAGTATTTTTCCCCTTCTTTTGGCGGACGGATGCTTCCTCTAACGGTGTCACCGGTTTTTAATCCGAATAATTTTATCTGCGATTGTGATACATAAATATCATCAGGAGAAGTCAGGTAGTTATAATCTGAAGATCTCAGGAAACCGTACCCATCAGGCATAATTTCCAAAACGCCTTCGTTTACGATAACATTATCAAAGTCAAGATTGATAGCAGGTTCCTGGTTTCTTTGCTGATTTTGATTGTTGTTAACACGGCGCTCAAATTTTTGAGGTCTGGTTTCACTTACAACATCATCAGATTTGATTAGAGGAACATCCTGGTCCTCAATTAACGGGGCTGATGCAACTATTGGTGCATCATCATTATCTTCTTCGCCGGCGGCCTCTTCATCAGGCACGTCAAACAGGTTAGTATCATCCAAAGGGACTTCTACACGCGGACTGCTTTTTGATTTGGTTGTACGGATTCTTTTGCGATTTTTTTCAGCAGGCTCTGCTTCAGTCGCTGCGGATTTTATTTCGCTGTAATTATCGTTCATAGCTGCCTGCTGTAAGCGGGCAGCCTCTATTAGTTGTTGTTGTTCTACGATCCTGCTAATCAGTTGGGGTTTACGCAGTTCTTCTGCTTCAGCAATACCTAAACTCTTCGCCATTTCGCGTAACTCTGAAACGAGTTTGTCGTTCAATTCTGTGGTATCAGACATGGATATAAATAATAGTTCAAATGGAATATTTTACTTGAGAGAAATTGTCCTGCGGCTCTGCTTACGCAATATCTAAAAATTTATAGCTTGTGGATTTTTAAATTGTTTCTTTAGCGCAAGAAAAATTCAAAAGGATAACGTTGCAATTTTACTCATTAATATTAACAAAACAAAAATTTTGGAAAAATATGTTTGTGTATCAACACTTCGCTTATTTTTTAGTTTTTTTGCAGCAGAAAAAATAATCAGCGCTAATGCTTTCCCGCCAGCAACTTATCGAGAAAATCAAACAAAAAAAATCTTTCCTGTGTGTAGGCCTTGATACTGATATTGATAAAATACCAGCATTTTTAAAAAGCTATGCCGACCCGATATTTGAGTTTAACAAACGCATTATCGATGCCACCAAAGACCTGTGTATTGCCTATAAACCCAATGCTGCTTTCTACGAACGCCATGGCATAAAAGGTTTGCAAAGTTTGATTGCTACTTCCGAATATTTACCGAAAGATTGCCTGAGTATCATCGATGCCAAACGTGGGGATATCGGTAACACATCCGGCATGTATGCCCGTGCTTTTTTCGATAAGGAAGCCGCAGGGATGGATTTTGATGCTATAACGGTAGCCCCATATATGGGTAATGACAGTGTAACGCCTTTCCTGGCTTTTGAAGGTAAATGGGTTATCCTGCTGGCGCTTACCTCTTCTGCAGGCAGTAAGGATTTTCAATATCTTAAAATAAGCGGTAGCACGTTATACGAAACAGTCATTCAAAAAGCAAATACCTGGGCAGGTGCCGACCGCATGATGTATGTAGTAGGTGCTACTAAAAGTACCGAATTTACGAATATCCGCAAATATGCACCGGATAATTTCCTGCTCGTGCCCGGCATTGGGGCACAAGGTGGCAGCCTGGAAGAAGTTTGCAAATATGGCATGAACAAAGATTGTGGATTGATCGTAAACAGTTCAAGAGCTATCATCTATGCATCAAACGGCCAAGATTTTGCCGATGCGGCAAGGGCGGAAGCTTTAAAAGTTCAGCAGCAGATGCAGGTTGAATTGGAAAAAGCCGGAATAGTTTGAGTGGCTCAAGTATTTAACTAAATTTATAAATAAACTTTTTGGCTTAATCTTATCACTTTTTATGAAAATTAAATCCCTCTTTTGCACCATTTTTGCGCTGTTATTTTTCTCATTCCAGTCAAGTGCACAAATCAAAATTTTTTCCAAAAACTCCTTAGAGAAGATAAAAAACGGTAATACTCACGTTATTGTAAATAATCTGAATTTTCCGCACTCAAAGGAGTTTTTGGAGGTATTTAAAAAATATTGGACGGTAACCAAGGGAGTTGATTTTATTGATGATTTTCCCACAACGATAATTCCCGGGGATTCCTATTTTAGTCTTGAGACAGAATCAATGAGTGGTTATTACGGAAGTGCAGCGATATATCTTTATTTGAGTTTATGGACTCCTGATGAAAAGCGATTAGAAAAAAAAAAAGAGTATAGGATTGAAGATGAAGTTCCCATTGCACATATTCAGCTTTCGGCGGATATGCGAACTTTGAAAACATTGTATACGTCATCAGGCATTCGGCGAGATAATAGAACATTTAAAAACAACAAAGACAGCATCAGAGTTGATTTTGACGGTGGTGGCCATATTTTTAACTGGTCTCCAGCCATTTTAAAAAACTATCTCCAGCATTTAACCTCTTTATTGCAAACTGATAAAAAGGCAGATTTCACAGACAATATTGCTGACAAAACGCAATTGCAGCTTTTAAGAGACAAAACCCTTTATTGCGCTGAAGAAACTACTCATAAAGTTGGAACTTTTATGAAGCCAGACACAGAGGAAATTATCGATACCGATGAAGTGTTTAAGGGGTATAATTCTGAGTATAAAATAATTCCCGGCAAAGACCTTGAAAAGAAAATATTAACAGAGCCCGAACCATTTTATTATTTATTACTATTAAGGAACAGTGACAGTAAAGCCATAGCTGTTGTTAATGCAGCAACAGGTGAATTAATATATTCACATTTTGTTGGAATGGCCCACCTTGAACTTAAATCTGCTGATTTAAAGGAACTGAACAAAGCGGTAAATAGAAACTGATTATCAAAATACCATCGTTCTCTCTGGATATCTCAAAGCGTAATTTGATACCATATTGCGGATGTAATCATTGCCCTGGTAAGGTGTGAGGTGGTTTTTAAGTTGTTCCAGGTTATCCACGTCAAAATAATGGGAGATATAACCCATGCCATAAAACTGCCCCTTTTCTATGAGGATGCAGCTATGTTCATCCAGGCTGCGGCCTTCATCGCGAATAGCGAAGGTAGGCAGGTTGTCTTTTAATTGATCGATAGCCCATTGTACTTTTTCGTTGTAAATATCCGGGCCCTCAATGCCTTCACATGCACACAAATGTTCCAGCGCGCCGGTGCAAGGTTCGCTGTTGGTTTGGATAAAGCATAACTTGGGGCAAAGCTCAAAATTATCGATCAGCCTTAGCAGTATATTGCGACCGTCCAGTAAGGAATTGCAGGTATAAAGTGGCGCGGTCAACTTGCGGCGTTTATCTACAGCCAGGCGCATATAGCCGCGCTGGTCCTCGAAAGCATAAATGCCATATGCGTGTTCATAGCGTTTGAGCGAACGATTATACTTTGGCCAAAGGCGTTTGATCTCGATAGCTTCCAGAACGAAAGCGATCAATTCAGTACCGCAGCTTTGGTAGGATATATGGTAAATATTGCGCAAAAATTCCTGCCGCTGCAAGCCGGCATTGTTGCCCGAAAAATGGCTGCATACCCGTTGTTTGATATTCCGCGCTTTGCCGACATAGATCACCTTGCCCTTTTCATTATGAAAATAGTAAACGCCCGGCGTATAGGGAAGCTGGTCTATATCCTCTTTTGGTAAATTGGCAGGTAAAACCTGCTCCCTCGACCGATGTTTAAGCGCCTGGCCAATATGATTACCATTATCATTCTGAAGCAGCATGGAGAATAAAGTGGCTGTTGCCTCTGCATCTCCAAGCGCGCGGTGGCGATCGGGATTGTCAATACCAAGATGCCGGCATAGCTTACCCAAACTATAGGATGGCATTCCCGGCAAAATTTTTCGCCCGAGCCTTACAGTACATAGTTTATTGCTTTGCAGATCGTAGCCCGCAGCTAATAAGTGATAACGAATAAACGAAAAATCAAAATTAACATTGTGCGCAACGAATATCTTGCCATGAAGCAAATGATAAATATCAGCGGCAACATCCTCAAATGGCGGCGCATCCTGTACCATCTCGTTGGTGATCCCTGTTAGGGCGCGAATGTAAACCGGAATATCCTGCCCCGGATTAACTAAAGTACTATAACGTTGGGTTACTTTCTTTCCATCATGCAGACATATAGCAACTTCCGTTATGCCGTTTGAACTGGCATGCCCTCCCGTCGTTTCTATATCCACAATAGCATACATGGCTCAAAGTTAGTTGAAAAGTTGTAAAGTTGGAAGGTTGTAATGTTGTGAAATCAAGATAAAAAGAA
>Ga0310811_10010039_pt1 | contig 12232 bp, 22 predicted proteins | sample YCmetagenome_FD_207642 | JGI IMG/M metagenome (GOLD analysis project Ga0310811, IMG submission 207642) | Soil microbial communities from experimental microcosm in Duke University, North Carolina, United States - YC | ecosystem: Engineered > Artificial ecosystem > Soil microcosm > Unclassified ... | reverse complement strand
TTCGAGCGCAACAAGCCGCACGTGAACGTCGGCACGATCGGGCACGTGGACCACGGGAAGACGACGCTGACCGCGGCGCTGACGAAGGTGGCCGCGGACAAGGGCTGGGGCACGACCTACATCAGCTACGACCAGGTGGCGAAGGCGTCGGAGAGCCAGGGCCGCCGCGATCCGACGAAGATTTTGACGATCGCGACGAGCCACGTGGAATACTCGACGCCGAACCGGCACTACGCGCACGTCGACTGCCCGGGGCATGCGGATTACGTGAAGAACATGATCACCGGGGCGGCCCAGATGGACGGGGCGATCCTGGTGGTGAGCGCGGTGGACGGGCCGATGCCGCAGACGCGGGAGCACATCCTGCTGGCGCGGCAGGTGAACGTGCCCTACATCGTCGTGTTTTTGAACAAGTGCGACGTGGTGGACGACCCGGAGCTGCTGGACCTGGTGGAGCTGGAGGTGCGGGAGCTGCTCTCCTCCTATGAGTTCCCCGGGGACCAGATCCCGGTGATCCGCGGCTCGGCGTTGAAGGCGATCGAGGGCGACGCGAAGTGGGTGCCGCAGATCGAGGAGCTGTTGGCCGCGCTCGACAGCTACGTGCCGGTGCCGCAGCGCGAGGTGGACAAGCCGTTCCTGATGCCGGTGGAGGACGTGTTCTCGATCACGGGGCGGGGGACGGTGGCGACGGGGCGGATCGACCGCGGCAAGATCAAGGTGCAGGACGAAGTGGAGATGGTGGGGTTCGGGACGGACAAGAAGGCCGTCGTCACGGGCGTCGAGATGTTCCGCAAGCTGCTCGACGAGGGGCAGGCGGGCGACAACGTCGGGCTGCTCTTGCGCGGCGTCGAGAAGACGGAGATCGAGCGGGGGATGGTGCTGGCGAAGCAGGGGAGCATTACGCCGCACACGGCGTTCGATGCGGAAGTGTACGTATTGACGAAGGAAGAGGGCGGGCGGCATACGCCGTTTTTCAAGGGGTACCGGCCGCAGTTCTACTTTCGGACGACGGACGTGACGGGGTCGGTGGAGCTGCCGGCGGGGGTGGAGATGGTGATGCCGGGAGACAACACGAAGATGGCGATCGAGCTGATCACGCCGATCGCGATGGAAGAGGGGCTGCGCTTCGCGATTCGGGAAGGTGGCCGGACGGTGGGCGCGGGTGTCGTCACGAAGATCAAGAAGTAGACTCTGACGTCTGACGTCAGACGTCTGACGTCGGCAAGAGGTACTTATGGCCAGCAAGATCCGAATTCGTCTGAAAGCATTCGACCACGCCCTGATCGATCAGGCGGCGGCCGACATCGTGCGCACCGCGGAGAAAACGGGAGCGCAGGTATCGGGACCGATTCCGCTCCCGACCAAGCGGCAGATGTGGACGGTGCTGCGCAGCCCGCACATCGACAAGAAGAGCCGCGAGCAATTCGAGCTGAAGACGCACAAGCGGCTGATCGACATCATGGACTCGCGCGCGCAGACGGTGGACGCGCTGACGAAGCTGGATCTGCCGGCGGGCGTGGATGTGGAGATCAAAGTCGGATAGGGAGTCCGACGTCTGACGTCTGACATCAGACGACAGACATCAGACCTCAGATGAGGCAACGATGAACGCACTAATCGGCCGCAAACTCGGGATGACGCGCCTCTTCGTGGAGGACGGCGCGCACGTGCCCGTCACCGTGATCGAGGCCGGGCCGTGCCCGGTGGTTCAGGTCGCGGGCGACCGCGTGCAGCTCGGCTTCGAGACGAAGAAGGCGAAGCGCACCGTGAAGGCGGAAGCAGGCCACGTGAAGGCCTCAGGCCTGGCCGGCGTGCCGCGGCGGCTCGAGAGCTTCCCGCTCGCGGGCGAGGCTCCCAAGCCGGGCGATCAGGTGACGGTGGCGATCTTCGCGGCGGGCGAGCGGGTGAAGGTGTCCGGGGTGACCAAGGGCAAGGGCTTCCAGGGCGTCGTCCACCGCTATCACTTCGGCGGCGGCCCGAACTCGCACGGCAACACGCGGCACCGCAAACCCGGCTCGATCGCTCCGGGGACCGATCCGTCCCGCATCATCAAGGGGAAACGGATGCCGGGGCACATGGGCGCCCGCAACTTCACGGAGCTGGGGCTCAGGATCGTGCGGGTGGACGCGGAGCGCAACCTGCTGTTCGTGCGCGGCGCCGTACCCGGACCAGTCAACGGCTACGTGACGATTCGCAAGCAGGGTGGGAGGAGCCGCCATGATTGAGGCGCAGCACTACTCGGCGGCCGGGGCCAAGAAGAAGGCTGTCGCGCTCCCGGAAGCGATCTTCGACGGCCGCGTGAACGAGGACGTCCTGCATCGCGCCGTCGTCACCTTCCTGGCCAACCAGCGCCAGGGCACGGCGGCGACGAAGACGCGCAGCTTCGTCTCGGGCGGCAACCAGAAGCCGTGGCGCCAAAAGGGCACCGGGCGCGCGCGCCAGGGCTCGACCCGGGCGCCGCACTGGCGCCACGGCGGCGTCGTGTTCGGGCCGCACCCGCGCGACTACCGCCTGTCGATTCCGAAGAAGGTGCGGCAGCTGGCCAAGAAATCCGCGCTCAACGCGCGGGCCCGCGAGGCAGCGCTGCTCGTCGTCGACGCGCTGGGCTACGAGAAGCCCAAGACCAAGCCGCTCGCCGAGCTGTTCGGCAAGCTGGGGCTGAAGGACAAGAAGGTGCTGCTGCTCGTCGCCGATACGCCGGCGGCGCACAACGTCTATCTGTCGGGGCGCAACATCGCCGACTGCCGCGTGCAGCGCTTCGCCGACGCGACCGCCTACGACGTGCTGTGGTCGGATGCGGTCGTGGTCGAGGCGTCGGCGCTGGCGGGTGTGGACGCCGAGGGAGGGTCGGACGATGCCTGACCTGCACGAGCTGATCGTCGGGCCGGTGGTGACCGAGAAGTCCTCGGCCGCCTACCAGGCGCGCAAGGAATACGCCTTCCGCGTACACGCCGAGGCGACGAAGCCCCAGATCCGGTCGGCGATCGAGAAGCTGTTCAACGTGACGGTGACGGACGTGCGCACGCTGGTCGTGCGCGCCAAGCGGCGCAGCTACTCGGGCCGCCCGGGGCTCCGGCCGTCGTGGAAGAAGGCGATTGTGAAGCTCAAAGAGGGCGACACGATCCAGGTCTTCGAGGGCTGATATGGGCATCCGACAGTTCAAGCCGGTCACGGCGGCGACGCGGTTCCGCTCGGTCTCGGACTTCGCGGAGGTGACGAAGACGACGCCGGAGCGGGCGCTGCTCGAGCCATTGCGCCGCACCGGTGGGCGCAACAATAAGGGGCACGTCACCACGCGGCACCAGGGCGGCGGCCACAAGCGGCAGTACCGGAAGATCGACTTCCGCCGCAACAAGTTCGGCGTGCCGGCCAAGGTCACGGCGATCGAATACGATCCCAACCGGACCTGCCGAATCGCGCTCGTCACGTATGCCGACGGCGAGAAGCGCTACATCCTGCACCCGAGCGGCCTGTCGGTGGGCGACACGGTCGTCTCGGGGCCGGGCTCGGACATCCGCACCGGCAACGCCCTGCCGCTGTTCGAAATCCCGCTCGGCACGGCGGTGCACAACGTCGAGCTGAAGATCGGCCGCGGTGGCCAGATGTGCCGCGCGGCTGGCACCGGCGCTCAGGTGGTGGCGAAGGAAGGCAACCACGTGACGCTGCGGCTGCGCTCAACCGAGATGCGCATGGTGCGGGGCGAGTGCCTCGCCACGATCGGTGAGGTCGGTAACGCCGAGCACGAGCTGCAGTCGGTGGGCAAGGCGGGCAAGACGCGCTGGCTGGGGCGCCGCCCGCGCGTGCGCGGCGTGGCGATGAATCCGGTCGATCATCCGTTGGGCGGCGGCGAGGGCAAGTCCTCGGGCGGCCGTCCGCCGGTGAGCCCATGGGGCAAGCCGGAAGGCAGGAAGACGCGCCACAAGAAGAAGGCGTCGACGAAACTCATCGTGCGCGGACGCAAGCGCGGGAAGGCGACGCAGTAAATGGCACGCTCGGTCAAGAAGGGCCCCTACGTGGAGCTGTCGCTCCTGAAGAAGATCCAGGGGCTGAACGACAAGAACGAGAAGAAAGTGTTCAAGACGTGGTCCCGGCGCAGCACGATCACGCCGGAGTTCGTCGGCCACACGCTGGCGGTCCACAACGGGAACAAGTTCATCCCCGTGTACGTGACCGAGAACATGGTGGGGCACAAGCTGGGCGAGTTCGCCGCGACGCGGCTGTTCCGCGGTCACACGACGAAGACCGCGGCGGAGCGCGAAGCCGAAGCGAAGGCCGCCGAGAAGGCGGCGGAGTAACGCGATGGAAGCCCGGGCGATTCAACGGACGGTGCGCCAGTCGGCGCGGAAGATGCGCCTCGTGATCGATCAGATCCGGGGCCGCGCGGTGCCGGAGGCGTACGCGATCCTGCGGTTCTCGAAGAAGCACGCGGCGAAGCAGATCCACAAGGTGCTCAAGTCCGCCGTGGCCAACGCGGAGCAGCGGGCGCAGCGGCAGAACGTGCCGCTCGACGTCGACGCGCTGCACGTGCGCTACGCGGTGGTGAACGAGGGGCCGACGCTGAAGCGGTTCACGTCGGCCGCGATGGGTCGCGCGACGCCGATCAAGAAGCGGACGAGTCACGTGGAGATCCACGTGTTCGCCGCGGACCAGGTGAAGCCGCGTCCCGCGGCACCGGCGGCGACGGCGGCCGCCAAGAGCAAGACCAAGACCAAGGAAAAGGCCGCGGCGGCCGGCGCCAAAGCGACGAAGGCCAAGTCTCCGAAGCGGAGGAAGGCGTAAGTGGGCCAGAAAACACATCCCTACGGCTTTCGTCTCGGGATCGTCAAGCCGTGGCGCTCGCGCTACTACGCGCGCCGCAACTTCCCCGAGCTCCTGAAGGAAGACGACCTGATCCGGAAGTACCTGAAAACGCGGCTGTCGCACGCCGCCATCGCCGACGTGCACATCGAGCGGCGCCCCGGCAAGGTGACCGTGACGGTGCACACCGGGCGGCCGGGCGTGGTGATCGGCAAGCGCGGCGCCGAGGTCGACAAGCTGCGCGACGAACTCGCGCAGCTCACCGGCAAGGAAGTCGGGATCAACGTCGAGGAGATCAAGCGGCCCGAACTCGACGCTCAGCTGGTGGCCGACAGCGTCGTGCATCAGCTGCAGCAGCGCATCTCGTTCCGCCGCGCCATGAAGCGGGCGGTGCAGAGCGCCATGCGGATGGGCGCGCAGGGGATCAAGATCAAGTGTGGTGGCCGGCTGGGCGGGGCGGAAATCGCCAGGGTGGAGGGCTATCACGAAGGGCGCGTGCCGCTGCACACGCTGCGCGCCGACGTCGATTACGCCACCTCGACGGCGAAGACCACCTACGGGACGATCGGCGTGAAGGTGTGGATCTTCAAGGGCGAGCGGACCGAAGAGCTGTCGGGCCGCACTTACTCGACGGGCGTCTGACATGCTGGCACCGAAGCGCGTCAAGTTTCGCAAGCGGTTCAAGGGCAACACCAACGGGCTGGCCACGCGCGGCAACACGGTGGCGTTCGGACACTACGGCCTGATGTCGCTCGACCCGGGGTGGATCACGAACCGGCAGATCGAAGCCGCGCGCGTCGCGCTGACGCGTGAGATGAAGCGCGGTGGCAAGGTGTGGATCCGGCTGTTTCCCGACAAGCCGATCACCAAGAAGCCGGCGGAGACCCGGATGGGGAAGGGCAAGGGGAATCCCGAGGGGTGGGTGGCGGTGGTGAAGCCGGGCCGCGTGATGTTCGAGGTCGAGGGGATCGAAGAGTCGCTGGCGCGACACGCGTTGTCGCTCGCGGCCGCGAAGCTGCCGCTGCGCTCGCGGTTCGTGAAGCGGGAGGAGCGCTGATATGGCCCGGCAACGGCCCAACGATCTGCGGCAGCAGAAGACCGAGGAGCTGGAGCAGAAACTGGCGGTGCTCCGCGAGGAGCGCTTCCGCCTGCGGTTCCGCTTGGGGACCGAGGCGATCCCGAATCCGCTGCAGTTTCGCACGATCCGGCGCGACATCGCGCGGATCGCGACCATTTTGCGTGAGCGGAGGCAGGCATGAGGGGCCGTCGCAAGACGCGCACCGGCGTCGTGGTGAGCGACAAGATGCAGAAGACCGTGACGGTCGCGCTGGTGCGCCGCTACGCGCACGGTTTCTACGGCAAGCAGGTGGTCCGCACCAAGACGGTCGCGGCCCACGACGAGCAGGGCGCCAAGTCGGGCGACACCGTCCGCCTGGTGGAGACGCGGCCGCTGTCGAAGCGGAAGCGGTGGCGGGTGGTGGAGATACTCGAGCGAGCGAAGTAAGGGTCGGAGGGGACCGTGGTTCAGCAGGAGTCGATACTCAAGATCGCGGACAATTCGGGCGCGCGGGCCGCGCTCGTCATCCGCGTGCTCGGCGGGTCCAAGCGGCGCTATGCGGGGCTCGGCGACATCGTGGTGGTCACGATCAAGGACGCCATCCCGACCGGCCAGATCAAGAAGGGCGAGGTGGCCAAGGCCGTGATCGTGCGCACCGCCAAGGAGACGAAGCGGCGCGACGGCTCCTACATCCGCTTCGACGAAAACGCGGCCGTGCTCATCACCGATACGGGGGAGCCCCGGGCGACCCGTATCTTCGGTCCGGTGGGGCGCGAGCTGCGTGAGAAGCGGTTCATGAAAATCGTGTCGCTGGCGCCGGAGGTCATCTGAGATGAAGCCGCTCGTCTACAAGAAGTCGCGGCGCGTCCGCGGGACGAAGCCCGTGCGACACAAAATGCACCTCGCCAAGGGCGACACAGTGCGGGTGATCTCGGGCGACGACCGCGGCAAGGAGGGGCGCATCCTCCAGGTGAACGCGAAGACGTTCCGGGTGACCGTGGAAGGCGTGAATCTGATCAAGAAGCATCAGAAGGCCCGGACGCCCGAGCAGCAGAGTGAGATCGTCACGAAGGCGGCGCCGATCGCCGCGTCGAAGGTGATGTTGCTCGATCCGAAGTCGGGCCGGCCGACGCGCGTGCGGCGGCGGCGCGACAAGGACGGGACGGTGGAGCGCATTGCGGCGCGATCGGGCCAACCGATCCCGCGCACGAGGTGAGTATGGCGGATACGCAAGAGAAAGCACAGAAGAAAGAAAAGCAGGAGAAGAAGCCGAAGGGTCAGAAGCCGCCCAAAGGGCAACCCGAGGCCCCGGCGGAGCCGCAGGCCCCGGCCGAGCCCGCACCGCCCGCGCGGTTGCGGCTGTACTACGAGCGCCAGGTCCGCGGCAAGCTGCAACAGCAGTTCGGCTTCGCGAATCCGCACGAGATTCCGCGGCTTGTGAAGATCGTGCTGAACGTCGGGATGGGGGACGCGCCCAAGAACCCCAAGGCGCTCGATGCCGCGGTGGCGGAGCTGGCGGCGGTCACGGGCCAGCGGCCCGTGGTGACGCGCGCCAAGAAGGCGATCGCGAACTTCAATCTCCGCGCCGGCGTGCCGATCGGCTGCGCGGTGACGCTCCGGGGATCACGGATGTACGAGTTTCTCGACCGGTTCATCAGTGTGGCGGTGCCGCGGATGCGTGATTTCCGCGGGCTGCCGACGCGGAGTTTCGACGGGCGCGGCAACTACACGCTCGGCATCAAGGAGCAGATGGTGTTTCCCGAGATCGACTACGACAAGGTGGAGCAGATCCACGGGATGGACATCACGTTCGTCACCGACGCCGGCCGCGATGATACGGCAATGGCGCTGCTGCGCGAGCTGGGGATGCCGTTCCGCGGTGAATCACCGGTCGCCGTCGGCTAAGCGAGAGGACAGGCATGGCCAAGAAGTGCTGGATTGAGCGCACGAAGCGCACGCCGAAGTTCAAGGTCCGGGCCTACATGCGGTGCCAGCGGTGCGGCCGCAGCCGGGGCACGCTCCGCAAGTTCGGTCTGTGTCGCATTTGTTTCCGAGACCTGGCGCTCCGGGGCGAAATCCCGGGCGTCCGGAAAGCCAGTTGGTAAGGGGCGGGAGGCGAGATGAGCGTGACTGATCCCGTCGCCGATATGCTCACCCGGGTGCGCAACGCCTGTACGGCGGGGCACCGCCGGGTGGATATGCCGGTGTCGAAGCTGAAGGTGGAAATCGCCCGGATCCTGCGCGACAACCATTACATTCAGGACTTCAAGGTCCTGGACGATGGGCGCTTCGGTCTGTTGCGGCTCTACCTCAAATACCACAACGACTCGCCCGTGATCCGCGAGCTGCAGCGCGTATCCGCGCCGGGGTTGCGCCGCTACGTGAAGGCGCGCGAAATACCGCGCGTCAAGAACGGGCTGGGGATGGCCATCCTCAGCACGCCGCGCGGCGTGATGTCGGACCGCGACGCCCGCTCCGCCCGCATCGGCGGCGAGCTGCTCGCGGTGGTCTGGTAAGGAGGGGCCATGTCGCGCATCGGTAAACGTCCCGTGCCGCTCCCCAAGGGAGTCACGGCATCGATTGACGGCCGGACCGTCACCGTGAAGGGTCCCAAGGGCGAGATCAGCCGGACGGTGCACGCCGAGCTGAGCCTCGCGCTCGACGACGAGTCGGTGAGCGTGCGGCGGCCCTCCGACGAGCCGCGCCACAAGGCGCTGCACGGGCTCACGCGCACCCTCGTGGCCAACATGGTCGAGGGCGTCACGAAAGGGTTCACCAAGTCGCTCGAGATCCAGGGTGTCGGTTACAAGGCCGAGGTGAAGCCGTTCGGCGTGCAGCTCGTGGTGGGCTACTCGCACCCGGTGCCCTACCACGCGCCGAAGGGGATCAAGATCTCGGTGGACGGCAACACGCAGGTGAAGGTGGAAGGCGTCGACAAGGAGCTCGTGGGGCAGGTGGCGGCGGAGCTGCGCAGCGTGCGCCCGCCCGAGCCCTATAAGGGAAAGGGGATCCGCTACGTGGGCGAGCAGGTCCGGCGCAAGGCCGGCAAGACCGCCCAGGCGGCTAAGTAACCGATGCGTGCGATTCGCAAGATCAAGACGCAGGCCGACCGGCGCGCCCGGCGCCACCTGCGCGTCCGCAAGCGGGTGCGCGGTACGGCCGCGCGGCCGCGGCTGGTCGTGTTCCGCTCGTCGAAGCACATCTACGCGCAGGTGGTCGACGACGACCGCGGTGTGACGCTGGTGGGCGCTTCCGATTCGAGCGAGGGCATCCAGATCGAGGGAAGCGGCAAGACGGCGAAGAGCCTGGCGCTGGGCCGGCTCATTGCCGCCAGGGCCAAGGAGAAGGGCATCGCCGCGGTGGTGTTCGACCGGGGCGGCTACCAGTACCACGGGCGCGTCAAGGCGGTGGCCGATGGCGCGCGTAAAGGCGGATTGGAGCTCTAGATGCTGAACGACACGGAGCCGGGCGCACAGGCGCCCCAGACCGAGCCGATGGAGGCGCCGGCCGAGGCGCCGGTGGTCGCCGAAGCGCCAGTCGTCGAGGCGCCGGCGGCGGCCCCCGAGCATCACCGCCGCGGCGGCGGTGGTGGTCGCGGAGGGCGTGGCCGGGGCGGCCGGGGCGGGCGCGGCGGCGGGCGTGACGGCGGCGACCGGCAGCGCGACAGCGACGGCATCGTCGAGAACGTCATCGCCATCAACCGCGTCGCCAAGGTCGTGAAGGGCGGCCGGCGCTTCAGCTTCAACGCCCTCGTCGCCGTCGGCGACGGGCACGGGCACGTCGGCGTCTCCACCGGCAAGGCGAACGAAGTGAGCGAAGCCGTGCGCAAGGCGGTCGAGGCGGCGCGCCGCCGCATGGCGGAAGTACCGCTCACCGGTGGCACGATCCCCCACGAGATCGTGGGCAATCACGGCGCCGGGCGGGTGCTCCTGAAGCCGGCGGCGAGCGGGACGGGCGTGATCGCGGGCGGCCCGGTGCGGGCGGTGCTCGAGTGCGCCGGGGTGCGGGACATCCTCACGAAGAGCCTCGGCTCGACCAACCCGCACAACATGGTACGCGCCACGATGAACGGCCTCACCCGGCTCACGACGGCGCGGCGCGTCGCGAAGGAGCGGGGCGTCGAGCTCGAGGAGATCCACTACAAGGCCCGGCAGGAGGCTGCCCATGGGTAGGCTTCCCCCCACGCGGAAACACCGCAAGCGCGTGCGCGGCACCGACCCGGTGCTGCCGCCGGTGACCAAGGGCAAGCTCGAAGTGCGGCAGACCCGCTCGGGCTCGGGCAAGCCGGCCCGCGTGAAGCGTACGCTCGCGGCGCTCGGATTGAAGCATCACCAGGACGTGGTCGTGCACAGCGATCACCCCGCGTTGCGCGGGATGCTGTATCAGGTGCGGCACCTCGTACGGGTGACGCCGGTGAAGGGGTAGGCGATGGCCAAGGCAAAAGCGAAGGCGAACGCGAAGGCGAGAGCCAAGCCGAAGACGAAGGCGAAGGCCAAGCCGCGGGCGAACGCGAAGCCGAAGGCTCGCCCCAAGGCTCAGGCCGAGACCGTCGTCCAGCTGACGCTCGGGCTGCTGCGGCCGCCCGAGGGGTCGACGCGGCCGCGGGTGCGCGTCGGACGCGGTCCGGGGTCGGGAATCGGCAAGACGTCGGGCAAGGGCAACAAGGGTGAGAAGGCGCGGTCGGGCGGCGGCCGGCGGCCCGGGTTCGAGGGCGGCCAGATGCCGCTGATCCGCCGCATCCCGAAGCGCGGGTTCACCAACCCGTTCAAGCAGGACGCCCAGGTCGTGAACGTGCGACATCTCGGGCTGCTCGCCGAGGGCGCCGAGGTGACGCCGGAGACGCTGTTCGGCGCGGGGCTGGTACGCCGTCCCGACACACCGATCAAACTGCTCGGCATGGGTGAGGTGCAACGCCGCTTCGTGGTGAAGGGCGTCGGCGTGTCCGGATCGGCGCGCCAGAAGATCGAGGCGGCGGGGGGCGTCATCGAGGGAGTCGGCGCGTGACCGCACCGAAGATTCCCAACCTGTTCAAGGTTCCGGAGCTGAAGGAGAAGATCCTCTTCACGCTCCTCTGCCTCCTGGTGTACCGCATCGGGGCCCACATCGCGACCCCGGGCGTGAACCTGCAGGCGCTGGCGGACTACGCCAACCAGTCCCGCGGGACCTTGTTCGGTCTGTACGATCTCTTTTCCGGCGGCGCGCTGGGGCGGGCGAGCGTCTTCGCGCTCGGCATCATGCCCTACATCTCGGCGAGCATCGTGTTCCAGCTCGCGGGTCCGGTGTTCCCGGTCATCGAGAAGATGCAGCGCGACGAGGAAGGCCGGAAAACACTGACGCAGTGGACCCGGTACCTCACCGTGGTGCTGTGTCTGTTCCAGGCGTACGGCTACGCCCTCTTCGTCGAGACCCAAATCCCCGGCTCGGTCGCCAGTCCGGGATTCGGATTCCGTCTGACGACGGTGCTGACGCTCACCACGGGCGGCGTGTTCGTCATGTGGCTGGCGGAGCAGATCACCGAGCGCGGCCTGGGAAACGGGCAGAGCCTCATGATCTTCTTCTCGATCGTGGAGCGAATCTGGCCCGAGACGATCCGCACCTTCGAGGCGCTCTCGGCGGGCTCGCTGCGGATCGGCGTGCTGCTGTTCATCCTCCTGATGATGGTGTTCGTCGTCGCCGGGACGGTCGCGGTGACCGTGGCGACGCGCCGCATCCCGATCCAGATTCCGCGCAAGGTGATGGGCCGCGGTCGCATCGCCGAAGGCCGCAAGACGTACATCCCGCTGAAGATCAATGCGTCGGGCGTGATGCCCATCATCTTCGCCCAGTCGCTCATCATCGTGCCCGGGACGCTGGCCCAGTTCAGCAACATCCCATGGCTGAAGCAGTTCGCGGGATATTTCTCGGTGACCTCCCCGGTGTATCTCGGGGCGCTCTTTCTGCTGATCATCTTCTTCGCGTACTTCTACACGTCGATCATCTTCAACCCGGTCGACGTGGCGGAGACGCTCAAGAAGCAGGGCGGATTCATCCCGGGCGTGAAGCCGGGAGCCGCGACGGCGGACTACATCGACGAAGTCCTGTCTCGCATCACCCTTCCCGGCGCCATCTTCCTCACCGTCGTGGCGCTGCTGCCCATCGTCATCGGCAACGTCCTGAACATGCCGTTCGGCTTCGGCGGCACGGCGCTGCTCATCGTCGTCGGTGTCGCGCTCGATACGGTGCAGCAGGTCCAGCAGCACTTGCTGCTGCGACACTACGACGGCTTCATGAAGGAAGGCCGAATCAAGTTCCGCGGCCGGCCGCGCTAAGGCCGGTTCTCCGGTGTTCATCCTGTTTCTCGGCGCGCCAGGCTCGGGTAAGGGCACCCAGGGTCTGATC
>Ga0310811_10010038_pt1 | contig 12232 bp, 5 predicted proteins | sample YCmetagenome_FD_207642 | JGI IMG/M metagenome (GOLD analysis project Ga0310811, IMG submission 207642) | Soil microbial communities from experimental microcosm in Duke University, North Carolina, United States - YC | ecosystem: Engineered > Artificial ecosystem > Soil microcosm > Unclassified ... | reverse complement strand
TCCGACTTTTCCCACCGCATTCTCCCAGTGCGCCGTCCCCTGCCCATCTTCCTGCTCTTCGTCGCGCTGTACCTTGCCGTGATCGGCTGGGGCTGGCTGCCCCAGACCGGCAGCAGCGCCGAACTGCTGGGGCATGCCGCGAAGATCGAATCGATCGTTCACCTCCTGCGCTCCGGGGATTTTGCGTGGTTCCCCGATTACCTCACAGGCACCCCTTCCGCGACCCTCCTGAGCTTCGCGCTCGCCGTGCCGGTCTATGCCCCGGCCCTCTCGCTCTTCGCTTCCCCCGAGGTCGCGATGAAGGTCACCGCGATGGCCCTGCTCGCCCTCGGTGGCCTCGCGGCCTATGCCTTCGGCCGGCGGCTGGCCGGGGACGATTGGAGCGCCCTCGCCATCAGCTGCGCCTACCTCCTCACCCCGCAACTCCTGCTCCGCGCGGGCTGGCAGGAGCACATGACGATCCTCGTCGTCGTGCCTCTCGTCCCCCTCGCCTTCCTCGCCATGTTGCGGGTCGCGGAGCGCGGCACCCCATACGACGCCATCCTTCTCGCCGTGGTCTGGGCGGCCTCTCTCCTCGCCTGGAGCAAGATGGGCGCGACCCTTGCCCTGCCTCTGGGAATATTCGCGCTGTGGCTTTTTGTCGCACAACCAGAGTGCCGCGCGAACCTCGTCCGCGGGCTCATCTGGTTCCTGCCCGCGATCTTCCTCCTCGGCGTCCTTCCGCTCCTCCCCCTGCTCCGTGAGCACCGGTTCATGACCGTGTTCGAGCTCGATCCCTTCTCGAGCTGGCAGAACGCCTATTCCGCCAAGACCGCCACCGGGTGGTTCGATCGCGCGGGCGCCCTCTTCAACGCCCTCCCTCCGACCTTCCACATCGACCGGGGCGGCTACTATCTCGGCCTGGTCGGACTGGCCGCCGTGATCTGGACGATCTGCGTGACCTGGCGCGAGGCACGGCCTTCGCGCGAGCTTTCCCTCATCCGCCTGTTTCTCCTCATCGCGCTCGCGATGTTTTGGATTTCCTTCGGTCCCCGCAACGTCCTACAGGGCCATTTTGCCTTCCTCGAGGTCGCGGAGAATCTTCAGGATTTCGCGATCCCGCTCCACTGGCTGGCGCTAGCCGCGCAGGGATTCCTGATCTACTGGTGCCTTCCCCGCCTGCGCCGTCCTCTCTGGCTCTTCGTTGTGGTGTTTGCCCTCTATCTCCTGGTTCCCGCGTTTCGCGTGATCCAACTCATCCCGGTGTATGGAGATCTGCGCGCACCGGATTCCTTCTGGATTCTCAACGGAACCTTCGCCTGGGCCGTGGCTTCTGCGCTCTCCCTCGCTTTCCTGCTGAAGCGGCTGGCCGGACTCCGGATGCGCGCCCTGCTGGCGGTCGCGGCTCTGATCATCGCCGGGCTCGATTTCACGATCTACTTCAGTTGGTTCTACCGCGGTGGCCTCAGCCCGAAGATCTTCACGGAATTTCACGAAGCCTCTGTCCGCCTGAAACAAACTCCCGGCCGCGTCCTCATGCAATCCGGCCGCTATTTCTACCTTTCTATCCCAAACGTCACCGGCCGCCCACTTTCGACCGAGGCGCTCAACCACTACCTCCTGCAGCGCGACCTGGCCCGGCTCCAGGGCGCGGCGGCGGCCTCGGCGGCCGACATGCTTTGCTACCTCCAGCTCGGCGGGATCGGCAGCGTGATTCTGGACCGCAACGATCCCGAGCTCTCGCCAAATATCCAAAAGTGGTTCCGGGGCCTGCTGCCGCATCAATTCGAGAACGACTCCTTCGAGATCCTCTCGAATTCGGATTCACTCTTTCCGGCCTTCTTCGCCGCAAGCGCCGTGGCCGCCTCTGGTGGTTTTCAAGAGTACGTGAACGCACTCGACGAGGCGAAGCAGCATACCCTCACCATTGCGTCGTCCCCGGGACAGCCACCGCCTTCGTTCCCGGAGGCATCCTCCGCGGCTGCGCCACCCTTTGCCCGCCTCGACCTCTCCACCAACCGCACACCCAGCCATGTCTCGATCATCGCGCCGGGAAAGGCGGGCTGGGTGGTCCTGAGCGAGGCCTACCATCCTGACTGGAAAGCTACGGTCGACGGTGTATCCGCCCCGGTCTATCGCGGAGCAGGAGGATTTCCCGCCGTGCCCGTGCAGGCGCAAAACCATCTCGTCGAGTTTCGTTTCCAGCCGCCAGCCTGGTATGCGGTCAGCTTGATTACGGGCTCGCTCGCCTGGATCTTCGCGCTCGGACTTCTCGCGACCGCGCGATTCCTGCCGCCGGCGCTGCGCAGTCGTCTGGCTATCCCGCGCCCCTCCGGAGTGGCTTCGGTCCCGAAGATTTTGCGCTCCCCGGTCAGTCGCCCCCTGGCCCTGATCCCGACCTACAATGAGGCCGAAAGCATAACCACCCTCTTGAACGCAGTCCTTTCAGCGCGCAAGGATCTGGAAGTACTGGTGATCGATGACTCGTCACCGGACGGCACGGCCGGACGTGTGCGTGAGAACCCCCACTTCGGCACTCGAATCCGCATCCTCGAGCGCCCCGGGAAGAAAGGCCTCGGCTCCGCCTACCGGGACGGATTTCGCTGGGCCATCGAGCAAGGCTACGACGTCTGCGTGGAAATCGATGCCGATCTCTCGCACGATCCGGCGGACATCCCCCGGCTGCTCGACGCTCTCGATTCCGGCTTTGATGCCGCCATCGGCAGCCGCTACCTCGATGGCGTCCGGGTCGTGAATTGGCCCCGCCACCGTCTCCTGCTCAGCACCGGAGCCTCCTGCTACACGCAGTTGCTCACCAACCTGCCGCTCACCGATGCCACTAGCGGATTCAAGGCTTTTCGCACCGCCGCACTTCAAGGGATCGATTGGTCTCAACTGCGCGCGGATGGCTACGGCTTCCAGATCGAGCTGCACTGGCTGCTCTGGAGAGCCGGCTTCCGCATCGTGGAGGTTCCCATTGTCTTCACCGAGCGCCGCGCCGGACAAACCAAGATGACGGTGGGCATCGCCATCGAGGCGGCGAAGCGAGTCCTCCAATTGGCCCGACTCACCTATTTCCCACGTCGCTCCCGCTCATGAAGGATCGTATTTTCCAACGGGCGGACTGGCTCTGCGGGGCCATCGCCGCCCTGATCGCCTTTGCGGGCTATGCCTGGACCACGGCGCCCAGCGTGACCATGCTCGACGCGGGCGAGTTCCTGGTCGCGGCCCAGCACTTTGGCGTGCCGCATCCCACCGGCTATCCGCTGTGGACCCTCCTCGCCTGGCTTTTCCATTTCCTACCCTTGGGCAATGTCGCCTGGGAGTTGGCCTTGTTCAGCGGAGTCTGCGGCGCGCTCGCCGTCGGCCTCGCCACCATGCTCATCCGCAACAGCGCGCTCTGGATCCTCCATCGGACCGATTCGACCGCCCGCACCGCCGCCAGTGTCTGCGCGATCTCGCTGGGCCTTGTCTTTGCCTACAGCTTCTCGATGTGGTCGCAGGCGGTCATCGTCGAGGTCTATACGCTCCATGCGCTGCTGATGGGACTGTATCTCACCAGCCTCTATGTCTGGCTGCGCCGGCCGGAAAAATTGTCCGGGATCTATTGGACGTTCTTCACCTTCAGCCTCGCGTTCAGCAACCATCAGCTCACGCTCGCGCTTGCGCCCCTGCCCTTCCTCGTCGTCCTATTCGTCCGCAGGGATCTGTTTTGGGACCTCTTTCTGGCCGTCGCGCTTTGTGCCCTCATATCCTACCTGGCGTTCGCGATGTTCTCGCCGGACCCCATGGTCGTGAAGGCGGCCATCCGACTTCTCTATCTGAGCCTGACCATCTTCGCTGTCGCGTTGATCATATCCAAGGGACGGCTGCATTGGCCATTGATCGCTTTCCTGCCCTTCGTCCTGCTCCTCGGTCTGCTGCCTTACGCCTACATGCCTCTGGCCTCGTCGACCAATCCGCCGATGAACTGGAGCTACACCCGGACCGCCGAGGGCTTCTTCTATTCGTTCAATCGCTCCCAGTATACCGGCACGCTCTCCGATCTTAGCCTCAAGGCGCTCAGCAAGGTGCTCGGCGTCCCAACCCCGGCCGACGAGCCGGACGCCAACGAGGATAAAACCTCCACGCTCGGGGAGTTCTGGCAATGGGGCGGGTTCTTCTGGACCCAGACGATCATCAGCTTCTCCCCGCTGGCGATCCTCTTTTTAACCGCCGCGTTTTTGGGGATTTTACGGCAACCCCGACCTCCGCTGGCCGCGCGAGTGTGGATCTATCTCGTCGCATCCTCCTTCCTGCTCGCCATGGCCTTCCAGCCAGTGCTCGAACACGCGACCACTGATAAAAATGGCTGGTGGGTCCAGATGCCCTACCACACCTATACGAACTTCATCTTCTCGCTCCTCTGTGGCATCGGAGCCTGCTTCCTCTGGCTGGGAATTGTCGCCCGTTTCCCCAGGCTGCGCCATGCTCTCTGGGGCCTTCTCCTCCTTCCGCTCTGGCCGATCTATTTCAACGTGGACGGTGCCAGCCAGCGCAACCACTGGCTGGGCTGGCAATATGGACACGACATGCTCTCCGCACTCCCGAAAGGCAGCGTGATCTTTGGCGGAACCGACGCCGGTCGCTTCATCCCCACCTATCTTATCCTCGGCGAAAGCACCCTGCCGCCCAGCGAGCGGATCGACCCCAGCTTTGATCGCCGGGATCTCTACATCATCACGCAGAACGCCCTCAACGATCGCTACTATCTCGCCTATATCCACGATCAATACGCTCCCGATCGTCCCAAGCCGCAATCGGCCATCGAGCATTGGCTTGGCCGGGACACCGCCTATCCCACCAAGCCGCTCATTCTCCCGACTCTTGCCGAGATGCAGGCCCTTCGTCAAAAAGCAGCCCAGGAAGCGCAAACCGGCCCACACCGGGAGCCCAACGGCGTTGAAGTCTATCGCGCGGCGATCGGCGCGGTGGCCAAATGGATCTTCGAAAAGAACAAGGCCACGCACGCCTTCTTCGTCGAGGAAAGCTTCCGGATGCAGTGGAGCTACGACTACGCCGTTCCGGAAGGGCTCATTTATCGCATCAATCCCGAGCCCCTCGCAGCTCTGCCACCCGAGGTCGTCAAAAAAGACGAGATCTTCTGGAAGGCCTATATCGAGCGCCTGAAAGCGACGCCATCGTTCGCTCTCGACTACGACGCGCAGCGCAACTTCTCCCGGCTGCGCCTCACCGGCGCCTACATCTTCGACTATCGCAAACTCTATCCCGAGGCGGAAGCGGCCTATCGGCAGGCCATCGACTTGTGGCCCGGCAATCTCGACGCCATCACCGCGCTCTCGCGCATCCTTTGGGACCGGGGAAACTTTGACGAGAGCATCGATCTCTTGAACCGTGCCTTCGCGGGCGATCCAAACAACCGAGCCATCCGCATCGCCCGCGACCAGGCGATGCAACGCAAGGAGGCCGAAAAAGAAATCAACGAAGCGCTCGCCGAGTGGCGCCGCAATCCGGCGAATCTCGAGCCGCTCCGGACGGCCGTGACTCTCTACTCACAAGTCGGCGAGGGCGAAAAATGCGACGCCGTTCTCCTCGAGGCGCTTGGGAAGCTCGGTAACTCCCCGGACTTCCTCGCCTTCGTCGTCCAGGTCTCCGAGGCGCAGAATAAGTGGCAGCAATCCGCCGATGCGGCCAGCCGCTGGGCGCAGGTCGATCCGCAGTCCGCGGAGGCCTTCTACCGTCTGTCGCGCGCCCAATTCGTCCTCAAGCAACCGAAGGCCGCCGTTCAGGCGCTCAGCCGGTCCATCGACCTTGGCGGGGTCGATATCCGCGAGCGCATTATTGCCGATCCCGTTTTCCAGTCCGTCAAGGACCAGTCCGACCTGAAGCAACTGATGGTCGCCCCGACTCCGGGCACCGCTCCAAAAGCAGCGGTGCCCTGACCGAAGCGGCGCCCCGGGGAATCAAGTCAGCTCGTCCATCGACGGGCAGGTACAAAAGACATTCCGATCGCCGAAGACATTGTCGACGCGGCCAACCGCCGGCCAGAATTTATGCTCCTTCAGCCACGGCGCAGGGTACGCCGCCTGCTCGCGACTGTAGGGCCGATCCCATTGGTCGGAAACGACCTGCAATGCCGTGTGCGGTGACCGCTTGAGCGCATTGTTCTCGCGATCCTGCTGTCCCGATTCGATGGCGAGAAGCTCGCCGTGAATCGTGATCATCGCCTCGCAAAACCGATCCAGCTCCGCCTTCGATTCGCTCTCGGTCGGCTCGATCATGAGGGTGCCCGGCACCGGCCAGCTCATCGTCGGAGCGTGGAACCCAAAGTCCATAAGCCGTTTGGCAAAGTCCTCCACCTCGACGCCGGCGCGATCTTTCCACTCGCGCACATCGAGGATGCATTCGTGGGCCACCCGGCCGTTCGAGCCTTTGTAGAGCACCGGGAAATAGGGCTCCAGGCGGCACGCGATGTAATTTGCGTTCAGGATCGCCACCTTCGTCGCCGTGGTGAGCCCGTCCGGCCCCATCATGGCGATATACATCCAGGAGATGACGTCGATGCTCGCGCTGCCCCACGGAGCCTGGGAGACCTCGCCGATGGCTTGATCGCCACCAGTCGTGATCACGGAATGCCCCGGCAAAAATGGCGCGAGATGCGCGGCCACGGCGATCGGTCCAACTCCCGGACCACCTCCGCCATGCGGAATGCAGAAGGTCTTGTGCAGATTGAGATGGCAGACGTCCGCGCCGAACTCCGCCGGGCGGCACAATCCGACCTGCGCGTTCAGGTTTGCACCATCCATGTAGACCTGGCCACCGGCTCCGTGGACGAGATCGCAGATCTCGCGGATCGACTCCTCGAACACCCCGTGGGTCGAGGGATAGGTCACCATGATGGCCGCGAGACGGTCGCGGTGCGTTTCGATCTTCGCCCGCAGGTCACCGACATCGATGTTGCCCTGGGCATCGCAGGCCACGGGCACGACGGTCATTCCGGCCATCACCGCGCTCGCGGGATTCGTGCCATGCGCCGAGGTCGGGATGAGGCACACCGTCCGATTCTCCGACTGCCGGGAAAGATGATAGGCCCGGATCGCCAGCAACCCGGCATACTCACCCTGCGAACCGGCATTCGGCTGCAGAGACGCTGCGGCGAATCCCGTGATTTCCGCGAGCCAGGACTCGAGTTGAGCGAAGATCCTCTGGTAGCCCTCCGCCTGCTCGGTCGGCGCGAAGGGATGCAGCGCGCCGATTTTTTCCCAGGTCACCGGGAACATCTCCGCCGCCGCATTCAGCTTCATCGTGCACGAGCCGAGCGGGATCATCGACGTCGTCAGCGACAAGTCGCGGGACTCGAGCCGCTTGAGATAGCGCATGAGCTCCGTCTCGGTGTGGTAGCGGTTGAAGATGGGATGGGCGAGGAAATCGGACTGGCGCGCGAGCGCGTCGGGTATGGCCTCCGCTCCCTCCTCCGCGACGATTTCCGTCGCGTTGCCGTGATTAAAAATCTCCGCGAAGGTCGCGAGCGAGGTCGTCGTCTCGTCGAGCGCGATCGTCACCGTATGGTCATCGAGTGCGCGCAGGTTGATGTGGTAGCTCTCCGCCAGGCGCAGGATCTCGATGGCGCGCACCTCTCCGAGGTCGACCCGAATGGTGTCGAAGAACGGCCCGTTGGCTACGTTCCACCCAAGCTTGCGAAGCAGCCCTGCGAGCGCAACCGCCTTGCGATGTACCCGCCGTGCGATGGCCGCGAGCCCTTCCGGGCCATGATAGACCGCATACATCGAGGCGATGACGGCCAGAAGCACCTGCGCCGTACAGATATTACTCGTCGCTTTCTCGCGGCGGATATGCTGCTCCCGGGTCTGGAGCGTCAGGCGCAGGGCGGGATTGCCATCCGCATCGCGCGACACGCCGATCAACCGTCCCGGCATGCGGCGCTTGTGGGCGTCGCGCGTTGCCAGGTAGGCGGCGTGCGGGCCTCCGTAGCCAAGCGGTACGCCAAATCGCTGCGAGGAGCCGATCACCATGTCGGCCCCGCATTCTCCCGGAGGCTCGATCAGCGTCAGCGCCAGCAAATCCGCCGAGACCACGGCCTGGGCGCCGGCCGCATGGATCGCCTCGATCAGCGGTCGCAGAGGCCGGATGCGTCCGTCCGTGGCGGGATACTGGATGAGCGCGCCGAAAACTCCCTCACTCCAGGAAGCGAACTCCTCGATCGGGCCCACGACGATCTCGATCCGCAAGGGCTCCGCGCGCGTGCGCAGCAGGGCGATCGTCTGAGGATGGCAGTCGTCCGCGACGAAGAATTTCGTTCCCTTCCCCGCTTGATGGCACATCACCATCGCCTCTGCTGCGGCGGTGGACTCGTCGAGCAGCGACGCATTGGAAATCTCCATGGCCGTGAGATCACAGATCATGGTCTGGAAATTCAGCAGCGCTTCCAGGCGACCCTGGGCGATCTCCGCCTGGTAGGGCGTGTACGCGGTATACCAGCCGGGGTTCTCGAGAATCCCACGTCGGATCACCGAGGGCGTGAAGCAGGCGTGATAGCCCATTCCGATGCACGATTGGAAGACCTGATTCTCGTTCGCGATCGCGGCGAGATCGGCCAGTGCCTGCTCCTCGGTCCGCGCGGCCGGAAGATCGAGCGGACGGGAGGATCGGATCGAGGGCGGAACCGTCTCGTCGATCAATGCGTCGAGCGACAGCGCGCCGGCCACCTCGAGCATGGCGGCGATTTCCCGCGGCTGTGGACCAATGTGACGCCGTGCGAAGCGGCCGGATGCAAAAACTTCCTCTTCGCTCATTCCGAGATCTGCGCGCGGTAGTCTTCGGGAGTCTTGAGCGCGTCGAGTTCCGAGGGGTCGGAGAGCTTGATCTTGAAAATCCATCCCTTGCCGAAGGGGTCCGTGTTCAAAAGGGCGGGATCGGATTCGAGCTCGGCATTGGCCTCGACGATCTCTCCAGAGACAGGCGTATAGATGTCACTTGCCGCCTTCACGGACTCCACCACGGCCACGGCATTGCGAGCCGCGAAAACCGCTCCAGCCTTCGGAGGCTCCACAAAAACGATATCGGTCAGCTCGGCCTGCGCGTGATCGGTGATGCCGATCGTACCAATGCCATCCTGGACCCGAATCCACTCGTGGGATTCGGCATATTTGAGATCGTCGGGAACGTTCATAAAACTCAGTTTCGCTTGAGGAAGGGCTTTTTGACAACGCTAGCTTTGTAGCGTTTTCCGCGCACTTCGATTTCGACTTCCGTGCCGGGCTTCGCGACCGCAACCGGGAGGTAAGCCATGGCGATTCCGTAGCCGAGGGTCGGAGAGAGCGCCCCGCTGCAGGTCTCGGAAATCGGCGCTCCATCGTGCCAGACCGCGTAGTGCGGGCGGATCGGCGGCGACTTCTCGGTCACCGCTATCGCCACGAGGCGGGACTCCAGCCCTCCGGCCTTCTGGGATTCCAGCGCCGACTTTCCAATGAAATCGTCCTTCGTCAGATCGACGAAAAAACCGAGCCCGGCTTCCAGCGGCGTGCGCTCCGGCGAGAGATCGGAGCCATTCAGCGGATAGCACATCTCGAGACGCAAGGTATCCCGCGCCCCGAGCCCGCAAGGCTTTGCCCCGCCCGCGATCAGCGCATCCCACAGGGCGGCGGCGCCGGAGTTCGGAATCACGACCTCGAACCCTTCCTCGCCCGTGTAGCCGGTCGTGACCACGAAGCCATCGGCTCCTTCGAACTGGATCCTGCTCACCCGGTTGCGATCTCCGGACAGCGCTTCGCCGAAAACATTTTGAAAAACTCCCCGGGCAACCGGTCCCTGCACCGCAATCGCCGCATACTCCCCGCTCTGATCTTCGAAGGTGATGCCATCCGCGGCATGCGCCCGGAACCAGGCCGCGTCCTCGTCGATTTTCGCGGCGTTCACGATCAGCAGATACTCGTCTTCGCCAAGCCGATAGACGATGAGGTCGTCGATGACGCCGCCCTTTTCGTTGAGCATCAGCGTATACTGGGCCTCGCCGGCAGCGAGTTTGGCGATCTGGTTGGTCAGCAAGCCGTCCAGCCAGGTCGTGGCTCCGGCTCCTCGCACGAAAAACTCTCCCATGTGGGAGATGTCGAACGCCCCCGCCGACTCGCGGACAGCGCGGTGCTCATCCAGGATGCCGCTGTATTGCACCGGCATCTCCCAACCCGCAAAATCGACCATGCGGCCACCGAGGGTCACATGCCGGTCGAAAAGTGCCGTGCGTTTACTCATGCTTTGCGATCCTTCTCGGCGATCGTCTGGTCGTCGAAATTCAAGTACGTATAGGCGGTCAGTGCCCGCTCGTAGTCGTCGAGCAACCGCATGCCCTCCTTCGGCTTGAGCCGGTCGCCCTTGATCGCGGCGTCCATCTGGGATTTCACCCGGCGGGCCATCTCGTTCGTGTCCCACTGCGTGAGCGACAGCACCTGCGCGACCGTGCTCCCCGGCAGCACCTCCTCGACGTAGTAACCGGAATCCTCGTCGTCATCGAGGAAGACATGCATCTCGTTGACCCGGCCAAAAAGATTGTGCAGGTCACCCATGATGTCCTGATACGCCCCCGCGAGGAAAAACCCGATATAGTACGGGCAGCCCGCCTTCCAGCGATGGAGCGGCAGCGTCTCCTTCACGTCCTGCAGGTCGATGAATTTGCTCACCTTCCCGTCGGAGTCGCAGGTGATGTCCACGAGCGTCGCATTCCGGTCGGGCAGTTCCTTGAGGCGGTGGATCGGCATGACCGGGAAAAGCTGGCCGAGCGCCCAATGGTCGAGCAGGGATTGGAACACGGAGAAGTTGCAGAGGAACTGGTCGCCGAGCGCGATCTCCATCTCCTTCACTTCCTCGGGCACGTAGCGCATGCTGCGGAACATCTCGACGATGCTTCCCGCGATCTCCCAATAGATGGTCTCCACCTTCGCCTTGGCCGGCAGGTCGAGCAGCCCGAGGTCGAACATCCCCTGCGCGCGCTCGCGGATTTCCTGCGCGTCGTGCATGTTCTCGAGACGATTCTTGCTCCCGAGGTTGTCGCGCACCTCGATCATCTCGTGCACCGGCTTCGGGTCGTCCGGCAGCGCGATCACCGACTGCGTACCTTTGCTCTTCTCGATCGACCCGAAGGCCTCCACGATCAGCACGGAATGGTGCGCCACGATGGCGCGCCCGCTCTCGCTGACGATCGTCGGGTGCGGCACGTTCTCCGCATCGCAGATCTCCGCGATGCTGTAGACGATGTCGCGCGCATACTCGTCGAGCGAGTAATTCGTCGAGCTGTCGAAGGTCGTTCGCGAGCCGTCGTAGTCGACGCCTAGGCCGCCGCCGACGTCCAGATAGCCGAGCGAGTGCCCCATTTTCCGGAGCTTCGCATAGAAGCGGGCCGCTTCACGGGTTGCGCGCTTGATCGTGCCGATGTCCGGCACCTGCGAGCCAACGTGGAAATGCAACAGTTTGAAGGCGTCCGGCATGCCCGCGCCGTGGAGCATCGCGCTCGCCTCCACGAGATCCGCCGTGGAAAGGCCGAACTTCGCATTCTCGCCACCGCTCGTGGCCCATTTTCCCGCCCCTTTCGAAAGCAGGCGCACCCGCAGGCCGATGAAGGGCTCGACGCCGATTTGCTTCGACACGCGCAGGATGTGCGAGAGCTCCTCGAGCTTCTCCACCACCAGGATGACCGTCTTGCCGAGCTTGCGGCCGAGCAATGCCATGCGGATGAACTCCGTGTCCTTGTAGCCGTTGCAGATGATCAGGCTCTCATTGTCCTCGTGCACGGCGAGCGCCGCCATGAGCTCAGGCTTGCTCCCCGCCTCGATCCCGAAATGAAACGATCGTCCCGCGTCGAGGATTTCCTCCACGACCTCGCGCAACTGGTTGACCTTGATCGGGAAAACCCCGCGATAGACGCCCTTGTAACCGTGCTCCGCGATTGCTTCCGCAAAGGACTGGTTGATCGTCTCCACGCGATGCCGCAGCAAATCCTGGAAACGGATGACCATCGGGAATGCGAGCCCCCGTGACTTCGCCTCTTCGACCAGTTCCATGAGGTCGATCTCGGCGGAGCCGTTGTTGTTTGGTCGCGCGGCGACGTGGCCGCTTGTATTGACCGTGAAATAGCCACCGCCCCAACGATCTACGTTATAAAGGGCGATAGCGTCAGCAGTGCCGAAGTCAGACATTTCGCGGGTCAGTTAAGCAATACCGCGCCCGAAATCCACTGCGCATT
>Ga0310811_10010036_pt1 | contig 12236 bp, 11 predicted proteins | sample YCmetagenome_FD_207642 | JGI IMG/M metagenome (GOLD analysis project Ga0310811, IMG submission 207642) | Soil microbial communities from experimental microcosm in Duke University, North Carolina, United States - YC | ecosystem: Engineered > Artificial ecosystem > Soil microcosm > Unclassified ... | reverse complement strand
CTGCGCTGGCGCGGCGTTTCCCTACGCGTAAGCACCTTGCCGGCCGCGCCGCCGCGCCATCTCAAGCGACCTGCCGCGTCAGACCGTTAGTTGCCTTTCAAGCGCAATGCGGCGTCAATCTTGCATTTCAACTGCAACCCTCACTACAAAATGGCCTTTGGCCATATCGTCGAAATACGATATAAGATTCGACTCCTGACGATGCAGGTACACAGCTCTTGCCGTCAGATGTCCGATTGATCCTGTATCCGCTGTTAGCCGAACCCCAAGCAGTCCATGACGCTCGATATCGACGCGATCCACAAAGCGCTCGCCAACCCGGTGCGCCGCGAGATTCTCACGAAGCTACGCGACCCTGCCCAGCATTTCGCTGATCAGGAGCTGCCGCTGGATCACGGCGTGTGCGCGGGGAAGATCGATGCGTGCTGCGGCCTGTCGCAGTCGACGGTTTCCGTGCATCTTGCGGCGCTGCAACGCGCCGGGCTCGTCACCGCAAAGCGGGTTGGCCAGTGGGTCTTCTTCAAGCGCAACGAAGAAGTGATCAAGGCGTTCCTCGAACAGATGAACACGGACCTTTGACGGCGGCAGCGGCGCCGGCAACCGCACTCGCAGCCGCGCCGCATCCCTGTTTCCGAACACACCAGCCATGGGCGCAAGCCCAACCAGATGAGGTAACACCGAATGCCGACACTTTTCGATCCGCTACAGATTGGCGATCTCACGCTGCCGAACCGCATCATCATGGCGCCGCTCACGCGCCAACGCGCCGGCGACGTCCGCGTGCCCAATGCGTTGATGGCCGCGTATTACGCGGAGCGCGCCTCCGCCGGGCTGATCCTGTCCGAAGCGACCTCGGTGATACCGCAAGGCGTCGGCTATGCGGCCACGCCGGGCATCTGGTCGCAAGAGCAGGTTGAAGGCTGGAAGCTCGTCACCGATGCGGTGCACGCCGCCGGCGGCAAGATCTTCCTGCAGTTGTGGCACGTCGGCCGTGTGTCCGATCCGATCTTCCTCGACGGCGCGCTGCCAGTCGCACCGAGCCCGATCGCGCCGGGCGGCCACGTGAGCCTCGTGCGTCCGGAGCGTCCGTTCGTCACGCCGCGCGCGCTGGATCTCGCGGAAATTCCGGGCATCGTCGCGGCCTATCGCAAGGGCGCGGAGAATGCAAAGCTGGCCGGCTTCGACGGCGTGCAGGTGCACGGCGCTAACGGCTACCTGCTCGACCAGTTCCTGCAGGACAGCACCAACAAGCGTACCGACGAATACGGCGGCCCGATCGAAAACCGCGCGCGCCTGATGCTCGAAGTGGTCGACGCATGTATCGCCGTGTGGGGCGCGAATCGCGTCGGCATGCACCTGGCGCCGCGCGGCGACTCGCACACGATGGGCGATTCGAACGCGGCCGCGACTTTCGGCTATGTCGCACGCGAACTCGGCAAGCGCAAGATCGCGTTTATCGCGGCACGCGAAGCGCTCGGCGACGACCGCCTCGGCCCGCTGCTGAAGAAGGAATTCGGTGGCCCGTACATCGCCAACGAGAAGTTCACCAAGCAAAGCGCCCAACAGCTGCTCGACGCCGGCGACGCCGACGCGGTAGCCTGGGGCAAGCTGTACATCGCAAATCCGGATCTGGTGCGCCGCTTCGAGCTGAACGCGCCGCTGAACGAACCGGATGCGTCGACGTTCTACGCAGCAGGCGAGAAGGGCTACACCGACTATCCGTCGCTGGCAGCAGTCTGATCGGCCGCGCAGCCTGTTATCCACGGCTGCGCATGCGAAGATGCGCCCGGACTTGCTCCGGGCGCTTTCGTTTGTTGGGGCGACATATCGCCTGTCGAGCCACGTGCGCTTGACGTCGCGGCCCACGCGGCTACACTCGCCGCATCCGCGCCAGGTTCTTGCCTCGGAGCACCACCCGAGGCCCCGGGCGTACCCGGCACGCATTCGGTACGCATCCGGTACGCCCCCGCGCCGTGCCAACCGCCCCGCCCGCGTTCGTCGCGGGACCCGCCCAAAGCCAATCACGCCCTGCCCGCCCCATGGATCTGATGCACCTGTTGCAGACCGCCCTGCACTTCGACCGCAACCTCGGCAGCCTGATCGCGCAGTACGGCACCGCGGTCTACGCGATGCTGTTCGCGATCGTGTTTGTCGAGATCGGCTTCCTGCCGCTGTTCTTCCTGCCCGGCGACCCGCTGATCTTCATCTGCGGCGCCTTCGCGGCCACCGGCGCACTGAACGTGTGGCTCGTCATACCGGTGCTGTTCGCGGCGACGGTGGCGGGCAGCATCGTCTGCTATCTGATTGGCCGAGCGCTCGGCGACAAAGTCTACAGCGCGCACTACCGATGGCTCGACCGGCGCGCGTTGCAGCGCGCGCATGCGTTCTACGAAGCGCGCGGCGGCCTGACCTTCCTGATCTCGCCGTTCCTTGCGGTGGTGCGGACCTTCGCGCCGTTCGTCGCCGGTGTGGCGGGCATGACGTTCGCACGCTTCGCGGCCTTCGCGACGACCGGTGCGGCGTTGTGGATCGTGTCGCTGGTCGCGGCGGGTTATCTGTTCGGCAACGTGCCGCTGGTGCGCGACCATATGAGTTCGATCGTGCTGCTGGGTGTGGCGCTCGGTGTGGGCTCGCTGGTGCTCGGCGGGCTGTGGCGGCAGGTTCAGGCCTGGCGCCGCCGGGCCTGATGCAGCTATGGCAGATTAATCTGCCTGAGCACTTGACCACGCAGCCGGTTATACGAAACAACGCGAAACAACGCGAAACAACAGGAAGCAACGGGAAACAACGAAAACCAACGAACCATCTCGTCGCATCGCCCGCCTTGCCTGCCACGCGCGCCCGTCAGGTTGCGAACAACGCGGTATAGCGGCGCTGCATTTCCTGCGGCGTCAGCGTTTCGAGATGGCCGCCCAGCAGCCAGCTATGTCCGAACGGATCGCGCACCGACGCGGTCCGTTCTCCATAGAACTGGTCCTGTAGCGGCCGGATCACCGCCGCACCCGCGTCGACCGCGCGCGCGAACATCTGGTCCACGTTTGCCACGTGAAGATGCAGGCGAAAGCCGATCGTGCCCGACGCCGGCGGCGCATCGATACCGTATTCCGGAAACGCATCGGCAAGCATGATGGTGGCCGGGCCGATCCTGATCTCGGCATGGCCGATGCGGCCGCCCGGTTCGGTCAGGCGAAACAGTTCCACCGCGCCGAATGCGCGTGCATAGAAATCGATCGCTTCGGCGGTGCTGCGCACGCTCAGGTACGGGTAGACCTCGTGCACCTCGTTGACTTCGCTCATCGCAACCTCCGTATGTCGCCAGCGACATATCGCGCCCGCTCAGGCTCAGGCTAAGGCTCAAGCCCAGGCTCACGGCAAGCCACGCTGCCTCACCCAATGCCGCGCAATCAGACATCGCGCGTCACGCGCCGCGCCTGGAATGCCTCTGACCACAATAGCCTGGATGCGGCACATTTACCGCCATCGCTATAATGACCCGTCCTGGCCGCCGCTCGCGCGGCCCACTGCCGCATGATCATTGGAGAAGATCCGATGGCCCCATCAGGTTTGCTGGTCTTCGCGCTGGCGCTAGTCGTCGCAGCCGGCTCGCCCGGTCCGAGCATAGCCGCGCTGGTCGCGCGCGTGATGACCGGCGGCCTGCGCAGCGTGCTGCCCTTCCTTGCCGCGATGTGGCTTGGCGAGGCATTGTGGCTCGGCTGCGCGGTAGCCGGTCTGGCGGTCCTCGCGCAGACCTTCGCGCTGCTGTTCAGCGTGCTGAAATTTGCCGGCGTCGCGTACCTGCTGTGGCTCGCGTGGCGGATGTGGTTCGCGCCCGCCGACGTGCGCGCCGACGCACTGCCCACCCACCGCTCGCCATGGCGCATGTTCGGCACCGGCCTCGCAATCACGCTCAGCAACCCGAAAATCGGTGTGTTCTATCTGGCGCTGCTACCGACGCTGATCGATCTGTCGCACGTCGGCGCGCTCGCATGGCTCGAATTGACGCTGACGATGCTCGTCGTGCTGAGTGCAGTCGACCTCGGCTGGGCGCTCGTCGCGCACCGCGCGCGCAAGCTGTTGACGAGCCGGCGCGCCGTGCGCGTCGCGAATCGCACCAGCGCGGCGATGATGGCCGGCGCCGCCGCGGCGATCGCCACACGCTAACGTCCCCAGCCGCTGCCAGCCCCGCCACCGGAGCCGCCCATTGACCAATCCGCTGCTTACGTTCGTGCAGATCGGCCGTGCGGCCTTCGTGTCGCTCGGCCACGAGCTCGCCGCATGGAAACCGCCGCTGCCGCGTGCACTGTTCGCCGCGGAAGCGGTGCTGTCCGTGGCTCTCGCGGTGGCGATCGCGCACTGGCTGAATCTGTCGAATACCTGGTGGGCCGCGATCAGCGGCTTCGCGGTGATGCAGGTCAGTTTCAGCGGCAGTCTGGAACGCGCGATGCACCGCGTGCTCGGCACCTTGCTCGGCGCGCTGCTCGGTGCCGTGATCGGCCCGCTGATCGGCGATCGCCCGTGGCTGTTCATTCCGGTGCTCGGCGTGATCGGCGGCTATTGCGTCTACCGTGCCAACGGCACGGCATTCACTTACGCATGGGTGCTCGGCGGCATCACATCGATGATGGTGACCTACGAGGCGCACGCGCTCGCGTCACTGGAGAAAACCGCGTCGTTCGCGGTGCTGCGCGTCGCGGAAGTGCTGGTCGGCACGCTGTCCTGCGTGCTGGTCGCCACGCTGTTTCACTTCGGCATCCGCTGGTATCGCCGCATGCGGCCGGAAACGCCTTCTGCAACCGCGGCGGCCGCGGCGCAAGCTGCTGCCGCCGCGCCGCCGCCGCAGGCCGTGCATGCCGCCCGTGTGCTGCTCGGCGTGCAGTCGGGCATAGCGATCGCGATCATCGCGTCGCTCACTTACGCGCTGAAGCTGCCCGGTTTCCAGCAGGCGCTGGTCACGGCGGTTGCCGTAATGGTGCTGCCGGTGGCCTCGCTCGTGGTACCCGACCAGCGGCCCGTGGTGCAGAAGATGGTGCAGCGGCTGATCGGCTGCCTGCTGGCCGGTGCGATCGGCATCGCGCTGCTGCCGCTGATGAACGGCCAGATGCTGCTGTGCATGGCAGCGCTGTCGTGCGGCATCTGGCTCGGCTGCCATGTGCAGACCGGCAGCGCGGGCGCGAGTTACGTGGGGCGGCAGTTCACGATCGCGTTCATCATGGTGTTCGTCCAGGATCACCAATGGTCGGCCGATCCGATGCCGGCGCTGCTGCGGCTGGCCGGCATCCTGATCGGGATCGTGGCGCTGGGCGCGGTACTGCTGACGAGCGCGAACCTGCCGCCGTTGCGCATGCCGGGCGAAGCCAGCCCCTAAAGCGCGGCGCGCGGCCTTGCGCTACTTGCCGGCCTTTTGCCGCGCCTCTTCCGCGGCGGCCTTGTAGTCGTAGGTCGGATAGAACTCAGTGCGATACCCGCCCCACGCGGTCTCCTCGACCACCCGGTTCACTTCACGCAGACGGTTGGCCGGCACGCGCAGCGTGACCACCTGGCCGATGCCCATCATCACGTACCACGACACCACTTCGACGCCCGGCGGCGGGAACGCCTTGTAGAAGCCTTGCCGTGCGAGTTGCTGGTTGATTTCGGGCAGCGTTTTCGACTCGTCGTGCTTGAGGAAGATGGTCAGCAGGAAGGTGCCGTCGCCGACCGGTGTCGCAACCGGCGCGCCGCCGGGGCTGGTTTGCGCGAGCGCGGGCACGCTGCTCGCGGCCACTGCCAGCAGACTGATCGCCGCGATCAGCTTTCGGACTGAATACATCGATTTCTCCTGGAACATGGATGGGGTGAACAGGCAGCGCTCTTTATACCGGAATCGGATAAGCGTTGCTGCCCCGTTTTCTGCGAGGCGTCGCGGCAGAGCAATAAGGGAGGCAAGCGCGCGGACGCACGCGAACGCCACTGCGTGCGATGAGAGTCAGGCCTTCGGAAAGCAGAAGCCGAAATCCTCGCAGCCCGGACAACCCGGTGCGGGTCCGGGCGCACGTCCTTTGGCAAGCGCGAGCTGTTGCGCGAGAAAGCGCTTCCAGCGCAGGTTATCGCTATTGCGCGCGACGAGCCGTGGATAGTGGCGCGTGAGAATCTCGCTGACGTCCTCGCGGCCGCTCAGGCCGAGATCGCGCCACAGGTGATCGGGCCGCAGGCACGCAGTCGCGATAATGGTGGCGAGGCACCACGCGTCGATCGCATTGGCGACCGGCGGCCGTTCGTACCGCAACAGCAGCTTGCGCAAGTCGTCGACGAACGGCTGGTGCTGCGCGTCGGCGATCCGTTCGGGGAAGGCTTCGATTTCGACCGCGCCGGGGAAATGACGCGCGATGAGCGCGCCGAGCATGTCGCGCGCAAGCCCGAGATGCAGCAGTTCGCCGCTCGCGAGCTTGGCGCCGATCAGGCGCGCGAAAGCCACCGTTTCGGCATCCGTGCGCCTCGGCGCACTATTGAGCAGAATCGTGACGCACGCGTCGCGCGGCATCATCGCGTGTTCGGTCGGCAAGATCGTCATGTTCGAACACCCCGAAGTGCGGTCGGCGCGTCGTGTGGGTGCCGGATGGTTCGGTCCGCGCGCTGACTCGTCTGCACAATACCGCGAAAATGGCTGCCACGCGAATTTTCGAAGCTCGCACACGGAGGCCTTGATCCGGGCCCGGATGCGGGGGCGGCGCGGCATGGCTGGCCACGTGCGTACCGTTCGCCGATTGCGAACGAGTGCGTTACAGCCCTATCTGTACTCCAGTCCGGCCCCGCGTCATCTTTCCTTAACAATATGTGATCTAAATAATTGCAAGGTCGCGTCGATAACCAGTGACGGAGTTATCTAACGCGGAACCCGACATGCTGAGTTCGTACAATCCTGCGCTGGTCGCCCTTTCAATCGCGGTCGCTACCCTGGCGTCGTACACGGCGCTCGACCTGGCCAGCCGCATTTCCTTGCTGGCGACGGCACGCCGGCGTCACCGGTGGCTCGCGGGCGGCGCGGCGGCGATGGGGGTCGGCATCTGGTCGATGCATTTCATCGGCATGCTGGCCTTCTCGCTGCCGATCCCGCTCGGCTACGACCTGCCGATCACCGGTGCATCGCTCGGCATCGCGATCGTCGTATCGTATTTCGCGCTGGCGGTCGTCACGCAGCGCTCGCTGACACCCACGCGTCTGGTTGGCGGCGGCATCCTGATGGGCCTCGGCATCGCCGGCATGCATTACTGCGGCATGGCCGCGATGCGCATGTCGCCCGCGCTCCATTACCATCCGGGCCTGTTCGCGGCCTCGCTGGCGATCGCAATCGGCGCATCGCTCGCCGCGCTGTGGATCGCCCACACGTTGCGCGATTCGGGCCAGCGCCGCATTCTCGCCAAACGCATCGGCGCCGCCGCCGTGATGGGCGTCGCGATCGCCGGCATGCACTACACCGCGATGGGCGCGGCGGACTTCCCGCCCGATGCGATCTGCGGCGCGCTCACCGGCGCCGACCCGAGCGTCGCGTCGAGCGCCAACACGCAGTGGCTGGCCACCACGGTGATCCTGTTCACCTTCGGTATTCTGGTCGTCACGCTGGTGCTGTCGCGCCTCGACGTGCGCGCCACCTTTCTGGCCGGCTCGGTCACCACGCTGAACAACCAGATCGTGCGGCTCGCGACCTTCGATACGCTGACGGGTCTGCTGAACCGCGCGTCGCTGACCGAGCGGATCGAACGCGCGATCCACGTGTCGCGCGCGCGCAATACGCTGTTCGCGCTGCTGTTCATGGATCTCGACGGCTTCAAGACGATCAACGATTCGCTCGGCCATGCGTTCGGCGACGAAGTGCTGAAAGCCTTCGCCCAGCATCTGCAGCAATGCGTGCAGGCGTCGGACACGGTCGCACGCCTCGGCGGCGACGAATTCGTGATCCTCGCCGAAGACCTCGCGAGCCCGCAGGACGCGACGCAGCTTGCCGAAGCCATCCTTACGCGGATGCGCCACGGCATCGTCGCCGACGGCCAGCCGCTGCAGGTGATGCCGAGCATCGGCGTCGCGCTGTTCCCGCAGGACGGCGAGACGGTCGACACGCTGCTGCGCCACGCCGACGCCGCGATGTACGAAGCGAAACGCGACGGCCGCAGCACCTACCGGTTTTTCGAAGCGCGCATGAACGAAGCCGCGATGCGCACGCTGAAGATCCAGCGCGCGCTGCACGAAGGCATCGGCAAAGGCTATTTCTCGCTGCATTTCCAGCCGAAATTCCGCAGCGAAAACGGCGCTGTGGCCGGTGCAGAAGCGCTGATCCGCCTCGATCACCCGGAGATCGGCCAGCTCGCGCCGATGGATTTCATCCCGATTGCGGAGCGCTCCGGCCAGATCGTGCAGATCGGCTACTGGGTGGTGCGCGAGACCTGCCGGCAGATTCGCCGCTGGCGGGCCGCCGGTCTGCCGCCGCTGAAAGTGGCGGTCAACCTGTCGCCGCGCCAGATGCAACAGCTGGATCTGGTCGACATGCTGCTCGAGATCGTGCGCTCCGAACACGTGCCGGCCGAGCAGCTGATGTTCGAGATCACCGAAAGCGTCGCGATGCAGGACGCGCCGAAAACCATCGCGATGATCCGCGAATTCCAGAAAAACGGCTTCGAAATTTCGATCGACGACTTTGGCACCGGCTATTCGAGCCTCGCGTATCTGCAGCGTTTTCGCGTCAAGCAGCTGAAGATCGACCGCTTCTTCACCAACGGTCTCGACGACAACGGCCACGAGGGGCGCGCGATCGTGTCGGCGATCATTGCGCTCGCGCACTCGCTGGAAATGGACGTGGTGGCCGAAGGCGTCGAAACCGCGTCGCAGCTCGACACGTTGAAGAGCATGCAGTGCGACGAGTTGCAAGGCTTCCTGCTCGGCCGGCCGCTGAGCGCCGATGCGTTCAGCGCACTGATGCTCGAGCAACGGGTGACCAAGGCCGGCGCAGCGCTGATGAATTAATTTTCTTGACTTCGCGCGTCACCGAACTAATATACGCACCGCGTATATCAACCACTCGACAGGTGACCCGAATGACCGTTCCGCAACAAGCCTTCCTGCGCGACGCGATGCGCCGCATGAACCTCACGCGGGACGGCTTCGCCAGCCGCATCGGCGTGTCCCGCCGGGCGCTGGACACCTGGCTGCTGCCAGACGACTCGCAGGAATCGCGGGCCATGCCGGAAATCGTCGAGCGCTTTGTGTCGGAAATCGTGGTCCATGCGGACACGCCCGAACGATATACGCAAAGCGTAGACCCCAAACAATCGCTCGCCAGCCAGATCCTGTTTGAAGGCAAGCCGCAGCTGCTGTCGGTCGACCAGTTCTCGCGCGACTCGGTCGAGGCACTGTTTCGCGTGGCGGACATCATGCAACCGATCGCCCGGCGCCGCAAAATCTCGCGCGTGCTGGAAGGCGCGGTGCTCGGCAACCTGTTCTTCGAAGCCAGCACCCGCACCCGGGTCAGCTTTGGCGCAGCGTTCTGCCGGCTCGGCGGCTCGGTGTGCGACACCACCGGCTTCACGTTTTCGTCGATGGCCAAAGGGGAATCGATTTACGACACGAGCCGCGTGATGAGCGGCTACGTCGACGCATTGGTGATCCGCCACCCCGAGCAGGGTTCGGTGGCCGAATTCGCGCGCGCCACCAACCTGCCGGTGATCAACGGCGGCGACGGCCCCGGCGAGCACCCGAGCCAGGCGCTGCTCGATCTGTACACGATCCAGCGCGAGTTCTCGCGCCTGGGCAAGATCGTCGACGGAGCGCATGTCGCGCTGGTCGGCGACCTCAAATACGGCCGCACCGTGCATTCGCTGGTCAAGCTGCTCGCGCTGTACCGCGGCATCAAGTTCACGCTGATCTCGCCGCCGATGCTCGAAATGCCCGCCTATATCGTCGAGCAGATTTCCCGCAACGGCCACGTGATCGAGCAGACCCACGATCTGACCAACGGCTTGCGCGGCGCCGACGTCGTGTACGCGACGCGGATCCAGAAAGAACGCTTCAATGACGAATCGTTCGAGGGCTACACACCGGATTTTCAGATCAACCAGGCGCTGGTCGATACCATGTGCGGCCCGGACACGCTGATCATGCACCCGCTGCCGCGCGACAGCCGGCCAGGCGCGAACGATCTGAGCACCGACCTGAATCACGATGCACGGCTCGCGATCTTCCGCCAGACCGACAACGGCATTCCAGTGCGCATGGCGGTGTTCGCGGTGCTGCTCGGGGTGGAGAATCTGGTCCAGCATTCGATGCGCGACGCAGCGTGGCGCCCGCCGGTCTACCTCGGCCCGGACGATGCGGTGTTTCACGGCATCGACTGATTCACGCAGATACCTGCGCGCGCTGCGACGCTTTTCATCGCAGCACGCGCACGCACGCGGTTTTACAGCGCGATATCCGCTTCTTCGTTGATGCTGTACTGCTGCTGCGAGTCAGCCATCATTTCGATCGCGAAGTCGACGAACGAGCGGACTTTTGGCGAAAGCTGCCGCAGCGTCGGATAGATGATATGGATACTGCGCCGCGGCGTGCTGTACTCGCGCAGCACACGTTCGAGCGCACCCGTGCGCAGATGTTCGGCCGCCGCGTAGTGATGCACGTACACGATGCCTGAACCGGCCAGTGCCGCATCGAGCAGTGCATCGCATTGATCGACCACCTGATGTGCCGTATCGCCCACCCGCACTGTCCAGTCGCGGCTGCCCGACATGAAATGCCAGTCGCGACAGCGCCGCGTTTGCGCCGACATGTAGGCCACGCATTCGTGCGCGGCCAGATCGTCAGGAGTCCGTGGCCGTCCGTGCTCGTCGAGGTACGCGGGGCTCGCGCATGCGACCCAGTATGCGGCGCCGACTTCGCGCGCGACGAGGCGGCTCGACGGCAGATCGCCGATGCGAATCGCGATGTCGTAGCCTTCTTCGATGATGTCGTGCATCGCATCGGAAAAGCTGGCTTCAACCGTGATGTCTGGATAGCGGCGCCGAAACTCGACTAACGCAGGCACCAGCACCGAGCGGCCAAACGAAATCGGCGCGGCGACCCGCAACCTGCCCGAGGGCACCTGCGCAGACTGCTGCAACGCTGCTTCGGCATCCTTCAGACCCGCGAGAATTTCGCGGCATCGATCGAAAAACGTCGCACCTTCCGCAGTGAGCCCGACGCTTCTCGTCGAACGATGCAGTAACGTCACACCGGTCTGCGTTTCGAGGCGGGTCACCGCTTTGCTGACGCCCGATGCAGTCAACCCCATTTGCTTGGCTGCGCTGGTAAAGCTCTTTGCTTCTGCGGCGCGCACAAACGCTTCGACGGCGGACAAATCCATCTTAACCTCAATCAACGATGAAGCCGGCGCACATTTCAAAGCGCATCGGCAGTGTTAAGCCGGTCACCACGTCGACGCAAACCGGAATTCTACGGGCAATGAAAAGCCCATAACAATCCGCTTTTGATTCACGACAGAAGTGACTTGCAGTCGCTCGCTACAACTTTCAACTACATACAGCGAATAAATTCTCCAATTCGCTTTAACAACATGCGCAGATTCTGGCTGCATGCATTGCCAAGCGGAAGTATGCTCACTGATATAACGCTCTCAATTCATCCCGCCATGGAGGGTCCACCAGGAATTCATGCATGAACCAGCCAATTGCCAATCAACCGGCCACCCCTGCCGAAAGTGCGATCGTCTATGTCGTCGACGACGATGAATCGATGCGCGAAGCCGTGCGCACGCTGCTGCGCTCGGTGGGCTTCGCGGTCGAAACGTTCGCGAGTGCGGAAGAATTTCTTGCCTTCGCGCTGGCCGATATTCCTGCTTGCGTCGTCATGGACGTGCGCCTCAAAGGCCAAAGCGGACTTGTCGTGCAAGAGCGCCTGAGCGCTGAGCGCTCGCGCTTGCCGATCATCTTCATGACTGCGCACGGCGACATTGCGATGTCGGTCAGAGCGATGAAAGCCGGTGCCGCCGACTTTCTCACCAAGCCGTTTCGCGATCAGGATCTGCTCGATGCGGTCGCCGATGCGCTCGACACCGATCGCAAGCGCCGCGCGCAAGACCGCTCGCTCGACGGCTTGCGCCGCTGCTACGAACTGCTGACGCCACGCGAGCGCGAAGTCACCGTGCTGGTGGTCAAGGGCCTGCGCAACAAGCAGATCGCCGCCGAAATGAACCTGAGCGAAATCACCGTGAAGATTCA
>Ga0310811_10010035_pt1 | contig 12237 bp, 11 predicted proteins | sample YCmetagenome_FD_207642 | JGI IMG/M metagenome (GOLD analysis project Ga0310811, IMG submission 207642) | Soil microbial communities from experimental microcosm in Duke University, North Carolina, United States - YC | ecosystem: Engineered > Artificial ecosystem > Soil microcosm > Unclassified ... | reverse complement strand
CACCGCCGACAAGGCCGCCTGGCCGAGGCAATGCGCTATCAGGAGCGCGCCAAGGCCGTGGCCGCCGACGTGGCCGACGCCGATCTCCGAACCCAGCTCTACCATGATCGCGGCAGCACCGCGCTGGCCGACGCGCGCCTCGCCGACGCGCGCCGCGCCTTCCTGGCCGCCCTTGACCTCGCGACCGGCATGGGCAATCGGATCTATCAGGCCCATGCCAACCGTGGTGTCGCGCAGACCTTGCACGCCCTGGGCTACCACGCGAACGCCGTGACGCACTGGCGTGACGCCGAGCGGCAGTTCGCCGATCTGGGTCTGCCGGAGGCGGATCTGGTTCGCGCGGAGCGGGCCGACCTGTCGTGCGCGTGCCGTTAGTGCCCGTGCAGCACGCGGCTCAGCGACGGATGGATCTCCCGGACCGTGCGGTGCCCGCGCCAGCGGCCCAGCGTACGAGCCAGGTCGCGGAGGTCCATCCGGACCGTGGCCGAGTCAACACGGGCGACGTCGTCCAGGATGTCGGCCAGCGTCAGGCAGCTCTGGTCGATCTCGCCGGCCAGCGCGTGAGCCAGCGAGCGGCGCACCCCGAACCGGGCCCGGTTGCGGCGGGACATGGCCGGCAGCCGGGCCAGTTCCCCGTCGAGCACCTCGGCGGCCTCGGCGGTCCGGCCGAGGTCGCACAGGGCCCAGCCGCGGGCCAGGCCGATCGGATTCGGCGCGGTTGAGCCGAGAACCGGATAGCGCCGATCGTCCTCGGTGGACCGGCTGAGCAGTTCCAGGGCGCGGTCCATCGCGCTCTCGCAGGCGTATCGATCCCCGGCCAGCGCGTGTCCCTGGGCCTCCCGCCGTAGTGCGAGGCCCATCGTGCGCGTGGTCGTGCGACCGACGCGTTGGGCCTGTCGGGCCAGGTCGATCGTGCTCACCGGATCGTGCCGGTAGAGGGCGAGTCCGGCCTCGCGGACGAAGGCGTAGCTCTCGATCTCCGTGTCGCCACCGGCTTTCGCCAGCTCCGACGCCCGCCGGGTCCAGGCAAGGGCACCCGGCTCGTCGCCGGCCTCCTGGCTCATCCAGCCGGTGTACTCGGCGATCCGCCCGGCCAGCAGCAACAATCTCGACCCGATCGGGTCCGGGTTCTCGCCGGCCAGCGCGGTCACCGTGCCGACCTGGGCCCGCAGCGATTCCAGCACCACCACCGGGCTGGTACGCGCGCCCAGCGCCCGCAGGTTCTCGAACGAGGCCCGCATGCCGTCCAGGACGCTGTCGTCCAGGACCGGCCGGGGTCCGCCGGCCAGCGTCAGGCCGCCGGTGAGCGCCAGCATCGTGCCCGCCGCCAGCACCTGCCGGCGGTCCAGCGTGGGCCGCTCCCGGGCCGCCGCGATGAGCCGGCCGTCCGCGCCGAGCACCGCGTCACACAATTTGGCCATGGTCGGATTGGGCGGCTTCAGATCGTTCTCGATCTTGCTGAGATAGCCCTTGCTGTAGTTGACCCGCCGGGACAGCTCCCCCATCGAAATACCGGCGGCGTCCCGGCAGGCACGCAGCTGCGCACCGAACGATTCGGTCACGGGTTGCCTCCCCTGACGGCGTCGACCGATTAGACCACAATGACGTGACCGGCCGCGAGCATGTCGCGGCCGGCCAATTGTGTGCTCAGTCGTGCCAGGGGTTGCCGCCGTCGGTGGTGGCGCTGGTCGTGGTGGGCGGCGGGGTCGGGTCGCCACCGTCGAGGCGGTGGACCGCGCCGCTGGCCGGCGAGCCGAAAACGATGCACAACGCGACCAGTGCCGTCGCGGCGGCCGCGAGCAAACGGGACACAGAAGTGGACATGACAAATCCTCCAGGCAAGAGAAAGTGATTGCCGGGGCATTGATTCCGGGATTTCCGGTGCCCACATCAAGGATTCATCGCGTCAATCAGCGAAACAATTAGGTGACCGTTTCCCGTCGTGACGGGAAACGGGAAACGGTCGGTCAGCTGGTTAGACGTACGGCGGGCACTCGACGGTGGCCGGCATGTTGCCGTGCTGGTCGCCGACCAGGTACAGGGCGCTCACGAACAGCGGGATGCCGTCCCGCAGGCACGGTCGGTTCATCCACGGCTCGTCCACTTCCCGTCGACATCCGGCCCGGATCCTGCTGGCACCCAGCCAATCGGAGCAGTGGAGGTCGGAGTGGACTACGACGTTGCCGTGTCGTTCGCCGAGGAGCAGCGGGACGCGGTCGGGGAGTGGGTCGAGGCGTGGCGGCAGCGGGGGCTCACCGTGCTGCACGGGCCCGAGCAGACGCATGAATGGTGGTCCCACAAGGAAAGCGGCGACCTGCCCGACGCCAGGGTGCGGTTCTTCGTGCCGTTCCTGTCGTCCGTCGACGACTTCGCGTCGGCCATGCTGCGGGCCGTGAAGTCCGGCGACGAGAACGTGCTGCCGGTGCTGGTCGGTTCCGTTGCCGTGCCAGCGCCTCTGCGGCATCCGCACGTTGCCTACCTGCGGGATTCCGACAACCTCACCGAGTCGTTGGCCGCCCGCATCGAGGCGTCCGACCTGTCCGCGCCCGTCGCCGACATCATCGACGGCGCCAAGGACTTCGCCGAGCCCGTCGCCGTTCCCGCGACCTTCAGCCGGTACGCCGAGCAGGACGCCGCCCTGCGCTACCTCGGCGAGCAGTTCGCCGCCGCCCTGCCCGGTCTCGGCCGTCGCGGCTTCGCCGGCTCCGTCCATGTCGGCGACTCCCGCATCGCCGTGCGCGTCGAGCGGGCCGGCGACACCGTGTACGCCTTGGACATCCAGCGCGGCGGCATCGGCGGCGACGAGACCGTCAACTTCGTCGTCGGCCGCCACGACGCCGGCAGCGCGTGCAGCAACGGCTGGGCCCGCCCCGTCTACGACCTCTCCGCCGGGGCCGCTCTCCTTGAGCTGCACGACCTTTCGTTGCTCGCCCGTGGCACCGAGCCCCGCGCCTACCGCCGCGAGGAGCTTTTCGCCGCGCTGTGGCAGCGCATCAACACCGTGCTCGCCTCGACCGTGAACTGACTCCATGCGAAAGTGCTCCCCACCGCCGGTGGGGAGCACTCTCTAGTGTTCTCTTCTGGCCCGGTCCAGGACTTCTTCCAGGCGCAGCGGGCTCGGCGGATGGTGGCTCAGGCACAGCGGCGTCCGGATCCGCCGGAACGCGAACGTGTCGCCGGTGGCGTAGAACTGCCCTCTCTCCAGCTTGGAGATGTCCGCCACCGTGCTTCCCTTGGCCCGCGCCATTTCCGTCGCCGCCGCGATCTGCGCCGGGCTGTTGAGCCGGCCGAAGAACTGCGTCGTCGCGTTGCCGACCACCTGGTTGTGCACGCCTTTCGGCGCCTGCGTGGCCAGGATCAGGCCGAGGCCGTACTTGCGGGCCTGCGAGGCCAGCAGGATCGTGCTCTGCGTGCTCGCCGTCAGATTTCCCGACGGGGCAATGGTTTGCGCCTCGTCCATGACGATCAGCCCGCCCAGCGGGCGATCCGCCGCCGGGTTCCGCTTGGCCCAGGCGAACACTTCCAGCTGGAGCTGGCTGACGAACCCCTGCCGCTGCTCGTCCGCCGCCAGTCCGACGAAGCTGATCACCGACACCCGCGCCCGCTTGCCCTTGGTCGGCGTCAGCAACAACTCCGGATCCGTCGGCGTGCCGTTCCCGCCCAGCAGCGGGTCGTTCACCATCGCCGCCCGCAGCGTCTCCGCCAGATCCGCCGCCATCGCCGGCGCCGTGCTCAGCTGGCTCACCCCGTCCGGCAGCTCCGCCAGCGTCTCCACGAAGCCGCCCAGATCCCGCTTTCCCCTTCTGGCGTAGTACTTCAGCGCCTCCCTCAGCACCGCTTTGCCCCGCAGCGCCGCCTTCGACGCCCCGGTCAGGCCCGCGTGCGGCACCAGCCTCGCCACCGCCGCCTCCACCGCCGCCTGGAACTCGTCCGGGTCCTCCCGCACGCTCTCGAAGTCCGGCAACGGCTGAAAACTCAGCGGCCTACCCCCGGCCCTTCCCGGCGTCCACACCACCACCTCCGTGTTCGCCAGGTACTCCTTCGCCCTCCCGTCATCCCCTTCCCCCCACCCGTCCGGCTTCTCCGGCCAGGCATCCCCCATCCTCGCCAGGTCGTTGTTCGGGTCCAGCACGATCGCCGACACCCCGCGCAGCGCGCACTCCTCCACCATCCGCCGGAGCAGCACCGTCTTCCCGCTCCCCGACCCCGCGAAGATCATCACGTGCTTCCGCAACGACTCCAGCTCGATCCGCACCGAATCCAGCACAATCCCCGCCGCGGGCTCGGCCGCTTCCTCCGACACCGCCCGGCTCGCTGGCTCACTCGTCGCAACCGGATCTGCCTGCGCTTCCTCCTGCCCGGCGGCCCCGGTCTCATCGGGCTCCACCGTCGGCCACACCGGCGCCACGGTCTTCGGCGGCGGCCGCGTCTCCCGCTGCCGCGACACCCCCTGCCCCTGCTCCGGCAGAATCTCCCGCAGAAACGTCGAGGTGCTGACCGGCTTGCGGGACACGATCCACGCCATCAGCTGATGTGACTGGTCCGCCAGCATCTCCTTCAGCGCGCTGAAGGTCCGCACCTCCTCATCGGTGATGGCCACCCGACGTCCGCCGGTCTCCTCCAGCGCGGCCAGCTCCAGCTTGGTCTGGGCACCGCCCCAGCCCTGTTTGCCGTTCTGGATCAGCACCAGGTGCCGGTTGCCAACGCCGGGCCGGATCTGGGCCGCGTCGCGGGCGGTGCGCATCCGGCGCAGCACGGTCTTGCCGTGCGCGCTCGCGATGAACCGGAACGCCCACAGTTCCTGGATGTCCTGTTCCTCATCGACGGTGCGGCGCAGACTGACGTGCAGCGAGCCGGCACCGTGCGCGGGATCGGGCTTCCATTCCATGGCGTCGTTGCCGACCTCGGTGATCCAGGACTTCACCGCGGCCAGCAGCAGGCCGGGCATCACGTCGTCCTCGTTGGTCAGCTTCAGGTCGGCGACCAGGACGGTGGCCTTGCTCCGCAGCTTCGCGAACTTCTGGTCGTACTCGGCGAGGTAGTCCGGCGGCGGCCCCACCCGGACCGGCGCCTCGACGGTCTCCTCGACCGGCTTCTCCTCGAAGGACGTCAACTCGCGGATCTGGCCGAACAGACACGACTCGGCGTGCGACTGGACTCGTTTGAGCAGCTCCCGGGGCGTGTGCGCGATCCACGAGTCGCCGAACGCCTCGGGCGCGATCGGCCAGGTCGGGTGGGGCGGCACGAACCCGACCCGGTCGTAGGCCACCGACAGCCACTTCGCCACCAGCGCCCGCCCGACCTCCGGCTGCACGATCGACCCCAGGATCGGGGTCTCGGTGAACCGGTCCTCCACGGTGTCGCTGGCGATCCGGTGCAGCGTCTTCCACGAGTTGGGCAGGCACGCCACGATCGACATCGTCCGCCTGGTCGTCTCGCGCAGCTGCATCAAACCGTCGGCGATGCGGGCCACCTCCAGCTTGAGCTCCGGCGTCACGGTCTCCGCGTCGGTCGCGTCCTGGCCGAGCGCGACGAGCGTGTCCAGCTGGTCGATGGCGATGACGCAGGGGCCGGTGAGCGCGAGCACCCGGGAGATGTCGCGCACGAGGATGCGCGGATCCTGGGGCCTGGCCGGGATTCCCCACCGTCGCGCGTGCTGCGCTTCCGCCGTCCCCTCAAGGAACTGCCGCCCGATGGTGAAGTGCTCGGACGCGTACAGCGCCAGCGCACGGATGGTGTCCGACCCTTCGGCCACCACGCGCTCGTCCACCTTCAGCAGGTGACGCACGAGTTCGCGCAGGCTCTCCGCGGTCAGCGCGGTGCGGTTGAGCAGTGACCGCCGCACCGCGTCGGGCACGTTGGCGCGCACGCACAGCCGCATCAGCAACGCCGTGATCTGAAGTTCGCCGTCCTCGTTGAGTTGCCGCAGCTCGCTGCGCATGGCGCTGGCGACGTCGGCCCAGAACGCTTCCGCCCTGGTCAGCTCGACGAGGAAGAAGTAGCCGCCCGCCTGCTGCACGGCTCGCCGAGCCGCTCCCAGCAGATGCGTCTTGCCGATGCCTTTCTGGCCTTGCAGCACCAAGCCGATCGGGTTGGGCCCGGTGCTGGCCGCCGCGTCGTCGATGCCGGCCCGGATACGGTGCTCCGCCCGCGCGTGCAGGCCGTCCACGTGGGCCTTCGGCGTCCGCCAGACGTTGTCCGGCCCCTCGGAGAAGTTGAACCGCACCGCGGCCAACGCCTCCTGTAGCTCATCGGTCATGACGGTTCCTCGATCGCCAGCAGGTGCTTGTCCTCACTGCCGATCCGGATCGCCGCGTCGTGGTCCTCGTCGGTGAGCACCTTGCGGTTGGAGTCCGGGGCGAGGTGGACCCGGCCGGTTTTGATCATCTTCAGCAGGACGCCGTCCACCAGGCCCCGGTCCACGCCGTCGGTGCGCGGTCGGAGCTTGGCCAGCCGGACCCAGTCCTGGGACTTGACCGACAGCTCCTCGTAGGCCGTGCGGATGGCGGACTCCAGGCTGCCGCGGTTGAGCACGTCGGCGAAGTCGATGTCCCGCCACGCCAGGTACAGCGGCAGGCTGTGCATCACCTCGAACACCAGCCGGGGCAGCGGGCCGGACCGGTCCGGGGCCTCGACGACGCCGAGTTCCCTGACGCACCAGGCAATTCCGTCGTCGGTGATCTGGTGCACGTAGCGCCGCTTGACCTGCCTCGACGTGATCAGGCCGTCCTTGTTCAGCCGGTCACGGGCGGCGGCGCGCAGCTCGATGCCGTAGTCCTTCTTGAGGTCGGGATTGCCCACCTCCGTCCGGGCCAGCATCAGCGCGAACAGGGTCGCCTGCTCGTGGCTTCCGTACTTCTCCGGCATAACAACACCTTTCAGACGGTGAGTCGACGGTCGATGCGGTCGAGCAGCGTGCGGATCTCGTGGGTGAGGTCGGTCGGCAGCGTGACGGCGTGGGCGTTGCCACGGGTCTTGCCGAGCAGCTCGAGGTCAACGGAAAAGTCGTGCAGCAGAGCCAGATCGCCGGAGCTGAGGGCGGTGGCCATGCCGGCGACGGTCTCGCGGAGCAGGGCGACCCGGCCGGTGTGCGAGACATGGGTGGGCAGGTTGCGCAGGACCGACGCGGCGTCGCGGAGGGTCTCCAGATCAGGGTTGGCCGTGTCGGGTGAGGCGGTGATGAGCTCGTGGAGCTCACGGGCGACGCCGGAGCCGAACTTGAGCGGACGGAGGTTGCGCAGGAAGCCGGGCAGGCTGTCCCGGTCGCCGGCGCGGGTGAGGACGAGGAAGAGCTGGCGCTGACCGTCACCGGGGGCGAAGGTCTGGCGCAGGAAGTGCTCGGCCTCGTTGACCTGCCAGCGAGTGACCTCGCCGTCGACGACGAGGCAGAGGTGCTTGGCGAGCTGGGGCGAGTGGTCGAGGAACTCGGGCACGCCGGACAGCGACTGATCGGCCCGCAGGCCGAGACGGATGAGCCGGTCCACGAGCTCGGCGGCGCCGTCGGCGGCGGAGCGCGAGCTGGAGACGAGCACGTCGAGGTCGAATTCGTCGTGCGGGGCGCGGGCCTCGGCGACGTAGGCGTCCCGGTTGTCGGCCAGCAGATCGGTGCGGTCGAAGTGCTGGGCGATGACGGCGGCGACGGTCTCCAGCGCGTAGGAGAGCTGGTCGGCGGACGGGTTGGGCTCGTCGAGCACCGGCAACTGCTCGCCGAAGCTCCAGTAGGAGACGTACGGCATCGTCAGGTGCCGCATCATCACCTCGCCGGGCACCGTCGCGGCCAGCCAGTCGCTGAACAGGGGCGCGACGACCTCGGCGCACCGACGCTGCCAGGCCTCGGCCCGCTCGTACTCGACCCGGCTGTCCAGCCGGGAGAGCACCGGCAGCACCATGTGCTTGGGCCGGTCGAACGGCATGCCGTCGCGGGCCCGGTCGGCCCGTTCGGCGATGTCGACGACGTCCTGGAGGTTCTGGTCGTTGGCGGTGAACACGACGACCAGCCGGTCGGGCAGATGCGCGGTGCAGATGCCGGCGGTGTCGGAGATGCCGGTACGGCTGTCGATCAGCACGAAGTCGTAGGCCTCGGTCCACTCCGCCCTGCGGTCCTCCAGATAGGTGGCGAAACCGCGGTCGTAGAGGTCGGCCCAGTCGATCGACTGCACGCGTGCCGGGTAGTCGGCGTCCAGCCGGCCGGCGGCGAGCAGCGCCAGCGTCCCCTCCTCGACCCCGAGCTGAAGCTCGTAGGACCGGGGCGGCGCCTTGGTGAGGAAGTCGTGGGCCAGGTCGACGACGCCGCCGGCCGGCGCCTGGGGCATGGCGTCCTTGAAGTAGTAGTGCAGGCCGGGAGCCTCCAGGTCCCAGTCGATGGCCAGCACACGGTGGCCCCAGCGGGCCAGCAGCACCGCGACGTTGGCCAGCGTGGAGCTGCGCCCGACCCCGCCCTTGTAGGAGTAGAAGGTGACGACGGTGCCGGTCATCGCCCGAACCTCGGTATCTTCGTCGTCGGCCGGAGCACCGGATCGGGCTTGTCCACGATCGGCCAGTCGGGCTGCCATTCGGGCACCTGCGGCAGCAATACAGCCAGGTCACGGGCCAGATCTCGAACCTTCCAGTGAAAAGAACCGTATTTCTCGGTCTTCTGAAAGGCCATGTCCGGATTGGCGAAATCCTTGAAGTCGACCCAGGCCACCTCGCGGGCCTCCATCGGGAAGCTGTCCGAGTCGCCGAACAGGAGTGAGCAGATCAGGCCCTGCGGGCAGTCGATGCTGGCCAGCCCGAGCAACTCCTGCCTGGCCCGCATGCTGTGCCACTCGGCCTGACACCACTCCGACTGGAAGTACGGCGGGGCAAGGACCTGAAGCATGATCTTGCTGCGGAGCAGGGCCCGCTGCAGACTCGACGGCCAGTGCACGGCCCGCTCCATCGCGCGGTCGATATAGACCCGCGGCTTGGTCGCCATCTCATCGGCGAGGCAGTCCATCAGCTTCGAATGGAAATGGTTCAGTATCCATTTCTGCACACTGCCATGCCGCGCGTAGCTGATGAATATGTCGTACTCGTAGCCGGACACGCGACCAATGATAAGCACGGATCAAGTGTCGAAAACAGGCATAAAAGTGGTCATTTACCGGGTTATTGGGCGAGAAGTCGACAAAAACTGGACATTGTCACTGAAAAGCGGGACGGCCACCGGCGCTGCGGGCGGACCGGAGTCCGCCCACAGCGCTCCGGGGTCAGCGTCGGCGCCACGCCCGCAGCAGGACGCCGGCGCACACCGTGAGCGGCATCGCCACGGGTCCGGACGCGGATGACGCAATGATCAAGCCGGCCAGCGTCACCGAGATCAGCAACGTCGCGTGCAACGTCGGACGCAGGTGCATGACGACGTCACGAGTGAGCCGAAGCCAGCAGCAGTCGCAGGATCCGGTTCGCCGCCGGACGGACCCCGTCGCCGTGGGACGGCGGCGGGGCGGGGCCCCGAAGTCGGGTGCGGACCGCGGTCTCTGACCGGTGAGGCGGCGATGCCGGCCTCGCGAGCATGCCGTCGTCGGCCGACGTCGCGGCCGCGGGCGTACTCTTGACATGTCTGTCTCCTAGAGATACCTCAGCAGTGCTCTATGAATGGACAGTGGCGGTCTCCTGTTCCCGCAGGAGGCCGCCGAATGCCCATGCCGCCGCCACTCGACCTTTCCCCGTTCGGCCGAACACGAACGACACGGCACCGGCGGTGCCACTGCGGCTGCCCCTCCAGCTGACCTCGGCCGAGCTGTGCAGCCAGCCCCGTCACCAGGGCGAATTCCGGTCGACCCCCCTCTCTCCGTGCAGATGCACGTGCATCTGCACGGAGGCTAGCAGCATGACGACGGCCCGCACACCCGTTCACGAGGGTTTCCGCGCGGCACGGACAAGCTGGTGATAACGCCGATTGCCCGGTGCAAATTGCAAATACGCGCTCTCCCGGAAAAGCGGGACGGCAACCTGTCGGGTGGGTGGCGCGTCTGAGGGGCCATGGGCAGGGTGATGAGAGCGGTGCTCGTCTTCGCGGTGGTGGCGATGACGGGGGCGCCGACGGCGGTGGCGGACACGGAGCCGGTGCGGGTGGACACGGTGCCGGCGGCGGAGCAGGCGGCGGCGCTGGCGTACTGGACGCCGGAGCGGATGCAGGAAGTGGGGAAGGACGCGAACGTGCCGCCGGAACGGCTGGCGAAGCCGTGGGAGGGGACGGCGCCGAAGGGAGTGGGCCGGTTCTTCTTCACGGAGGAGCCGGGCGGCGACAGCTGGTGCACGGCGACGGCGATCCCGAGCGCGAACCGGGACACGGTGGTGACGGCGGCGCACTGTGTGCACCCGGGATTCACCAGGAACGACACGGAGATCAAGGCCAAGAACATCGTGTTCGTGCCGGCCTATGACCACGGCAAGGCGCCGAAAGGGGTGTTCGCGGCAAGGGGTTTCGTGGCGCCGAAGGACTACAGCCTGATGCCGTGGGACGTGTCGATGGTGGTGCTGGCGACGCAGCACGGCAAGCACGTGCAGGACGTGGCGGGCACGCAGAAGATCGCCTTCGGCACGAAGCCGACGGGGCCGGCGAACATGTTCGGCTACCCGGGATCGACGCTGGCGCGTGGAGAGTTCCTGATGCGCTGCACGGTGCCGGTGACGTTCTTCAACAACGGCGCGGGCGACGGCTGGCAGTCCCCGTGCGACATGGCGGGCGGCTCCAGCGGCGGCCCCTGGCTGGCGAATTTCGACGGCCGCACGGGCACGATCTTCTCGGTGGTGAGCCGGGGCGGCCTGGACGAGGACCTGCACACGACCAACCTGGAAGGCCCGACCATGGGCGACGCGGCCAAGCAGGCGTACCTGACGGCCGCGGCGATGTGACCGCAGGTGGCGGCGGGAAACCCGCCGCCACCAACGGAAGTCACGACATCGCGGCGAGCACCTTGGCGGTGTCGACGAACTGCTCGAAGCGCACGATCTTGTCACCGCGCACCACGAAGTGGTGCGCGACCCGGACGTTGAGGGCCTTGCCGGTGGCCTTGTTGGCGGCGGTGTAGCGGGCCAGCACCACGACGTTCTCACCGTCGACGACATAGGTGTCGTCATGGGCGGTCCAGCCGTCCCAGTCGGCGGCGAGCTTCTCCATCACGTTGGCGGTGACACCCTCGGGCGTCCGATACGTGCCGGCCAAAGGGAAACCGGCCATCTCGGTCCACTCCACGTCCGGCGCGAGGGTGTCGCGCAGGGCCGCCAGGTCGCCGGCGGCGGAGGCGAGGTACTGGCGGCGAACGACGTCGGCGGCGCTCATCCCCAGCTCATCTCGCCCTTGGCGACCTTGGCGCCGATCTGCGCGGCGATCAGCATGCCGTGGTCAGGGTAACGGGCGACGAGCACGTCGATCAGCGTGGCCCCGTCGACGGCGGCAGCGAGTTCCCGTTCGAACGTAAGGAGATACTCGCGGGTGGCGGTGATCGCGGTGGCGTCCGCGGGCGCACCCGGCAAGCGGTGGCCAGGAACGACGAGGTCGGCGTCCAGCGCGGCCATCTCGTCCAGCAAACCCACCCAGGCAGCGCGCTGCTCCGGCTTGGGCGTGTCAGCGACCCACACGTGTTCCTGTTGGAACAGCAGGACTCCGCCGAGGATCACGCGGTCCTCGGGCTGCCACAGGTAGTGCCGGTCGGCCAGCTCGGCCGGGCCGCCGCGCAGCTGAAAGCGCTTTCCCTCCAACTCGATCCCGTCGAACGGCTTGATGTCGACCAGCCGCGTCGGCAGGTTCACGCCCACGTGCGCCCACGCCGTCAGCTTGCCCTCGTAGCTGTGCCGGATGTGCTCGATCACCGGCGGCGTCGCCACGAACTCGGCCGCCGGGAAGGCATCCGCGAGGACCTCGGCGCCGAAGTAGAAGTCGGGGTCGCCGTGGCTGATGAACACCGTGGTCAGGCGCTTGCCGGAGTCCAGGATCCGGGCGACCAGGCGGTGGCCGTCGGCCCGGGTGAAGCCGGCGTCGACCAGCAGCGCGTCGTGCTCGCCGGTGACCAGGGTGGCGGTCTTGTTCTTGTCGCCGACCGGGAAGTCGAGGTCGATGACCCGGTAGTCGAGCTTGCTCATGACGTCCTCCTCGTAGCGCAATTACCTGACTCAACAGATTCTGACTCGTCAGATATTTCCACGGAGAAGCGACGCCGGTCACAGCGTGATCAGCGCAGCTGAGGCAGGGCGCTCCGCGCGGCGTGACCG
>Ga0310811_10010034_pt1 | contig 12237 bp, 10 predicted proteins | sample YCmetagenome_FD_207642 | JGI IMG/M metagenome (GOLD analysis project Ga0310811, IMG submission 207642) | Soil microbial communities from experimental microcosm in Duke University, North Carolina, United States - YC | ecosystem: Engineered > Artificial ecosystem > Soil microcosm > Unclassified ... | reverse complement strand
GCATCTGGCCAAACTCGCCGACCGGGTAGAGCAGGCGCTTGAACCCCTGGGCATCGCACGGGAAGGACGCGTCTTCAGCCCGCACCTGACGCTGGCGCGCGGCAAGTCGGGCGCCCCGCGGCGCCGCCCTGACGACCAGCCCAATCGCAACTTCCAGCGTCTGCAGGAAAAATTGAGCCTTCTGCCCGCGCCTGAGTTCGGTACAATGAGCGCCCGCGAGTTCTTTCTCTACCAGAGCAAGCTCTCGCCCGCGGGCTCGCAGTACACAAAGCTGCAAAAGTTTCCGCTGACCTGAGCCGGAGCATGGCCGCCAACGCAAATTTCGGAATCATCGCCGCTATGGCCTATCTTCTGGGCTCCATCCCCTTCGGCTATCTGCTGGTGCGCGCCTTCCGCGGCAGCGACATTCGCCGGACGGGCAGTGGCAATATAGGAGCCACCAATGTCGCCCGCTCTTCGCCTGCCTTGGGCATCCTCACGCTGCTGCTCGATGCCAGCAAAGGATTTGTTGCGGTCTCCATTGCCGCCGCTTTGGCCAGCGGCTCTGAGCACCTCGGCGCGGGGTATGTCTACTCAGCCATGGCGATAGCCGCACTTTGCGCCGTTCTGGGCCACATGTTCTCCCTCTGGCTGAAATTTCGCGGTGGAAAGGGAGTGGCTACCGGAGTCGGAGCTTTCATAGCCATCGTTCCCAAAGCAGTGCTGGTCGCGATCTGTGTGTTTGCCGCTCTGGTCGCCCTCTTCCGTTATATCTCTCTGGGCTCGATCGTGGCCGCGGCTGCGCTGCCCGCCTTTATCTATCTGCTTTATGTCCAGCCCGGCTCGCCCATGCAAAGCGTCCTGGGGGCGGCGGTGGCTGCTTCCCTGCTGATTATCGCCAAGCATCATCAGAACATCTCCCGCCTGCTCGCCGGCACCGAGCACCGCTTTTCCCTGAGGCGCGGATGAAAGCGAGCTGGATGTGAGCGACATCGCCGTCATCGGCGCCGGCGCCTGGGGCACTGCGTTATCCATTGTCCTGGGGCGCAAGCGCACGCACACGGTTCGTCTCTGGGCCTATGAGCGCGAGGTACACGACTCCATTGTCTCCAGCCGGGTTAACGAACCCTTCCTGCCGGGCTATTCCGTTCCGGAAACGGTAGCGGTTACCAACCGTCTGGCAGAAGCGTTAGGCGGGGCCGAGCTGGTGGTCAGCGTCATGCCTTCCCACCACTGCCGCCGTCTTTTCCGGGAAATGGCGCCCCTGGTCCGCCCGGAGATGCTCTTCATCAGCGCCACCAAGGGCGTAGAGAACGACACGCTTTCCCGTATGACCGAGGTGATCACCGACGTGCTCCAGGAACTCGGCGGCTTTCGTCCCCGCCTGGGCGCCCTCAGCGGGCCATCCTTCGCCCGCGAGGTGGCGCGCGGCGATCCTACCGCTATTACGATTGCTTCTCATGACCATGATCTTGCGCAGACCGTGCAGCGCGAATTCAGCGACCCTTCCTTCCGCATGTACACCAGCGAGGATGTTGTGGGAGTGGAACTGGGGGGCTCGCTCAAGAACATTATCGCCATCGCCGCTGGCATGTGCGATGGCCTGGGCTTGGGGCATAACTCGGTGGCCGCGCTCATTACTCGCGGCCTGGCTGAAATCACCCGCCTGGTGGTGGCTTGCGGAGGCCGGCGTGAGACCATGGCCGGCCTGGCGGGATTGGGCGACCTGGTGCTCACCTGCACCGGCGAACTCTCCCGCAACCGTTCTGTGGGCGTGGAACTCGGGCGCGGGCGTAAGCTTGCCGATGTGGTTTCCGGCATGCACGGCATGGTGGCGGAAGGGGTTCTGACCACCAATGCTGCGGTCGGTCTGGCCCACCGCTACGCCGTGGAAATGCCGATTGCCCAGCAAGTGCATGCCATTCTGCACCAGGACAAATCCCCCCGGGAGGCCATTCACGAACTGATGACCCGGCGCGCTACCAGCGAAGTCGGCCTCTACCGCAACACTGCCAACAGCTGAAATCTGATACACATAGGCCCTCCCGACTGGTCAACGGGTACTCCGCACTACGGCTCTCGGTACTTTCGTAACCGGCCCTGTACCCCCGTTCCTGCCTCCTTCACAGTACAATTTCTCAAGCTCCCCCCTAAATTGACCATAGCTGAGTGACGAGCAGGGATTCCTTGTTCAAGAAACTGCCCATACCCGCGCGCGTTCCCATCCTTTACCTCATCCTCAGTGTGCTCATGCTGGTCAGCGTGGTCCCGATGTATTTCTATTCGCAACAGATGATTGCCATGAACCGGGACCGCTTGAAGACCAACGAAATGATGCTGCAGAACACCATCACCCGCTCCTTGGCCGATAACATTTCCGAGCGCCAGGCCACGGTGCGGCTGATGCTTAACAATCTGTCCTCCGCCATCCAGATTGCCAGCGGTGGCGACCTCAGCGGCAATCACGTGAGCGCCCCGGAACTGCGCGCCCTGGTGGAAAACTTTGTCTCCTCCTCCGACAACCTGGTTTATTCCACCCTGCTGAATTCCCAGGCTAAAGGGATCTCCGCCGGGCGCATTGCTCCCGACGCCTTTCTGCAGCGCGAACTGGAACGCGCTTTTTCCGCCGCCCGCGACGGGCGCATCTACAACGGCGACGCCCTCACCGCCTATGGCGGCAAGACTCCGCGCACCATCATGCTGATCAGCACCCCGATTATGGCCGGCGGCCACTTTATCGGCATGCTGGGCGCCGTGGTTGACCTCCAGTTCCTTATCCGCCGCATGCAGGAAGTCAGCACCGGCGGCCTGGACACTTACGTGGTGGACCGCCAGGGCCGGCTGGTGGCCGGCGTCAAGCCGGAATACGCCACTGGCCAGGAAATGACCAACCTCGATATCGTGAAGAACTTTGTGGAGCAGGGCGGCAAGGCGCAATTCGTAGCCACCAAGGAATTCAACATCTCCACTGGCCGCCAGACTGAATCCATGCTCGGCACCTATAGCCCAGTGCCCTCGCTGGAATGGGCGGTTATTGCCCAGAAGCCGCAGCGCGAAGCCTACCGCGGCATTTATGAGATGCAGCGCACCGCCGGCCTTCTGGCTCTGCTGGCTGTGCTCATGAGCGTCGGCATCAGCAGCTACGCCGCCCGCAAGATCACCCATCCCATCCAGGTTTTGACCGATACCAGCCGCGCCATCGCTCGCGGTGAATTCTCGCAGCGCGTTCAACTCAGCAGCCGCACCGAAATTGGCGAACTGGCCCAGACCTTCAACACCATGTCCGAGGATCTGGAGCGTTTTGTTGATGATCTCAAGCGCGCCGCTGAAGAGAATCGCGCTCTGTTCATGAACTCCATCCAGATGCTGGCCGGCGCGGTTGACGAAAAGGACCCCTACACCCGCGGCCACTCCGATCGCGTTACCCGCTACTCCGTCCTGCTGGCCACGGAAATGGGGCTGGAGAATGAGTTCATCGAAAGGGTGCGCATCTCCGCCCAGCTTCACGACGTAGGCAAAATCGGCATCGAGGATCGCGTGCTCAAGAAGCCGGGCGCCCTTACTCCGGAAGAGTACGAGATCATGAAGACACACACCACCAAGGGCGCCAACATCCTGCGTCCGGTGAAACAGCTGGCGGAAATGATCCCCGGCATCGAACTGCACCACGAATCGCTCGACGGCCGCGGTTATCCTTACGGCTTGAAAGGCGATGAAATCCCCCTCTTGGCGCGCATTATCGCCGTGGCCGATACCTTTGATGCCATTACTACCAACCGCCCCTACCAGGCGGCGCACGATCACGCTTATGCCGTGCGCATTATCAGTTCCCTCGTCGGCAAACGCTTCGACCCCAAAGCCGTGGCCGCGTTGACCACCGTCTTCCATCGCGGTGATCTGGAGTCCACTGCCTCCGTCAAGCCGCAAGCTCCGCCGCCGGTCGAGGCGGTGGAAGTACCCGCCGACGTAACCGCCACCGTGGAAAGCGGGCGTTTCTAGCAACAAGATCAACTTTCCTGCGATATTCCTGATTTGGGAACTCTGCCTGTCTAATTCAGCCGGTGCAATTGCATTGGGCTTGATTAACCTCGCAGATATAATCACCCCACCTTATGCACCTGGAAAAAGGCTCACGGCTCGGTCCCTATCAAATTGTTGCTCCACTCGGCGCCGGTGGCATGGGCGAGGTGTACCGCGCCCGCGACACTTCCCTGGGCAGAGAAGTCGCGCTCAAGATTCTTCCCGCTTCTTATTCCGGCGACTCCGACCGCTTACGGCGGTTTACCCAGGAGGCGCAGGCCGCCGCCGCTCTCAACCATCCCAATATTCTCGCCATTTACCAGATCGGCCAGGAGCATGAGCTCACCTACATCGTGTCCGAACTGCTGGAGGGAGAAACTCTGCGCGAACGGCTTCGTACTGGTCCCCTGCCGGTTCGAAAGGCGCTCGATTACGCCCTTCAGATCGTGCACGGCCTGGCCGCCGCCCACGAAAAGGGCATCGTGCACCGCGACCTCAAGCCCGAAAACATCTTTATTACCGGCGACGGCCGGGTAAAGATCCTTGACTTTGGCTTGGCCAAGCTGACCCATCTGGAAGACTCTCCCTCCGCCGAACACGCCACCATGTCGGTGGCTACGGAGGCCGGCAAGGTCATGGGTACGGTGGGTTACATGTCTCCGGAACAAGTGCGGGGCAAGCCGGTGGACGCGCGCTCCGACCTGTTCAGTTTTGGCGTCATTCTTTACGAGATGCTTTGCGGCCAGCGCGCTTTCCCCGGCGACTCTTCGGCTGACGTCCTCAGCGCTATTCTGCGCGAGGAACCGCCCGACCTCGCCGCCACTAACCGCAACATCCCGCCTGCGCTGCAAAGGATCGTGCGCCATTGCCTGGAGAAAAATAACCAGGAGCGATTCCAGTCAGCTCGTGATCTTGGATTCCAGCTGGCGGATGTTGCTTCGCCCTCCAGCACCAGCGCCATTTCCGGGCCCATTCCACTGCCCCGTTCACGTCGCTGGCTGGCGGCCGTGGCCGGAGGTCTGTTGGTGTTCACGCTTGCGGGTGCCGGATTTTTTCTGGCCGGGCGCCGCTTCACCAACCGTTCCCAACCCACTTTTCACCGCCTTACCTTTCGCCGCGGCACCATCTTGACCGCCCGCTTTGCTTCTGACGGCAAAACCGTGGTCTATGGAGCCGCCTGGGACGGCAACAAGCCGGAGGTGTTTCTGGTTACTGCCGACAGCCCGGAATCGCGGCCGCTGGGGCTGGCCAACACCGATGTTTACGCCGTCTCCTCCAGCGGAGAACTGGCCCTTTCGCTGCGCAATCGCGATCCTCTGCCTCCCGTTTCCGGCACCCTGGAACGCGCCGCCCTGCTCGGCGGCGCCGCACCCCGCCCGGTCATGGACGGGGTGGAGTTCGCCGACTGGGGGGAGAACGGTTCCCTGGCCGTTACCCTCGACACCGGAGTCGGCGACCGCCTGGAATATCCGGTGGGCACCTCCCTTTACGAAAAAGAGGGACCCATTCACGACATTCGTCTTGCTCCCGACTTAAAGCTGGTCGCGTTTTGGGAGGTCGAAAAAGGTGCCTTTGTCATAAGCGTTGTGGATCGGCAGCACAGGAGGCGCATTCTTTCCCCGGGGATGCTGCGGATTCAGGGACTGGCCTGGACTCCTTCCGGTAACGAGATCTGGTTTGCTGCACAGGCGCCCGACTCGAACTGGGGCCTGTACGGCATTTCCCTTTCCGGCAAACAGCGACTGGTCCTGCGCCTCACCGGTCCCACTCGCCTGTACGACATTTCCCATGAGGGGCAGGTGCTGCTGGCCGCGGAGAACCGTGAAACCGGCATCCGCTATTTTGCGAGGTCCGGGGTGGAACGCGATCTCTCCTGGCTCGATGGCTCCCTGCTGGGGGACCTCTCCAACGACGGCAGCCAGATGCTGTTCAGCGAGATCCAGGAGGCGGGCGGCTCCCAAGGTTCCGTTTATCTGCGCAAGACCGATGGTTCTGCCCCGGTTCGTCTGGGCAACGGGATGGGACTCAGTATTTCCCCGGATGGCAAGTGGGCCCTTGCCCTGACGCGCTCCCGCAGCGAATTGCGCTTGCTCCCCACGGGCGTGGGCGAACCGCGCCTCATCAAAGGCGACTTTGCTGCTTACTGGGAGGAAGCGCACTGGCTTCCCGGCGGCCAGCGCATCGTATTCGTCGCCATGGAAGCAAAGCACGATCCCCGAATCTATGTGCAGGACCTCTCCGGCTCGCCGCGCGCCATCTCGCCGGAAGGACTCATCTATGGCGCCTTGCCCTCGCCCGACGGACGCTATGTGGCAACTGTGCTGTCCGGCAAGGGCTTGCTGCTTTCGCCCGACGGCGGGCCCACACAATCATTCCCCGGCCTGGCAGCGGAAGAGATACCCATCGCCTGGAGCTCGGATAGTCGTTCTCTTCTTGTGACAAAACCCGGCATGACCGCTCCCGTCTACCGCATCGAGCTGCCCTCCGGCAAGCGCACTCTGTGGAAGGAATTGGCGCCCGCGGATCGCGCCGGCATCACCGGCGTCCTCCATATCTGTGTCCTGCCTGACCAGAGCGCCTACGCCTATTCCTACGACCGCGTGCTCTCACAGTTATTCACCGTACAGGGCTTGAAATAGCCGGCTCAGCAAGGACAAGCATCAATCGGCATACGGGTCCTTGAGGTAACCTTCCACCGCAAAGTCCTCGCCAAAGCGGTGCAGGCGGAAGGAGCGAAGGTAGGCCGCCTCGCTCATGCGGCGGAAGCCGGGCCCGGCGGCGAAGGGCACGGAGCCGGTGCCAGCCAGGATTTTGGGCGCGTAATAGAGAAACACTTTGTCCACCACACCGGCCGCCAGCGCCGCCCAGTTGACCATGGCGCCGCCTTCAATCAGCAGGCTGGTGATCTCCAATTCTCCCAGGCAGGCCAGAATCTCGTTCATGCCGGGGCGGCCGTTGCCTGACCCCAAGCCTACCTGCCGCACCCGCAGGCCGTGTTCTTCCAGTTGCTGCCGCTTCTTCTCTTCCGCGAAGGAACAGATGACCAGCACATCATCCTTCACCGTCTTGACCACGCGCGAGTGCAGCGGCAGGCGCAGTCGCGAATCCACCACGACGCGCAGCAACGGGCGCCGCCGCGGCAGGCCGCTGCGGTCGGTGAGCAGCGGATCGTCGGCGATGACGGTGCCCACGCCTACCAGGATGGCATCGTGCTGGTGGCGCAACTGGTGAACATGAACGCGCGCCGCCTCGCTCGTGATCCATCCGCCGCTCACTCCCCCCACGCCTAAAGCCGTGGGATTGGCCGATTCCCCTGGCGGCGGCGCAATTTTGCCGTCCAGCGTCATCGCCGCCTTGAGCGTGACCAGGGGCGCTTTATGCCGAATGTACTTGGCGAAGGATTCATTGAGCTTAAGGGCTTCCTCGGCGCCAGGACCGACCTCAACCTCAATCCCAGCCGCACGCAGCCTGACAAGGCCCTGGCCTGCGACCAGGGGATTGGGGTCCGGCATGGAAGCCACCACCCGGCTGACGCCTGCGGCAATCAGCGCGTCGGCGCAGGGCCCGGTGCGCCCCTGGTGACAGCATGGTTCAAGGTTGAGGTAGAGGGTGGCGCCGCGGGCGCGCTCGCCCGCCTGCTCCAGCGCCAGAATTTCCGCGTGCTTCAGGCCTTCATAAGTGTGGCTGCCGACGCCCACGATTCGGGTCTCATTGACCAGAACCGCTCCCACGCACGGATTGGGCGAAGCCAGGCCGACGCCCTGGCGCGCCAGTTCCAGCGCCTTTTGCATATAGCGTTCGTCCGCTTCGCTGCTCATTGAGAGCCTGATTCACCACGGAGGCACAGAGGCACAGAGAAAACCAATTGACGATTGATGATTTGCGATTGACGATTACGACCCCTTGAAAGCGGCCGCGTTCAATCGTCAATCGTAAAATCTACACGTCAATCCATCTCTGTCTCCGAGGCAGGTGTTCACTCGAATAGCGAATCCACAAATGCCTGCGGATCGAAGGGCAGCAGGTCGCCGGCTTTTTCCCCCACGCCCACATAACGCACGGGCAATCCCAATTCGCGGGTAATGGCCACCACTACCCCGCCTTTGGCCGTACCATCCAGCTTGGTCAACACGATGCCGGTCACGCCCGAGGAATGGGTAAACAAACGCGCCTGCTGCAGGCCATTCTGCCCGGTGGTGGCGTCCATGATGAGCAGGGTTTCATGGGGCGCGCCGGCAATGATGCGCTGTGCCGTGCGCCGCATCTTCTCCAGTTCTGCCATCAGGTTGACCTTGGTATGCAGGCGGCCCGCGGTATCCACAATGACGTAGTCGGCCTGGCGCGCCTTCGCCGCCTGAAGCGCGTCGAAGAGCACGGCCGCCGGATCACCGCCCGGCTTGGTCTTGATCACTTCCGTGCCCGTGCGCGTGCCCCAGATTTCCAGTTGTTCGATAGCGGCGGCGCGAAAGGTATCGGCCGCGCACAGCAGCACAGATTTACCATCAGCGCGCAGAACATTCGCCAGCTTGCCGATAGTAGTGGTCTTGCCCGTACCGTTCACCCCTACTACCAGGATCACCTCGGGCTCGCCTTCCACCTTCTGCGCCGGCTGGGAGCTGCCCTGATTGAGGATGGCCAGCAACTCTTCCTTGAGCAGGCGCTTGAGCTCGCACACGTCCTTGATCTGCTTCCGGTCCGCCTTTTCGCGCAGTTTTTCCAGCACCTCGTGCGTGGTGGTAGTGCCCAGGTCGGCGCCAATCAGCGTGGCTTCCAAGTCGTCCAAGGTGGAACGGTCAATTTCCTTGTGGAAGGAAACCACGTCTTCCAGGCGTTCGCTCAGGTTCTCGCGGGTACGGGTAACCGCCTGCTTCATGCGGTCAAGGAAGCCGGGTTTCTGCTCGACGCTGCCGAATAAGGTCTGAATCATGAAAAATGCCCGAAAACCTACACTGTATGCGCACTAAACTTTCATTATAGCCAACCGAGGCGGCAGGGCTGGCCGCTCCTGCCTGCGCGGCAATTGACACCCGGGGAATAGCAGCCTATGGTTGCCAGCTGGCGCGGGTACGATTCTCCAGCTCTTTCGGCCTGGAGCCTGCCATGAAAATTTTCGGCATGTTGCTGGTTGTTTGCGGGCTGCTGCTGGTTTCCCCTTGCCTCCACGCGACCGACGTTTCCGCCGAGCACGGAAACGACATGGTGCACGTTGGCAAAGCCATTAACGTCGGTCCCAACGAGGCCCTGGGTGACGCGGTCTGCATCGGCTGTTCCATTCATATCGCTGGACGCGGCAACGGCGATCTGGTGGCTGTAGGCGGCAATGTGCAGGTGGACGGAACCGTCCAGGGCGACGCCGTTGTGGTCGGCGGCAACCTGCGGCTTGGCCCGGGCGCCGTGATTCACGGCGATGCGAGCGTGGTGGGCGGCAAGATTCTACGGGATCCCACAGCCAGAATCGAGGGCGAGGTTTCCAGCCCTTCCGTCCTGGGCAATGCCTCCGGCCTGGCCCTCATACTCCTGGTCCCATTCTTGTTCATGCTGGTGGTGGGCGTCGTTCTTTCCGTTCTGTGCGTGGCCGTGCTGGGGGAGCGACGCATTGAGATAATGGTGCAAGCCTTGCGCAGGAACACGGGCCTGGCATTGCTCGCAGGTCTGGGTGCGCTGGCCGGATTCGTGGTTCTGAATGCGGTATTTCACTGGGCCGGTCCCCTGGGGCCACTCGTCTTTATCGGCCTGTCGCTGGGAATGATCGTGCTCGCCATTGTCGGCTACGCCGGAGTGAGCGCCTGGGTGGGCCATGGCCTTGCCCCGGCCGCCGGCTTGATGGGAGCAGTAGTGGCGGGCGCCATCCTGGTGGGGGTTCTGCAGGCGATTCCGTTGCTGGGGGTATTTGCGATTCTCATCTTTGGGCTATTAGCTCTGGGCGGGGCTGCTCTCAGCGGCCTGGGTACGGACGCTGAATGGCTGTCGCAGCGGCTTTTCAGCCGTCCAGCAACGCCGCCAGCCAGCGCCGCCGGCGGACGCTGAGAAACCGCCAGGATTGCCGAGCACGTCGCATACAATGAACTCATGTTTACTGGACTGATTGAAGAAGTCGGGCGGGTGGAGAAGATCACAGAGAAGGACGGGCAGCGCCGCCTTAGCGTTTCCGCCTCCCGCCTGCCGCGCGAACTCCACATCGGCGACAGCATCTCTGTGAGCGGCACCTGCCTCACCGCGGTAGATGTTCAGCCGCAGTCTTTTGCCGCCGACCTGGCGGCAGAGACCTGGGTCCGTACGTCCTTTTCCCGCATTCGCGAAGGCGCGCTCGTCAACCTGGAACTGCCTATGCGCGCGGACGGCCGCTTTGGTGGCCACCTGGTGCAGGGTCACGTGGATGGCACTGGCAAATTTCTCGGCCTCGATCCCATACCCGGCGGAAATGATTTCTGGCTGCGCCTGGAAATTCCCCGCGAACTGGAGCGCTATGTGGTCCACAAGGGTTCGCTGTCGGTAGAGGGCATCAGCCTGACCGTGGCCAAGCTGGAGGGTGCCAGAGTGACCATTGCCATCATTCCTCACACCGTGGAAATGACCAACCTGAAGTCGCTCCGTCCCGGCGATCCCCTCAACCTGGAAGTGGATCTGGTGGCCAAATACGTGGAAAAAATGGTGCGCGGGGAGGAAGCCAGCGCCGAACTGACGGTCGAGCGCCTGATGGCCGAAGGCTTCTGACCGGGAGTTTGGCTCTGGCACTCAGGTCTCGCCGCGCCATTCTCCGCCCTCCTGTCCCGGCGGCGGAGGTTCGAGGCGCAACTCATCCAGCTCCAGAAATTCTTTCACGATGGGCTCGCGTGAGCGCACCATCTCGGCCGTGGTGCCGAAAAAAATCACCCTGGCTTCGTGCAGGAAGACCACACGGTCGGCCAGTTTCTTGGCCAGCCGCATGTCGTGGGTTACGACCACGCTGGTCAGCTTGAGCTGAAATTTCAGCTTCTTGATAAGGTCGCCGAGCAGTTGGGCCATCAGTGGGTCCACCATGGTCGTGGGTTCGTCGTACAGCACGCATTCCGGCTGCGCAGCCAGGGCCCTCGCGATAGCCACCGAACGCTTCATGCCGGTGGAAAGGTCGGAGGGCAGCACGTCGCGCATAGGTTTCACGCCCACCATATCCAACAGCCCGTCTACGATCTGGTAAATCTGCTCTTCATTCAGATCGCCGCGCTCGCGCAGGGGAAAAGCCACATTCTCGCCGACCGTCAGCGAATCGAATAGGGCGCCATTCTGGAAAACCATGGTGACCTTCTTGCGAATGCGCTCTAGCTCTTCTTCCGGATAGTCGGTAATGTCCTCAAAGGCTACGATTACCCGCCCCGAATCCGGCTTCAGGAATCCCATGATGTGGTGCAGGGACACCGATTTCCCTACTCCGCTGCGCCCCAGAATGCAGACCGTCTCTCCTGGCATTACATCGAAGCTCACGTCATCCAGAACACAATTGGACCCGAACGTCTTGAACACATGGCTGAACTCAATGTAGGGCTTACGCGGGGATTGTTCTTGCTCTCCGGGGCGAGAGGCCGCCTCGAGGTCATGGCCGTCGGCGGGCGCGCTGGTAAGCATGGAACTCATGTTTTCTGTTGCCGGCGCCGGCGCGCCTGCTCCCACTCATCTCTGGTATTTAAATTGTCGAACATCGCGGCAGAGAAGGCAAAGCGCGTCAGTTCTTCTTCTTCGATAATACGCACCGGAATCTGGGCAAACAGAGTGTCAATCTTGTTTCGACCCGCCGCCAAGGCCTGCTCCGCCACTTCCCCAAATTCATGGCCATACACGGCGCACAGCGGCTGTAATCCTCCCCCCGCTCGCGGCACGGTCACGGTGGCAATCCCGGCGCGAGCCTCGGCCACCAGGTACTGCAGGAATCTCTCTTCCAGGAAGGGCAAGTCCACGGCCAGAATCAGGCTGCGCGGGCTGCTGCTGGCGCTGAGCGCGGCGTGTATTCCGCCCAGGGGCCCGCGCTCCGCATATTCGTCCTCGATTACGGGCGCAAAAGCGGCAAATTTCTCCCGCGCACCCACAATGCGGACATCTTCAGCGACCGAGCGCGCCAACTCCAGCGCGCGCTCGAGCAGTGTGCGGCCATCAAGCAGGAGAGAGGCCTTGTCCGCTCCCATGCGCGAACTCTTGCCTCCCGCCAGCACAAACGCCGTGAGATCCGCCACCGAGAGAGCTTACCATCGCCCTGAGGCAGAGTTT
>Ga0310811_10010033_pt1 | contig 12238 bp, 5 predicted proteins | sample YCmetagenome_FD_207642 | JGI IMG/M metagenome (GOLD analysis project Ga0310811, IMG submission 207642) | Soil microbial communities from experimental microcosm in Duke University, North Carolina, United States - YC | ecosystem: Engineered > Artificial ecosystem > Soil microcosm > Unclassified ... | reverse complement strand
ATTCTTCTCGGTGAACCGACGGAACGTCATGTCCCAGTCCTGCGACACGTTTCGCGAGAGTTGCGACGAGGCCTGGTTGAACAGCCCGATGACGTCACGGCTCGTGTCGAGATCCGTGTATGCCGACGACTGATCGCCGCCGAAGTGGCCGCCGTAGAAGAACCCGTCGAACGACAGCGAATTCCGCGGTGTGAAACGGTACTCCGATCTGAGCGTTCCGCCGCCAGAGATCGGCGATTGTTTGCCGTTGAGGCGTGTCTCCGTGAACGCCGGCACCGGGATCACCAGGTTCGTGCGTGAGATCGTGCCCGACGTGGAGCGCTGGTCATGATAGATGTTGGCCGAGCCGAACACGGTGAGCTTGCCCTGCTGCTTGCCGACGTTGCCGCCGCCGTTGACCATGCCAGTCGACGCCGTGCCAACGTTGACGCCGCCGCTCAAGCCGAGCTGCGCTTCTTGATTGAGAATGATGTTGATGATGCCCGCCGTGCCTTCGGGATCGTCCTTCGCCGACGGATTCGTCGCGACTTCGACGTTCTTCACCGTCCCGGCGGGAAGCTGCGCGAGGAACGCGCCGAGCTGATCGCCCTTGAGCGGTGTCGAACGTCCGTTGATCTGCACGACCACGTTCGCGTTGCCGCGCAGGCTGACGTTGTTCGATCCATCCACTTCGACGAGCGGGATGTTGCGGAGCACGTCGACCGCCGTGCCGCCGCTCGCGACCGGCATGTTCTTCACACTGTAGCTCGTGCGATCGGGCGCGAGCACAACATCCTCACGCTCGGCAACTGTCTGCGCGGCATCCAGCTTCGTCGCGACGACCGTTAGTCCGATTTTGCCGATGTCGACGATTGGATGATCCGCAGCGATGACAACGTCGTTTCGTACGAGCGGCGCAAACCCGATCGCGCGGACGCGGAGTGTGTAGCGACCGGGACGGAGTCCGTCAACTCGGAAGGAGCCATCTTCCTTCGGGAGCGCGCCGCTCACAAAGACGGAGTCGCCGGTGCGCCGCACGGCGATCGAGCCGCTCGTGACCGCATGGCCGCTCACTGAATCGACGAGGCGGCCGTGGATCTCACCGGGACCAGAAACGGGACGAGCCGGCGCTGAAGCTTGCCCAGCCGCTGACTGGACGCTGCAGAACACGGCAAATGATGCAGCAACGAATGCGCGAATCATCGGAAATCGATTGGTGGGAGACTGAGGTCGGCCAACCGTCTGACACTGGCCGGCGCTCAATAGTTCGATTGTCATACGCAAATCGGCGGCTCGGCGTTACGTCGTCGATGGAGCCGATTCGGCTCTACATCGCTGCCGAGATGGGCAATGTGAAACGGGGTGGTCCGCCGATCGTCAGGCTTGGCCCACATGGCCCGAGAGGCGTCGTTGTTATGACGCTCTAACAAGTACCCTTGTAACTCGACTCACCGATCAGATCGAGCCGACTTAGCTGCGCCGTTTCAAAGTTTACGTCAGCCGAATGCGCGCTGAATGATCTCCCTCGCTTCGGCCTGCACGCGATGCAAATGATCGGTGCCCAGGAAGCTCTCTGCGTAGAGCTTGTAGATCTCTTCGGTGCCCGAGGGTCGCGCCGCGAACCAGCCATTTTTCGTTACGACTTTGAGACCACCGATCGCATTCTCGCTGCCTGGTGCTTTGGTCAACTTCGCGACGATCGGCTCTCCAGCGAGCTCGGACGCCGTGACTTGCTCCGGCGACAGACGCGAGAGCGCCGTCTTCTGCGCAGCGGTCGCCGGTGCGTCGATCCGCTCATATACAGGATCGCCGAAGTCGCGCGTGAGGCCGCGATAGATCTCGCCGGGGTCCTTCTTCATCACGGCAGTCATCTCCGCCGCCAGCAAACCGAGGATGATCCCGTCTTTGTCGGTCGACCAGACGGCGCCATCGCGACGAAGAAACGAGGCGCCCGCGCTCTCCTCCCCGCCGAAGCCAAGCGATCCGTCGACGAGACCGTCGACGAACCACTTGAAGCCCACTGGAACTTCCACCAGCCGTCGGCCGAGATGTGCAGCGACGCGATCGATCATGCTGCTGCTCACGACCGTCTTTCCGACGCCTGCATCGCGCCGCCAGTCGCCGCGATGCGTGAACAGATACGAGATCGCCGCCGACAGATAGTGATTCGGGTTGAGCAGCCCAGCGCTACGCGCCACGATGCCATGACGATCGTGATCGGGATCGCACGCCCATGCGACATCGAATCGGTCACGCATTGTGATGAGTCGCTGCATCGCATACGGCGACGAGCAGTCCATTCGAATCTTGCCGTCCCAGTCGACGGTCATGAATCGAAACGTCGGATCGACCGACTCGCTCACGACCGTGAGCGGAATCCGATAGTGCTCGGCGATTCGCCCCCAGTACGCGACGCCCGCGCCGCCAAGCGGATCGACGCCGAGCGACAGCGTTGCGGCACGAATCGCGTCGAAGTCGATCACCGCACCAAGGTCGCCGACGTACGCACTCATATAGTCGTGACGTTTCGTGGTGTCGGCGCGGATCGCGCACTCGAATGGCACGCGACGAACGTCTCGCAGTGAACCGGACAACAACGCATTCGCCCGATCCTGAATCCACTTCGTCACCGCGGTGTCGGCCGGACCACCGTTGGGCGGGTTGTACTTGAAGCCGCCGTCTTCCGGCGGATTGTGCGACGGCGTAGCGATGATGCCGTCCGCTTCGCCGCTCGTTCGGCCGCGATTGTACGTCAGAATCGCGTGGGACAACACCGGTGTCGGTGTGTAACCACGCTGATCGTCGATCATCACGGTGACGTCGTTCGCCGCGAGCACCTCGAGTGCGGACGCGAACGCCGCTTCCGACAGCGCGTGCGTGTCGATGCCGAGGAAGAGGGGCCCAGTAATCGACTTCTGTGCCCGATATTCAGAGATCGCCTGCGTGATCGCGACGATGTGATCTTCGTTGAACGTGCCGGCCGTCGATGTGCCGCGGTGTCCCGACGTGCCGAAGGACACGCGCTGCGCCGGCACTTCAGGGTCGGGATGTGTGGCAAAGTACGCGGTGACGAGACGCGGCACGTTCACGAGCATGCTCTCGTCCGCCGGCTTGCCTGCTTTCGGGCTTGTGGTCACGGCCGAATGATCGTCGCGAAATCCGCGCCGCGACAGGCTCAACGTTCGCGCAGAAGTCTCATTCTTGCAGCAGTTGTGTTGCGCGCTTCAGCATCAGCGCGGCCTCTCCGATACTGCCTCTCTGGAATCCCCGCCGTACCGCCCGACCCTCTCCTCGCTTCGCCAGTGTCAGGCGTCGTGTCCGCGCCCTCGTCGGCGCGAACGTCGTCACTCGACGTGCTTCGCGACGTCCTCGCCAGCGCATCGGAAGCTTCCGTCGCCGCTCGCCTTCATATCTCGATCAGAACTTTGCGCCGGTACGCGGCAGGCGCGGTGAAAATGAACTGGGTGACGCACACGCGGCTTCAGGGGATGGCAGCGGAGCTCGAGGCGAAACGGGCAGCCGAGCGTGAGGCGGCGACGCGGGTTCGAGCTCGCGCGACGCGAAAGCGGGAGCGCGTTGCGGAGACGTACCAACCGGGTGGGTCAGCGGCAGTTGTGTTGACCTGAGCGGGGGTTTTTCTCCGAGCGCGTGAAGGAAAGGCGCGGAGAAGAGGACTGCGTGCGGAGGAGGGGGCGAGCGAGGGGATGGCGTGCGGAGGGACGTCCGAACCCCGCACTCCGGCCGCGAAACCCGCTCCCTCCCCCGCACGCGGTCCTCTTCTCCGCCCAACCATTTGTGCGGGTCGACTGTCGAACCTTGGCAAGGTCCGGCCTTACCCACGCGCAATCCATATAATGCGGAATCTGAAGCTGGCGTTTCGAACGCTGTTCAAAACGCCCTTTGTCACTGTTGTCGCCATGCTTTCCCTGGCGCTCGGCATCGGCGCCAACGCGGCGATCTATTCCCTCTTTCACCAGATCCTGCTGAAGCCGCTTCCGGTCACGCAGCCGGAGCGTCTCGTCAACTTCCAGGCTCCGGGGCCACAGTATGGATCTAACTCGTGCAATCAGGCCGGCGATTGCGACGAGGTGTTCAGCTATCCGATGTTCCGCGATCTCGAGAAAGCGAGCACGGCGTTCAGCGGTATCGCCGCACACTTTCTCTTCGGCGTCAACCTGGCGATGGCTGGGCAAACACCGATCAGCGGCGAGGGGGTGTTCGTCTCCGGATCGTATTTCCCTGTGCTCGGAATCCGGCCAGCCTTGGGACGCCTGCTGACGCCGAACGACGACCAGACAATCGGTGGTCAGTACGTCGTGGTCCTGAGTCACGGGTACTGGGAGACACAGCTCGGCTCCAACCCGAACGTGATCAACCAGCAGATCACGGTGAACGGAAAGCAATGGACGATCGTCGGCGTCGCGCCGAAGGGGTTCACCGGGACGACACTCGGCGCGGACCCACTGGTCTTCGTGCCGATCACGATGCGCGGCGTGATGAATCAGGGGTGGACCGGATTCGAGCGGCGCGACAGCTACTGGGTCTATCTCTTCGGCCGTTTGAAGCCGGGCGCGACGATGGATCAGGCGCTCAGCTCCGTCAACACCATCTATCACAATCTCATCAACACGATCGAGGTCCCCCAACGGAAGGGGATGAGCGCGAAGACGATGGAGCAGTTCAAGGCCAAGAAGGTCACCATGACGGACGGCCGAAAAGGTCAGAGCTCGACGATCAGGGACTCGCGGACACCGCTCACCCTGCTCTTCTCGGTCACCGGCATCGTGCTGCTGATCGCCTGCGCGAACATCGCCAACCTCCTGCTCGCGCGCGCAGCGAACCGCATGATGGAGATGGCCGTGCGGCTGTCGCTCGGCGCGACGCGACGCCAGCTCATCGCGCAGGTGCTCACGGAGTCCGTGCTGCTCGCCGTCCTCGGCGGCATCGTCAGTATGTTCGTCGCGCGCTGGACGCTCGTTGGCATCGCGTCCATGCTGCCTCCTCAGGACGGGACCACGATCGACCTTTCGCTGAGCATGCCGGTGCTCGCGTTCACCGCGCTGATCTCGATCGGCACGGGCTTGTTGTTCGGCATCGTTCCGGCCCTTCAGAGCACGCGCGGTGAGCTCGTCACCGAGCTGCGGAACAACTCCGGCAAGCTCTCAGGTGGCCGTGGCGCCGCGCGATTCCGTACATCGCTCGTGACGACGCAGATCGCGCTCTCCATGGCGCTGCTCATTTGCGCTGGGTTGTTCCTCAAGAGCCTGCAGAACATTTCGCGCGTCGATCTCGGCATCAAGATCGATAACATGGTCGTGTTCGGGATCTCACCCGGGCGGAGCGGCTACGATTCAACGCGCACTCTCGCGCTGTACGGCCGAATCGAGCAGGAGTTGGCTGCGATTCCCGGCGTCGCGGGTGTCACGTCGTCGTCCATTGCAATTCTGGCGGGCAACAATTGGGGCGAAGGCGTGTCCGTCGAAGGCTTCAAGAAAGAACCGGACACCGACGCCGGGTCACGTTACAACATCGTTGGCCCAAATTATTTCCACGTGCTCGGCGTGCCGATGCTGTCGGGGCGCGACTTCACGACCGGCGATTTCAACGGTGCGATGAAGGCGGTGATCGTCAATGAAGCATTCGCGAAGAAATTCAACCTCGGCACGAACGCTGTCGGCAAGCACATGTCCATGGGGAACGACTCGCTCGATCTCACGATCGTCGGCCTCGCCAAGGACGCGAAATACTCGCAAGTGAAGTCCACGGTTCCTCCCGTCTTCTTCCAGCCGTATCGGCAAACGGGGCGCTTGGGGACGAACAACTTCTACGTTCGCTCATCGCTTCCGCCGCAACAGATCCTTCGCACGATTCCGGACGTGATGAAGAAGATCGATCCCAATCTGCCGATCGAACGACTCAAGCTGCTGCCGCAGCAAGTGAATGAGAACGTTTCGCTCGACCGAATGATCTCGACGCTGTCGGCATCGTTCGCTGTGCTCGCGACGTTACTCGCGGCCGTCGGGCTGTACGGAGTGCTCGCCTACTCCGTCGCGCAGCGCACGCGCGAGATCGGTGTTCGCATGGCGCTCGGCGCGAACAGCGGCGCCGTTCGCTCGATGGTTCTTCGACAGGTTGGCCTGATGACGTTGGTCGGTGGCATCATCGGCATCGCCGGCGCCCTCGGACTTGGTCACGCAGCGCAATCGTTACTCTATCAGCTTCAGGGTTACGATCCGTTCGTGGTGGTGTTCGCTGCCGTGCTGCTCGCCGCCGTCGCGTTCGGGGCCGGCTTCATTCCGGCGTCGCGGGCGAGCCGAGTGGACCCGATGGCCGCGCTTCGCTACGAGTAGTTGTGTCGTCTGGCTCGGGGACAGCGGCCACCACCCGCGGTCCCTGAGCTCCGGCCAACAGCGGCAGCGACGCCGCAAAGAGGCCGAGCACGAACATCACGCCCCACGTCGACTGCGGGCCGATTCGGTCGAGTAGCATGGTTCCGATCCACGGCCCGACGATCAGCGCGAGCGAGAAGGTGCTCGCGAACGCGCCCATGTACTCGCCGGTTCGGCCGGGCGGCGCGAGCTGAGCGACGTACGCGGTGGACGTCGGGAAGAAGATCATCTCGCCGAATGTCCACAGCACGACGGTGAAGGCGATCGGAAGCGGCGCGTGCGCAAGACCCAACGCGCCGAATCCAACCGCAACGAGCACGGTCGCGAGCACGAGCGCCGGACGCGCGGGCCAGTGCGCCATCGAGACGTTGAGAGGCACTTCGGTGAGAACGATGATCAGGGTGTTGAGGACGAACAGGCCGCCGAAGAACGATTCGCGATAGTGTAAATCGCGCACGATATACAGCGGCATCGCGCCTTGATGCTGCGCGAACACGACATTCATCATCAGCGACGTCGCAAACAAGGCGAGCGCCGCTTGATCGCGCCACACGACTGAGGTCGTGGCAAACCGGGTCCGCGCCTCGCTGATCACCTGTCGCTCGGACGCCGGTCGCGTACGCTGTCGCGCGCGCAACAGCGCGGTCAGCACGCCGGCGGCGGCGAGGGAGCTCAGGCCGTCAACGACGAAGAGCAGCGGGAACGACGCCTGCGCGAGAAAGCCGCCGATCGCCGGCCCGACGCTCATCCCGAGGTTGACCGTGAGACGATTGAGTGCGATCGCCGCCTTTTGCTGGTCAGGCCGAACATTGCTCGTGAGCGCCGACATGATCGCTGGACGCGCGGCATCGGCCACGATCGCCCAGAGGAACGTCAGGAGGAACAACAGCGGCACCGAGTGAGCGAGCGGAAACGCGAGGATCAACACGCCCGACAGCGTGAGCGATGCCTGGATCACGACGTACGAGCCGAACCGATCCGCAAGCCGTCCCGCGAGCGGCGCCGTGATGAGGCCGCCAACGCCGTACGCGCTGATCGCGAGTCCGGCAACAGACGCCGAGATGTGCAGATATCGCGTCAGGTACAGGACGAGAAAGGGCAGCGCCATCATCCCCGCCCGGTTCACGAGCGTGGTGACGGCGATGATCCAGACGTCGGCGGGAAGTCCTCGGAGCCCGCGGTAGGGATTCGGGAACGCCACGAACGGATGCTAACACGCGCGCAAAGCGGCCGCGCGCGTGTCGCCCCGTTCGCTGGCCTACTCAGCCCACATTGAGGCCTCGGACATACTCCTCGAGCTGCCGTCGGAGATCGTCTCGCTTCGCGGTCAGCGCGTCGCGCTCCTTCTGCAGGTTCTCGATCGACGTCTCCTGCTCATTCAGCTTCGAGAGCAGACGTGTGTAGTACTCGGAGCTCTGCGCGACGGTCTTCATATTTTCGCGAATGCGGTTCTGCTCCGCGGTGATCTCGGAGATCCGTTGCGTTCGCTCGGTCACCTGCCGGTCGACCTCGAGGCCGTCTCGTCGAAGTTGTACTGCCTTCGCGATAGCGTCGCGCACGGATGCTGGCAGCTCGCCATTCTGGTTGTAGCTGAGCATTGCACCGTAATCCGCCGCGAACAACGAGATCGATTCATCCGCCACGAGCTCTTCGCTGACGACGAGGGTCGTCACCTTTTCCGCGGCGGCCGTGCCCTTGAATCGGTAGTTGCTCGGCGTCGTCTCGAATGGCTTTTGCGCGCTCACGAGCGTCCAGCCGGGCTGAATCGGATGTTCGATGATGACGGTCTTGTCGTTGGTCGTCTTGTTGTCGACGGCATACTCCACCGTCTGCACGCGCTTTCGTTTGATCGTCATGACGCCTCTCTCGATCTTTGCCGTCATGATGTTGTCCGTCCCGCGCCGCTTCGTATCGACCAGCAAGTCCAGGTCGATGCCGTAGCTCAGCAGACGCTGTTGCCCCGGCGGCAGATTGTCGATGCGCGCGTCGCCCGCATAGCCGCCTTTGTCGAACACGGTGAGAGGTCCCTGAAGGAGATGCTTGCCGGTCGTGTTGATGAGCCGCACGCCGTTCAGCGGATTCGTCCTGAGCACCGATGCGTTGTAGATCGACAGCCGCTCAACATTCACCGTGTCGGTCACGATTGGGAGCATCGCCGACTTTTGCCGCGCGAGCGTAACATTCGGGACGGTGTACTGGAACAGCTCTCCCATCTTGGCGGCCGTCGCCATCGATTCCATGATAATGGCGGCGTTCCCGGCGAGCGACCCGTAAAGGGGAGCGACTCGGGCGGCGGTCGTGACGACCTCCGTCAGTTGGTCTACCAGCGGACGTCCTTGCGCGTCATACCCGATTTTCCGTACAGGCGGGGCGGGTGCCGCGAACGAGGCTCGCTCTTTGTCCTCTTCCGTCGCCGCGTCGTACAGTTGGGGCTTGAGACTCGCGTAGAGCTCCGGCACGACCGTCGGCCGCGTCGCGTACATCGGCTGATAGAGATCCATCATGAACGAGATCGGCCGACCGCTCACGAGCGAAAGCGACACGTCGTTCCAGTCGCTCTCCGTCTGATTCTCGACGATCGCCCAGCCCTGCAAGCGTGCAACCGACGACTTGTCGTCGAGCAGCAGCCGATAGCTCGTCTTCCATACCGGCGTCTCGACGACGTAGCCGATGCGCACGCGCCGGTCTCCCGTGCCCGTGAAGTTGATCGTCACCGGCTTCTTGTCCTGATCGCGCGCCTGCACGAGCGCGCCGAGGGCTTTCGTCAGCTCGTCCTGTAGCTGTGGATCGTCGAGCATGAGACTCGAGACCGACGCCAGCTCCACCGACCGGATCGTGGCGCCGGTGAGGATGTTGAGGACCGACACGTCGACGGCCTCGCCCCGCTCAGCGGCCCGCTTTCGCGATTCCACGCCGAGGACGGTACCGTTCAGTCGCTCCGCCTGGACCGCGAGCGTCACGCGGGCGCCGCGGAGTTGATTCAGCAGATCCGCGAGGCTCGGGTTCCTCGTGATGTCGACCTGAAAGCTCTTGAGCGTCTTCGCCAGTGGATCCTGCGACGGATACGTGATCACGCCGACCCGGCCGCCGTCCTGATCCTGCAGCACGAGCGACTTCAAGATATCGTTGATCTGGCTCGTCTTGAAACGGAGCTCTGTCGCGCTGTTCCCACGCACGGATCCGGCGTGCTCGAAGTATCCGACACCAGAGGAAAACAGCAGGACCTTCGTAACCGGAACATCGGTGTTGGCAGCGCGTGGAGTCTGGCCGGCCAGCAGCGCCGGCGACATCAGCATCGCGGCCCAAGCGTACCATCGTTTCATCATGAGCATCTCGGCATCTGAGGGGACTACTAGAGCAACTCCGGGGATGACCCGGCGCGCCACATCCTGACGAAGGAGACGCTTTCGATGCCGTGACATGCACACGAAATCGGCAAACGAACGAACGCCGCCGCACGGGAACCCTCGTGCGGCGGCGTTTGTGCGCTTGTCGACCTGCAACGTTTTGCGCTAGAACCTGAAAGCCATCCTGAGGCCCGCGTTGCCGTTCGGCGTGACCAGCGGCCCGACCGATGCCTCGGTTACCACCGACCGCTTCGTGGAATCACGCTGCGCGGCGACGATCACGCGGTGTTTGTGCATCGCGCGGCCGGACGTCCACACGCTCGTGAGGCCCATTCCGATCGCGACGGCGCCAATCTGACCGAACTTGTCCTGCACGGCGGAACCCTTCGTGAGCACCAACGCGCCCGAGGTGACGCTCACCGCGCCCATGACCATGCCGGTCCAGCTCGCGCCGGGACGGTGGCCGTCGGCGTTCCCCGTGATGTTCCACAGCGACATGGCCGTCGAACCGACCAACGAGATCGGCGCCGCAATCGCGAAGCCGACCTCTCGCGCAATCTCCGCGTTCGAGACGGGTTCGACGTACGGTACCTGGATCCGCACGGCTTCCTGCAGCGTCAAACCGTTCGCATCGAGCCAGCGGTTGAACGCCGTGTCGGCCGCCAGGTCGTCGACCCACACGTTGTTGTTCGATTGCGCCACTCGATCGACGATGTCGCGCCGTCCGGTCGCAGCTAGCAGATTCGCGACCGCGCACAGGGTTCCCGTCTTCCGGTCGACGAAGTACGGCGTCGGCGCGTCGGGGAAGTCGTAGTTGTGCGGAAAGACGCCGAGGTCTCGATACCGGCGCAGCTCCGCGACCAGAGAAACGCGCCGGTTGCGCTGCTCCCGCGTCAGTCCACCGAGCTCGCGCCGGTCGAGCTCCGCGAGGACGCTGTCGAAGTGCGCACGAATACGGCGCACTTCGGTCGCCTCGAACGTATCGGCGTGCGCCTTGGTCGCCAGCCCAACGGGAACCGCGACGAAGACCGCAACGGCCGTCCAGCGAGTCCAACGAGACAGAATCACGAGCCACCTCGTGGCTAGGGTTATCGGCCCAACCAGGCCTCAGATGCCTTCCGTCACCCGACAGGCAGGGTGTACTGTACGCGCGTGAAATCCCCCAGCATCGTCGCCGGATCGGGCGTTCGCTACGCGATCGCCATCTTCCTCAGCAGTTCCCTCCTCTTCCTCATCGAACCGGTCGCCGCCAAGCGGATCCTTCCGCTGCTCGGCGGATCGGCGGCCGTGTGGACGGCGTGCCTCGTGTTCTTCCAGTGCGCGCTGCTGCTCGGCTATGCCACAGCACACTGGCTTGCCGGCATGCGGCGGACGCGCGATCAAGCCATCGTCTATGTCTCGCTGCTGGTGCTGTCGCTCTTCCAGCTCGTCTTCGCGATCAACCACGCGCCGCATCCGGATCCGGCACGGCCCATCTCGAGCGTGCTCTGGCTGCTCACGATCCTGATCGGTTTGCCGTTCGTGACGTTGTCCGCCACGAGTCCGTTGTTGCAGGCGTGGTTCGCCCGGTCGACGCGCGCCACTGTTACCGCGGATGGATCGCCCTCGCCACAGCCCTACCGGCTGTTCGCGATCTCGAACGTCGGATCGCTCCTGGCGCTGCTCGTCTATCCGTGGCTCGTCGAGCCGCGAATGACGCTCCACGGACAAGCAACCGGTCTGGCGAACGGGTTCATCGTCCTCGCGATCGTCTGCGGTCTGATCGCATGGTCGATCGCCGGGATCGACGCGCTTCCAGACTCGCCAGCGCCAATCGTCGACACCACCGTCGAAGCGACCAACTCGGAGATCACACCGCAGCGACTGACGCTCTGGATCGCGTTGGCCGCGTGCGGATCGGTGCTTCTCTCGGCGGTGACGAACCATCTCAGCCAAAACGTCGCGACGATTCCGCTCCTGTGGATCATTCCGCTCGTCGCCTATCTGCTCAGCTTCGTCGTCGCGTTCGCCGATGACCGCTGGCATCCGCGGTGGCTCGTGATCCTGCTCGGCGCCGCGGGACTGGGGTTCGCGGGCTACTATCTGTATCGCGGCACGCTGTCGCTGCCCGTCGCGCTCGCGGTGACCATCTACTGCGCATCGCTCTTTGCGATCTGCGTCTTCTGCCACACGGAGCTCTATCGCCGTCGACCCGCGCCAAGCCGCCTCACGACATTCTATATCTGTGTCGCCGCGGGTGGCGCGCTCGGCGCGATCTTCGTCGGCGTTGCCGCTCCGACGCTGCTCTCGGGCAATTACGAGTTCGCGCTCGGTCTGTGCTTCGTCGCCGTACTGGCGTTTCTGGCGACGTGGAAGCTTGGGCTTCCGGCGCGCGTCATCTGTGCGGGCATCTTTGGGCTGACGCTCACGCTCGTCGTCAAGCAGGTTCGCGGCGATCGCAGCCTCTATCGCGTTCGCAACTTCTACGCGACGCTGCGGGTGACTCAGGATTTCGACTCGGCGTTTCTCGCGTACACGCGAACG
>Ga0310811_10010032_pt1 | contig 12238 bp, 11 predicted proteins | sample YCmetagenome_FD_207642 | JGI IMG/M metagenome (GOLD analysis project Ga0310811, IMG submission 207642) | Soil microbial communities from experimental microcosm in Duke University, North Carolina, United States - YC | ecosystem: Engineered > Artificial ecosystem > Soil microcosm > Unclassified ... | reverse complement strand
CGAGCCGCGAGAGCGCCGGCAACCGGGGCGGCGTGAAGCCCTGGCCGCCCGGCGCCGGGCCACCGCCCTCCGAGGTGCCGCACGCCGCGGCGATCGGCAGCAGAATCGAGAGCAAGACGGCGAATCCGGCCCGCTTCCGGTGAATGCGCATGATTCCTCTCCTGATCACTCGATGGTCAACCGGAAGTTGTGTTCTTCGCACCACCGCAGCCGGACACGGCCGTCGGCGGGTGTGCGGGAGGCCTCGGAGTTCTGCCGCACCACCGAAAGCCGGCCGCCGGCGTCGAGGGAAACCACGTAGCGGGTGGTCGCCCCGGCGTAGACGACATCCGTCACGGTGCCGGTCGCGCAGACCTCCCCCACGGCGGCGGGCCTGCCGAGATCGGTGTCGAGCCGGATCTTCTCGGGCCGGATACTGTAGACGCCGCGGCGGCCGAGAACGGTTTCCGCGGCGCGTCCGGACAACAGGTTCGAAATGCCGACGAAACCCGCGACGAACGCGCTTGCCGGGCGCTCGTAGACCTCCTCCGCGGTGCCGACCTGTGCCACGCGGCCGTCGCTGAACACGGCGATCCGGTCGCTCATGGTCAACGCTTCCTCCTGGTCGTGCGTGACGAAGACGAAGGTGATGCCGACCCGGCGCTGCAGGTGTTTGAGCTCGATCTGCATCTCGTGCCGCAGTTTCCGGTCCAGCGCACCGAGCGGCTCGTCGAGAAGCAGCACCCGGGGACGATTGACCAGCGCCCTGGCCAGGGCGACCCGCTGCCGCTGCCCGCCGGAAAGCTGTGACGGCTTGCGGCCCGCCAGTTCCGCCAACCGGACCGTGCGCAGCGCTTCGAGCACGCGATCCCGCCGCTGCGTCCGGGGTACCCGGCGAACCCGGAGTCCGTATTCGACGTTCTGCCGCACGTTCAGGTGCGGGAAGAGCGCATAATCCTGGAACACCGTGTTGACGTCGCGCTGGAAGGGCGCGAGCTTGCCGACGTCGGCGCCGTGCAGCTCGACCGACCCGCTGGTGGGCGGTTCGAACCCGGCGATCATGCGCAGCACGGTGGTCTTGCCCGAGCCGGACGGGCCGAGCATCGTGAAGAACTCACCGGAGGCGATGTCGAGGTCGATCCCGTCGACCGCGGTGACGGGGCCGAAGGATTTCCGCAGGCCGCGCAACCTGATCGCGGGAACGGGGTCGACGGGCGGCCCGGCGGGCGGCTCCGGGACGCGAGAAGGAGCCTGGTTCGGCGACACGGTGCTTTTCCTCGCTTTCTCCCGAGCTTTCTCCCGAACTTTTTCCGTAGCTTTCTCCCGACTTCTCGGGATCCCTTACCGTGCGGTCATGACGTGTTTCACCCGGGTGTAGTCCTCGAACCCGTAACCGGAGAGATCCTTGCCGTAACCCGATTCCTTGAATCCGCCGTGCGGCATCTCGGCCACCAGCGGGAGGTGCGTGTTGATCCAGACGCAGCCGTAGTCGAGCCGGGCGGACAACCGCATCGCGCGCGCGTGGTCGGTGGTCCAGACCGAGGAGGCCAGCCCGAAGGGAACCGCGTTCGCGGCGGCGAGCGCCGCATCCTCGGAGCCCACGCGCTGCACCGTGATCACCGGCCCGAACACCTCCTGCCGACTGATCTCGTCGTCCTGCCGGACACCGGAAACCACCGTGGGCTGGTAGAAATAGCCCTCTTCACGGGCCTGCTCTCCTCCGGTGTGGACGGTGGCGTGCGCGGGCAGCCCGGCCACCAGACCAGCCACTTTGGACAGTTGCGCGGCGCTGTTCAGCGGCCCGTAGGCGACCTCGGGATCGTCGGGGAGTCCGGTCCTGGTCGCCGCCGCCGCGCGGGTGAGCGCCTCGACGAAGGCGTCGTGCACCGCGTCCTGCGCCAGCACCCGGGTCGCGGCGGTGCAGTCCTGGCCCGCGTTGAAGAAACCGGCCATCGCGATGGTTTCCGCGGCCAGGGCGAGGTCGGCGTCGGCGAACACGAGAACCGGCGCCTTGCCACCGAGTTCCAGGTGCACCCGCTTGACCCCGAGCGCGGCCGCGGCGGCGACCTCGCTGCCCGCCCGCACCGAGCCGGTGACCGAGACCATCGCCGGGATCTCGTGGGCGACCAGGGCTCGCCCGGTGTCCCGGTCGCCGCACACCACGTTGAACACCCCGGGTGGCAGGAACTCGGCACAGATCTCGGCCAGCAGCAGCGTGGACACGGGCGTCGTGTCGGCGGGTTTGAGCACCACGGTGTTTCCGGCGGCCAGCGCGGGCGCGATCTTCCACACGGCCATCATCAGCGGATAGTTCCAGGGCGTGACCTGGGCGCAGACCCCGACCGGCTCCCGGCGGACGAACGAGGTGTACCCGTCCAGGTACTCACCCGCGGCACGGCCCTCCAGCAGCCGGGCGGCGCCGGCGAAGAAGCGCAACTGGTCGACCACGGCGGGAAGTTCTTCGGAAGCGGTGAGCGCCAAGGGTTTCCCGGTGTTCGCCGATTCCACGGCGACCAGTTCGGCGGCACGTTCCTCGACCGCGTCGGCGATCTTCAACAGCGCACGCTGCCGGACCGCCGGCGTCCGGTCACGCCACGTCTCGAAGGCGGCAGCGGCCGCACGGACCGCCCGGTCCACGTCGGCGGCACCGCCCACCGGCGCGGTGCGGTAAGGACGGCCGGTCACGGGATCGATGACGTCGGCCATGACGCCGTCGGACGATTCGGTGAAGGTGCCGTCGATGAAGTGCCGCAACTGATCCATGCCGGCTCCCCAGGTCTCGGATCAAGCACCTAAACATATGAGAGCATATGTTTTAGGTCAATGGGTGGTGCGCGGGAATCACCCTGAAGGAGGCGGGATGCACGGGCCGATGTCTCCGGGCGCGCGCTCGGCCCTGTTCGCGCCACTGGACCAGACCGGCCGGGCCGAAACGGTCGCGGCCCGGCTGGCCGACGCGATCACGCTGGGACTGCTCGCCGACGCCGAACAGCTGCCCAGCGAAACCGAGCTGGCGAACCGTTTCGGGGTGGCGACGGTGACCGTGCGGGAAGCGCTGCTGGCCCTTCGCCGGCGAGGATTGATCGAAACCCGGCGGGGCCGCGGCGGCGGCAGCTTCGTGCGCACGCCGGCCCGCGCCGGACGCGGCGGATTCGCGTTACTCCGCTCGGTCTCGCTGACCGAACTCCGCGACATCGGCGACCACTACGCGGCGATCGCCGGTTCAGCGGCCCGGCTGGCGGCCGAACGCGGGTCCGCCGACGATATCGAGCGGCTGGAACTGGCCACCGAAGACCTGCGCGCGGCGACCGACACGGCGATCTCCCGTGCCGAACGGCTCTTCCACCTCGAAGTCGCCGCGGCCGCCCAGTCGCCGCGGCTCACCCGCGAAGAGGCGCGGCTCCAAAGTGGACCGGGTGGCCTGCTGTGGCTGCCGCCCGACGACCCCGCGGCGGTCGCGCCGCCCATGAGGACATCACGGCCGCCATCGCCGCCGCGGACGGCGAAACCGCCCGGCGGCGCACCGAGGAGCACGTCCTCGAGACCGTCGGACGGCTCGTTGACCGGCACCTCGCACTCCTGGGACGCTGAGTCGCACCGCACCAGCCGAGGGGGCGTCACCGTGACCGAACGGAGTCCGATGGCCGGCGACGAACTGGTCGCCGAGGTGTCCGTCATCGCCGAGGGCGTGTTCGGCGCCCTCGCTCCCCTGGTGGCCGCGGCGGAAACGATCGTGAACGGAGCGCGCCGTGCCGCCACGGCGGAGTTGGCGCGGTTGCGGGGCCCGGCGCGGGAAGTCCTGGGCGGGCTGGTGGTGGGCGCGGGATTCATCGCCGCGCCGCATTCACTGGCCGATCACCGGTTCGGCTTCGCGTGGTGGACAACCACCGGCGGCGGCCCGCCCAGCCGCCTGGTGATCGACCTCGACCCCGCCGGCGAACGGTTCTTCGACTACACGCGACAGTCGTGGTTCACCGTGCCGCGCGACACCGGACGGCGGCACATCACCGGGCCCTATGTGGACTATCTCTGCACCGACGAGTACACGCTCACCTTCACCATCCCCATCCACCGCGCCGGCACCTTCGCCGGGGTGGCCGGCGCGGACGTGGTCGTGCGGGAGTTCGAGCGGGCCGTGCTGCCCGGCCTGCGCGCGCTCGGCGGCCGGGCGGCACTGGTCAACGCGCAGAGCCGGGTGATCGTCTCGTCCGACGTGCGGCGACCGGTCGGGAGCCTGGTGCGTGCGCCGGACATCCCGGGCTGGTGGGCCGCGGGGTCGAAACCGTGCGCCGAAGGCGGCGCGATCCTTCGGCGCTGCGGCGACACCCCGATCGCACTCCTGACCACACCGGACTGAGGCCTGACGAAGTCAATGCGATCGCTGAGGCGCGAACGGGCCGTTCACCCGGTAGCAAAGTGTTCTCGGTGGTACCGCAGGTACTCTGGATCGATCCGATGTCGAGGAACGGTCCGCAACGGGCCTATGACTTCCTTCTTGAGCGCGTTCCAAACGTTTCCGGCCACATCAACGTAGATGACGCCGGCGTCGAAAAGAAAGTGGTCGTTTGGACACAGGCAGAGCATATTACTCTCCCGGTCCGGCCCATCGTGCGGATGACCCAGGCCCCTGATGTGAGCCCCCTCAGCAAAGGGCCCAGCCGCGGTGACAAGTCGTTCCTGCCCGTGCCAAAGAATCCCCACGCCGAGCGCTACTCCGATGTGGACACCAGCGTCGCCTCGCCGTTGCTGTCGAAGCCGGCGCTCCTGCCGATCTGCTGGGCAAGATCACCGGCTAGCTCACACTCAGCGAAGTATCGTCCAGCACGAACGAGGTTTGCAGCTTTGAGCCTTCCACCCCGGTGAACGTCAGCGTCACCGTCTGACCCGCGTACGACGCCAGCGACACTGTCCGCTGCTGATAACCGTTGGCGGCGTTGAGGTTCGAGTAGGTCGCCAACGTGCTGTTTCCGGCCTTGAGCGTCAACGAGTCGTACGCCGTCGAACCCGTCTCAGCCGTGTCGATGTGCAGCCAGTACGAGAGGGTGTACGTCGAACAACCGCTGGGGAGTGCGACGGTCTGGCCGAGGGTGTCGGTGTGCGCGCTGCCGTAGCCGTCGAGCCACGCGTCCCAGGTCCCGGTTCGTGCCGGTTCGGTGGCGCCGTTCTGGCCGATCACACCGGACGACCCGGTCCAGCCGCTGTTCGCGCCGGACTCGAAACCCGGGTTGCCGAGTAGTTGCCCACCCGCGCAGGTCCCGCCGGTGGTGCCGATCGTCCATGAGAACGACGCGGAGCCGGTGAGCCCAGCCGCGTCCGTGGCCCGGACGTTCACCGCGAACGTGCCGGCCGCCGACGGCGTACCCGAGATCAGGCCGGACGCGCCGATCGACAGCCCGGTGGGCAGGCCGGTCGCTGACCACGTGTACGGGGCGGTCCCGCCGCTGGCGGAGACCTGCACGCTCGTGGCCGTGCCGACGGTTCCGGTCCGGGTGCCAGGATTGGTCACCGCCACCGATCCCGGCGCGCTCCCGCCGCCCGCGAGCCACGCGGTGGCGTTCAAGCCGAGCGCCGCGTTGTCCGCCGTACCGTCGGTCCAGCCGTTGTACAGGGTGTTGCCCGACTGGCCGGTGCCGTCGTCGATCGTCGAGCTGTCACCCCAGGCCGCGACCCGGCCCGAGCCGAACGTGCTGGTCACGAAGAACGCGTTCGTGTCACCGGGGCTGCTCGTGCTGAGGTAGGCCAGCCCCTTCACCGCCGTGTTGTCCGCGGGCTTGAGCGTGAACGTCGTGCCGTTGGCGATCAGGCTGTGGTGCACCGTCCCGAATGACCCGTTGAGCACGGGGTCGCTCGCGTCATTGATCGCCACCGGGTGATCGCTCGAGATGTTCTTCAGGTCGACCGAAAATCCGAACGGGTCGGTGTCGTCGACACCGTTGTTCGTCAGCAGGTCGTTGATGATCTCCGGTGAGTCCCACCCGTCGTTGTTGCGGTCGCTGCCGGTGTGGTCGGAGATGAGGAACAGCCCGCCGCCGTTCTGCACGAACCGCAGCACCGCGCTCTTCTCGGCGGAGCTGAGCACCACGTTCGGCTCAGGAAGCACGAACACGTCGAAGTTCGCCAGATCCAGCGGGTTCGCGGTGTTCCCATAGCTGATCGTGTTGCCCGCGGGCAGGGTTTTCAGGCTGTACTGCCCCGTCTTCTGCAACGCGACACCCCAGGCGGAAAGCGCCCCGGTCCAGTCGGTTTCCTGCTGTGGCGCGGAGTTCTGCGCGGTCGGATCCGGCTGACCGGTGCCGATGATCCAGTCCGCGTTCCCGGCCGTCTCGGCCTTGGTGTTGTCGAACAGGACCCGGTGCGTGGCGCCGGCGCCGACATCGGCCACCGGCCGCGCCGCGGGCATGCCGGCCGGCGCGGCGAACAGGCCTGCCACGATCAGTGCGGTCGCTGCGGCACCCGGAAAACGGTGTTTCATGACACTCCTCCCGCGGGGGACACCCGGGCGGAAACGTACCGCCCCGGCCGCCCGACGAAAGTCGGTTTCCCGCGCGGTTTCCGGTGACCGCGGGAGGATTTCTTCGCCACGCCCCACGTTCGTCGCGGCGTGTTCACGATCCCTTGGCCCTCACCCGGGCGGGCCTGGAGACCCGGTGACCGGTGACCTTCGGCCCTGCCTGGAGCGGTCGGGCGCGGTGACCGTGGAAGTGGTTTCCGATCGAGGAGAATCGCCGATGTCCGCTTCGCTGGCCGTCGAATCGAACACGTCGCCGGGAGACCCCGCGTCGCCGGTGGTCGCGGTGAACGGCCTGACGAAGCGGTTCGGTGACATCGAAGCGGTCACCGGGATCAGCTTTTCGGTCGCCGCGGGAGAAACCTTCGGCTTCCTCGGGCCCAACGGCGCCGGCAAGTCGACCACGATCAACATGTTGTGCACCCTGTTGCGCCCGACCTCCGGCACCGCGATGGTCGCCGGGCACGACGTGGTGAGCCACGCCGCGCAGGTGCGCCGGAACATCGGGCTGGTCTTCCAGGACCCCACGGTCGACACCTACCTCACGGCCCTGGAGAACCTGCGTTTCCACGCCGAGCTGTACGGGCTCGACCGCCGCCGCTTCGCCGTCCGCGCCCGGCAGCTGCTGGAGATGGTCGAACTGTGGGATCGCCGCGACCATCTCGTGCGCACCTTCTCCGGGGGCATGCGGCGCCGGCTGGAGATCGCGCGCGGCCTCCTGCACGCGCCGCGAGTCCTGTTCCTCGACGAACCCACCATCGGCCTGGATCCCCAGACCCGCGCGCACATCTGGTCCTACGTCGACCAGTTGCGCGCCAGCGAGCGCACCACGATCTTCCTGACCACCCATCACCTCGACGAGGCCGAGAACTGCGACCGGATCGCGATCATCGACCGCGGCCGGATCGTGGTCGACGACTCGCCGCGGGTGCTCAAGGACCGCATCGGGGAAGACCGCGTCGACATGCACACCAGCGACGACCCCGCGGCCGCCGGGGCGTTGCGCGACCGCTTCGGCATCACCGCCACCCCGACCCGCGAGGGACTGACCTTCACCGTGGCCGGCGGCGAGGAGTTCGTGCCCACCCTGGTGACCGGCCTCGGCGTCCGGGTGCTGATGGTCCGCGTGGCCAGGCCGACGCTGGACGACGTGTTCATGACGCACACCGGGCACACCATCCGCGACAGCGAGGGTGACGGCGGCGGGGGAGATTTCGCGACCGCCGTCCGGGCCCGGATGGGCCGGCGATGACCGGCCTGCCCGCCGAGGTGCGGACGCCGTCACCGGTGCGCGCTCCGTCACCCGTGCGCGGTGAGCTGCGCGGGATACGGGTGGTGTGGGAGCGGGAACTGATCCGGTTCCTGCGCAACCGCCTGCGGATCGCCACCTCGCTGGCGCAGCCGGTGCTCTTCCTGTTCGTGCTCGGCACCGGGCTGACCAGGATCACCGGCACCATCGCGGGATTCGACTTCCGGACCTTCATCTTTCCCGGCATCGTCGCCATGACGGTGATGTTCACCGCGATCTTCTCGGCGGTGTCGATCGTGTGGGACCGGGAGTTCGGTTTCCTGCGCGAGATGCTGGTCGCCCCGATCAGCCGCCCCGCCCTGTTGCTCGGAAAGATCCTCGGCGGCGCGACGGTCGCGACGCTGCAGGGCGTGCTGATGCTGGCCTTCGCCGGCGCGGTGCACGTGCCCTACGCGCCGCCGCTGCTGCTGACGCTGATCGGCGAGATGGCGCTGGCCGCGGTGATGGTCACCGCCATCGGCGTGCTGATCGCCAGCGCGGTGACACAGATGGAGGCCTTCCAGGCGGTCCTGCAGTTCGTCGCGATGCCGATGTTCTTCCTGTCGGGGGCGCTGTTCCCGCTCACCGGCATCCCCGGCTGGCTGGCCGTCCTGACCAGACTGGACCCACTGACCTACGCCGTCGACCCGATGCGCCGCGCGGTGCTGGCCCACCTCCCGTTCCCGCACGCGGCGGCCACGCGGCTCGCGCCCGGGATCACCTGGGGCTCCTGGACGCTGGGCACCGGGGCCGAACTGGCGGTGCTCGCGCTGATCGCGATCGCCGCGCTCCTGGGCGCGGTGGTCCGGTTCCGGCGCGCCGAGTGATCCGGCTCCGTCTTCAACGGTCCTTGCCCCACGCCAGGTCGTAGGAGTTGTCGAAGTTCCCGATCGTGCCCACCGGCCCGACTCGGGACGAACCAACACGATGCGGGCACCCGAACCCCGCCCACACCCGCCCACACCGCCGAACTCAGCCACCGGACGAGAGGCCCCGCCGCCAGACGGGACAACCCGACCACCGGACGGGAGAACTCGCCGACCGGATGGGAGGACTCGGCGACAGGACGGGAGAACTCGGCGACAGGAAGAGGGGACACGGCAACCGGAAGAGGGGACACGGCAACGGAAACGGCGAACTCGCCACCCCGCCGTGTCCCCCGTTCCCGTCGCCAAGTCCTCCCATCCGGTCGCCGTGTCCCCCGTTCCCGTCGCCGAGTCCTCCCATCCGGTCGCCGTGTCCCCTGTTCCCGTCGCCGTGTCCTCCCGTCCGGTTGGCGAGTCCCCCCGTCCCGTCGCCGTGTTCTCCCGTCCGGTTGGCGAGTCCTCCCGTCGGCGCCTGGGTCTCCCGTGGGCTCGCGGGTCTAGCCGGCTGGCGGGCGGGTTCGGGCGGGGAGTCCGGGAGAAGGAGCGGTGGGACGGTGGTGGTGGCGGTGGTTTGTTTTTGGAGCGGACGCTCTGTTATCGTGACGCATGCCCCGGCCGCGCGTCCATGACCTGCACAGGTTGCTCGACACGGCGGAGCGGCTGATCGCGGAGGTCGGTACGAGTGGGCTCACCGTGCGCGGCTTGGCGGCCGCGGCGAACGTGGGAAACGGCACGATCTACCACGCCTTCGGTTCGATGGGCGCGCTCGCGGCGCAGGTATGGCTGCGCGCAGCGGGCGACTTCCTCGACCTCCAGACGGAACTGGTCGACCGGGCCATCAGCGAAAGCCCCTTGGTCAGCACCGGGCCTGCCAGCACACCGGCAGCCGACACGACAGCAACCGGTTTCGCGCATGCCACGCAAGCCGTCGAGGCCGTGATCGCGGCGGCGAACGCCCCTGCCGTGTTCGCGGCGAGACGGCCCGCGGCGGCGAGGATGCTGCTGACCGTCAAGCAGGAGCAACTCCTCGGCCCGCACCTGCCCGCTGAACTCGCCGACGCGATCCTGGCCCTGGACAAGCGCGTGGTGTCTCTGCTGACCCGGCTGACGCACCTGGTGTGGCAGCGGCGGGACGCCCGGGCCGTCGAGGTGCTCACCACCTGCGTGGTCGATTTGCCGACCGCGTTCTTCCGCCGCGCGCTCACCGGCCCGATGCCAGGACTCGCGCTCACGGGCCCCGCGGACGGACACGTACCCACCGGCCCGGCCACCGAGCCCGCGGCCACCACCCCAACCGACGAACACGCCGCACCGATCACCGAGTCCGCGCCGCCGAGCCATGCCGACGCGCGGGAACGGCTCGCGGCCGCCGTGCGGGCGGTGCTCGCCGTCGGCCCGCCGCCGTCCCGCACCTTCCGCCCCACCACGACAACGAAGGAGTGACCCGTGCCCACCCTGCGCAACGAGGAACCCGTGTTCGTCCTCGATCTCGGGGACGACGAGAACCGGTTCCACCCGGACTGGCTCCGGACCGTCAACGCCCTGCTGGACACCGTCCTGGCCAGCCCCGGCCCGGCGGCGCTGGTCACCACCGGGAGCGGGAAGTTCTACTCCAACGGGATCGACCTGGACTGGCTGGCAACCCATGGCGACCAGGCCGAGCGCTACGTCGCCGATCTCCACGCGCTACTCGCCCGCCTGGTCGCCTTCCCGGTGCCCACCGTCGCCGCGATCAACGGTCACGCCTTCGGCGGCGGGGCGCTGCTCGCCCTGGCCCACGACTTCCGTGTGATGCGCGCCGACCGTGGCTACTTCTGCTTTCCCGAGGCGGATATCAACATCCCGTTCACGCCCGGAATGGCGGCGCTCGTGCAGAGCAAGCTCACGCCCGCCGCCGCGATGGCGTCGATGACCACCGGCCGGCGGTTCGGCGGGGCCGCGGCACGGGAGACCGGTCTGGTGGACCTCGCCGCCGCCGAAAGCGAAGTCCTCGGCCTCGCCCGCGAGCGCGCCGGGTCACTGGCGGCGCTCGGCCCGATCGTTCCCGCGCCGGAACCGACCACGGCCAGCGACTAGGGAACCGGTGCCTCACACCCCGGTCGTCGACCCGGGCCGGAGGATCATCAGCACGGTGACCACGGCCCACAGCAGGTTGAACGTCCCGGCATGCATGGCCAGGCGCGCCGGCACTCGGGCGGACAGTGCGGAGGGCAGTGAAGCGGGCGCCGCGGAGGGCACTGGAGAAGGCTCCGTGAGCCCGTCCAGCACGCTTTGCTGACCGGGCAGAACCAGCACGACCAGCACCCCGGCCGCCACCGCGGTCAGTCCGATGGAGACGATCACCCAGGTGTCCCCCATGACGTGCAGGCTGCCCGCGGTGGCGAAACCCAAGAGCGGGACGGCGATTCCCACCACGGCGTAGACGCGGCAGATGCGATGCAGCATGCGCGGCACGGCGAGGTCGTGGCCGTCGCCGGAGTCGGACACCGCCCGACGCACGGCGGCCGGGAACATGCTGGCCGCCACCGCGACCGGGCCGATCGCGATGATCGCGGCCAGGACGTGGACGGAAAGGAAGAACTTCGTCACGAGTGTCGTACCCCAAGATCGAGCGGGGCGAACCCGTCGTGCACCACAATCTGCGCGGCCATCGGTGAATGTCCTCCTCGTTTTCGGTGAACCTGAGGCTACTCGGCCGTTTCCGAGCATCGGAACGTGCCGGATCGCCCTCCTTCACCGGATTCCCGCCGACCGGGGACCATGACATCAGGTCACGAGCCGCGCATTCCCGACAGCGCTAGACATGCGTCACGAGCAGCGTGACACCCACCTCTCCACCGCAGTCGACGAAGACCGGTCCGACACCGTTGCCGATGGTCTCCGACACCGTCGCCCTGGCCTCGAACCCGTTCGGGTCCGTCTTGATGATCCGGATGTCTTCCAGCGCCGGAACCCCGCCATAGGCACCGCTGGAGACGGCCTTGAGACCCGTGCCGCCCTGGCAGCTGCCGGTGATGGTCACCTCTTCACCCTGCCTCGTGGTCGGGTTGGGACTGACCTGGACCTGCGCCCGCGCGCCCTGCGGCGGCAGCGCCGTCCGCGCCTGCGCGGGTGCGACACCGGCGGCGACGACCGCCCCCGCGGTGATCACGCCACCCAGTGAAACCACCACCGCGACGATCTTCCTGAACATGTTCCTTCCCCTTTCGATCATCCTTTGTAGATGGTCAGACTCGGCCACGGCCGATCGCCGAGTAAGTCAGCAGACCGATGACACCGAAGGCGAGTGCGGCGACGAGTGCGGGTGTCGAACCGGCGGGTTGCGCCAGCCAGGTAGCGACGGGAATCCGGGCCAGGCCCGGCAGGTAGGTCACCACCAGTGCGGCGAAGGGCAGGCACCAGCCGAAGGATCCGCCGAACAGTGTCACCCCGGCACCGGCGAGCCCGGCCTGGCCCAGTGCGTCACGCGCGACCACCCCGGGCGGCACGGCCGCTGGCAGGCCCGCGAGACCGGCGAGCACGGCCATCCCGATCAGGTGCGCCGCCCGCCGCGGCGGCCACCGGATCGACGCGGTGCGATCGAGGACGGCATTCACG
>Ga0310811_10010031_pt1 | contig 12240 bp, 9 predicted proteins | sample YCmetagenome_FD_207642 | JGI IMG/M metagenome (GOLD analysis project Ga0310811, IMG submission 207642) | Soil microbial communities from experimental microcosm in Duke University, North Carolina, United States - YC | ecosystem: Engineered > Artificial ecosystem > Soil microcosm > Unclassified ... | reverse complement strand
TGACAAGGGTTGCGCTTCCCGCCTGGCTCGCTTGCCCAAAGGCGGCGCTGCTTGCAGCCAACGCCAAGCCGAATATGAAGCCGCGTTTCATGCTGATCTCCCGCCCCATGGTTGCCAAGGAGATTGCCCGCGGGCTAAGTAAGCTGCATCCGTAAAAGAGCTGCCTCAGTTTAGGCAATTTTACTTAGGGGCTTCGACGATTGATTGTGTCCGCTTTCGACCGCCAAGCGGAGCAAACGATTCTGGGATTAACCGGTAATCCTCGCGGCGCGCGACAAAGGTAGCCGACGGAGCCCGGTGACACCAATGTTTGTGCATCCTCGCTGACACCAATGTTTGTACAACTAGTACATACATTGGTGTCATGCCCAATGGTGGGCATGGCGGCAAAGTCTGTGTGGGATCGACAACCAAAGTCTGTGTAGTACGGGCTGGCTATGCACACACTTTGCCTTGTGTAGTAGAGCAAAGTATGTGTTCCGATAGCCGGATCAGCGACTTAGCGACTGTCTGGCTTGGGCGATGACCTCGTTTTGACAAGCAAAGTATGTACATACGCGGGCGGCCGTAGGAAGTTCAAGTCGGGGGTGACGTCGATACGTTGCCTGAAGGCTGCACACACAAAATCGTGGACACGCTCGCTTCTCTAGGTGGGTTGGCGGATCACCACGTCGTTCGGGCGAGGGAAGCGGCAATCCTATTGGGTGCTGTAGGCGCGTGGGGTGCTCACCGCATGGTTTCATAGGGTTCAGCCGGGGAGTGCGGACGTGAAACGGGGCTGGCGGAGATGTACCCTGTCCCAAAGAGCAGGAAGCTAGGGGGATATGTGACTCTGAAATGGGCGACCGTTGTGCCTGGCAGCGAAGCGGCAGCCGGTTCAGGCATGACCGGGGCTAGGCGCTGCGTCCTCTCGATACCCGGCGAGTCTTTGACTGGAGCCGTGGTGAAACGTGATCCTCTGCCGCAGGTTTTGGCAGAGGCATTTTCTGCACTTTTGCTGAGAGGGTGGGGGTTGCTGGTGCCGCGACCCTTCCTGGTCCAGGAGGGTCAAACGATCTCGTTTGCGAGCGCTGACGTCGGGTATCCGAACTTGAGCCAACGGTTGGGTGTAGACGCGTTCCCGCCAGGGAGTCCGGAACATGCTCAGGCTGTCTTCGTCGCAGCCACGCTTGCCTGTTCTCTCCCGACAGCGGCGCTAGCCGCGACAGCCGATGAGGCCATACAGAACCGCGATCGGAATCTTGGAAATATTTTGTGGGATGGCAGTGACGAGGCATGGATAGATCATGCTTTTGCATTGGGCAACGGCTCACATCTTCCCGACGCAAATAAGCTTTGCGAAATGGCGATTCTGACTGGTCAGGCTGATGCGTTGAAAGCAACTGCAATTGCTCAATGGGCGGCTCTTGATCGAGCTGAGCCAGCAACAGCAGCCAATATGCTCGATCCGGTCGCAGACCTCGCCCCGAGCGCCTCCTTTGTGACCGCGCGCTTGAATCAGTTAGGCATGCTGCTGCTTTCTCGCTTCCCGTCACCACGCGATCTACTATCCACCCAATGAACGCCACAACGCGCCCTGGCATTGATGGAATATTAGACGCACCGCTTCATCCGTGGCGGCCGCTTTTCTGGGAGCCTGTTAATGGCACTGGAGAAAGACTCCTCGTTGGTGTTGTCCATGGCTACGCGGGTCACTGGGGAACCGCAAGGATGCTCCGTGACGAATCGCTTGACTGCCTTTTCGGAAAGCGATCACAGGGTGCGCGACGCTTGATTGAGCACGGCTTAGCCTTGTTCCGCGCAGCCGCAGACGCAGGGGGATCGCTTCAATTCCTTTCGGAGCCGCTCATGGGTATCTACCCAGGTGAATTGCGCAACACGGCGGCTCGATCGCTTCATGAGCTGCTACGAACAGCAGCTTTACTCCATTCCAGTTTGGCTAACCTCGATAAGTTGGATGAACTCGAAGAGGTCGATGCCCCTCTGCCCGAGGAAGTAAATAGGCGCTTCAGCACTGAGGTGAAGGACATTGCGTTGGCGATGCGACCTGACCTCCTTAACTACTTTGGTACATCGACCGAGCTAGTCCCGGGCGGTCAAAGAGTGAAGTTTGGATTTTGTTCGCCACGAGTTGTCGCGCACTTCAATGTCCTCTATCCAGTCCGTCCCAGTGCCAGCTTGCGGGATGCAAGAGCGCGCTTGTTTGAGCTTCAGCAGGCGAAAACTCTGGCGAACATCCAGCTGGGGGCTTTAATTGGGGCGGTGGTCCGCGATGACGACGCAACGCTGAGTGATCGACAAAGGCAGCAGCTTCGGGATGCGCGATCTGAAATAGCCAGTGAGGCAAGCGCGGCGGGGCTGGACTATTACCCAGTAACGACGGCCCAGCAGGGCGCTGAGCGCATCGTAGAATTGGCTGCATAGCGGCTATTGCTGGTAGGTCGGTGGTCAATTGACTTGGCGCTATGCTTGATGCGCGCCTGGAGAGTCAAGGGCGACTGTCTCTGGCTGCCTACACCGCTAGAAGAAGCTGTTGGACTGGCCACTCCCCCCTGAGGGAATCTGTGCGCTCAAGCCAGCATCGATTGCTGAGCGAAGATACCCGCCATCGCGCCCTGCGATGATGCCTGGGTGACCGAGGGCAGGAAGGGCGTCGTGAGGTCGCCGGCGGCGTAGATGCCGGGCGTGCTGGTTTGGCGGCGCTCGTCGACCTTGAGGACGATGCCCGTGGGCGTATCGACCGTGGCGAGGCCCAGTGATGCATGCAGGCTTGCGGACGGCTTGTTGCGCGGATGGGCGAACAGGATGTCGACCGCGACATTGGGGCGGGTATCGAGATTGACGGTGGTGATATGACCCTTGTGATGTGCGATCTCGACGATCCGGCCATCGACGACGGGTATGTTGCGGCTCGCCAGGTCGGCCTGGATATCGGGCGGGATGTCATGACCATCAGCGAAGACGGTCAACCTGTCAGTCCAATCGTGGAACAGCCTGACAGACTGGTGCGACTGGGGGCCGGACCAGACGAGGCCCCAATGCTGGTCGGCAACTTCAAAGCCATCACAATAGGGGCAAGGCACGATGGACGTGCCCCAGCTTTCGGCAAAGCCCGGAACATCAGGCATCTGGTCGGTGATGCCATAGCTCAGGATCAGGCGACGCGCACCAAGGCTATCGCCATCGCCAGTGAGGACGGAGAAATCATCGATGGCGCCGGAGATGCTGTCGGCCCGGGCATTGACCAGCTTGATCGTGGGATAGCGCGCCAGCTGCTGCCGCGCCTCGGCCAGGATATGCAGCGGTGGCTTGTGATCGTGGCCGAGCAGGCCATGCGAGTGGCCGGCGAAGCGATTGCGCGGCAGGCCGGTATCGAGAACGGTGACTTTGCGGCGGGCACGGCCGAGCTGCAGAGCAGCGGCGAGGCCGGCAAAGCTGCCGCCGATGATGATGACGTCATTCATGGTGTTGGGCTCCGTGTGGTGGATGGAGGGGGTGGGCTGCGCCTGATGCGCAATATCGTCCAGCGACATGTACTCAAGACGGACGGCAGCACTTACCTCTTATGCAGATTTTGTCGCTAGAGTTGTTCGACGAAAGGCGCCTACTCAACAGCCACTGCCTCCGGTTTCTCAGGTTGCCAACCGCCACCGAGTGCTTTGAATGCAGCCACTGCCGCACGTGCCGACTCGGTTCTTGCTTGTTCCCGCTGATCAGAGGCGCGTAACAAGCTCTCGTCGGCCTGCAAGACTTCGATCAGGCTGACAACACCCTTTTGATAGGCCGCATACGAAGCCGTTCGCGCGCGGCCAAGCGAGTCCACGCCATGGGTAAGCACGGCGGCCTGTTCTTCACGCTTGAGCCATGCCGAATAGGCGTTCTCTACGTCCTCGGTGGCTCGGAGCGCAGCGAGTCGATATGCAGCCAGCATTTCCGCCTGTTGGCCTTTGGCCTGCTGAATCTGCGCGTTGATGCGGCCGAAGTCGAAAAGCCGCCATCGCAATCCCAACACACCGGCGGCCTGGTTCGCGCCGCTCGTGAATAGGTTGCCGCCGCCCAGGGAAGTTGCGCTGCCGAGCAATCCGCTCAGCGAGAGCTTGGGGTAGTACTCGGCGATGGCGACGCCGATGCGTGCATTGGATGCGGCCAGGCGTCGCTCGGCCACGATCAGGTCGGGGCGGCGGCGCAGCAGTTCACCCGGTGTTTCCGTGGTGGCGATCTGTGGAGCGCGCGGAATCTCGCGGTCTTCGATCAGCTCCGCCCGATGCGTGCCTGGCTGCGTGCCCAGCATCACATCCAATGCATTCATGGCGGCATCGAGGCCCGCTTCGAGCACGGGCACGGAGGCCTTGACCTGTGCCAACGCACCTTCGGCCTGCCGCACCTGAAGTTCGGCCGCCAGTCCTTTGCCGTACAGAAGGTTGATGGTGGCAAGCAGGTCCTGCTCGGTCTGCACTTGTTTGCGCGCCACTGTCAAGCGCGCTTGCAAGCCGCGAATCGTGATGTAGATATCAGCGGTTTGCGCCGCCACCGCCAAGCGTGTGGCGACAGCGCCGGCCTCGGAAGCCTGATAGTCGGCCAACGCCGCTTCCCGTCCACGACGAAGGCCACCGAACGCGTCCAGTTCCCAGCTCGCGTTGAAGTCGACCTCATCATTGTTGCCGTAGCGATCAAAGCCAGGCGTGGCATTCAATACTTGGCCCAAGGGCGTTTCTACCGACTGATAGGCCCTGACTGCCTGGCCGCTGATGTTGCCGGACGGGAGTAGCGCGGCTGTCGCTGCGCCAAGCCCGGCGCGCGCCTGGGTGACACGCGCGGACGCCTGCGCGAGGTCCAGATTTTGTTCGAGTGCGAGCGTCACGTACCGGGTCAGTTCCGGATCGCCGAAGCCCGTCCACCAGGTAGCGAGGTCCGCGCTGACTGGCGCGTGTCGTTGATCGACTTCCGCCTGTCCCCGGAAATGGTCGGGCGTCGCCACGTCGGGACGGACGTAATCGGGGCCGACCGCGCAGCCTGTGAGAAGGCCGCCGGCGATGAGCGCGGAAAGGAGATATCTGGGCGACATGGCGGTTCGCTCTGGAGTGATAATGGTGACTATATTACCAAATGGTCACTAGTTGTCCATTACCAAGGCGGGGCGTAAGCTCTCACTCATGAAAAAAGCAGCCCCAGCCCCCCAGCCCGCCCGTGGTCCCGTCGACCATGAAGTGCGCGATCAGATCGTTATCGCCGCCACCGAGCATTTCAGCCGGTATGGCTATGAGAAAACCACGGTTTCGGACCTGGCCAAGGCGGTCGGGTTTTCCAAGGCGTACATCTATAAGTTCTTCGAGTCCAAGCAGGCCATCGGCGAGATGATCTGCGCGAATTGCTTGCACGAGATCGAAACTGAGGTGAAGGCGGCCATGGCGGAGACCGATCAGCCATCGGAGAAGCTGCGCCGGATGTTCAAGGGCTTCACTGAAGCGACCCTCCGTCTGGTGTTCAAGGACCGCAAGCTTTACGAGATCGCTGCCACGGCTGCCACGGAGCGTTGGGCAGTGGTAGTGGCTTATGAGGAACGCGTACAGGCGCTGCTCAAGGAGATCTTGCAGGAAGGGCGGCAGAGCGGGGATTTCGAGCGCAAGACGCCGCTGGATGAAACCGCCGCAGCGATCTATTTGGTGATGCGCCCCTATTTCAATCCGCTGCTGCTACAGCACAGCTTTGATTACACCGATGTGGCGCCGGGACAGCTATCCGGTCTGGTATTGCGCAGCCTGTCGCCCTGAAGTCTGAGATTGACTAGTGACTATTGACTGATTTAGTCACTCGATAGCAGAATGAAGCCCTGGTCACTTCGCCCATGGGGCTTTTCATGTTCCGGCTTCGTTTTGCTACCTCCTCTGTCGTCCTGGCGTTACCGCTTGCGCTAGCTGCTTGCGGCGCAAAGGCGCCCGCCGATCCACGCACCGAGGCGCCCCTGGTACGCGCCGCCGCCGTCCAGGGGGCGCTTCCCGAAGCGCGTTCGTTTACGGGCACCGTCGCCGCCCGAGTGCAGAGCGACCTGGGCTTCCGTGTTTCCGGCAAGGTGCTGCAGCGGCTGGTGGATGCCGGGCAAAGCGTCAAGCGCGGCCAGCCGCTGATGCGCATCGATCCGGTCGATCTGAAGCTGGCCGCACAGGCACGGCAGGAAGCCGTGGCAGCCGCACGTGCGCGCGCCAAACAGACGGCGGAGGACGAGGCGCGTTATGGGGATCTGCGCGGTACCGGTGCGATCTCCGCCTCGGCCTACGATCAGGTCAAGGCGGCAGCAGACGCCGCAAAAGCCCAGTTGAGCGCCGCTGAAGCCGATGCCAACGTGGCCAACAATGCCAGCGGTTATGCCGAGCTGGTGGCGGACGGCGATGGCGTGGTGATGGAAACGCTGGCCGAACCGGGCCAGGTCGTCAGCGCCGGTCAAACCGTGGTGCGCCTGGCGCACGCCGGGCCGCGCGAGGCGGTGGTCCAACTGCCGGAAACCCTGCGCCCCGCGATCGGGTCAGCCGCGCAGGCCGCACTGTTCGGCCGGGAAGGCGTGAACGTGCCGGCCACTCTGCGGCAGCTTTCCGATGCCGCCGATCCGCTCACACGCACCTTCGAAGCGCGCTACGTCTTGCAAGGCGAGCTGACTAGCGCCCCGTTGGGCACCACCGTCACGATCCGCATTCCTTCGAATAGTGCGGCCACGCAGGGCGAGCTGCAGGTGCCGGTGGGGGCCTTGTTCGATGCCGGCAAGGGACCGGGCGTATGGGTGATCGACGGCGAACCAGCTAAGGTGTCCTGGCGGCCGGTGGTGTTGCGGCACCTGGACGACGACTACGCGCGTATCGCCGGTCAGCTCAAGCAAGGCGATAGTGTCGTTGCGCTCGGGGCGCACCTGCTGCGCGAAGGCGAGGCCGTGCGGGTGGCCCGCCTGGATGCCGCCGTGGCGGCTCAAGGGAGCCAGCCGTGAGCGACGGTCGTTTCAACCTCTCCGCGCTCGCCGTGCGTGAGCGCTCCATCACGCTGTTTCTGATCCTGCTGATCTCGCTGGCTGGATTGGTGTCGTTTTTCAAGTTGGGCCGTGCGGAAGATCCCGCCTTTACGGTGAAGGTGATGACCATCGTCACTGCATGGCCAGGCGCCACGGCGCAGGAAATGCAGGACCAGGTCGCCGAAAAAATCGAAAAGCGCATGCAAGAACTGCGCTGGTACGACCGTACCGAAACCTACACGCGCCCCGGCTTGGCGTTCACCACCTTGACTTTGCTCGACAGTACACCGCCCTCGGAAGTCCAGGAAGAGTTCTATCAAGCGCGCAAGAAAGCAGGTGATGAAGCAAATAATCTTCCCCCTGGCGTGATCGGCCCACTGGTCAACGATGAGTACGCGGACGTCACCTTCGCGCTATTCGCACTCAAGGCCAAAGGCGAACCGCAGCGCTTGCTGGTGCGAGATGCAGAGAGTCTGCGTCAACGTTTGTTGCATGTGCCGGGCGTGAAGAAAGTCAACATCATCGGCGAGCAGGCGGAGAAGATCTACGTCGAGTTCTCGCACGATCGCTTGGCGACGCTGGGCGTGAATCCGCAGGATGTATTCGCCGCGCTCAACAGCCAGAACGCACTGACGCCGGCAGGGTCTGTCGAAACGAAGGGGCCGGAGGTATTCATTCGCCTGGACGGCGCCTTCGATTCGTTGCAGAAAATCCGTGATACGCCGGTGGTGGCACGCGGTCGTACGCTGAAGCTGTCGGATATAGCCGCCGTCAAGCGCGGCTATGAAGATCCTGCCACCTTCATGATCCGCAACAACGGCGAGCCTGCCTTGTTGCTAGGCATCGTCATGCGCGATGGCTGGAACGGACTGGATCTGGGCAAGGCGCTGGACAAGGAGGTCGGCGCGATCAATGCCGGCCTGCCGCTAGGCATGAGTCTTACCAAGGTCACCGATCAGGCCGTCAACATCAGCTCGGCGGTGGATGAGTTCATGCTGAAGTTTTTCGTCGCGCTGCTAGTAGTCATGGTGGTGTGCTTCCTCAGCATGGGTTGGCGCGTGGGCCTGGTGGTGGCTGCGGCGGTGCCGCTGACATTGGCGGTGGTGTTCGTGGTGATGGCCGCCACCGGCAAGAACTTCGATCGCATCACCTTGGGTTCGTTGATTCTGGCGCTTGGTCTTCTGGTGGATGACGCCATCATCGCCATCGAAATGATGGTGGTGAAGATGGAAGAGGGCTACAGCCGCGTGGCCGCTTCCGCCTATGCGTGGAGCCATACGGCCGCGCCCATGCTGGCGGGCACGCTGGTCACGGCGGTGGGCTTTATGCCCAACGGATTCGCACGCTCCAGTGCTGGCGAATACACCAGCAACATGTTCTGGATTGTGGGCATTGCGTTGGTGGCCTCCTGGGTGGTGGCTGTGGTCTTCACGCCGTACCTTGGCGTGAAGATGCTCCCCGACTTCAAAAAGGTCGCGGGTGGCCACGAGGCGATCTACGACACGCCGCGCTACAACCGATTCCGTCGGTTGCTTGGCCGCGTCATCGGCCGCAAATGGCTGGTGGCCGGTTCCGTGGTGGGGCTGTTCGTGCTGGCCATCCTTGGCATGGCGGTGGTGAAAAAGCAGTTCTTTCCCATTTCGGATCGCCCGGAAGTGTTGGTGGAAGTGCAGATGCCCTATGGCACGGCGATCGAACAGACCAGCGCGGTCACGGCGAAGATCGAAACATGGCTGGCCAAGCAGCAGGAGGCCAAGATAGTTACGGCCTACATTGGCCAGGGTGCGCCGCGCTTCTATCTGGCGATGGGACCGGAGTTGCCCGACCCATCATTCGCCAAGATCGTGATCCGTACCGACAGCCAGGAGAAGCGCGAAGCGCTGAAGCATCGGCTGCGCGAGGCCCTCGCCGCAGGTCTGGGTGCGGAGGCGCGTGTGCGCGTCACCCAGCTGGTTTTCGGTCCCTATTCGCCGTTTCCCGTCGCGTTCCGCGTGTCCGGTCCGGATACGGACAAGCTGCGCAGCATCGCGGCTGAGGTCGAGCAAGTGATGCATGCCAGCCCCATGATGCGCACGGTTAACACCGATTGGGGTACGCGCACGCCCACGCTGCATTTCAGCTTGCAACAGGACCGCCTGCAGGCGGTGGGTCTCAGTTCCAGCGCGGTGGCGCAGCAATTGCAGTTCTTGCTGAGCGGCATTCCCGTGAGCACCGTACGCGAGGACATACGAACCGTGCAGGTGGTGGCGCGTTCGGCGGGAGATGCGCGCCTCGATCCGGCCAGGATCGGCGACTTTACGTTGGCCGGCGCCAATGGGCAGCGCATACCGCTGTCGCAGGTCGGCCAAGTGGAGGCGCGCATGGAAGAGCCGGTTATCCGCCGACGCGACCGCGAACCGACCATTACGGTGCGTGGCGATATCGCCGAGAACCTGCAGCCGCCGGATGTGTCCACTGCCATTGCCAAGCAACTGCAACCGATCATGGCCAAGCTGCCCACCGGGTACCGCATTACCGAGGCGGGCTCGATCGAGGAATCGGGCAAGGCGACGAAAGCCATGGCTCCGCTGTTCCCGATCATGCTGGCGGCCACCTTGCTGATCATCATCTTCCAGGTGCGCTCCATCTCCGCGATGGTGATGGTGTTCCTGACCAGTCCGCTGGGTTTGATCGGCGTGGTGCCTACCCTGATCCTGTTCGGGCAGCCGTTCGGCATCAACGCGCTGGTCGGATTGATTGCGCTGTCGGGCATCCTGATGCGCAATACGCTGATCCTGATCGGACAGATCCATCACAACGAAGAAGCTGGCTTGGATCCGTTTCACGCCGTGGTCGAGGCTACCGTGCAGCGCGCGCGACCGGTGATCCTCACTGCACTGGCGGCGATTCTTGCCTTCATTCCGCTGACGCATTCGGTGTTCTGGGGAACGCTCGCCTACACGCTGATCGGCGGCACGTTCGCGGGAACCGTCCTCACTCTGGTGTTCCTGCCGGCCATGTATTCGATCTGGTTCAAGATCAGGCCAGGTCATACCCCCGACCAGCGGAATGGCCGGCATGAGCAGGCTTCCCCAGGGCTTCGGCTGGAAGAAGCCACCGCCTGATAAAGAACATTCGAGCCATTCCAACTTCATTGAAGAGAGCTTCCATGTCCTCACTCAAAGTTGTCGTTGTCACTGGCGTGTCGTCGGGTATCGGACGCGCTGCCGCGGAGAAGTTTGTCAAACGGGGCTGCCGGGTTTTCGGTACGGTTCGCAACCTGCAAAAAGCGGTCGCCTTGCCCGGCGTCGAACTTATCGAGATGGACATTTGTGACAATGGTTCTGTCCAGTCCGGCATCCAGTCGATCATCCAGCGCGCCAAGCGCATCGACGTGCTCGTCAACAACGCGGGGACGAGCCTGATTGGCGCGGTGGAGGAAACAGGTATCGCGGAAGCGGCCCAGCTTTTCGACGTCAACATCTTCGGTATGTTGCGCACCATGCAGGCGGTGCTTCCGCATATGCGCTCGCAGCGCAGCGGGAGGATCGTCAACATCAGCTCCGTACTGGGCTTTCTGCCAGCGCCCTACATGGGGCTATATGCGGCGTCCAAGCATGCTGTGGAAGGACTCTCCGAGACGCTGGATCACGAAGTGCGCCAGTTCGGCGTGCGCGTCAGTCTGGTCGAGCCGTCGTTTACCCGGACCAACCTGGACATCAATACGCCTCAGGCCAACACGGAGATCGCCGATTACGACCGGGAGCGCGGTCTTGCGTTGCGCGCCGTTGTCGAGAGCGTCAAGGGGGCGCCTGAGCCCGATGGTGTGGCCGAAGCAGTGGTCGACGTAGCGCTTGGTACTTGGCGCATGCGCCACACGCCGGCCGGCCAGGCTTCCTTGTTGAGCAAGCTGCGCCGGTTCATGCCCGCTGGGCCTGTCGATGCAAGCTTGAGGAAGAGCTTCGGTCTCAAATGAGGAGCGGCCACGTGCCGATCGATCGAGACGCCAGCGATCGAGGGAAGTCAAGACAGTAACGGCAAACCAAGATTTGGCGGCGCAACAGGGCGCCGCGTGCCAAGGTTGGTGTCATGCTCCAAACCTGGGCGCACAAATCCTGAAAGGCCTTCCATCCGAGCGTGTGGAGAGCGAAATCAACATGGTGGGCTTGAGCAAGTGGTGGCGTGTTTGGCATGGCGATAACGTCGTATAAGAATTGTTTGTTATCCCGCACGATAGGTCCGTCGGGGACTTCATCCGGTGTCTTTTGCGATGGCGCGAGCCCAAGGAATCGGAGGCGGCGAAGTGAAGACACTTTTGTATCTTCTAGCGCGTCAGCGGATTGAACTTCGAATCCAAGTATTCATTGACAGCACGCTCTCCTTGGCGGGCGTTCAATTGGAGCATTGTCTGGATGTCCCGATCCTCCAGTGGAATGACGTAGGCCTGATGAGCACGCGCTACATCGCGGCACCTAGCCTCTAGGGTCGGCCGATCCTCAACTGTGCGGCAAAGCAGAAGGCCAAGCCAGCCGCGGTTGTTGCCTAGGCGATTCCGACTCTCGTCCATTCCTATTCCGCCTACCCCCTAGTTGGCTGTGCAAGCTGACACCAATGTTTGTACATCCTCTCTGACACCAATGTTTGTACAACCGGTACATACATTGGTGTCATGCCCAATGGTGGGCATGACATCAAAGTATGTGTGCTTTAGGAAACTAAAGTGCGTGCAGTTTGAGCCCGCTGTGCACGTATTTTGGTTCCCGCCGAGAAGCAAAGCACGTGCGTGCCCAATTCAAACAAGCATTTAGATGCCTGCGAATTGGGGCGGTGTCTAGGTTTTGGCAACCAAAGAATGTGCTGGAAGCACGGGGATGCCGCGCGCGCAGGTGCGGGCCTTCCGGAGTGCGAGTGCACGACGCGGACGACGATAATGTCGGGTTGATGCCCAGCGAGTTAGGTACACCTTCAGCGTTTGACGATAGCAACTTGGCCATGTCGGAGGATGGGGCATCAAGCGTGTCGCTCTCGGAAGATACCGCTCTTGGAGACAGCTTGCACGACCGCGACGATGCGTGTGTGGCGTCAATCCGACTGGAGCAAGCGTCTACTCAATTTCCGCACTGTGCTAGAAGCATCGAAGCTAGTGATGGCTGCGTAAGTGGAATCGCCATGTGCGCGAGGCGTTCAATCGCTACGTGGATATGTCGCGCAGCACTGGCGAGGCGTGTAAGTAGGCAACCTGGATTTCCACCGTGGCTGTGCGCTGG
>Ga0310811_10010028_pt1 | contig 12242 bp, 13 predicted proteins | sample YCmetagenome_FD_207642 | JGI IMG/M metagenome (GOLD analysis project Ga0310811, IMG submission 207642) | Soil microbial communities from experimental microcosm in Duke University, North Carolina, United States - YC | ecosystem: Engineered > Artificial ecosystem > Soil microcosm > Unclassified ... | reverse complement strand
TCAGCCTTGACGCCGATATCGCGGTGCAGGCCATCGAGGAGCACACCCCGGACATCGTGTTCGTGGCAAGCCCGAACAACCCGTCGGGTCAAAGCGTTTCGCTGGACACGCTGGGTCGCCTGCTGGACGCGATGACCAAGGGTGTGCTCATTCTCGACGAGGCCTACGGCGAGTTCTCGTCGCAACCCAGCGCGGTCACACTGCTCGACGAGTATCCGACCAAGCTCGTCGTCACGCGCACTATGAGCAAGGCGTTTGCGTTCGCCGGTGGCCGGCTCGGCTATCTGATCGCGGCGCCCGCGGTCATCGACGCGATGCTTTTGGTGAGGCTGCCGTACCACCTGTCGTCGGTCACCCAGGCGGCCGCCAGGGCCGCGCTGCGCCACGCCGACGACACTCTTGGCAGCGTCGCGAAGCTGATCGCCGAACGCGACCGCGTCACAGAGGCGTTGACCGACATGGGTTTCCGGGTGATTCCCAGCGATGCCAACTTCGTGCTGTTCGGCGAGTTCGCCGACGCGCCCGCGACCTGGCAGCGCTATCTCGACGCAGGCATCCTCATCCGCGATGTCGGCATCCCCGGATACCTGCGCGCCACCACAGGGCTGGCCGAGGAGAACGATGCGCTGCTCAAGGCGAGCGCCGAAATAGGAGCACAGTGACCGAACACCGTCGCGCGAAAGTCGAACGCAAGACCAAGGAATCCGACATCGTCGTCGAGCTCGATCTCGACGGCTCGGGCGTCGTCGATGTCAGCACCGGGGTGCCGTTCTTCGACCACATGCTGACCTCGCTGGGCAGTCACGCCAGCTTCGACCTGAGCATCAAGGCCACCGGCGACATCGACATCGAGGGGCACCACACCATCGAGGACACCGCGATCGTGCTGGGGCAGGCCCTCGGCAAGGCGCTGGGGGACAAGAAGGGCATCCGCCGGTTCGGCGACGCGTGGATCCCGATGGACGAGACGCTCGCGCACGCGGCCGTCGACGTGTCGGGGCGGCCGTACTTCGTGCACACCGGGGAGCCCGAGTTCATGGTGGAGTTCACCATCGCCGGGTCCAGCGCGCCGTACCACACCGTGGTGAATCGGCACGTCTTCGAATCGCTTGCCTTCAACGCCCGCATCGCGCTGCACGTGCGGACGCTGTACGGGCGCGATCCGCACCACATCACCGAGGCGCAGTACAAGGCCGTGGCCCGTGCGCTGCGCCAAGCTGTCGAGCTCGACCCCCGGGTGAGCGGCGTGCCGTCCACCAAAGGGACGCTGTGACAAAGCGCGTCGTCGTCCTCGACTACGGCTCGGGCAACCTGCGGTCCGCCCAGCGGGCGCTGCAGCGAGTAGGCGCCGACGTCGAGGTGACCGCCGATGCCAACGCTGCGATGAACGCCGACGGCCTCGTCGTACCCGGGGTCGGCGCGTTCGAGGCCTGTATGACGGGGCTGCGAAAGATCAACGGGGACAAGCTTATCGCGGATCGAGTCGCAGCAGGGCGGCCGGTGCTCGGCGTCTGCGTCGGCATGCAGATCCTGTTCGCTCGCGGCGTCGAGTTCGGCCTGGAAACCACCGGCTGCGGGCAGTGGCCTGGCGCCGTCGTGCGGCTGGACGCGCCGGTGATTCCGCACATGGGCTGGAACGTCGTCGACGCGCCCGAGGGCTCGACGCTGTTCAAGGGCATCGCGCCGACTACCCGCTTCTACTTCGTGCACTCCTACGCCGCGCAGCAGTGGGAGGGCAACCCGGACGCGTTGCTGACCTGGGCGACCCATCACGTGCCATTCCTCGCCGCCGTCGAGGACGGGCCCCTGTCAGCCACCCAGTTCCACCCGGAGAAAAGCGGCGACGCCGGTGCCGAATTGCTCACCAACTGGGTCGGAGCACTAGGTTGAGCCCGTGCCAGATTTAAGGCGTTTGATTCTTTTGCCCGCCGTCGACGTCGTCGACGGCAAGGCTGTCCGGCTGGTGCAGGGCCAGGCAGGCAGTGAAACCGACTACGGCTCGGCGCTGGACGCCGCCATGACCTGGCAGCGCGACGGTGCCGAGTGGATCCACCTTGTCGACCTCGACGCCGCCTTCGGCCGCGGCTCCAACCGCGAACTGCTGGCGGAGGTGGTCGGCAAGCTCGACGTCGCGGTCGAGTTGTCGGGCGGCATCCGCGACGACGATTCGCTCACCGCTGCGCTGGCCACCGGCTGTGCCCGCGTCAACCTGGGCACCGCCGCGCTGGAGAACCCGCAGTGGTGCGCCAAGGTGGTCGCCGAGCACGGCGAGAAGATCGCCGTCGGGCTGGACGTCAAGATCGTGGACGGCGAGCACCGGCTGCGCGGCCGCGGCTGGGAGACCGACGGCGGCGACCTGTGGGACGTGCTGGAACGCCTTGACCGCGAAGGTTGTTCACGCTTCGTCGTCACCGATGTCACCAAGGACGGCACGCTGAACGGTCCCAATCTCGAACTGCTCACCAAGGTCACCGAGCGCACCGACGCCCCGGTGATCGCCTCCGGCGGGGTCTCCAGCATCGACGACCTTCGCGCGATCGCCACGCTGGTCGACCTCGGCGTCGAAGGCGCGATCGTCGGGAAGGCGTTGTACGCGGGACGATTCACGCTGCCGCAGGCGCTGTCCGCGGTAGCGCAGTAGGACGCGATGGCCCTCGACGAGACAGACCTGGACGCCCTTGTCTCCGAGGCCGCCAAGATCCTGGACGACGCCGCACGGCCGTTCGTCGACGGTCACAGGGCCGACTCCGCGGTGCAGAAGAAGGGCAACGACTTCGCCACCGAGGTCGACCTGGCCATCGAACGCCAGGTGGTCGAGGCCCTCACTACCAAGACCGGTATCGAGGTACACGGCGAGGAGTTCGGTGGCGCCGACGTCGATTCACCGCTGGTGTGGGTGCTCGACCCGATCGACGGCACATTCAACTACGCGGCGGGCTCACCCATGGCGGCGATCCTGCTCGGGCTGCTGCGCAACGGCGAACCGGTCGCGGGGTTGACGTGGGTGCCGTTCACCGGCGAGCGATTCACCGCCGTCGTCGGTAAACCTCTGCGCAGCAACGGCGTCGAACAACCCCTGTTGCAGGCGGCGAAACTGGCCGACTCGATCGTCGGCGTCAGCACCTTCAACGTCGACTCCCGCGGCAGGGTGCCGGGCCGTTACCGGCTGGCCGTGATCGAAGACCTGAGCCGCAAGTGCTCACGGATGCGCATGCACGGCGCCACGGGCATCGATCTCGCGTACACCGCGGCAGGAATCCTCGGCGGCGCAATCAGTTTCGGCGCGCACATCTGGGATCACGCAGCCGGAATCGCGCTGGTTCGGGCGGCGGGCGGCGTCGCGACCGACCTCGACGGCAGCGATTGGACAACGAAGTCGCGCTCGGCGGTGGTCGGCGCGCCACGGGTGCACGAAGAGCTGCTCGAGATCCTCAATTCCGCCGGCGCCCCTGAGGATCACTGATGAACCCCAAAGATCTTGCGGTGCGGATCATTCCGTGCCTTGACGTCGACAACGGCCGGGTGGTCAAGGGCGTCAACTTCGAAAACCTGCGTGATGCAGGTGATCCCGTCGAACTGGCCGCACGCTATGACGCCGAGGGCGCCGACGAGTTGACGTTCCTGGATGTCACCGCGTCGTCGTCAGGCCGGGCCACGATGCTGGAGGTCGTCAAACAGACCGCCGAGCAGGTGTTCATCCCGCTGACTGTCGGTGGAGGGGTTCGCTCGGTCGAGGACGTCGACGTGCTGCTGCGGGCCGGCGCCGACAAGGTTTCGGTCAACACCGCAGCGATCGCAAGGCCGGAACTGCTTGCGGAGTTGTCCCGCCAGTTCGGGTCGCAGTGCATCGTGCTCTCTGTCGACGCGCGCACCGTGCCTGCCGGCGAAGCGCCGACGGCGTCGGGCTGGGAGGTCACCACGCACGGCGGCAGGCGCGGCACCGGGATCGACGCGATCGAGTGGGCCACCCGCGGAACCGAACTCGGAGTGGGGGAGATCCTGCTCAACTCGATGGACTTCGACGGCACCAAGGCCGGCTTCGACCTGAAGATGCTGCGGGCGGTGCGCGGCGCGGTCTCTGTGCCATTGATAGCCAGCGGCGGCGCGGGCGCGGTGGAACACTTCGCCCCCGCCGTTGTTGCAGGAGCCGACGCCGTGCTCGCCGCCAGCGTGTTCCACTTCGGGGAGCTGACCATCGGCGAGGTCAAGGCGGCGATGGCCAAGGAAGGGATCGTGGTGAGGTGACGCTCGACGCAGGTATCGCGTCGCGGCTGAAGCGCGACGCCAACGGGCTGTTCACCGCGGTGGCGCAGGAACGCGGCACCGGACAGGTGCTGATGGTGGCGTGGATGGACGACATCGCACTGGCCCGCACGCTGGAGACGCGCAAGGCCACCTACTACTCGCGCTCCCGGCAGCAGCATTGGGTCAAGGGCGAGACATCGGGCCACACCCAATACGTGCACTCCGTGCGGCTGGACTGCGACGGCGACACCGTGCTGCTCGAGGTCGATCAGGTGGGCGCGGCCTGCCACACCGGCGATCACACCTGCTTCGATGCGGACCAGCTGCTCGCACCGGAGGATTAAGCTGCCCGCGTGAAGCGGATCGCGGCCGCAGGCCTCCTTGCGGTGACCGCTCTGGCGGCGCGACGTCATATGCAGATGCGCGACGCCATGGCAGCCGTCCCCGCGGAGATGCGCAACCCGATCCTGGCGTTCATATCCGGCACGATGACCCGGCGAATGCTGCCGTTGCACCGCCTGCAGTCGAGCATCCGCACACCATCGGGCCGCGGAGTCACAGTGGTCAAGCGCCGCGTCGGTGACACCGGAATTGGCGTGCTTGTGGTTACACCCTCCGACGGGTCCGGACCGCGCCCGGCGGTGCTCTGGATTCACGGCGGTGGGTACATCCTTGGCTCACCGCAGATGGAATTGTTCGGGACCGGCCGTCTCGCAAGGGATCTCGGCGCGGTCACAATCTCGCCGCATTACCGGCTGGCGCCGGAGCACCCGTTCCCGGCTGCGCTCGACGATTGCATGCTGACCCTGAGGTGGATGCGCGACCACGCCGACGAGCTCGGCATCGACCGAGAGCGGATCGCGGTGGTGGGAGCCAGCGCGGGTGGCGGGTTGGCGGCCGCGGTCGCGCAGCGCAGTCACGACGAGGGCATCCCGTTGCGGGCCCAGGTGTTGGTGTACCCGATGATCGACGATCGCACCGCCTTGCGCGACGATCACCATGGCCGGGGCAGATTCCTGTGGACGCCCGCGAGCAACCGGTTCGGGTGGAGTGCGTATCTGGGGCGCGAGCCGCGCATGTCGGATGCGCCGGAGTACGCCGCACCAGCGCGGCGCAAAGATCTGACGGGATTGCCGCCTGCGTGGATCGGGGTCGGCGACCTCGACCTGTTCTACGACGAGGACGTCGCCTATGCCGAGGCGCTGAGCGCCGGTGGTGTGCCATGCGAGCTCGTCACCGTATCAGGCATGTATCACGGCGCAGACGGCATCGCGCCGAAAGCGGCTGCGGTGCAAGACTTCCGCCGCAGCATGACCGAACATCTGCGGACCTACCTCTAGGCCTCAGCGTTCTGCTGTTCGGCTTGCTGCTTGCGGTGCGGTGGCGGACGTCACAGCGTTGCGGCGACGTCACGCGCCTCGAACGCCAGCCAGAGTTCCGTGCGGTCTCGCGGGTTGTCGAGCCTTCGTCCCGTGAGCTCTTCAACAAGCCGCAGATGCCGTCGCATCGTGTGCCGGTGCACATTGGCCATGGACGAGCCCTGCTCGATCGTCGCGCCGGACGCGAGAAATGATCGCAAAGACTTCGTCAGCGCAGCACCGTTGTGGGCGTTCTCAACCGCGCCAAGCACGGCGTCTGCGAAAGTGGCAAGGCCGTCGGGGGTGACGAGTTGCAGAAGTACCTGAGCATTGCCCAGTCCCATCGCCTCCACCAGCCCGTTGCCCCGACGGCGCGACTCCGCCTGGGCTTGGCGAGCCTGCCGATAGCTTGCCTGGCAGTGGTGGGGACGGACCGGACCACCCAGCCCGGCTTGGGTGCCGACGAGCACCGCGCGCAGTCGCTCGACCGTCGTCTGGTCAGCCGGCACGATTGCCTTCACACCGGACAGCGAGATCAGTACCAGCGCGCCCGGCACCGCGGTGGCAACGACGTCGGCCAAGTCGTCGGGTGTGAGCATCGCCGACCACGCGGACAGGACCTGGACACGGTCCGAGGTCATGCCGACCGACGAGAGCGCCTGGGCCGCTCGCGCATTGTCCGCACCCGACAAGAGTCGCCGCACCACCTCAGCGCCCGGTCGGCGTTCAAGCACGGCTACTGCATGGCGCCTTTCCATTTCGATCGACAGAAGCCTTGCGGCGTAGCCTGAGACGCTGTGGGTGAACTGCTCGCCGAGGCCGCCCTCGGAGCGTCCGTACATCAACACCGCGCGCGGGCGATCAATGCCGAGTGCCACCATCGCGTACGTGGCGTTATCGCTGGACTCGACGAGGCTGGTGCGCAATTCGTTCCCCTCTGACCGTGCCAGATAACGTTTGACCGCCGATGCTGGATCGCTCATTGTGGTCGTCGGGTTGACGATTGCGTGACCGTCTATGCCGTATACGCCGACCCATCCATCTATCAATTGCCCCATGGCCGAGGCGATTTCAAGGATCGGCGCGACACTCGCGGCTGCGGAGGTGAGGGGAGCGTACGCCGAAAGGATCCGCTCCGACATCGCTACTCGTTCGTCGGCCATATGCCCGTAGACGGCTTGGGTGATCGCGATGAACGGCGTCGTGACAGGGACGGTCAACAGGGGCAGTCCGTGTGCGCGAGCACCGTCGACGAGCCCCTTCGGGGGCCGTGAATACGGCAGTGATCCGCCCAGCCCCAGCACGAGTGCGGCGACCCGCTTGAGTTTGAGCCGGGCGGCGTAGTCAACCTGCTGACGGGCATTCGGCCGAATGCCGAGGCCGTCGCTCATCAGCAGTTCGCCACCGGCCAACCACGGAGTCGGATCGGGCTGTTCGCTTGCGTGTGCACCCGACAGTTCGACGTCGAGCAGGTCGCTTCCGTGCACGACGCGAAGGTTCAATTCGTCGATCTCGACGATCGTCCGCAGCTGAACCATCGCGGCTCCTTGTCCATCATGGTGCATCTAGACAGGTCTCTTGTCCATTTTGGACTATAGGAAGCGGTTGCGGCGTCCCGCAGGCTTAATCCGTGACGACAGTGGTGCTGACCTTCGCATTGGACGGTGAAACGCCCGTACTTGCGGCGGGCCGCCGCTATTCGGAGCACGCGATGGTGATGACGCATCAAGCCTTTGAGTCGAACGTGGGGTTGCCGCGGCTACTGGAACTGCTCGCCTGCTACTCGATTCCTGCGACGTTCTTCGTTCCCGGATTCGCCGCCGAACGGGCACCCGCGATGGTCGACGCAGTCGCCGAAGCCGGACACGAGGTGGCACACCATTCGTACAGCCATCGGAGGCCGACGTCGTTGTCGGAAGCTGACGATCGCAGGGAGTTCGAGCGCGGTTTGGAAGCGCTGCATCGGCACGGCATCCGGCCGGCCGGATATCGCGCACCCATGTGGTCGGCCGCCTGGCGGACGCCGAGCCTGGTGTCCGAGTACGGCATGATCTACGACTCCAGTCTGATGGACGACGACAAGCCCTACATCTTGCAGACTGCACGCGGCGACATCGCGGAAATCCCGCCGCACTGGTCGCTGGACGACTGGGAGCAGTACGCCTACCTGCCTGCCCCGCACCTCGGATACCACATCAACGATCCGGCACAAGTATCGGCGATGTGGGTGTCCGAACTTGCCGCGATGCGAAGGCACGGCGCCACATTCGTGCTTACCGGGCATGGGTTCCTGTCCGGCAGGGCCGGCCGCGTGGAGGGGTTGAGGAGCTTCATCGAGGCCGGCCTGGCATTTGGCGACGTCCAATTCCGAAGCGCCCAAGAGGTGGCGCGCTCGGTGCTGGCCGACATCTCGGCAGAACGTAGGAAACACGAGCGGGTCGACGTCGATTCCGCCATCTATCCAGATTGGTGACATCATGATCGGCGAAAATACCAACGCCAACCCGGTTTTCGGCCTCGAGCGACACGGGTACGAGCACATTCCGGAAACTGACCGCACGATGACGTTGCGCGAGACCAGTTTTCTTTGGATCGGGACCAATCTAAATCTCTTCTTCGTCGCCGTCGGCGCGGTATCGATCAGCCTTGGGTTGAGCATGTGGCAAGCCTTGCTCGCGTGTGTGGTCGGTAACGCGTTCTTCGCCCTGGTGGGTTTGGCGTCGGTCGGCGGCGCGCGCGCTGGACTCCCAGTCGTCACGTTCACACGTGCCACGTTCGGCCCGCAAGGTAACCGGCTCAACGCCTTTCTCGCGTGGGTGTCTTCGGTGGCGTTCGAGGCAATCAACACAATCTTCGGGGCCTACGCGCTGCTCGCTCTGTTTCCACATCTAGGCTGGGCCAATCCCGGTGCGCCGGGCAAGCTTCTGGCTGTCCTTGCGCAATTGCTCCTCAGCGGCGGTATTGCGGTACTCGGCCACGCCACCATGGTGTACCTGCAGCGAATCTTCGCCGTACTGCTGACGATCGCACTGATTCTTGTATTCGGGTTCTCGGTTGGTGGCGTGCAGTTGAGTCATCCGGCCCAGGTCTCGGGCCTCACCGCGATCGGCATCTTCACCGTTGCATGTGCTGTCATCGCTTCGGGACCGATCTCGTATTTGTACAACGGCCCGGATTGGGTCCGCTACCTGCCCAGTCGAACCAGCACGCGGGGAATCGTTCTCACCGTCGCACTGTCGAGCGGCCTGCCCGCGCTGGCGCTGTGCATGATGGGCGCGCTGCTCGCGTCGCGTGGCGACATGTCAGATCCGATCGCCGGCGTCGAACCGTTCGTGCCAGCGTGGGTGTTCTACATCTACATCGTGGCGGCGGTTGGCGGTTCGGTGGCCAACAACGTCGTCACCTACTATTCCTCGGGCCTTGCGATGCAGTCTGTCGGGATTCCGATGCACAGGTACTCTGCGACCGCACTCGACACCGTCATCAGCACGGCGATCGTGCTCTACATCCTGTTTGTGCAAGATTTCAGCACCGCGCTCAACAATTTTGTGGCGCTCATGATTGTTTGGCTCGCACCCTTCGCCGGCGTCTGGATCACCGACGGACTCCTGCGGCGGTGGCGTTATGACCCGGTCGCCGTCCACACCACCAAGCGTGGCGAAGTCAACCCGTACTGGGGTTGGAACGGAATCAACCTGCACGGCTTCGCCGCGCTGATCGCCGGCGTCATCGCCTGCGTGCTCACCATCAACGCCCCCGTGTTCCAGGGACCCGTCAGCCGACTGCTGGACGGCGTCGACCTGACTTGGATAGTCGGATTCGTGGTCAGTGCGCTCACCTACCTTGCGCTTGTGCGGACCGGCCGCGACTCCGACGCTGCGGTCACACGCCAGTTCGCCGCAGTGTCGGAGAACCGGCAGTGAGCACAGTTCTCGTCACCGGTGGAACGGGATTCCTCGGCAGGCAGATCGTCGGCCAGCTCGCCGCGGACGGTGTGGAGGTGATCAGCTACAACCGGGATCACAGCGTCGACCCGCATCCGAATGTCACTGCGATTCAAGGAGAACTGTTCGACTTCCCGCGACTAGCGAGCACGCTCACCAGATACCAGGTCGACCGCGTCATCCACACCGCGGCTCAGTCGCATCCCGAGATCTCGCTCGAGCTGCCGGTGACGACGTTCGCCGCCAATGTTGACGGCACCCTCGCCGTGTTCGAGGCGGCCAGGCTCAGCCCGTGTCAGCCGCGGATCGTGAATCTGTCGTCCGAATGCGCCTACGGTCACCTGGACGAGGCGACTCTGGTGACCGAATCAGTCCAGACACTACCGAACACGCCGTACGGGGTGACCAAGGTCGCCACCGAGCTGTTGGGCAGGGTTTACCGCAAGGCCTATGGACTGGACGTCGTCTCGCTGAGGGTGACCGAAATCTACGGGCGAGGGCTGACGATGCCGGAAGTGATGATGGAGATGATCCGGGCCGCAGCCGAATCCGTGCCGTTCTGCCTCGACGCGGGCGCGCTGCACCGTTTCCAATTCGTTCACGTGAGCGACGTGGCGCGCGCGGCGATTCTCGCCTCGGCGAAGCCCGCGTTGCCGCAATATGTCTACAACATATCGGGTGGCGAACAATTGTCGCTCGCCGAGGTTGCCGACCTGGTGCGGTCCGTGTTTCCCGCGGCTGACATCTCGCTGGGCCCGGGTTACCTGCCCGGATGGGATCGGCAGGGCCAGTTCGACATCAGCGCCGCCGAACGCGATTTCGGTTATCGGCCAAGCATTTCCGTCGCAGACGGCATTAAGGAGTTCGCATGACCCCGTCCTGGTTGTCCGGGAACGCCGCCGCCCTCGTCCTCACCTTCGACGTCGATGCCGAGTCGTGCATCCTCGCTGAGGGGCGGCGGTACGCCGACAATCCAAGTGTGATGACACACCAGGCCTACGGCCCGCGGGTCGGTGTGCCGCGAATCCTCGACATGCTCAATGACTACGACGTCAAGGCGACGTTCTTCGTGCCGGGCATGACGGCGCAGCGTTACCCGGCGCTCGTCGAGAGCATCGTCGGTGAGGGCCACGAAGTCGGCCATCACTCGCACTCGCACCGCCCCCCGCAGACGCTGACCGAAGACGAGGAACGTCGCGATTTCGACCTGGCATTCGCCGCCCTGGACAAACTCGGCGTCACGCCGCGCGGTCATCGTTCGGCGCTGTGGGCACCGCGGTGGAGCACCGCGGATCTGGTGGCCGAATATGGCTTGACCTACCAGTCCAATTTGATGGACGACGACCGGCCCTATGTGTTGCAAACGGCCAGGGGAAGGATCGTCGAGTTGCCGCCACATTGGAGCCTCGACGACTACGCACAGTACGCCTTCATGGTGGATCCCGACATCGGGCACAACGTGGAGTCGCCGCGGAAGGCGGTCGAGGTGTGGAGGCTCGAACTCGACGCCATGCGCGAATACGGCTGTCTGATGGTGCTGACCAATCATCCGTTTCTGTCAGGCCGGCCGGCGCGGGTGAAGGCATTGCGAGCCCTGATCGAATTCGCTTTGACCGCAGGCGATGTCGACATCACGACCGGTGAGGCGATGGCTGATCGCGTGATGTCGAGCCCGGATGTTGTCGTGCGGGACCACGCGCGGATCGAGGTTGGCCATGATTTGTACCCGGTTTTCTAGGAGACTGTGACGATGTCCCGCTTCACCGATCGCGTCGCCCTGGTCACGGGTGCGAGCTCAGGAATTGGTCGCGCCACGGCACTGCGCCTGGCACACGAGGGTGCCGCGGTCGCGCTGGTGGCTCTCGCAGGTGACGACCTCGAAACGGCGGCGGCGGAATGCCGTGCCGCCGGTTCGGCGGTGATCGCGGTGCCCACCGATGTCGCCGATGCCCAGCAGGTGGCAGCGGCGTTCGATCGGGCCGAGACGCTCGGCCCCGTTTCGGCGGTGTTCAGCAATGCGGGCATTTCGATCGTCGGTCCCGCCATCGAATTGACCGACGACGACTGGCTGCGCCAGCTGCACGTCAACCTGTCCGGCAGTTTCTACGTGGTCCGCGAGGCGGCCCGCCGAATGATTCCGCGCGGCGGCGGCGCGATCGTCGTCACCGGCTCAGAGCTCGGGCTGCTCGGCCAGGCCGGCTATGTCGGCTACACCGCGACCAAGGGCGGCGTGCTGGCGATGACGCGTGCGTACGCCGCGGAGCTTGCGGTGCACGGTATTCGCGTGAACAGCATCTCCCCGGGGACCACCGAAACCCCAATGCTGCTGGCTGAATTCGCTGCCGCACCCGATCCCGACAGGGAGCGTGCCGAGAACGAGTCGACCATTCCGCTCGGCAGATTCGGGCAACCGGGTGACATCGCAGCCGCTGTCTCGTACCTGTTGTCCGACGACGCCGCCTACGTCACGGGCGCCAACCTCGTCGTCGACGGCGGGCGCACATCGTGTTTCACCGCAGGCACTCTCGGCGGTTAGACGTCGATGCGGTTCACCTTGGCGCGCGCGGTCCACCGGCCCTCGTCGTAACCGACGACGACGGGGTGGGCGAACGCGGCGCTGACGTTGTCCGTCGTCACGGTTTCGCGGGCGGGGCCGTTGGCCACGGTTCGCCCCTCGGCGATCAGCAGCGCATGT
>Ga0310811_10010027_pt1 | contig 12244 bp, 11 predicted proteins | sample YCmetagenome_FD_207642 | JGI IMG/M metagenome (GOLD analysis project Ga0310811, IMG submission 207642) | Soil microbial communities from experimental microcosm in Duke University, North Carolina, United States - YC | ecosystem: Engineered > Artificial ecosystem > Soil microcosm > Unclassified ... | reverse complement strand
GACCAGCCCGCAGTAGCGCTCGGCGATCCCGTCGAGCTCGTCGCCCTGCTCGTCCAGGACGGCCGTGTGCAGCGCCACCCGCGCGGCGGCGAGCTCCTCGGGCGCCGGGATCGGCAGCGCGGTACGGCGCGGCGGGACGGACAGGATACGCACCCGCTCCTCCTCGAGGCGGCCGACGGGGCCGGCGTCGGGGGAGACGAACGTGGCGGTGCTGGTGGCGTGCTGCTTGCGGACCCAGCGCGCGGCGTGCAGCTCGTCGTTGAACGCGACCACGGCGCCGAGCCCGCGCACGCCCGGGTCGGCGGCGGCGGTGACGGCGGCGAGCAGGTTCGCGGGCCCGTCGGGGCCGGCGAGGGTCGGGTTGCGCATCGCGCCGGTCAGCACCAGCGGCTCGGCGTGCGGCCAGACCAGGTCGGCGAGGAAGGCGCTCTCCTCCAGCGTGTCGGTGCCCTGTGTCACCACGACCCCCCGCGCCCCGGCCCGCACCGCGGCCGACGCGCGCGCGACCAGGTCCAGCACCTGCGCGAACGTGAGGTCGGCGCTGGGCACCCGCTCGACGTCCTCGACCTTGAGCACCACGCCGGTCTCCGCGAGCCCGGGGACGTCCGCGGCGAGGTCGGCGCCGCCGAGCCGGGCCACGACCCCCGCCCCGGCTCCCTCGCCCGCCCTCCCCGCCATGGAGATCGTTCCGCCGAGGGTGTAGAGGACGACCTCGTCAGCCATCGCAGCGCCTTTCCGTTGAACCGTGGACCGCCGCACACCCTACTTCAGGCGCGGTCCGGGGTACCCTCACCGGTATGCGTATCGCGGTGGCGGCCGACAGCCTGGACGGAGTGGCGCGTGAGATTCCTGCGGCGTTGCGGGCGCTCGGCTACGAGGTGATCACCCACGGCGCGCTCGCCGACGGCGTCACGGAGGCCGACCCGGCCGCCGTCTGGTCCTCCTGTGCCCGCGCGGCGGCCCTGGACGTCGCCGAGGGCCGCGCGGACGAGGCGGTGGTCGCCTGCTGGACCGGGACGGGCGTGTCGATCGCGGCGAACAAGGTGCCCGGGGTGCGCGCGGCGCTGTGCACGGACGCGGCCACGGCGGCCGGGGCGCGGCGCTGGAACGACGCGAACGTGCTGGCGCTGAGCCTGCGGCTGACCTCGCAGCAGGTGCTCGCGGAGATCATCGACGCCTGGTTCGACACGGACCCGAGCCAGGAGCCCGGGGACCTCGCCGCGGTCGGCATGCTCGAGCCGTAGCCCGGTGCGCTCGGCTTCGCCGCTAGCCCGCGGGCGCCCCGACCCGCATCCAGGCCGTGCCGCGGGCGCGGGCGTACAGGAACGCCAGGCGGGCGAGCGTGAAGACCCCGACGACGACCCACAGCCAGGCCAGGTTCCCGCCCGCGGCGAACAGGATCGCGAGCCCGACCAGGAACACGCCGGTGCACGCGAGCGACGCCCACGCCAGGTAGGTCGCGTCGCCCGCGCCGATCAGCACGCCGTCGAGCACGAACACGACGCCCGCGGGCGGCTGGAAGAGCGCCGCGACGAGCAGCACGGGCACGAGCGCGTCCGCGACCGCCTGGTCGTTGGTGAACGCCCCGGCGAGCACGGGGCTGAGGGCGGCCAGCCCCACGCCGGTGACCACGCCGAACCCGAGCCCCCACCGGTTCATCCGCGCCACCACCTGCCGGGTCGCCTCGGTGCGTCCGGCCCCGAGCTCGTGCCCGACGAGCGCCTGAGCGGCGATCGCGAGCGCGTCCAGGGCGAGGGCGAGCATGAACCAGAGGTTCTGCGCGATGGTGTTCGCCGCGAGCGCGTCCGTGCCGAGCCTTCCCGCGGCCCAGACGGCGGCCAGCAGGTAGACGCGCAGCCCGATCGTGCGCACGAGCAGCGCGAAGTTCGCCGAGAGCGAGGCGCGCACCGCGCGCGGGTTCGGCCGCGCCGAGACCTTCTCCCGGCGGCAGGCCTTCACGACGATGTACGCGTACGCGAGCGCCATCGCGCTCTGCACGCCCGCGGTTCCGGCCGCCGATCCGGCGATCCCGAGCCCGCACGGGTACACCAGCACCCAGTTCGCCAATGTGTTGATGACGGCTGCGGCGGCTGCGACGACCAGCGGGGTGCGCATGTCGTGCAGGCCGCGCAGCAGCCCCGTGGCCGCGAGCACCAGCAGCATCCCGGGCAGCCCGAGCGAGCTGATCCGCAGGTAGGTGGCCGCGTACGGGGCGGCCTCCGCCCCGGCGCCGAGCCAGCGCACGATCGGGTCAGCGCCGACGGCCCCGACGATCGCCAGCAGCAGCCCGAGCCCGGCCGCCAGGTACATCCCGTCCACCCCGCGGGCCAGCCCCTCGCTGCGCCGGCCCGCGCCGATCAGCCGGGAGACCTGCGCGGTGGTGCTGTACGCCAGGAAGATGCACACGTTCACCAGCGTGTTCAGCGCCGCGCCCGCGGTGCCGAGCCCGGCGAGCTGCGCCGGCCCGAGGTGCCCGACGATCGCGCTGTCGGCGAGCACGAACAGCGGCTCGGCCAGCAGCGCGCCGAGCGCGGGTATCGCGAGCGCGAGGATCGCCCGTCCGGTGACCTGAGTCGCAGGCGTCTCATGCGCCGCGTCGGTGACCTGCGCGGGATCGGCTTCCACGCCACCGGATCATGCCATACGCGCGGCTACTGCTCCCGGCTGTCCGATTCCAGGCCCTCGATGATCCCGGCGATGTGCTCCGGGTCCGGGTACATGTCGGTGAACTCGTACCCGGCGAGCGTGCGCGGCCGGTCCATGCCCATGTCCACGCGCAGCAGGTCGTCCCCGGCCAAACCGTGGCTGGTCCAGTTCCCGATCACGCGCAGGCGGGAGCGGATCGAGGGCATCGCCATGATGTGGTAGCCGCGCGTCGCGATCTGCGCCGGGACACCGGAGAGCGGGATGCCGAGGGGCTTGGCGACCGCGCGCGTCCCACCGAGGTCGACGACCAGGCCGAGGTCCTTGTGGAAGTACTCGCGCAGCGGGCGCCCGCCCATCGCGGCGATGACGTTGTCGGCGGCGACCTTCCCCTGCCGCATCGCGTGCTGCGCGGTCGGCGGGCACACCGCGCCCTCGACCCCGTCGCGCCGCTTGGCCAGATCCGGCACCGCGGCGCAGTCGCCGAGCGCGAACACCCCCTCCCAGCCCGGTAGCCGCATGTCCGCGCCGACGACGAGCCGCCCGCGCGAAGTCTCGCCGAGCCCGCGCACCAGCGGCGAGGCCGCGACCCCGGCCGTCCACACGCACGTCTCGGTCGCCAGCGCCGTCCCGTCGGTCAGCTTCACCTCGGTGTCGGTCACCGCGGCGACCGAGGTGCCGAGCTTGAAGTTCACCCCGCGCCTGGCGAGCATCCGCATCGCCACCCCGCCGAGGTCCTCGCCGAGCTCCGGCATCAGCTTGTCCGCCAGGTCCGCGAGCGTCCACGAGATCAGCTCCGGCGCGAGCCCGGGAAGCCGCTGCGCCGCGTTCGTCGTCAGCTCCTGCAGGCACGCGCACGTCTCCGTGCCCGCGTATCCGCCGCCGACCACCAGGAACGTGCACCGGCGCCGCTTCTCCTCCTCGGTGTTCGCGGCGGCGGCGAGCTCCAGCTGCGCGATCACGTGGTCGCGCAGGTTCAGCGCCTGCTTGAGCGTCTTCATCCCGCGCGCGTGCTCCGCGAGCCCCGGGATCTCGAACGTGCGCGTGACCGACCCGGGCGCGAGCACCAGGTAGTCGTACCGCAGCGCCTCGTCCTCCCCGGTGATCTTCTTCACGTAGATCGTCTTCGCCGCCAGATCCACCCCCAGCGCCCCGCCCGGCACCCGCAGCGTGTGCTTGAGCAGCCGCGCCAACGGCACCGCGACGGAGGAGGCGGCCAGGACCCCCGAGGCGACCTGCGGCAGCAGCGGCAGGTAGAGCGAGGCGGAGGTCGGGTCGACCAGCAGGATCCGCGCCTTGCCCGGCGGCAGCCGCCTCTCCAGCCGCCGCACGCACGCCAGCCCGGCGAACCCGGCCCCGACCACGATGATCCGCGGCACTCCCGCTGCCCTGGTCTGCGTCATCGCTCCCGCCGCCTCACTCAGATCGATCCGTGGTGCCGCACGTCCTCCGACTGCCCCAGCCCCTTCAGCCTCGCCCGATCGGCCGCATCCCGCACCCCGGGCTGCGCCCGACGGGGTAGGTGCGCGTGGCCGGTCAGCGGCGTTCCGGGCATCCACCGACAGCGCCGTATCGCGACCGTCAGCCCTGCCCCGCCGCGGCCTCCTCGCCCCCCGCCACCTTCCGCAGCGCCCTCGACGTCCTCGACGCGCGGATCGCGGCACGCTGCTCACGCGCGGTCGCGTCGATGTAGTTCTGGCTGGTCGTGAGCGACGCGTGGCCGAGCAGGCGCATGATCTCCACGGCGCTGGCGCCGTCCTCGGCGAGGCGGGTGGCGAAGGTGTGGCGCAGGGCGTGGACGGAGGCGCCCCGGGGGACCTGGCCGGAGACGCCCGCCTCGCGGTAGGACCTCGATACGAGGTACTGGAGGGCGCCGCGGCCGAGAGGGGCGTTGTCGGTGCCGACGAACAGGGGATCGGAGCGTGCGGGCTCGCGGCCGCCGAAACGGTCGGCGCGGGACTTGAGGTACTCGTCGATGACGGCCTCGAGTTCGGGCTCCACGGGGACGGCGCGTTCCTTCCCGCCCTTGCCTCGCACGGTCAGGATGCGCTCGCCGGTACGCCCGCCCACGGACGAGACGGTGAGTTCCAGCAGCTCCGTCGACCTGAGCCCGGCGCACAGCAGGACGGCGAGGACGGCGAAGTCGCGCTCGGGCCAGGGCGCACGGCGGCGGGTGCGGTCGACGGGGGCGGCGGCGGACTCCAGGATGCGCTCGGGGGTGTCCTCCCCGCGCAGCGGCTTGGGGTAGCGGTGCGGGGCCTTGGGCCGCCCGACCGAGCCCATCGGGTTGCCGGGCGCGAGTTCGTCGGCGACGAGGAAGGTGAAGAACTGGTTCCACACCGACCAGGCGCGGCCGATCGAGGAGGCGGCGCGCGGTTCGGCGTATTCGGCGAACGCGGCCCGCAGCGCGCGGCCGGTCACGGCCTCCAGTTCCAGCTTCGCCGGTTCACCGCGCCCTGCCTGCCTGGCCAGTACCGCGCCGACGCCGGCGAGGTCGCGGCGGTAGGCGGCGAGAGTGTTCGCGGACTGCTTCAGGGCGGTGCGCGAGCGCAGGAATTCCTCGATCGCCTCGGCGAGGGAGGGCGGGCCGTCTGCTGCGGAAACCATGCCCTCGATTGTGCCAAGGATGATGATCAGGAGGCGGGAGGACTGCACCGGTGCCGGGAGGACGGGGGAGGAAAGCGCGGACCGGGCCGGGGCGGGTAGGCCGCCTCACGAGGCGTGCCCGGTCTTCAGCACCCGCGCGACGGCGTTCAGCAGCGCGTCCTTCGTGAAGGGCTTGCGGATCAGGGCCATGCCGTCCGGCAGCGACGTGCCGTCGGGCAGCGTCCCGGCGGTGTAGCCGGACATGATCAGCACCGGCAGCTCCGGGTAGCGGACCCGCGCGGCGCGCGCGAGTTCGAGGCCGGTCATCCCCGCCATCACCATGTCCGTCACCAGCGCGTCGAACCGGTGCCCGTCGCCCGCCCGGATCAGGTCCAGGGCGGAGCCCGGGTCGGGCAGGCACACCGGCCGGTAGCCGCCGCGGCGCATCATCACGCCGACGAGATCGCGCACCGCGTCGTCGTCCTCCACGACGAGCACGCGCTGGCCGTCGCCGGGCTCCGCGCTCGGGTCGGCCGGCCGGCCCGCCTCGGCGGGAGAGAGCCGGGCGGGCAGCTCGATGCGCACGATGGTGCCGCCGCCGGGCCGGGAGAACAGGCCGATATCGCCGCCCGCCGCCTTGACCACCCCGTACGCCGTCGAGAGGCCCAGGCCGGTGCCGGCGGCCGCGTCCGTGGTGAAGAACGGCTCGAACGCGCGGCCCTTGACCTCATCGGACATGCCGCTGCCGGTGTCCTCGACGCTGATGCGCACCATCGCCGTCTCGCCCGGCACGTTCGCCGTCCGGATGTGCAGCTGCCCGCCGTGCGGCATGGCGCGCCGCGAGTTGGCCACGAGGTTGAGCAGCAGCCGCTCGAGCTCGCTGCGGTCGATCCGCACCGGCCACAGGCCATCGGCCAGCCGCGTGGTGAACTCGATGTCCTCGCCGATCGCGCCGTGCAGCACCCGCTCGGTATCCGCGACGACGTCGTTCGCGCTCAGCGTCTCCGGATGCAGCGGCTCCTGCCTGGAGAACACGAGCAGATGCCGGGTCAGGTCCGCGCCGCGCTCGGCCAGTGTCCGGATCACGGTCAGGCCCTCGCGGTGCGGGTCGTCCTCCGGCATGTCGGCCAACTCCAGGTCCGTGCGGCCCAGGATGACGGCCAGCAGGTTGTTAAAGTCGTGCGCGATACCGCCGGCCAGCCGGCCGAGCGAGTCCAGGCGCTCGGCCTGCCGCAGCTTCTGCTGCATGCCGCGATGCTCGCGCCGCTGCTGCGCCTGATCCAGCTCCCGGCGGATGACCGGCACCAGCCGCGTCATCCGGTCCTTCAGCACGAAGTCGTGCGCCCCCGCGCGCATCAGCGTCGCCGCCTCCTCCTCGCCGATCCGTCCGCTGACCAGGATGAACGGCAGATCGTAGCCGCTCTCGCGCAGCAGCTCCAGCGCCTGATCGGCCCCGAACCCGGGCATGTGGAAGTCCGAAATCACCAGGTCCGGCGTGCGCTGGCTCAGCGCCTCGACGACATGCTCGGCGCGCTCTGCGCGCTCGTAGTCCACCTCCATACCGCCGCGCCGCAGGTGCGTGGCGATCAGCAGCGCGTCGTCGTCGCTGTCCTCGCAGATCAGCAGCCGGACCCGCGGCGCACCCACGGCGCTCACGGGACCACGCCGGTCCGCGGGCGGGGCTCGTTCACCCGCAGCCAGTACGTCGCGAGCGTGCGCACCACCGCCACGAACGTCGTGAACGACACCGGCTTGCACACGTAGCTGTTCGCCCCCAGCCGGTAGCCCTCCACCACGTCCCGCGGCTCCCGCGAGGTCGTCAGGATCACCACCGGCACGATCCGGGTGCGCGGATCCGCGCGCAGCCTGCCGAGCACCTCGAGACCGCCGACCTTCGGCAGGTTGATGTCCAGCAGCACCAGCGCCGGATCCACTGCCGGACCGTGCTCAGGCAGCAGCGCCTGCAGGCACGCCTGCCCGTCCGCCACCGCGATGATCGGGTTGTCGAAGCCGTTCTTCGTGAACGCGCGCCGCGTCAGCAGCACGTCGTCCGGATTGTCCTCAGCCAGCAGGATCGGGGAATCGTTCACCGCGTACCGCCTTCCCGTAACACGGGCCGACGCTCGGGCAGCACGAACCGGAACACCGCCCCGTGCTCGGGATGCCCCTCGGCCCAGATCCGCCCGCCGTGCCGGTTGATGATCCGCCCCACGATCGCCAGCCCGATTCCCGTCCCGGCGAAGTCGTCCACCGAGTGCAGCCGCTGGAACGGCACGAACAGCTTGTCCGCGTACCGCATGTCGAACCCGGCCCCGGTGTCCCGCACGAAGAACGCGCAGCCCCCGTCCGCCAGCCGCTCCACCCCCACGTGGATCAGCGCCTTGTCCTGCTTCGCCGTGAACTTCCACGCGTTCGAGATCAGGTTCTGCAGCGCCAGCTCCAGCAGCGCCGGATCGCCCGTCGCATGCAGCCCGTCCTCCACGATCAGCTCCATCGGCCGGTCCGGCTCCGCCTCCGCCGACCGCAGATCCGCCAAGATCCGCCGCGCCATCGCGCTCAGGTCCACCGGCCGCCACGACAGCTCCGCCCGCGTCGCCCGCGAGAGCGTCAGCAGGTCGTCGATCAGCCGGCTCATCCGCGTCGTCGCCGCCACCACCCGCGACAGGTAGTCCCGGCCCGTCGCGTCCAGAGCGCTCCCGTAATCCTCCAGGATCAGCTCGCTGAACCCGGCGACCGCCCGCAACGGCGCCCGCAGATCGTGCGAGACCGAGTACGCGAACGCGTCCAGCTCCCGCGTCGAGGCCTCCAGCTCCGCCGTCCGCTCCCGCACCCGCGACTCCAGGCCCGCGTTCAACCGGTTGGCCTCCTCCTCGGCCCGCTTGAGATCCGTGATGTCCGTCGAGATCCCGCAGATCGCGTAATGCCGCCCCGCGATGTCCGTCAGCGGGTACTTCAGCGTGATGTACGTGTGCGCCCCGTCCACCTGCGGCACGGACTCCTCGGCCTGCACCGCCGCACCGCTCGCCAGCGCCTTCAGGTCGTTCGCCCGGAAATCCGCCGCGGCCTCCGGCGGGAACATGTCGAAGTCCGTCCGCCCCACGATCTCCTCGCGCCGGATCCCGAACAGCTCCTCGTACCGGCGGTTGACCAGCAGATACCGGCCCTCCCTGTCCCGCATGTAGATCACCGCCGGCGAATTGTCGATCACCTGCAGCAGCCGCTTCGCCTCCTCGTCCGCACCCACCCGCGCCGTCTCGGCCCGGATCAGCGCCAGCCGGCTGCGCGTGGCCGCGGCCAGCGCCACCAGGCTCGTGCCCACCAGCACCAGCACCTCCACGAACGGCGGCAGCGACAGCAGGGGAGTGCGGTGCGCCATGTCGCCGTGCGCGCGGATCGCCAACCCGAGATCCAGCAGGCACACGACGACCACCACGGACACGGCCACCGCGGTCGGGGTGAGTGCCGAACGGAGGCCGGCCGGTGCTCCGGTTGTACCGGGACGCTGGCGCAAGATCGTTTCGCCTCATCACGCGAGATGGAGGGAACAGAACCATGCTCGGCCGACCGCCGCCCCGCGGCAACCCGGTGCGGCCGAGCTTCGCCCCGAAAGCCTCCGGAGAACGCCCTTCCGTCCTTCTTGAGCAGAAGATGACGCGGCGCAGACCTCCTCTTCGCACAGCCGCCCGACGCTGGAGCCGAAGCCCCTTGCGAACGGAAGACCGGAAAGGGCGTGCGCACATGACCGGACCCGCGCGCCGTCCCAGACCCGACCCCGATCCCGAGGTCGGAGCCGTCAGCCGGGCCCAACTGGCCAGGGTGCGCGAAGACGTCGGCGAGCTCTCTCTGCGCCACTACGTCAGCACATACCTCGACCTGATGCCCGGCCGGCTGGAGCGCATCGACCACGCGGTCGCCGCCGCCGACGGCGCCGAGGCGACCCGTGTCATGTTCGACCTACGCGCCGCCAGCGCCATGCTCGGCGCCCGCCGGCTGCCCGCCCTGCTCTCCGCCCTGGAGACCACGCTCAACGTCGGCCTGCCCTCCTCGCCCGCCCAACTCGCCGTCGTGCGCGCCGAGGCCGACGCCGTCGCCGCCGCGCTGCGCGGCTTCTTCGGCAACTCCCTCGGCCCTACGTCAGCGGATTGACGAAACCCTGAGGATCGCTTGAAAGCGGCTGGACCTTCGATACGGAAGCTCTCAGTAAAGGCTCAGTTAACCAGAGGTAAAGGCTCAGTCTGCTGCCGACGGGCGGGAAGGAAGATCATGTACTTGCGACGCGCCGCAACAGCAACCCCGATGCTCGTGCCCATCGCGAAGGGGCCGCTCCCGTCCACCGCCCCCATCCGCGAACCGGCCCCCGACGGCCACCCCGACCACCCCGGCACGACCCGCCCCCTCGCGCTCGGCACCCCCCGCGTCACCGTCGTCATCCCCGCCCTCAACGAAGCCCGCAACCTCCCCGTCCTGCTCTCCGAACTGCCCGCCGGCCTGCACGAGGTCATCCTCGTCGACGGCGCCAGCACGGACGGCACCGTACTCGCCGCCCGCCTCGCCCGCCCCGACATCAAAATCCTGAAACAGACCGGCACCGGCAAGGGCAACGCGCTCGCCTGCGGCATCCTCGCCGCCACCGGCGACGCCGTCATCACCCTCGACGCCGACGGCTCCGCCGACCCCGCCGAGATCGCCGAGTTCGTCGACGCCCTCGTCGACGGCGCCGACTACGTCAAGGGCAGCCGCTTCCTGCCCGGCGGCGGCAGCTCCGACCTCACCGCCCTGCGCCGCGCCGGCAACGCCGCCCTCGTCTTCCTGATGAACCGCGTCTACCGCACCGGATACAGCGACCTGTGCTACGGCTACAACGCCTTCTGGACCCGCTGCACCGACGACCTCGCCCTCGACACCATCGCAGACGCCGAACCCGTCTTCGGCGACGGCTTCGAGATCGAGACCGTCCTCGCCGCGCACGCCGCCACCGCGCACCTCACCGTCGCCGAGGTCCCCTCCTTCGAACGCCTGCGCCGCCACGGCCGCAGCAACCTGCACACCTGGCGCGACGGCCGCCGCGTCCTGCGCGCCATCGTCCGCGAACGCCTGCGCGCCCGGCACGGGCAGCCGCACCCGACGGGCACGCTCGTCGCCGTCCAGGACACCGGGGAGGACTGAAGAGGACCGAGGGCCGCCGAAAAGGACCGAGTACCGCCGACACCCGAGGGGACAAGGGGGCCGACCGCAGGCGAGCGCGGCCGGCCCGCCCCTCGCTCACTGCGCCGCGGCGCCCGACCCGTTGCCGCCGAACCGGTACCCGACCCCGCGCACCGTCGTCACCCAACGGCTTCGCCTGCCGGTATCGCCGAGCTTGTGCCGCAGATTCGCCACGTGCACATCGATCACATGGTCGTCGCCCGGCCAATCCGTGTGCTGAACCCGGCGCGCCAGCGTGTCCCGCTCCCACACCCGGTGCGGATTGCTCATCAGGGCGACCAAGAGGTCGAACTCGGTACGGGTCAGCCCGACGGCCGCGCCGTCCAGCACCACCTCCCGGCTCTCCGTGTCCACCCGCAGCTCGCCGAACCGCATCACGGACGCCGCGTGCGGCTCCGCACCCGGATCCTCGAGACGCGGCCGCCGGAACATCGCACCGACCCGCGCCCGCAGCTCCCTGGGGGAGAAGGGCTTGACCATGTAGTCGTCCGCGCCCACCTCCAACCCGATCAGCCGGTCCGTCTCCTCGTCCCGCGCGCTCAGCACGATCACGTACGCGTTCGACATCGCCCGCAGCTGCCGGCACACCTCGATCCCGTCGATGTCCGGCAGCGTCAGGTCCAGGGTCACCAGGTCGGGGGAGAGCCGCTCGGCCAGCTCCAGACCCCGCGCGCCGGTCCCGGCCCCGGTCGACTCGAATCCCGCCTGGCGCAGCGTGTCGCACACCAGCAGGCAGATGTCCGGCGCGTCCTCGATCACGAGCGCCGCCCGACGGCGCTCGCCGCTGTCACCCATCGCCCTCCTACCTCGCGGGGCTTCCCGGCTCCAGATCGTCGACGAACTCGGCCAGCCGCGTCATCCCGGCGGCCACGACGCGCAGCACCCGCTGCTGCTCCACGCTCAGCGGTCCAAGCGACCCGTCGGTCAGTAGCTCCAGGTAGCCGATCACCGCCGTCAAGGGGTTCCGCAGCTGGTGCGACAGGGCTTGCAGCAGCCCCGCCGTGCGCGCGTCGAGCGGGCTGAGGGCCTCCACCAAGGCCACCGTCGCCCGCGTGTCACACGGCTGCGCGGCGACGCCCGCAACGGCCTCGCCCCGCCGATCGTCTCCCTCCACCCGACCAGGCTAAATCCCCCTGGGCACCGCAGCCAGCCGAATCGCGGACATTTCTCGCACCGAGGGCGACCCGCCGCAGGTGAACGACGGAGGATCGATCGGCGACCGGGGCCCGACGTACCCCTTCCGGCTGACCCCGCAGCCGGCGTCCCGAAGCGGCGGCGACGCGGTCGGGGTGAGCACCGGTGACCACTCTATTGGTTCGCCTTGATAACCCCCGAAAGCGCCGCGGCATAACAAAAGAATAGGAGCACGACGCCCGCCTCCACCCGATCGGGTTGCTTGCCGAATTTTCGCCCGGAGTCGGTGTACGTTTCATGCTGAAGGGCGGGATGTCGACGAACGGCACGCGTGTGGGCCTCCGGCATCCGCGCCGATGGAAAAACCGATATGCATATGCATCCGACGGGAAGATTCACTCTCATGGCAACACTGAAGAAGGCTGCGACCGTCGCCGTCCTGGCGAGCGCGGGCGTCATCGGCTCGGCCGGCATCGCCGCGGCGGACGGCTGCTGCGCCCCCACCCACGGCGGCCAGCAGAACGACAACGGGGTCCACCAGGCGGGTCTCGTCACCGTCAACGCGCTCAACAACGTCAACGTGTCGCCGAACCTGGGCTGCCTGGCCGACCAGACGGTGCCGGACCTGACCGCCCAGGGCCTGGTCGGCATCGTGCCGGTCGGTGTGAGCCTGAAC
>Ga0310811_10010026_pt1 | contig 12244 bp, 12 predicted proteins | sample YCmetagenome_FD_207642 | JGI IMG/M metagenome (GOLD analysis project Ga0310811, IMG submission 207642) | Soil microbial communities from experimental microcosm in Duke University, North Carolina, United States - YC | ecosystem: Engineered > Artificial ecosystem > Soil microcosm > Unclassified ... | reverse complement strand
GCCGATGACCGCGCCGTCGCCGATCGTGACGCCCGGCAGCAGGATGGCACCGCCGCCGATCCAGACGTCGCTGCCGATTCGAACCGGACGGCCGAATTCGAGCCCGGCGCGGCGGGTGTCGGCATCGCGCGGATGGTCGGCGGCGTAAATCTGCACTGCCGGCCCGATCTGGGTACGGTCGCCGATGGTGACTTCGACGACGTCGAGGATGACGCAATTGAAGTTCAGGAACACCCCGTTGCCGAGACGGATGTTGTAGCCGTAATCGCAGAAGAAGGGCGGACGAATCACGGCGTCCTTGCCGACATGGCCGAGCCGTTCCCGGAGCAGCGCATGCCGTTCGGCAACCGGCGAGGCGAGCGCCGCGTTGTAACGCGCCATCCATGCTTTCGCGGCGGCCTGCTCGGCGCCAAGCTCCGCATCGGGGCGATACAATTCGCCCGTCAGCATCTTCTGCTTTTCGGTTTTCATCGGATCTCCCCGAGCTTCGGGAACGCCGTTGGCGCCGCGGCCAATTGCGTGCGGGCACGCGCTGAATCGTCGTCCATCTGCTTGATCAGCGCATCCACGCTGGAAAACTTCAGCTCCTGGCGGATGAAACCGATGAAGGCGATATCGAGCCTCTCGCCATAGAGATCGCCCTTGAAATCGAACAGGAAGACTTCCAGAAGCGGCGCGCCATTGTCGAAGGTCGGGCGGCGGCCGAAGCTCGCGACGCCGTCGATGCGCTCTTGATCCTTTCCCTGGCCGCGGCCGACCCGCACCGCATAGATGCCGTGCTTGAGGCCGCAATTATTGTCGAGGCGGATATTGGCGGTGGGATAGCCGAGCTCGCGGCCACGCTTCTCGCCATGGATCACCTCGCCGGTCACGAACCAGGGCTGGCCGAGCATCAAGGTGGCGTCGTCGATCTGGCCCTCGCCGAGCGCGCTGCGGATAGCGCTCGAGGATACCGGTCGCTCGTCGATGTCGACATGCGGCTGCACGTCGACCTCGATACCGAGCCTTGGCGCTTCGCTGACGAGCAGGCTCGGCGAGCCGACGCGGCCCTTGCCGAAATGGAAATCATAGCCGACGGCGATGCCGGAAATCCCGAGCCGCTCGATGAGGTCATGGTGAATGAAATCTTGCGCCGTGGTGCCGGCGCGATTCTTGTCGAAGGTCATGATGACGGCGCCGGCCAGCCCCGTGCCGGCGAGCAGCCTGAGCTTGGCGGTCTCGTCCGAGAGACGAAACTGGGGCGTGGTCGGGCTGAAGAAGCGTCGCGGATGCGGCTCGAAGGTGACCGCCAGCGCAGGGCGGCCATGCGCCTTGCCCATTTCGAGGGCGGCGTTGATGACGGCCCGGTGACCGAGATGCACGCCGTCGAAATTGCCCATCGCGACCACGCTTCCCCTGGGGATGTCGGCTGCGGGGGTGGAATCGCGGATAATGGTAAAAACAGATGGCATTTTCGGGGTACTTCGGCTGGCTCCGGACGGGGCCGGACCGTGGCTCGGCTGGCGCGGTCAAGTCAAGCAGGCTCGCGGCGCCCCGTCGGACCCGCGTGGCTATGGTCGGTTAACGGGCTGTTTAAGGCCTGATGCTAGTCCTAGGGTTGGTCTGCGAAAGGGTTTTTGCCCCGGGCCGGACCTGTGTTCGTTGGCGTGGGAGAGTCAAGAAATGGCTGTTGATCTGTCGATGCCGGTTCTGGTGGTGGACGACTATTCCACCATGATCCGTATCATCCGCAATCTCCTGAAGCAGCTTGGCTTTGAGAACATCGACGACGCCAACGACGGCTCGGCTGCGCTGAACAAGATGCGCGGCAAGAAATATGGCCTCGTGATCTCCGACTGGAACATGGAGCCGATGACCGGCTACGATCTGCTCCGCGAAGTCCGCGCCGACCCCAATCTCGCCACCACGCCCTTCATCATGATCACGGCGGAATCCAAGACCGAGAACGTGATCGCGGCCAAGAAGGCCGGCGTGAACAACTACATCGTCAAGCCGTTCAACGCCGCCACGCTGAAGACCAAGATCGAGGCGGTGTTCCCGGATATGGCGAGCGCGTAAGGGCGCTTCGTCAGCCACAGCTCTATCAATTCGTCTTGCTCGGGCTTGTCCCGGGCATCCACGTTTCTCACACCGTCATTCCGGGATGGTCCGAAGGACCAGACCCGGAATCTCGAGATTCCGGGTTCGATGCTTCGCATCGCCCCGGAATGACGATGCAAGGCATGGTCACCACTTCAACTCGCGCGTCAGCGCGCGGGGCGGGTGGCCGAACAATTCCTTGATCGAAACGGGATCGAACTGGTCGACCCCCTCGAACTCCTCGGAATGAATGCCTCTGGTGACGAAGAGGCAGTCGACGCCGAAGCCATGCGCGCCGGCGAGGTCCGTGCGCACGGAATCGCCGATCGCCAGCACCCTGTCGAGCTTGATCTCGTGGCCGCCATGCGCGGCGGCGAGTGCGATCGCACGCTCATAGATCGGCCGGTGCGGCTTGCCATAGAAGATCACCTCGCCGCCAAGCTCGCGGTAGAGCTCGGCGATGGCGCCCGCGCAATAGATCAGCCGGTCGCCGCGTTCGACCACGATGTCGGGGTTGGCGCAGATCAGCGTCAGCTTGCGGGCCAACGCTTCGTGCATCATGGAGCGATAGTCCTCGGCGGACTCGGTCTCGTCGTCGAAGAGACCGGTGCAGACGATATAGTCGGCCTGTTGCAGCGGCGAGAGCGCAAGATCGAGGCCGCGGTAAATCGAGCTGTCGCGCTCGGGACCGAGCCAGAAGACCTTGCGGCCGGGATGATCAGCGACGTAGTGCCGCGTCAAATCGCCCGACGAGACGATCGCATCATAGGTGTCGTCGGCGACGCCGAGCTTTCGCAGCTGCCGCTGCACGGAATCGGCAGGCCGCGGTGCGTTGGTGATGAGGATGACGGTGCCGCCGCACTTGCGATAGGTGTGCAGGGCTTCGCAGGCCTCGGGGAACGACTCCAGACCGTTGTGCACCACGCCCCAGATGTCGGACAGGATCACCTCGACGCCGTCAACGAGATCGCGCAAGCGCTCAACAAAACGCAGTGTCATGATGGATAGATCCGCCTAGCCCGGGCCGGCGACACGGCGCGCCAGCGCGGCGTTTCCGCTCACCCGCGGCGGCGGATCGATCGCGGCGGGTGGAGTGGCCGCGGTCTTTTCGACGCCGCCCGCCTCCTGTCCATTGGCCGACTGCGCGTTGCCATTGGGCGCGCCTTCGGGGCGTAGCGGACGCGGCGGCGCGAACAGAAAGCCCTGGCCGAAGCGGACGTCGAAATCGAGCAAATCGACCACGGCGCGCTCGCCCTCGATCTTCTCGGCGATCAGGTCGATGCCGAAACGGCCGAGCAGGTCGGAGAGATCGGAGGGATGGATGTCGGAGGCCGAATTGAGCTTCGGATCGAGCAGCAGCGCAGCCGGCACCTTGATGAAGCGGACGCCGCGGTCGGCAAGCTCGCGCGGCTCGAAGCGCAGATCGGTGACGTGATCGATCGAGAAGCGGTAGCCGCGCTGCGCCAGCGAGGCGAGATGCTCGGTCTCGGTCGACCCGAGATTGCGGAAGGTCGCTTGCTTGAATTCCAGCACGAAAGAGGGCGCCAGCGCGCGATTGGCATCGAGGAAGTCGAGGCACTGCGAGAACGTCGCGGTGTTGCTCAGCGTGGAAGCGGCGACGTTGCAGAACACGCCGACCTCCTTGTTGCGCACCATCAGCCGCCGCAGCACCTGCACGCAGCGGAGCATCACCATGTGATCGATGCGGCCGATCAGGCCGGCGGCTTCGGCGACGCCGATGAAATCCTCGGCGGCGATGAGCTGGTCCTTGTTGTCGCGCAGCCGCGTCACCGCCTCGTAATAGCGAACCTTGCGCTGCGGCAGCGTCACCAGCGGCTGCAGGTAGATGTCGAGGCGGTTCTCGTCGACCGCGCTACGCACCGCCGCCAAGGTCTGGCTGTTGTTGCGGGAGGGCGCGGTTTCAACGGCCGCCGCCGGAGTAGGGGCAGGCGGGGGCGATGCGCGGTTCTCGTCTGCGGCGGGCAGTGGGGCGGCCTGCTTGTTTGCTTCAGCGGAGGTCGCGGGCGCTGGTGCAGCGCCTGGCGCGGCCTCCGCATTGGCCTGGATCGAGGTCAGCATGTCCTCGTGGTTGGCAACGGAGGCGGCAAGCTGCCGGACGAGGCCACCGAGCTCGCCGATCTCGTTGGTCACCGACTGGATGCGATCGGCGCCGGCGGAATTGGCCGATACTACCCGTCCCTCGACGGCTGCCAGCCTGCGGCCGAATTCGGCGACCTGGCGGGCGAGGTCGGCGGTGCCGCGGGAGAGGTCGGCGATCTGGCTGCCGACATCGCTGCGGTCGCGTAGCCGCATCGACACCGCGTTGTAGAGGATCAGGAAGGTCAGTGCGGCGAGCGCCACAATGGCCGATTCCGGCCCGCTGATACCGGCGATGGAATACAGGACCAGCCCCAGCGATGCCGCGACCAGCACCATGCAGATGGCGATGAAAATCGTAGAAATACGGATCATTTGGCGCGCGCACTCCCCCGAGCACCGCGAGCTTAGCACTAATGTTGATTCGAGAGACTAGTGTTTCTTTGGCACGCCGGGAACTGGGGGGCAGGTGTGGCTTCGGTGCTCGTCTCGCGTGTCCCGGGCGCGGTGCAGCGTGATTCCTGCGATGCGAAGCATAGTCCGGTACGCTGCTCCGCAGAACCGGGACCCATGAGAGGGTTTGCTGCGCGGGTAGATGGGTCCCGGCTTTCGCCGGGACACGAGAGTAGCGCCAGCGGCGAGAGTGGCGTTACGCCACCGCCTTGATGACCTTGCCGACCTTCTCGATCACCTCGCCGACCTGGTTCTCGCTGATGATCAGCGGCGGGGTCAGCGCCAGTGTGTCGCCGGCGATGCGCAGCATCAGGTCGTTGTCGTGGAAGGCCGAGACCATGGCGTCATAGCCGCGCTTGCCGACGAGGTCGGCGGCGCGCGGAGCAAGGTCGATGCCGGCAGTCAGACCCACGGTGCGGATGTCGAGCACGTTGGGCAGGCCCTTCAACGACATCACGGCGTCGGCGAATTTCGGCTCAAGCGCTTTGGCGCGCTCGAACAGCTTTTCGTCGCGATAGATGTCGAGCGTGGCAAGGCCGGCGGCGCAGGCGAGCGGATGCGCCGAATAGGTGTAGCCATGGGTCAATTCGACCATGTGCTCGGGGCCGCTCATGAAGGCGTCATGGATGGTGTCGCGCACGATCACGCCGCCCATAGGAGCCGCGCCATTGGTGACGCCCTTGGCGAAGGTGAGCAGATCCGGCACCACGCCATAGCGCTCGGCGGCGAAGGCGTGGCCGAGCCGGCCATAGCCGGTGATGACCTCGTCGAAGATCAGCAGGATGCCGTGCTTCTGGGTGATCTCGCGCAGCCGCTTGAGATAGCCCTTCGGCGCCGGGATCACGCCGGTCGATCCGGCCATCGGCTCGACGATCACGGCCGCAATGGTGTTGGCGCCGTGAAGGTTGACCAGGTTTTCCAGCTCTTCGGCGAAATGGGCGCCGTACTCCGGCTCGCCCTTGGTGAAGGCCTGCTTCTCGCGGTCATAGGTCGCGGGGATGTGGTCGACGCCCGTCAGCAGCGAGCCGTATATCTTGCGGTTGCCGACAATGCCGCCGACCGAGGTGCCGCCGAAGCCGACGCCGTGATAGCCGCGGGCGCGGCCGATCAGGCGGGTGCGGCCGCCCTGGCCGTTGAGCTGGTGATAGGCGAGCGCGATCTTGAGCGCGGTGTCGGCGGCTTCCGAGCCGGAGTTGCAGAAGAACACGTGGTCGAGTCCATCAGGCGCCAGCTCGGCGATGCGGCTCGCGAGCTCGAAAGCCTGTGGAATGCCGAACTGGAACGGCGGCGCGTAGTCCAGCGTCGCGGCCATCTTGCCGATGGCGTCCGAAATCTGGGTACGGCCGTGGCCGGCATTGGTGCACCACATCCCGGAGGCCGCGTCGATGATCTTGCGGCCGTCGACGGTGATGTAGTGCATGTCTTTCGCCCCGGCGAGCAGCCGCGGAGCCTTCTTGAAGGCGCGGTTGGCGGTGAACGGCATCCAATGCGCGGCGAGATCGTTCGGCACATTGACGGAGGGGGAATTAGGGCTCTTGTCCAGCATGGGGCCTCTTCAGGTGTTGGGGATTGGGGGCTGCGGATCAAGCTATCAGCTTCAGCGCGCGACACCAACGTCAAATACCCGCGATATTTTCCGCCTTTGCAACGGAATGTTGCGTTGCGCTCAGGTCAGGTCCGCGCTCGCAATCCAGAATACTTCGGCCCGCGAATCCTCGGTGTCGAGCCAAAGCAGCGGCAACTCCGGATAGGCTGCATCGACATTGTCGCGGCCACGGCCGATTTCGCAGAGAAGCCCGCCCTCCGGCGCCAGATATTCGCCAGCCTGGTCGAGGATGCGGCGGACGATGTCGAGCCCATCGGTCCCGCCATCGAAGGCAAGTTTCGGCTCGGCGCGGCATTCCGGCGGCAGTGCCGTCATGCCCTCGGCATCGACATAGGGCGGGTTGGAGATGATCAGGTCATAGCGCTTACCCGCCAGCGGCGCGAAGAGATCGCCGCGATGCAGCGTGACGCGGTCTTCGAGCCCGTGATCGGCCACATTGCGCGCCGCGACCGCGAGTGCGTCCCTGGAGATGTCCACGGCATCAACGGTCGCGTCGGGAAAATGCCGCGCAGCCAGAATGGCAAGGCAGCCGGAGCCGGTGCAGAGGTCGAGCACGCTTGCGACGTTGAACGGGTCCATCAGCGAAGCGCCTCCACCGTCCTCGCCGGCAAAATGCGAATCGAGCAGCTCGCCGATGAAGGAGCGCGGCACGATCACGCGCTCGTCGACGTAAAAGGGAAGGCCGCGCATATAGATCTTGTTGACGAGATAGGCGGCGGGCCTTCGCGTGGCGACGCGGCGGCCGATCAGGTCGAGGATGTGCTTGCCTTCCGCGGCGGTGACGCGCGCCTTGGCAAAACTCTCGAACTGGTCGGGATGCAGGTGCAGCGCCTCGCACACCAGAAATGCGGCTTCAGCGACGGGATCGGTGGTGCCGTGTGCAAAGGCGAGCTGGGCTTCGTTGAAGCGGCTGACCCCGTAGCGGACGAAGTCGAGCAGCGTCAGCAACTCGCCGCTGGCGACTTTCGGAAGTTTCGCGGCGAGTTTCTTCGCTGCCTTGACGCGCCTCGCCATCACCTGGTCCAGCGCGCCGCAGCGGCATCGTCATGGGCTTTGGCTTCCACCCAGCCCTTGCCTTTCGCGCTCTCTTCCTGCTTCCAGAACGGCGCCGAGGTTTTCAGATAGTCCATCAAGAATTCGGCCGCATGAAACGCCGCCTGCCGGTGTGTTGAGGCGGTCACGACCAGCACGATGTTCTGTCCGGGCTCGATGCGGCCGAAGCGATGGATTACGGTCACGCCCTGCAACGGCCAGCGCGAAAGCGCTTCATCGACGTGACGCTTGATCTCCGCCTCCGCCATTTCAGGATAATGCTCCAGTGTCAGCGACGCGATGTCGTCTCCGCCCTCGGGCCCGCGGCAGATCCCGGAGAATGTCACCACCGCGCCGATATCGGTGCGGCCCTGGCTGAGCGCGGCGCTCTCGCGCGCGGTGTCGAAGTCGTCCTGCTGGATGCGGATGGTGACGGGCGCGTTCATGTCGGGACTCGTGGCAGCCAAAGCGACGGTCTCAAACCTCTCCCATAGGGAGAGGTCGCGCAGAAGGCGCGGGTGAGGGGAGCGGCCTCTCGAGGAACGTGCGGCCCCTCACCCGGATCGCTAACGCGATCCGACCTCTCCGCGACGGGGAGAGGTGAACCGAGTTCGTGCGTCCCTCGAGTCAACGAACCACCACCTAGCCGCCGGTCATCGGCGGGAAGAAGGCGATCTCGCTTGCGCCTGATATCACGGCGTCCGGCCTGACATGGGCATGGTCGATCGCGGCGCGGATCACCTTGGGCTTCTCGAACGCATAGGCATAGGTCTCGCCGCGCGCGGTGAGCCAGCCGATCAGATCATCGACGGTGCGCACGCTGGACGGCGGATCGATCGTCTCTTCCGCCTTGCCGATCCGCTCGCGCACCCAGGCGAAATACTTCACCTTCACCTCTCATCCTCCTCGAGGACGTGATGAATACCGTGCCGGAAATAGTCCCATCCGGTGTAGATGGTGAAGATCGCCGATATCCACAACAGCAACAGGCCGATCTCGGTGACGACGGGCACCACGAGGTCGCCGGCCTCGCCCGCGAGCAGAAAGCCGATGGCGACGAGCTGGATCGTGGTCTTCCATTTCGCCAGTTTCGTCACGGGAACGCTGACGCGCAATGCCGCGAGATATTCGCGCAGGCCCGAAACCAGGATTTCGCGGCACAGGATCACGATCGCGGCCCAGAGCGACCAGCCATGGATGATGCCGTCGGCCGCGAGCATCAGCAGGCAGGAAGCGACCAGGAGCTTGTCGGCGATCGGGTCGAGCATCCGCCCGAACGCCGATTGCTGGTTCCAGATCCGGGCATAGTAGCCGTCCAGGTAGTCGGTGATCGCAGCCGCGATGAACACGCCGACCGCCACCCAGCGCAGCCACAGCGGGCCGTCCGCGATGGACTGGGCATAGATGCAGCCGATTACCACCGGAATGGCGGCGATCCGCGCGCAGGTCAGGATATTGGGGACCGACAGCGAGCCCTTCGCCGTCCCTCTGGTGGTTGCGATGTTCATCCGTCCTTCCAATACCGCCGCGGGGCCCAGGTCAACCGCCTTGACCCAGATGACCCGCCACTGACGACGCTCGTGTGACTCCTTACCCCCAGCCTAGCCTGGCTGGGAGTGGAAAAACTCGAAGATTTTCCGCGCGCTCTCGGCGCTGACGCCCGGAACCTTGCCGAGATCGGCGATCGAGGCCCGCTCGATCTCCTTCAGGGTGCCGAAGTGATGCAGCAACGCACGTTTGCGCGAGGGGCCGATGCCGGGGATTTCCTGCAGGCCGGCCTCGCGAATGTCCTTGGTCCGCCGTTTGCGGTGCGAGCCGATCACGAATCGATGGGCCTCGTCGCGCAGCCGCTGGATGAAATACAGGACGGGATCGCGTGGCTCGAGCTTGATCGCCTCGCGGTCGGGCATGAACAGGGTCTCGCGGCCGGCGTCGCGGTCCGGCCCCTTGGCGACCGCCATCAGCGATACCTGAGTAAGTCCAAGGTTCTGGAATATCTCCCGGACCGCATTGAGCTGGCCCCGGCCGCCGTCGATGATGACGAGGTCGGGCCATTGCGGCACGGTATCGTCGGCTTTTTTGTTTTCCTGGGCCTTATCCGTATCGGAGGGAGAGAGGAGCCGCTTGAAGCGCCGTTCCAGCACCTCGCGCATCATGCCGTAATCGTCGCCGGGCGCGAGGCTTTCAGACTTGATGTTGAACTTGCGGTACTGGTTCTTCACGAACCCGTCCGGCCCCGCCACGATCATGGCGCCGACCGCGTTGGTGCCCTGGATGTGGCTGTTGTCGTAGACCTCGATCCGCTTCGGCGTCTGCGGCAATGCGAGCGTTGTCCCGAGCGATTCCAGGAGCCGGTTCTGCGTTGCAGTGTCGGCGAGCTTGCGCCCGAGCGCCTCGCGCGCATTGGTCAGGGCGTGCGCGATCATTTCCTTTTTCTCGCCGCGCTTGGGCACGGAGACTTCGACCTTGTGACCGGCCTTCACCGTGAGCGCGTCCGCCAGCAAGTCCGCTTCCTCGATCTCGTGCGAAAGCAGGATCAGCTTGGGCGGCGGCTTGTCGTCGTAGAACTGGGCGAGGAACGAGGACAGCACTTCCTCCGGCGTGAATGACTTCTCCGCCCGCGGGAAATAGGCGCGGTTGCCCCAGTTCTGGCCGGTGCGGAAGAAGAACACCTCGACGCAGGAATAGCCGCCTTCCTGGTGGATCGCGAACACGTCGGCTTCTTCCACCGTGCGCGGGTTGATGCCCTGCTGCGACTGGATCGCCGACAGTGCGGCGAGGCGGTCGCGGTAAACCGCCGCGGTCTCGAATTCCAGCTCGGTCGAGGCCTTTTCCATCTCGGCGGCAAGCTCTTCCTTCACCGCCTGGCTGCGGCCGGAGAGAAAATCGGTCGCCTCGCGCACGAGCTCGGTATAGCCGCCGAAATCGATCTCCCGTGTGCAGGGACCGGCGCAGCGGCGGATCTGGTAGAGCAGGCAGGGGCGGCTACGGCTTTCGAAAAAGCCGTCGGTGCAGGAGCGGATCAGGAAGGCGCGCTGCAACGCCGTGATGGTGCGGTTGACGGCGCCGGCCGAGGCAAACGGGCCAAAATAGCGGCCGGGCCGGCTCTGCGCGCCGCGATGCTTGAGGATCTGCGGCGCCCAATGGTCGCCGGTGATGAGGATGTAGGGAAACGACTTGTCGTCGCGGAGCTGGACGTTGAAGCGCGGCCGGAGCTGCTTGATCAGGTTCGCTTCCAGGAGCAGCGCTTCGGTCTCCGTCGTGGTCGAGATGATCTCGACATTCACGGTCGCAGCGATCATGCGCAGGATGCGCGCCGGCAGCGGTGCGTTCGCCCGCGCATAGGACGAGAGCCGTTTGCGGACATTCTTGGCCTTGCCGACATAGAGCACGTCGTTGGCCACGTTGAGCATGCGATAGACGCCCGGCGAGGTCGGCGCGAGCTTGACCGCGTTCTCGATCGCCGCATGTCCGGTCGCGAGCGGGCCTTCGCCGACCGGCTCGGCCGTCTCTTCCGTCAGGTCCGGTAGCCGCCCTTCCTCGTCCTCGTCGCTGGAGGCGGTTTCGGGGTCGATGTCGGGGGCGGCGACGTTTTCCGGCGGCAGATCGGTCTGATGGCCGCGCGGGCTGGCAGCCTTTCCTCCAGCCTTTTCTTGCCGCGGGCCGCCGGCCGTCGGTTGCTCGGTCTTCTCGGAATCCATGGCCCCAGATTTAAGCCCTGGGGCTGCCGATTTGAAGTTCTCGGGCGCTTTTGGCGGCCGAAACGCACAAGTCAGCGGCGGGTAACGCTTCGTTAAGAACGTTAAGAGCGCGGTAAGGTCGCTTAACAAGCCTTTAACTTAAAACTCTCGATAAATCTTACCGAAAAAAGCTGGAGTTCCGTAACCATGCCTCGCCGGGCGCCTCACGCCGCCCCGACAGCGCAGCGGGGACGGGCAGTTGCGTTGGAGAGTGGAATGAAGGGGTTCGTTTGGGGCACCTTGGGGCTGGTCCTGGCCGGGACCGTGTCGGCACATGCAGCCGATTTCGCTTACGGCTCGCGCGCGCCCTACACCGTGAATCAGCCGCTCAACGCCTATAGCTGGGCCGGTCCCTATCTCGGCGGCAATCTCGGCTACGAGTGGGGCAGTGTCAGCAACAACCCGACCAAGCCGAGCGGCTTCGTCGGCGGCGCGACCGCCGGCTACAACTGGCAGAGCACGCATTGGGTGTTCGGTGTCGAGGGTGACATCGAAGCGACCGGCGCCGACGATACTTTCGCGCCCTGGAAATTCTCCAATCCGTGGTTCGGCACCGTGCGCGGCCGCGCCGGCTATGCGTTCAGCAACGTGCTGTTCTACGGCACCGCCGGTCTCGCCTTCGGCGAGCTCAAGGGCCAGACGTTCGGGTTGAATGAGTCCCACACCACTGCGGGCTGGACCGCGGGTCTCGGCGCGGAAGTCGGTCTGACACCAAACTGGAGCGCCAAGATCGAATATCTCTATGTCGATTTGTCCGAGAGTCAGTTTGCAATTACGGGGGTGTCAAATGGCTACCGGTTCGGCACTATCCGCGCCGGCGTGAACTATCATTTCTGATAGCAACAAGAAGACGAACGATAGCCTGTATCCCGGCCGCGGATCGCGGCCGGGATTTTTTTATTCTTCAAGCAAAAGCCTTTCTCCCGATTCCGGACGCCGGCCGATTCGGGACGAAAAACTTCGTCAGAAAAAACGGCTACGATTGAATCACCAGGTTGACCGCCTTGGGGCCTTTGCCCTTCTTGTCCGGTTCGACCTCGAAAGCGATGCGTTGTCCTTCGGTCAAATCCTTCAATCCCGCCCGTTCGACCGCGGTGATGTGCACGAACACGTCGCGCCCGCCGTCGTCAGGTTTGATGAAGCCGTAGCCGCGTTCTCCATTGAAGAACTTGACCGTACCAGTCATGGCCATCGGGATACTCCTCCCCCGTAATGCTCCACCGCTGCGCGCACGTCG
>Ga0310811_10010024_pt1 | contig 12246 bp, 9 predicted proteins | sample YCmetagenome_FD_207642 | JGI IMG/M metagenome (GOLD analysis project Ga0310811, IMG submission 207642) | Soil microbial communities from experimental microcosm in Duke University, North Carolina, United States - YC | ecosystem: Engineered > Artificial ecosystem > Soil microcosm > Unclassified ... | reverse complement strand
AAACTGTGATATGCGCCATGCGCGGTTGCCGTCGCGTGGCGGGTCTGACGCCGAAAGGCTACGTGAAGCTCTGGATAGCGTCGGCTTCCGAGTCGTAGGTCTCGAACACCGTCAGCAGCTTGGTGATCGAGAGCAGATCCGTAATCCGCTTCGTCAGGTTCAGCAGCTTCAGCTTGCCCCCCTGGCGGCTCACGGTCGTGTAGGTGCGCACGATTTCACCGAGACCCGCACTGTCGATGTAGGGCACGTTCTCGAGATTGAGCACGAGACGCTTGCGATCCTGCTGAATCAGGGAGTTGATCTTGTCCTTGAGCAGCTCGTCGCCTTCGCCGAGCGTCATCTTGCCCTTCAGGTCGAGAATCGTCACTCCGTCGACGATCCGTTCCTCGATCTGCATCGCCGCACTCTCCTCAAGCCCTACGTGTTCGATTAAAAAGACCCGCCAGCGTACTACGGATCGCCCGATAGTGTCAATTTTTCCAGTGATTTGCGGGAAGCTCCGACCCTGGTCCGACCTTATTCCGCTTTCACCGTCCGCGCGCCGCCGACCCGTTCGCGCATCGTTTCGATGACGACGTACAGCACCGGGATGAACATGATGTTGAGAAACGTCGAAACCACCATGCCGCCGGCCACGGCTGTTCCGACCGAATGCCGCGCCTCCTGGCCGGCGCCTGTGGCGAACACCAGCGGCAGCACGCCGAGGATGAACGCCAGCGACGTCATCAGAATTGGACGAAGCCGGATCCGGGCAGCCTCGACTGCAGCCTCGAGGATGGAGTGCCCCTGGTGCCGCAGTTGCTCGGCGAACTCGACGATGAGGATCGCGTTCTTGGCCGCGAGGCCGATGAGCATCACGAGGCCGACCTGACAATAGACGTCGTTGGACAGGCCGCGCATCCACTGCGCCGACAACGCGCCGAGCACGGCGAGCGGGACGCCGAGCAGCACGATGAATGGGAGGACGAGGCTCTCGTATTGCGCCGCCAGCGTCAGATACACGAGCAGCAGCGCGAGTCCGAAGATGATGAACGACTGCCGTCCTGCTTTGGTTTCCTCGAGCGAGATGCCGGACCACGCGTACCCGAAGCCCTGCGGCAGCGTCGAGGCTGCGAGCTCTTCCATCTTCTTCAGCGCATCGCCCGAACTCACGCCGGGAGCGGGCGAGCCGTTGATCGTCGCGGACCGGAACAGGTTGAAGTGGCTGATGACCTGGGGCGCCGTCGTCTCCTTCAGCGAGACCACCTGCTCGAGCGGGATCATCGTTCCCTTGTTCGTGCGCGCGTAAAGTTCTTTGAGCGCGCGGGGGCTTGCCCGGAACTGCTGGTCCGCCTGCACGTACACGCGATACGCGCGGTTGTTGAACTCGAAGTCGTTGACGTACTGGGAGCCGAGAAACACCTGCATGGCGTTGGTGATCTCGTCGAGCGGCAGGCCCAGCGCGAGCGCGCGCTGCCGGTCGATGGACACGAGGAGCTGCGGGTCGTTCGCCGTAAAGGGACTGAACAGGCCACGCAGCACGCCGGACCGGTTCCCCGCAGTGACCAGCGATTGCGTGGCCTGGGCCAGCGCGTTGATATCGCTGCCGGTTTGATCGAGCACCTGGAATTCGAATCCGCCGAACCGGCTCAGCCCCGGAATCGACGGCGGCGTAAATGCGACGACGATCGCGCCCGGGATGCCGAACAGCGGACCGCTCACCCGGCCGAGGATCGCCTGAAGCGAATGCTGGTCGCCTTTCCGCTGATCGAACGGTTTCAGCCGGACGAACATCAGGCCGGTGTTCGACGCCGCGCCGCTGAAGCTGAAGCCTGCGACGGAGAAGAGCGCCATCACGTCGGGGTCCTTCAGGATGATCTGCTCGGCCTGCTTCGCGACATCGCCGGTGTACTGCAGCGAGGCCCCGGCCGGCGCCTGGATATTGACGATGAAGTAGCCTTCGTCTTCCTCGGGCACGAACGACTGCGGCACCCGGCGGTACACGAACACCGTGGCCGCGAGCGCGACGAAGAACACGAACACGACGACCCAGCGCGCGCGGAGCGCGCCCCGCAGTCCCGTGACGTAACGCCGCGTGCCCGCCGCAATCCCCTCCTCGAAGAACGTGAAGAACCGTCCCTTGTCATGGCTCTCCCGATCGAGCAGCAGCGCCGAGAGCGCCGGCGTCAGCGTGACCGCGTTGAAGGCGGAGAGCGCGACGGCGAACGCGATCGTCATCGAGAACTGCGCGTAGAGGCGCCCCGTGGTTCCCGGGAAGAACGCCACCGGGACGAAGACCGCGATCAGCACCAGCGCGGTCGCGAGGACGGCGCTCAGCACCTCGCGCATGGCATCGTGCGCCGCTTTCCGCGCCGGGACGCGGAACTCCTGGATATGGCGCTCGATGTTCTCGATGACGACGATGGCGTCGTCGACGACGATGCCGGTCGCGAGAATGATGCCGAACAGCGTCAGCGTATTGATCGAGAAGCCCATCAGCTTCACGAACGCGAACGCGCCGACGAGCGAAACCGGGATCGTGATCGTCGGGATGATCGTGCTGCGCCAGGTCTGCAGGAAGATGAAGATGACGAGAACGACGAGGATGATCGCCTCGACGAGCGTCTTCAACACTTCGCGGATGGATTCCTGCACGACGTCGGTGGTGTTGAACGCCACCGTCGCCTTCATCCCCGGCGGGAACTGTTTCGAGAGCTGCTGGAGCTCTGTGGTCACCCCTTCGTACACGTCGAGTGCGTTCGCGGTCGGAAGCTGAATGACGCCGAAGCCGACGCCGGACACGCCCTGGAACCGCAGGTCCGACGAATACGTCTCGGCGCCCAGCTCGGTGCGCCCGATGTCTTTCACGCGGACGAGCGCTGCGTTGGCGCCGGTCTTGACGATGATGTCGTCGAACTGCGACGGGTTCGTCAGCTGGCCGACGGCGCGAACGCTCAACTGATACATCTGGCCCGAAGGGGCAGGGGGCTGCCCGAGGCTGCCGGCCGCCACCTGGATGTTCTGCGCTCTCAACGCGTTGACGACGTCGGTCGCGGTGACGCCGCGCGCGGCCATCTTCTGCGGGTCGAGCCAGATGCGCATGGAATAGCGCCGTTCACCGAAGATCACGACATCGCTGACGCCGGGCACCCGTTTAATCGCGTCTCGGACGAACACGTCGACGTAGTTGCTCAGGAACAGCGAATCGTATTCGCCGTGCTCGGCATACACACCGACGGCCGCGATGAAACCGGTCGCCTGCTTCTGCACCGTGATGCCGTTGGTGCGCACGTCTGCCGGCATGCGGCCGAGCGCCGTGTTCACACGGTTCTGCACGTCGACCGCCGCCACGTCCTGGTCGCGTGTGATGTCGAACGTGACGGTCACCGTCGCGACACCGCTGTTGGTGCTCGACGACGTCATGTAGAGCATGCCTTCGACACCGTTGATGGCCTGCTCGAGCGGGGTCGTCACGGCGGTTTCGACTTCCTGCGCGTTGGCGCCGGTGTAGATCGCGGTGACGTTGATTTGAGGCGGCGCAAGGTTCGGATACTGCGCGACCGGCATGGTCGGGATCGCGAGGAGCCCGGCGAGGATGAGGACGAGGGAGCAGACCGACGCGAGGATCGGCCGTCGAATGAAGACGTCTACGAACATAGAGAAATGTCGCGCACCCGCAGGGAGGCGCTACTCGGGTTTCACGGGCGCGCCGTCGCCCAGTTTCTGCACGCCAGAGACGATGACGCGATCGCCGGGCTTCAATCCTCCGGTCACGATGTAGTCGTTGCCCTGAATCTCGCCAACCTGCACCGGATGCTGGCGGGCAACCTGGCCCTGCCCCGACGACTCGACGAGGAAACAGAAATACTGCGCGCCGATGCGCAGGACCGACACGACCGGGATCGTCAGGCCCGGCTGGGTGCGCCAGATGATGCGGGTGCGGATGAACTGTTGGACGCGGATCGACGGTGGGACGTCTTTCAGAGCCACTTTGGCGAGCACGGTCTGCGTGCCGTCGTCCACGCGCGGCGCGACGAACGTAATCGGGTTCGTTGCGACGACGTTCCCCTCGGCGTCGAGAATCTGGACGGGCAGACCGACCTTCAAATCCGGTGCGCGGTCGAGCGGCACCTGGATGTTCGCTTCGAGCCCCGCTTTGTCATCAATGGTCGTGATCGGTGTGTCGGTCGTGACGCGGTCGCCGGGACGGATGGTGATGTCGCCGACGATACCGGAGGTGGGGGCGGTCACACGATAGTACTGGAGCTGCACCTGGCCTTCCCGTACTTGCGCGTTGAGCGCGTCGAGGTTGGCCTGCGCCGTCTGCAGGCTGTGCTGCGCGTCGTCGAACTCGTTCTGGCTGATGGCTCCCGCGCTGAGCAGTGAGCGGAGTCGGTCGACCTGGCTCGACCAGTACTTCACGTCCGCCTGACGCGCCGCGCGCTGGGATTCGGCGTTGCGGACCGTCGCTGCCTGGCGTTGCGGATCGATCTGGAGAATCGGCGAGCCGGCAGTGACGCGGTCGCCGCTCTTCACGAACACACGGGTGACGATGCCGTCGGCTTGCGGCTGGACGGTCGTCGAATGGAGCGATTTGACGGTCGAAATGAATTCGGAGGCGACCTCGATGGGCTTGTTCGAAACGGTGATCGTTTGCACCGTGGTCGCCGGCGGTGCGCCGCCCGGCCCGCCCGGGCCCTGCGCTGCCTGCCCGTTGCCGCCACAGGCGGCGAGCGGCACAGCGAGCAGGAGGCACAGCAATCGAGAGAAAAGCGGATAGGACATGTGCTGGTGAGTGAGACGCGTACGCGTCAGGAAAAGCCCCTTGAAACGACAAAGGCCACGCCGTCGGCGTGGCCCGGTGAGCTCAGGCCGGTAGCGAAGGCTAGACGCCGCCAGCTCCCGCAAATTTCCGCGACTGGAAGCATTCCCGGCAGAACACGGGCCTTCCCTGCGTCGGACGGAACGGCACGGTGGTTTCCTTGCCGCAGGCCGAACAGTTCGTCGTGGTTTCGACGCGTTCACGTCCCATGCCGCCGCCGCCTGCCGGCCGAGCTGCGCGCTTGGCCTTGCAACTCTTGCAGCGTTTGGGTTCATTCTTGAAGTTCTTGTCGGCGAAGAAGAGCTGCTCGCCGGCAGTCCAGACGAACGGGGCCCCACAATCCACGCAGGTCAGGGTCTTGTCCTGGAACTCCATTGCTCGCTACCCTCTCTCGCTCATCTGCGTCGCACCGCCCGGTCCCGTGAGCAGCGTCGACCCCGCCGAGCGCAAGCGGGAGGCAAAGAAGCAAAGACGGAAGCAAAGCCGGCAAAGTTCTCACGGTCCAAAGACCCGCCGACCGCGCCGATCCCGGTTCGTTGGATCTTTGCGATCATAGCTTTCGATGTTCGTGATCTCTAGATTCTTTGTCGGATCTTTGCTTCCCGATCTCTTCGATCGTTCCGATTCTGGATCTTCCGATCTTTGGATCGGTCAATCCTTCGATCTTTAGATCTTTGCCGTCTTTAGATCTTTGCGATCCTTAGATCTTTGCAGTCTTTTTGCGATCTTTAGATCTTTGCAGCCTTTAGATCTTTGCGATCTTTGCAATCTTTGCCCTAGTCTGATTCGCGACGCTGTTTCTTGCGCGTCCGCTTTCTCGCGAGCGCCTGCTTCGCACGGCGACGGTCGCCGGGCTTCAGGTAGAAGGAGTGCTTCTTGATATCCTTGATGATATCTTCCTGCTGCACCTTCCGCTTGAAGCGCCGAAGCGCGCTCTCGATGGACTCGCCATCCTGAACTTTGACTTCAGCCACGCTGAACTACACCCCCTTCGCGGCCGAGGCGACAAGTCGCGCTTCTTGCCGCACCGCTCTTGCGTTGGCGGCGCGGAGGCGGGGCGAAGACGACCTGCACTCTGTTATGGCCCGTGAAATCCGCCGGAATACGTTAGGCTATCACAGGTCAGCCGTGATTCCCGGCGGAAAGGGACGCAGCGCAGCGTTTCCCGTAAATTGCTCTGTATGAGAGGGTTATTGCTGACGTGAGGATCCTCGTCATCGGCGGCGGCGGCCGCGAGCACGCGCTCGCGGCGAAGCTGGCGCCGGAGCACGGCGTCTCGTACATCGCGTGCGCTCCGGGCAATCCCGGCATGCGGCAGGTCGCAGCAATCGAGTGGGTCGATCCGAGCGATCCCGATGCGGTGCTCGCGCTTGTCGAGCGGCTGGCCATCGATCTCACGGTCGTTGGTCCGGAGTTGCCGCTCGATCGCGGAGTCGCGGATCGGTTGCACCGGGCCGGGCGCCCCGTGTTCGGCCCCACCCGCGCCGCGGCGCAGCTCGAATGCAGCAAGGTCTTTGCGAAGCAGTTCATGGCGCGCCACGGCATTCCGACGGCCCGCTATCGCGTCTGCACGGCGATGCCGGCGGCGCAGGAGATCGTCGCATCCGGGGAGCTCGGGTTCCCGGTCGTCGTCAAGGCTGATGGGCTGGCGGCCGGCAAGGGCGTCGTGGTCGCCGCCGATGCGGCGGAGGCCGACGCGGCCATCCGTGCGGCGATGGAAGAGCGCCGCTTCGGCAGCGCCGGGTCGCGGGTGGTCATCGAAGAGTGTCTCAGCGGACCCGAAGTGTCGTTCTTCGCGATCTGCGATGGCGAGCGCGCCCTGCCGCTCACGTCGGCGCAGGATCACAAGCGCATCTTCGACGACGATCGTGGTCCGAATACCGGCGGCATGGGAGCGTTCGCGCCGAGTCCGCTGGTCGATGACGACCTGCGCTCGCGCATCCTGCACGAGATCGTCGAGCCCGTGCTGCGCGGGATGCGCGCCGACGGAACACCGTACATCGGGTTTTTATACGCCGGCCTCATGTTGACGTGCGCCGGTCCGAAGGTCATCGAGTTCAACGTCCGCTTTGGCGACCCGGAAGCGCAGGTCGTGATGCCGCTGATCGCGAGCGATCTTCATCCGCTTCTCGCGGCCGCCGCGGACGGTTCGCTCGGCGAGAACAGCGTGGCCTTCAAGCCCCAAGCCTCGGTCGGCGTCGTCCTCGCGTCGCGCGGATACCCAGGCGAGGCCGCGACAGGGCAGCGCATTGAGGGCCTCGAGGACGCGGCATCGACTGACGGCGTCACGATCTTCCATGCGGGCACCGCGATGAAGGACAATTACGTCGTGACCGCGGGAGGCCGAGTCCTGACCGTGGTGGCAGTGGGCGACGATTACGCGCAGGCCAGATCCCGCGCGTACGAAGCTGCCGGAAGGGTTCACTTCGACGGCATGCAGTACCGCCGGGACATCGGTCTCAAAGCTATCTAATCGCCAAATCCAACAATAGAAAATCAATCTCCAATCCCAAATCTTCAATCTAAAATTTCTTCCATGCCCGACGTTCTGATTCTGATGGGTTCCGACTCCGACGCGCCGGTGATGCAGGGTGCCGTCGACGTCTTGAAGGAATTCGGCATCTCGCACGAGATGACCGTCGCGTCCGCGCACCGGTCGCCGGAGCGCGTGATGCGTCTTGTGTCCGAGGCGCCCGGCCGCGGGGTGAAGGTGTTCATCATCGGCGCCGGTGCCGCCGCGCACCTCGCCGGCGTCGTCGCCGCGCATTCGTGCCTGCCGGTCATCGGCGTGCCGATTGACTCGTCGGCGTTGAAGGGATGGGACGCGCTCCTGTCGACCGTGCAGATGCCGCCCGGCGTCCCGGTCGCGACGGTGTCGATCGGAAAGCCCGGTGCGACGAATGCGGGCGTGCTGGCCGCGCAGATTCTCGGCGTGGCGGACGCGGCGATGGCGCAGAAGCTCGCCGCGTACAAGAAGAAGCTGGCGGAGAAGGTCGAAGCCGCGGCCGCGCGACTTTAGCGCGCTTCGCGCGCGGTGCTTGGTGCTCCGTGCTCGGTGCTCCGTGCCCGGTGCTCAGTGCACGGCGCCGCGCACGGCACCGCGCACGGCGCACGGCACCGAGCACCGAGCACATGCACGAAGCACCGAGCACCGAGCACATGCACGAAGCACCGAGCACCAAGCACGAAGCACCGCGCGCACAGCGCGCGCCGCGCGTGCGCTTTGCGCTCGTCACGTTCGGCTGCCGGGTGAACCAGGCGGACTCGCTCCGTCTTGAAGAGGCTCTCCTGGCGCGTGGAGGCGAGGCGACATCGGCGGCCGACGCCGATCTGGTCGTCGTCAACACCTGTTCGGTGACCGCGACCGCCGACCAGGGCGCACGGCAGACGATCCGCCGCATCGCTCGCGAGAATCCCTCGGCCCGGATCGTCGCGACCGGGTGCTACGCGACCCGCTGCGGAGACGATGTCGCGGCGCTGCCGAACGTCGTCCGCGTGATTCGAAACGACGAAAAAGACGATTTCATCGCGACGCTCGCCGACGGGAACGGGCCGTGCGGCAAGCCGATCGAGCCGGGCATCGCCGGACGCACCGCGTTCACCCTTCGCGTCCAGACCGGCTGCGAGGAACGGTGTTCCTACTGCGTCATCCCCTCGACTCGCGGCGCGTCGCGGAGCCTCCCTCCACGGCAGATCCTGGCCGAAGTGGAGCGGGTCGCCGCGGCGGGGTTCCACGAAGTCACGCTCACGGGCGTGCACCTCGGTTCCTACGGTCGCGATCTGGCCGAGGGGGCATCGCTGGTCGATCTCCTGCGCGCGCTGGAGCGCGTCGACGCCGACGTGCGTTTCCGGATCAGTTCGCTGGAGCCGATGGACTGCACGCCCGAGATTGTCGATTTGGTGGCTCGCAGCGATCGGTTTCTGCCGCACTTCCATTTGCCGCTGCAGCATGCGAGCGACCGCATCCTGCGCGCGATGCGACGGCCGTACACCTGCGAGACCTATCGCCGGCTCGTCGATGACATCCACGCACGGCTGCCGCACGCGTCGATTGGCAGCGATATGATCGTTGGATTTCCCGGAGAGTCGGACGCCGACTTCGAAGCCAATCGCGAGTACCTCCCCGATTCACCCTTGACGCATCTGCACGTGTTCCCGTATTCCGATCGGCCCGGCACGGTTGCGTCGCGAATGGCTGGAAAAGTGCACGGCGCGATCGTGCGCGACCGCGGGCTGGCCCTCCGACGAATTGGCGCAGAATTGACGCGCCGGTTCCACGCGTCGCAGGTGGGAACGGTGCGCGCGGGACTGACGCTCGAGGACGGCACGCTCGTCGTCACGGACAACTACCTGAAGGTCAGGATTCCGCCGGGGCAGCCGCGGAATACGCGGGTACTCGTGCGCATTCACGGTACCGGCTCGCCGGCTCAAAGCGGCACGCTGACCGGCACCGCTACACGTGTTCTCGCAATGCGACGAGCGGATCCAGCCGTGCGGCCCGCCACGCCGGAAAAATACCGGCGGTGAACGCCGCAAGGATCATGAGGGCTGCGGCGGCGGTGACGCTCAACGCGTCCGCCGGCGCGACGCCGAAGAGCGAAGCACGGATGCCCCGCGCTGCGGCAACCGCAGATGGGATTCCGACAGCCATACCGATGAGCGTAATGCCGAGCACCTGGCGGAGCATGAGCCACAGCACGTGAGATCGTCGCGCGCCGAGCGCCACACGCACCCCGATCTCGCCGGTGCGGCGCACGACAGAATAAGCGGTCAGGCCGTGGAGACCTATCGCCGCCAGCAGCACCGCGAATCCGCCGAACGCGACGAGCAGCCGCATGAACGTCCGCTCGGTGCCGAGGGTCTCGTCGATCTGATCGGACTCCGTTTTCATCTGCGTGATTGCGATGTTTGGATCGACGCTCGCGACGGCTCGTCGGATTTCGTCGACCGCAGTGTCAGGCGGCACCTCGGTTCGGACGATCACGTTCATTGCGCCCAACGTGCCCAGCGCCGTCTGCGCGTATGGGAGATAGACGATTGGAGGCATCGGGTCGCGCGGGCTCGTATACCGGCTGTTCTGCACGATGCCGACGATCTCGAAATCCGCCGGCGGATTCGAACGCATCACGAGCCGCTGGCTGAGAGGCTCGGACTTCGGAAACAACGATCGCGCGGCGGCTTCGTTCAGGACGGCGACGCGCGGCGCGCCGCTGTGATCGCCAGCGCCGATCGTCCGCCCCGACAGGAGCGGGATGCCGAACGTTTCGAAGAAGTCCGGCCCTACCCGCGCGAATTTCGCAGACTGCTCCGACCCGTCCGCACCGGTGAACGTCCAGTTGTTTTGCAACCCGCTCATCAGCACGATGTCCGACAGCGTCGTTTGCCCCACTCCTGGGACGCTGTTCAACCGCTCGACGAGGCGTCCGTACAGTTGCTCCACGCGGCCAGAGTCGTAGCCGTTCAGACTGGGATCGATACGGAAGATGAGGAGACGATCGGGCGCGAAGCCAAGCGGGACATGCCCGAGGTTGTAGACGGTTCGCAGGAACAGCATGCCCCCGACCAGGAGGGGCACCGAAATCGCAACTTGCGCCGCCATCAACGCGCGGCCGGCGGTGAGGCGATGCGGGCTGGCGCCCGTCGAGACCTCTTTCAGTGCCGGCGACAGCGGACGGCGAGCCACCCACATGGCCGGCACGGCGCTGAACAACAGGGCGGCGCTCGCGGAGAGCACCGCCGTGACGCCGGCGAACCGCGCATTCAAACCGGCATGCACGGCCGCGTGCGCGGAATCAGCCACGAGCATCGCGATGAGCGCGCGCGCGCTCCACAGGCCGAAGAGAAGACCGAGTGCACCGCCGGCGGCAGTGATCACGGCGGCCTCAATCAACGTCCCGCGAACCAGACGCCACGGGCCTGAACCGAGCGCCGCTCGAATGGACAATTCTTTCTGCCGCGCAAGGCTGCGCACCAGCATCAGGTTGCCCACGTTGACGCACGCGATCAGGAGCACGACGACAGCGGTCAGCGTCAGCAGCAGCAGCGGCTCGCGCAATTGGCGGGACCATGAATCAAGCCCGCGCGGCGCGCGGAACAGGCGGACGCGGCCGGCACTGACGGAGCGAAGATTCGCGTTCGAAGATCCCAGCACGGCCGCACGGAACGTGGTCGTGAGTGCGGCATCAACGGGCGACGTCGGTTCGGCCGGCGGAACACGCATCATCAACTGAAGCCAGGCCTTGTCCTCAGCCTCGAACAGCGACCGCGGCACCGAGCGCGTGTAGACCAGCGGCTCGGAGACGAGCGGCAGCATGATATCGGTGGGCTTGAAGAACCCTGCCCTCGACATGCCGTAAAAGCTGGGCGCGGCGATGCCGATGACCGTGAACGGGTAGCCGTTTACGCGAATCACGCGGTTGAGAACGGTAGGATCGCCGCCGAAGGCGTGTATCCAGAACGGATAAGTGAGCACCCCTACAAGTGCCGCGCCCGGCTGGTCGTCCGATGGGGTGATCGAGCGCCCGATCATCGTCGTCACTCCGAGCACGCGAAAGAAGTTGCCCGACACGAGCAGGTTCGACGCGGGAATCGTGCGGGTGGCCGTAACGACGTTGACGTCGGTCGCCGCGTAGCTGAACGCACAGAGATCGCGGCCCACGACGTGCTGGAAGGAGCGGTACATCGAGGACGAGAAGTTGCTGCCGTAGCCGGCGCCCGCCTCGTCGCGGTAGGCGGTGCTGCCGATCGACAGGAAACTGCGCGTTGCGGAAGGACCGCCGTTCCACCCGAGCGCCACAAGTGATCCGGGATCAGGGATGGGAAGCGGATCGAGCAGGACGGCGCGAGCCAGCGAATACACGCCCGCGTTGATCCCGATCCCGAGCGCCAGCGACAGGATGGCGACGAGGGTGAACGACGGGCTTTTTACCAGCGAACGCAGCGCGTGGCGGAGTTCGGACACGACGACTCCTTGGACGGCGTGGTGCCCCCGATGCGTTGCCCTCGCGCTAAGCGGGCATCAGGCCGGCGAGGATCTGTCCGGGAGTTTTCTGACGCGCCGACTCGGTGATCAACTGGCCGCACGCCGCCCGGATATCGCGTCCGCGCGATTTGCGCACGGAGACGGTGACCCCGGCGTCGTCCGGCCGCTCGTACGGAATGCCGGCGGCTTCGTTCAACGGCAGGAGGTTGACCTTCGCGCGAATCCCGTGCAGCAGGCGCACGAGGCGCCGCGCATCCTCGTCCGTGTCGTTCACGCCTTTCAGCATCACGTATTCGAAGGTGATGCGATCGCGGCGTTGAATCGGAAACCGGCGGCACGCGTCGAGCAGCTCCCGGATCCCGTACTTGCGATTGATCGGCACCAGCGCGTTCCGCTGCTCCTCGGTTGTCGCATGCAGCGAGATGGCGAGGTTCGGCATCAGCGGCTCGGTGGCGAGCCGCTC
>Ga0310811_10010022_pt1 | contig 12246 bp, 11 predicted proteins | sample YCmetagenome_FD_207642 | JGI IMG/M metagenome (GOLD analysis project Ga0310811, IMG submission 207642) | Soil microbial communities from experimental microcosm in Duke University, North Carolina, United States - YC | ecosystem: Engineered > Artificial ecosystem > Soil microcosm > Unclassified ... | reverse complement strand
GCCTCCACCGCGCCACCAGAAGGCCGGTTCACGCATGGCGAGCTCTTTGATGAAGCTGCAATTGCATGAGATAAGGGTCGAGCGACGCCAGTGTGCGATCAAGCGCGCCGCCCAGGGTCTCGACCACTTTATGTCCAGCATCCGCAACCCGTGCGCAGGCATCGGGATCGCCCAGCCAGGCGGCGAGATGCGCGACAAGGCGGTCCGGGCCGGCAACTGGCTCCGCGCCGTGCGCGTCGTCGAGCGCGGCGTAGATCTCCCCAAAGTTCCAGACGTGAGGGCCGTGCAGAATTGCGGAGCCGAGCTTGGCGGCCTCGATCGGATTTTGTCCGCCATGCTTAACGAGCGAACCACCGATGAAGACAGCAGGCGCCACGCGGTAGAGGAGGCCGAGCTCGCCGACGGTGTCGGCGACATAAATATCGGTATTGCGGTTTGGCAATTCCTTACGCGAACGCAGCGCCACTGACAGGCCCACGGAGGCAGCCATCGCGGCGATGTCCGCGCCGCGTTCGGGATGGCGCGGAGCGATAAGCGTTAGCAGCCCAGGAAAGTTGGCGCGCAGCCGGGTGTGGGCTTCAAGGACGGAGCTCTCCTCGCCCGCGTGGGTCGAGGCGGCAGCAATGACCGGCCGGTCGCCGATGGCATCCTGCAAGGCCGCGAGCGCGGCCGGGTCGGCTGGAGGTGCGGGCACGTCGAGCTTGAGGTTGCCGGTCGTGAAAACCTGCGGCGCTCCAAGCTCGCCGAAACGCATTGCATCGGGAGCGGTGCCGGCAAGGCAGAGATCGAGCCGCTGTAAAAGATTGGCGATGGAATTCGGAAGGCGCCGCCAGCGCCGGAATGAATCTTCCGAGAGTCGGCCATTGACCAGGACCATGGGCACGCCGCGATCGGAGGCTTCGATGATCATATTCGGCCAGAGGTCGGATTCCACGAACAATGCGAGGTCGGGCCTCCAATGATCGAGGAAACGGCCGACGAAGCGCGGAACGTCGACGGGAATGAATTGATGCACGACCCCGCGCGGAAGGCGCTGCTCGGCAAGATCGCCCGATGTAACGGTGCCGGTCGTGACCAGGATGGGAATGCCGCGCGCGCGTATCCGCTCGATCAACGGCAGCACGCTGGCAAGCTCTCCCACGCTTGCGCCGTGCAGCCAGATCAGTGGCCCGTCCGGCCGCGCGATGCGGCTTTCTCCGCGCCGTTCGGCGAGACGTTGACGGTGCTCTTTTCCGCGCTTGGCCCTGCGCGCGAGCAATATGGGGGCGAACGGCGCTGCTGCCCGCGACACCAGGCGATAGATCATCAAGCCGACGGGTAATCTGCTCACGATGCGGTGCCCCTGGATTTATCCGCGAGGTCGTAAGCGTGCGCCGTCAGCCGGTTGAGTTCGTCTTCCACTTGCTTGCGCGCGTCTTCAAGGGCGACGACGTCCGCTTCGCGCGAGACAAAGATCGGGCCGCTTGCGGCGATGCCGATCCGGCTGAAGGGCAGATTGATGGCGGTGCGGTCCCAATTATCGAGCTCGATTCGACGGCTGGATGCCATCGCCACCATATAGATGGGGCGGCCGGAATGCTGGGCGAGCTTTACGACGCCAAGACCGGCGACGCGCGCGACTTTCGGAACATCGGCGGTCATTGCGACATTGTAATCATCCTTGAGCGCTTCGAGCATCTCATGGAAAGCGGTCGCGCCGCCTTTTCGGTGGAATTCGCCGTTGTGTGCACCCGATCCGCGGATCGTGCCGATGCCGAGCTTCTCCGCGGCGCGCGCATTGACCTCGCCGTCGCGGTGGCGCGAAATCAGCACCTTGGCGCGATGCCGCTTGGCGTCCTTGATGAATGGCATCAGGAAGTGCTGGCCATGCCATGCCGCAATGATCGCCGGCATCTCCGCCATCTCGTAGAGGTTCATGGCTCCCGGCTCCACGACGGGGCGGCTGGTGAACCAGACGAAGCGAAGATACCAGGCGCCGAGCGTGCCCATGATCTCCTGGAACACGGACGAGGCGGTGAAACGCTTAAGTGACACCATCAAGCCTGCCCTACGGTTCCGTGCGACCAGTAGCCTCGGGATCGAGCAGTCGATGAAGGTGAACGATGAAGTAGCGCATGTGCGCGTTGTCGACGGTCTGCTGCGCCTTCGCCTTCCAGGCGACATAGGCGCTGGCATAATTTGGATAGACGCCGACGATGTCGACCTTGTCGAGATCCTTGAACTCGGAGCCGCCGAGCTCGGTGAGCTCGCCGCCGAGGACGAGGTGCAGCAATTGCGGTTTCGTTGCGGGCGAATCTGCAGGCATGGGTCGGTCTTTGGGTCGATCTCAGGAAAGGTTCAACTCTATGCGAATTCCGCTTTTCGGTCGCGCACCAGTCCGATCAGGGCATCATGGCGGGCCTGACCGGCCGCGATGAGCGCGCCGTGAACGGCCTGCGAACCGTTGTATTTAAGCGGCCTTCCTGTGAAATCGGTCAGCGCGCCGCCGGCTTCGTGCACCAAAAGGTCGGCGGCGGCAAGATCCCAGTCGTGGCTGCCCCGCGAGGCGAAAGCCGCGTCGAAGGCCCCTTGTGCCACGCGCGCGAGCCGCAGGGCGAGCGAGTGGACTTTCGGCTGGGCGAGCGTGCCCTCCGCGAGGCTTGAAAACTGGTCCAGGTAGCGTTTGGGTCCGGCGATCTTTGCTCCGTGCAATCCGTCACCGTCGTTCGCCTTGATTGGCGCACCGTTGAGCGTCGCACCGGCGGCGCGCGCCGCGAGAAATATCTCTTCGCTCACCGGCGCGTAGAGCGCGGCAAGAAGCGGGCGTCCGTCTTCGACCAGTGCGGCCGAGATGGACCAATCGGCCCGACCGGAGATGAAAGCGCGGGTGCCATCGATCGGATCGACAATCCATGTGTACGCGTGCGTCGTGTCCGGCAAGCCTTCCGTTTCTTCCGACAGCCAGCCGGCGCCCGGAGCCAGCGCGGTCAGCCGCTGGTGCAGCAGATCGTTGACCGCGATGTCCGCTTCGCTGACCGGAGACCGGTCCTCGCCTTTGGTCCAGTGCCTGAATGCACTTTGCGCTGTCTTACGGGCAAGCGCGCCGGCCTCGCGCATCACGGCCTCGAGCGGCGCGCGCAGTGTGCTTGTCTCACTGGCCGGCAACGGTCAGACCCTCAACTCTCAAGGTGGGTGCGTTGGTGCCGTAGCGGAATTCCAGGTCGTTGGCCGGCGTCAGCGTCCGGAACATCTCAAGCAGATTGCCCGCGATCGTGACCTCGCTTACCGCATAAGTGCGTTTGCCGTTTTCGATCCAGACGCCGGAGGCGCCGCGGCTGTAATCGCCGGTGACCATGTTGGCGCCCGAGCCGATCAGGTCGGTGATGTAAAATCCGTCGGAAATATCGGCGATGAGCGCTTCCGGTGTCAGGCGACCTGGCTCGAGGTGCAGATTGCTGGGGCTCGGCGAGGGCACCGACGATGCATTGCGCTGGGCGTGCCCGGTGGTGACAAGGCCAAGCTCGCGTGCGGTCGCGCTGTCGAGCAGCCACGAACGCAGCACGCCGTCCTCGATCAATGCGAGCTTTTTTCCGGCGACGCCTTCGCCGTCGAACGGATGCGAGCGCAGCCCGCGTTTGCGCAGTGGGTCGTCGATGATGCGAATCCCGTCGGCAAACAGCTTCGCGCCCATCTTGTCTCGCAGGAAGCTGGTCTTGCGCGCGATCGACGAGCCATTGACGGCGCTGGCAAGGTGCGAAACCAGCGAGCCGGCGGTGCGCGGGTCGAATACGACGGGCACCTTGCGCGTGCTGACCTTGCGCGGGTTGAGACGCGCGATCGCCCGCTGTGCCGCGCTGTGGCCGATTTTTTCCGGCGATTCCAGGTCGTCGGCGTGCCGCACCGCGCTGTAGTCGTAGTCGCGCTCCATGCCGGTGCCCTCGCCGGCGATTGCCGTCATCGATACGTGGTGGTTGGAGCCGAGATACGCGCCGTGGAAGCCGTGACTGGTGACCAGCACCACTCCACCGATTCCCGCCGAGGCGGACGCGCCGCCGGATTTGCTGACGCCCTTGACCCCAAGCCCCGCCTGCTCGGCGGCCCGGGCCATGGCTTCAAGCTCTCGCACACTGGGCAGGTCGGGATCGATCAGGTCGAGCTCGGGAAACTTGTGGGCCAGCAGTTTGTCGTCGGCGAGGCCGGCGAACCTGTCCTCGGGCGTCGCCCGCGCCATCGCGACGGCGCGTTCCGCCAGCGCCGCGGCGCCATTAGCGGTGACTTCATTGGTTGAAACCACGGCCTGTCGCCGGCCGATGAAGACGCGCAGGCCGAGATCATCGCCCTCGGCGCGCTCGGATTCTTCCGTGTTCCCGTCTCGCACCTCGATGGCGAGCGACATCGAGCGCACCGCGACCGCATCCGCCGCGTCGGCACCGGCTGCGTGCGCGGCCTTAACGAGCCGGTCGGCGCGATCGGTCAGCGCGCTCAGGTCCAGAAGGGAATGGACAGATGAAAGCATTGCTAAGTTCCAAATGGGCGCTTGAGCGCGCGATTCAACGGCCGGATCGCACAATTTGCCGCGTGCCGGCAACACCTCGTCAATCATGGTTCGCAACGCGGCGTCAATCATGCGCCGCAAGCTACGGCCGGTTAACCCATAACTTTAAGCGGATTTGGACGCGTTTCTGCCAGGAATGACGCGTGACCCGGCGACTAGACCGGGCGCGGGAGAGTTTCGAGGCGTCAAATGCGAAGTGGCGGATGCGCCGGGTCGGGCCGCGCGTTGCGGCTCGACCCCTTCGGCCTGCCCGTGCGATTTTGCGCGAGCGATGCCGCCGCCGATGGGCGGGTGCGGGACATCGAGCTTCATCGCGAACGAGTGGTGTTGAGGCGCTCGTTGTCCGGCATGCGCATGGCGCTCAATATGCCGGTGAAGGCGTTCGATGGCATCTCATTGCAGCTGGTGCCGGGCGAGGGCGGGGAAGCAGATCTGCTCGCGATCGTGTTGGAACACAGCGATCCATCACTGACGCTGCCACTCTACCTGACGTCGCGGCCCGACGAGGCCCTCGCCGAATGGCGGGCCTGGAGCGAGGTGCTCGGCGTGCCGTTGTTGCTCGCCAATCCCGTCACTGGCTCAGCGGATCCGCAGCTTGCGGATCTTCGCATCGAGCGACCCCGGCCGCGCCGACGCCGCAGAAGCACTTTGAAAAAGCGCCGTCCGTCAATTCTGATGCGGCGCGGCTTCGGAAAAATCACAAGAGCAACGCCGGTACATCGCGGCGAGCGCGAGATCATCGCGCGCAACTGATCTGAAATTGCGTGAGACGGCGCTACCGTTACTTGCAGCGCTGCAGGTTCAACACGGTGCCGGATTGATTCATCACGATACGGTCGGAATCGACCTTGCGCAGCGTGTATTCGGTGTGGCCGGCGCTGACCTGCGCGTTGCTGAACTCATCGACGATGCGATAGTCCCCTTGGCCCATACTCTGCACGGACTTGTTCCGGTATTCCGGCACGCCGCCGTTGCTGTCGGTGCGTTGATCGCCGGCAAAATCGATCACACGCTTGTTGTCGGTGCAGTCGATCGGGCCCTTTTCGGAGCCGTTGCTCTCACCATACCTGCCGGTCACGGGATAGCTCTGCGCCAGCGCCGGCGCGGCGAGTGCGGTCGCGAGCAGGACGGCGAGAATCGTTTTGCGCATGGCGTAAAGAGTCGGCGTCACAAGGGTCAAAATCAAGCGCGGCCGAGCCGCATGATTAACGGCCGGCGCAGCAGGTCGATTCAATTAGCGGTTTTCCGGGGTGCCATAGCCACCGGCCGTCGGCGTTTGAATGATAATGGCCTCGTTTTCGTTGATGACGGTGGCGTCGCACCCTTGCAGCCTCTCCATGTGGCCGTCTTTGCGCCGCGCCCAGTTTTCGCCGACCTGGCCTGCCTCGCCGCCGGCCAGGCCGAACGGCGGTACCCGTCGGTGTCCTGACAGGATCGTGCATTCCATTTTTTCGAGGAAACGGATGGTGCGGCGAATTCCGTCGCCGGCATGCCACTTGCCGCGCCCCCCGGAGCCGAGGCGGATGTGGAAGTCCTCGAGCACGACCGGATAGCGGAATTCCAACACCTCCGGATCGGTGAGGCGCGTATTGGTCATATGGGTATGGACGGCATCGGTGCCGTTGAAGCCCGGGCCCGCCGGCGAGCCGGAGCAGATCGTCTCGTAATATTGATGGCGGGCATTGCCGAAGTTGAGATTGTTCATGGTGCCCTGCGCGGCCGCGAGGGCGCCGAGCGCGCCGAACAGGCAATTGGTGACGGCTTGCGAGGTTTCGACGTTGCCGGCCACGACGGCGGCCGGATATTCCGGCGACAACATGGATCGTTTTGGAATCACGATGTTGATCGGGCGCAGGCATCCGGCATTCATCGGAATCTCGTCGTCGACCATCACGCGGAATACGTAGAGCACGGCGGCGCGGGTGACCGGCTCCGGCGCGTTGAAATTGGTCGGCTGCTGCTCGCTTGTGCCGCTGAAATCGACTGTCGCCTCGCGTTTCCCCTTGTCGACCGTGATCTTGACCTTGATGAAGGTGCCCTGGTCCATCTCGTAGCTGAATTCCGAATCGTGCAATCGGTCGATCACGCGCCGCACGCTCTCGGCCGCGTTATCCTGCACGTGCTGCATGTAGGCTTTCACGACCGGCAGCGTGAAGTGCTCCACCATCTTGCGCAGTTCGGCCACGCCTTTTTCGTTGGCGGCCATCTGCGCCTTGATGTCGTTGATGTTCTGCACCGGGTTGCGCGCCGGGTATTTTGCCCCGGTGAGCGCTGCCAGCAATTCCTTTTCGCAAAAGCGGCCGCGATCGACCAGCTTGAAGTTATCGAAGAGCACGCCCTCCTGCTCGATGGTCGTCGCATTCGGCGACATCGAGCCTGGCGAGATGCCGCCGACATCGGCGTGGTGCCCGCGCGATGCCACCCAGAACAGGATCGATTTCTTTTTGTCGTCGAAGACTGGCGTGCAGACCGTGATATCTGGCAGGTGCGTGCCCCCGTTGTAGGGGGCGTTGATCGCATAGACGTCGGCGGGCCGGATGTGGCCCTGGTTTTCGCGGATGATCGTTTCGACCGCGCGATCCATCGAGCCAAGGTGGACCGGCATATGCGGCGCGTTGGCGACGAGCGTCCCGTCATGCGCGAAAACAGCGCACGAAAAATCAAGACGCTCCTTGATGTTCACGGAGTAGGCGGTGTTCTGCAGCGAAACACCCATCTGTTCCGCAATCGACATGAAGAGATTATTGAACACTTCGAGCATCACGGGATCGGCATGCGTTCCGATGGCGTGAACGCGCCTGAGCTTCTTGGCGCGGGTGAGCACGAGATGATTTCTGGCCGTCAGTTCGGCCTGCCAGCCGGGCTCGACCACGATCGTCTGGTGCGGCTCGATGATGATAGCGGCCCCTTTGACGCGGGATCCGGGCTTGAGCTGGTCGCGCGTGTAGACGTTGGCCTTGTGCCAGTCGCCGCCGGAAAAGAATTGCGTTTGCAGCGCCGGCCTGGGCAGTGCGCTGCGCGACCGCCGGGCAGGTTTCTCGGTGAACTTGGCGCCGCCGCCGACGGCCTCCACGGACACGGCCTCGATCACGATCTGCTTTGTGCGATCGATGAAGCCGAACCGCGCCTTGTGTGCCTTTTCAAACGCGCGCTTCATTGCGGCGCCGCTACCTGCCGCCACCACGAGCGGAGTATCGGTGCCGGCGTAACGAATATGCGCGCGCACGAAGACCTTGATCTTGCTGGCCGGCACACCCTGGCCTTCGACCTCTTTTTTGGTGGCTTTTCCGAGCAATTTTCCGACGCGCGCGATCGCCTTGAGGGCCTTGGCGCCGAACGGCAATTCGATGGCCTGCTCGCGCGTCGCGCGGATGTCGGCGAGGCCCATGCCGTAGGCCGAAAGCAGCGACGAGAAGGGATGAATGAGCACGCGCGTCATGCCGAGTGCGTCGGCGACCAGGCAGGCATGCTGGCCGCCCGCGCCACCAAAGCAGTTGAGTGCGTAACGCGTGATGTCATAGCCACGCTGCACGGAAATCTTCTTGATCGCGTTGGCCATGTTCTCGACCGCGATCTTGATGAAGCCATCGGCGACATCTTCGGGCTTTCTGCCGCCGACCTGCTGGGCGAGGTCTGTGAAGGCCATGCGCACGGCGTGCGCGTCGAGCGGCAGGTTCTGCGACGGTCCGAAAATTTTCGGGAAGAAATCAGGGATGAGCTTGCCGACCATCACATTGGCGTCGGTGACGGCGAGGGGGCCGTTGCGCCGGTAGCATTTCGGGCCGGGATTGGCGCCCGCCGAATCGGGGCCGACGCGGAAGCGGGCGCCGTCAAAATGCAGGATCGAACCGCCGCCGGCGGCGACGGTGTGGATCAGCATCATCGGCGCGCGCATGCGCACGCCGGCGACTTCCGTCTCGAAGGCGCGCTCATATTCGCCGTCGAAATGCGAGACGTCGGTGGAGGTCCCGCCCATGTCGAAGCCGATGAGGCGGTTCAGCCCGGCTTGCCTTCCGGTTTCCGCCATCCCGACCACGCCGCCGGCTGGGCCGGATAGGATCGCATCCTTGCCCTGAAACAATTCCGCGGCAGTGAGGCCGCCGGACGACATCATGAACATCAAGCGCGCGGCCGAACGTTTTGCCTCGAGATCCTTGTCGACCTGCGCCACGTAACGCCGAAGGATGGGAGAGAGGTACGCATCGACCACCGTCGTGTCGCCGCGGCCGACGAGCTTGATCAGCGGCGAAACCTCGTGGCTGACCGAAACCTGCGAGAAACCAATCTCGCGCGCCAGCGCCGCCACCTTTCTTTCGTGATCGGCGTGGCGGTAGGCGTGCATGAAGACGATTGCGACTGCCTCGATTCCGTCGGCCACGGCAGCGTTCAGCGCCGCACGCACGGCCGCGAGATCAGGCTCACGCTCCACTGTACCGTCGGCGCGGACGCGCTCGTCGACTTCAACAACGCGCTCATAGAGCATGTCCGGCTTGATGATGTGGCGGGCAAAGATTTTCGGCCGCGCCTGGTAGCCGATCTTCAGCGCGTCGCGGAAGCCCTTGGTGACGAGCAACACGGTACGGTCGCCCTTGCGCTCGAGCAGCGCATTGGTGGCGACCGTGGTGCCCATTTTCACCGCGCCGACGTGCCCGGTTGGGATTGCTTCTCCCGGCTTCAGGCCAAGCAGGTCGCGGATGCCCTGCACGGCCGCGTCGGAATAGGCCTCGGGATTTTCCGACAGGAGCTTGTGTGCGACCAGCGATCCGTCGGGGCGGCGTCCGACCACGTCGGTGAAGGTGCCGCCGCGGTCGATCCAGAAGTCCCAAAGCTGCGGTGAAGTTTTTCTCGCCATGGGTATCGAATTGGGCATCGAATTCAAAAATGGAGATAGCACTATGTCCGGCCTGTCAGGGGTGAAACAAGCCTGTTAGGCTGACGGCCGCGAAAAAAGTGGTGGCGCCATGAGAGGATTGTTTGTTTCAGTCGCTGCACTGCTGGTTGCAGCGTCGACTGCGCAGGGTGCCGAGCTTCGGGTCTTGAGCGGCAACGGCGCCAAGGCGGCGGTGCGGGAATTGTGCACTCAATTCGAACACGCCACCGGCAACACGATCAGGTTGCATTTTGAGGTCAATGCCGACCTGAAAAAGAAGATCGAAGCCGGCGAGGCTTTTGATGTCGCGGTGCTTAATCCGCCGGTCATCGATGCGCTGATCAAGGAAGGGAAGCTGGTCGCCGGCAGCCGCGCCGATATCGGCCGTTCCGGCCTGGGCGTGGCCGTGAGGAAGGGTGCTGCCAAGCCCGACATAGCGACGGTTGAGGCCTTCAAGCGCACGCTGCTGGCAGCGAAGGGCGTTGCCTACCCGGGCAAAGGTGCGAGCGGGCTCTATTTTGTGAGTTTGCTCGATCGGCTGGGCATCAAGGCCGAGATGCAAGGCAAGCTCAAGCCAATGGCGGCGGAAGACACGGTCGAGGTTGTCGCGCGCGGGGAAGCCGACATGGTCGTGGTAGTCGCGACGCGCATCACCGGCGTCCCCGGCGTCGACCTGGTAGGGCCGATCCCGGAGGACCTGCAGACCAAGATCGGTTTTGCCGCGGGCTTGAGCGCCTCCGCGAAGGAGCGCGACGCGGCGCAGGCGCTGATCCGTTTTCTCAGCGCGCCCGCCGCTGCGGCGACGCTTCGGGCAAACGGCGTTGAGCCGATCTGAGCAGAATTTTCGGTATGGCCTTGCCAGCGCGCTCGACTTGGCTCCATGCTTGTGCTGGACGTCGAAGAAATGGTGGAGGGACCTATGAAAAATTTCGTCCGAGTGTGCGCGGGCTTGATGCTTGCCGGCGGCATTACGACTGCCGCCTCAGCGCAAACCAAATGGGACATGCCGACGCCGTACCCGGACGGCAATTTCCACACCCGCAACATCATGCAGTTCGCGGCCGACGTCGATAAGGCGACCAACGGCTCCCTCAAAATCGCGATCCACTCGGCCGGCTCACTGATCAAGCATGCCGAAATCAAACGCAGTGTCCGCCAAGGGACGACGCCAATCGGCGAAATGCTCGAATCGCTGTCGTCGAACGAGGCGGCGGTGTACGGATTAGATTCAGTGCCGTTCCTTGCCACCGGCTACGATGCTTCGCGGAAACTCTACGCGGCGCAAAAGCCGTATCTGGAAAAGCAGCTCGCGTCCGAAGGACTGATGCTCCTGTACTCGGTGCCGTGGCCGCCGCAGGGTCTTTACGCCAAGCGCGAGATCAAGTCGGTTGACGATCTCAAGGGTCTCAAATTCCGCACATACAATGCAATGATAGGCCGCATCGCGGCTCTTGCCGGTGCGATCCCGACGCAGATCGAGGTGCCCGACCTTCCGACGGCGTTCGCAACCGGCCGCGTCGATGTGATGATCACCTCGGCCTCCACCGGCGTCGACACCAAGTCGCAGGATTACCTGACCCACTACATCGATACGCAGGCCTGGCTGCCGCGCAACATCGTGATTGTGAACAAGGCCGCTTTCGACAAGCTCTCGGCTGTTGAAAAGAAAGCAGTCACTGACGCCGCTAAAGCCGCGGAAGATCGCGGCTGGAAATTGTCGATCGAGGAGATGACGATCAAGACCAAGGCACTGAAAGACGCCGGCATTATAGTTTTGCCGCCGAGTCCGGAACTAAAGGCCGGCCTTGCCAAGATTGGGTCGACCATCGCGTCTGAATGGGAGAAGTCGGCCGGGCCGGATGGCGCGGCGATGCTGGCTGCATACAGGAAATAAGTGCGGCGCGCGCTCGATAGGCTTTATCGCGCCGCGCTGTGGGGCTCGGCTCTCTGCCTGGTCGCGATCGCGCTGATGGTCGGCGTACAATTAGCGACTCGCCTGCTTGACGGCGCGCTTGCGCTTCTGCATCTGCCGCGCACCGATTTCGTCATCCTCTCGCTCAATGAAATATGCGGTTACCTGCTCGCCGCCGCGAGCTTTCTCGCGCTCGCCGGCACGCTGAAATCTGGCGCGCATATCCGCGTCACGATGGTGCTTGCGGCGCTCAGCGAGCGTACCCGTTATTTTGTTGAGCTTTGGGCATTCGGTTTTGCGGCCGCGTGCGCCGCCTATATGACGGGCCATCTCGCCAATTTCGCGTGGGTGTCATTCCTCTTCAATGAAGTGTCCGCGGGGGTCATCCGTGTGCCGCTGGTCTATCCGCAGGCGGCAATGGCGCTCGGCTCGCTGATCCTGACCGCGGCACTGGTCGACGAGTTTTTCATCGTCCTAAGCCGGGGCCGGCCCACGTTTCGAGTCGCGGAAGATGCAATCACGCTCGGGAAAGAAGGCTAGGATGTCCGTCGTCGAGCTTTCACTCGTGCTGATGCTGCTTCTGTTTCTCATTCTGGGCTCCGGCGTCTGGATCGCGATTGCGCTGGCAGTGTGCGGCTTTGCTGCAGTTCTTACGAAAGTTGCGACGCCCGCCGGCCAGGTGCTCGCGACCTCCATGTGGACCGCGTCGAACTCTTGGGATCTGACCGCGTTGCCGATGTTCATCTGGATGGGCGAGATTCTCTATCGCACCAAATTGTCAGACGACATGTTCGAAGGTTTGGCCCCCTGGCTGCAGAGGTTGCCGGGGCGCCTGTTGCACGTGAACGTGATCGGCTGTGCGATTTTCGCCGCCGTGTCTGGTTCCTCCGCCGCTACGTGCGCCACTATCGGTCGCATCGCGCTGCCGGA
>Ga0310811_10010021_pt1 | contig 12248 bp, 9 predicted proteins | sample YCmetagenome_FD_207642 | JGI IMG/M metagenome (GOLD analysis project Ga0310811, IMG submission 207642) | Soil microbial communities from experimental microcosm in Duke University, North Carolina, United States - YC | ecosystem: Engineered > Artificial ecosystem > Soil microcosm > Unclassified ... | reverse complement strand
TAATCGCGCTCGTTCTCGGGGCGGTAGAGGTAGTAAGCCTCGTCGATGAACAGCACACCGCCCATGGCGCGCTTCAATACTTCCTTGGTCTTGGGCGCCGTGTGGCCGATGTACTGGCCCACCAGGTCGTCGCGCGTCACCGCAACCAGGTGCCCCTTTCGTACGTAGCCGAGGCGGAAGAGGATCTCGGCCATGCGCAGCGCCACGGTGGTCTTGCCCGTGCCGGGGTTGCCGGTGAAGCTCATGTGCAGACTCGGCGCCTGGGCCTGCAGGCCGAGATTCATCCGCAGCTTGTCGATCACCAGCAAGGCGGCGATGTCGCGAATGCGTGCCTTGACGGATTTGAGACCCACCAGATCGCGATCGAGCTCATCGAACACCGCCCCCGCGTGGCTCGCCGCGAGCACTTCAGTCACGGTGCGAGCCGCGCCGTGGGCGGCCCCGGGTGCGCCCACTGGCGACGAATCGTCCGTGGGGGTAGCCTGCACGGCACTGCCGGATGCACTGCCGGATGCACTGCCGGGGATCGAGTAAAGCGGCGTACTCAACTCGCTCATCCGCCGCTGCGCTCGCCTTCAGGACGATCCGTGCCGTAGCCGTGTACCGTGTAGCGCAGCGTGCGACCCGGGCCTTCCTGGCGGATGAGCCCGAAGCCCGGCTCGCTCGGGGGCCGCTGCACGATGAAGCTCATGGCGATGCTCTCGACGCCCCGAGTGGCATCGAAGGCCACCAGGCGGATGTAATGCTGCGGGAAGGTCTTGCGGCAGTTCTGCAGCTCCAGCATCACGCCCGCGGCATCGCGCAGATCGAACATCGGCATGCCGAACATTTCCCAGTAGGTATTGCGCGGATGCGGATCATCGGTGTACTCGACGCTCCAGGCGTAACCGCGGCGCAAGCCGTATTCGATCTGCAGTGAAATCTCCGCGTCCGTCAGCTCCGGCAGGAAGCTGAACTGACCCTGCGTGATCTTCATTACCGGGTTGGTCATCATCGATGGGTGCTCCTGCTGGACGGCTCAGTGCGCAACCGCTGCGGTCGGCGTGAAATCGGCGGCGTCCGTCGGGGTGTAGTTGAAGGTGATCTCACCCCAGGTATCGAGCGCCTGCTGCAAGGGGGCACAGAAGCGGGCCGTCTTGCGCAGAATGTCAGGACCCTTGCTGCGGATGTCCTCGCCTTCATTGCGCGCCTTGACCAGCGCCTCGAGGGCCACGCGGTTGGCGACCGCGCCGGCCTGAATGCCCGCCGGGTGGCCGATGGTCCCGCCGCCAAACTGCAACACCACGTCATCGCCGAACAGATCGAGCAGCTGATGCATCTGCCCGGCGTGAATGCCGCCGGAGGCGACCGGCATTACCTTGCGGAGGTCGCACCAGTCCTGATCGAAGAAGATGCCGCGCGTCAGGTCCTGGCGGGTATAGCTGTCGCGGCAAACGTTGTAGTAACCCTGCACCGTGAGCGGGTCGCCCTCGAGCTTGCCCACGGCGGTGCCGGCGTGCAGGTGATCGACGCCGGCGAGTCGCAGCCACTTGGCGATCACCCGGAAGCTCACCCCGTGGCTCTTCTGCCGGGTGTAAGTGCCGTGGCCGGCGCGGTGCATGTGCAGGATCATGTCGTTGCGGCGTGCCCAGTTGGACATGCTCTGGATCGCAGTCCAGCCGATCACCAGATCGATCATGACCACCACCGAACCGAGTTCCTTGGCGAACTCGGCTCGCTCATACATATCCTCCATGGTCGCAGCGGTGACGTTGAGATATGAGCCCTTCACCTCGCCGGTGGCCGCGCTCGCCTTGTTGACGGCGTCCATCACGTAAAGGAAGCGGTCGCGCCAGTGCATGAAGGGTTGGGAGTTGATGTTCTCGTCGTCCTTCATGAAGTCGAGGCCGCCCTTGAGACCCTCGTAGATGACACGGCCGTAGTTGCGGCCCGACAGCCCGAGCTTCGGTTTGGTGGTGGCGCCGAGCAGCGGTCGGCCGAATTTGTCGAGCCGCTCGCGCTCGACGACCAAGCCCGTCGGAGGACCCTTGAAGGTCTTCACGTAGGCTGGAGGAATCTGGATGTCTTCGAGCCGCACGGCCTTGAGGGGCTTGAAGCTGAAGACGTTGCCGATGAGGCTCGCAGTCATGTTCGCGATCGAGCCCTCTTCGAACAGAGTGAGGTCGTAAGCCACCCAGGCGAAGAACTGCCCCGGTGAGTTCGGGACGGGCTCCACACGGAAGGCTTTGGCACGATAGTTGTCGCAGGCCGTGAGCCGGTCAGTCCAGACGACCGTCCAGGTCGCGGTGCTCGATTCCCCGGCGACCGCCGCCGCAGCCTCGACCGGGTCTACGCCGTCCTGAGGCGTGATGCGGAAAAGGCAGAGCGTATCGGTCGGCTTGGGCTGGTAGTCCGGGTCCCAGTAACCCATCTGCCGGTATTTCAGAACGCCGGCCTTATAGCGCCGTGCAACGTCGGTGATCGCGGTGGGACCGGTGCCGCGGGCTATCCTGGTGTCACTTGCCATCGTCTCCGCCCTGTCTAGTGGCTTGTTGGGACTCTAGGGGGCGCCTATCATTCAGGTAAAGTCACTTTTAGTTAGCGACACGTTAAGCGGACCTTAATGAAACCGGCTACGCTCAAGAACGCGACACTGAAGCAGCTGCGGGTCTTCTCGGCTGTCGCGCGCCATCTGAGCTTTGTACGGGCGGCTGAGGAGCTCGGGCTGACGCCACCCGCGGTATCCATGCAGATCAAGGAGCTGGAGACCGAGGTCGGGTTGCCGCTGTTCGATCGTTCGAGCCGGAAGGTGTCTCTGACGATGGTGGGCGAGTACGTGCTCGCCTATACCCAGCGGGTGCTGGCGGCCATGCGCGATGCGCAGGACATGGTGGCCCGCTTTCGGGGCCTCAAGACCGGTGTGCTCGATGTCGCCATGGTGAGCACCGCGAAATATTTCTTGCCGCGCCTGCTGGTGCGATTTCGAGATGAGCATCCGGGCGTCGAGGTGCGACTGGAGGTCGGCAACAACCGTGACGAAGTCGTCGCGCTGCTGCGCGAGGGACGGGTGGAGCTCGCCATCATGGGCAGGCCGCCGCAGAACTGGCCGACGCGCTCGGAGCCTTTCGCGATGCACCCTCACGGGCTGGTCACCTCTGTCGAGCACCCCTTCGCGCGCATGGAGAAGGTCTCGGCGAGGTCTCTCATGACCGAAGGGTTCATCGTGCGCGAGCCGGGCTCGGGAACGCGCGCCGCGCTCGATGAGTACATGGAGGCGCACCAGATGACCCCCCGGATCGTGATGCAGATGTCCAGCAACGAGGCGATCAAGCAGGCGGTGATGGCGGGCATGGGTGTGGCGCTGCTGTCGCTGCACACCGTGGGTCTCGAGCTCGATCACCACCTGATCGCCGCTCCCGAGACGGAGGGGTTGCCGGTCATGCGGCGCTGGCATGTCGTCAACACGCTGGCAAAGGCCTTGTCGCCGGCGGCCGAGGCCTTTCGCTATTTCGTCCTCGAGACCGGTGAGGCCTTTCTCGCCAGGCACTTCAGCCACGGCAACGACCCGAGCCAGTTCGGCGAATGGCGGCATCGCGGCCGGCTGTGAGCGCGCACAGCTCGCGTCCGAGCTGCGCTCCAGGCCCGGTTTCCGCCGCGCAGTCAGTGCGCGCCCGGAGTACGATACAGGTCTATGGCGTTGATGTTTCGGCGCGCGGCGTTACTGTTGGTGCTCGCGACCTTCCCTCTCGGCGGCGCCGTGGCCGCCGATACGCCGACGTCCAATCCGCAGGTGCAGTTCGGCGGGGAATGCGCCGAAGGGCTCGCCGAAGGGCAGCACGTCGCGACCAACTGCGCGATCACCTGGACCGACAAGGACGGCAAGGTCTACTGCTTCAGCAGTGAGTCGGCGAAGAAGAGCTTCCTCCAGGATCCCAGCGGCAATCTGCAGAAGGCGCACGAGTTTGCCGCTGCCGCGAGCGTCGAGTCCACCGAGAAGGCGATGCAGAATTTCACCGCCAGCGATGCCGAGGCCCTGGTCAGGAAGACCGTCGAGGAGAAAAGCAAGGCCAACAACGGAGCCTTTCCGCTCGAGGATCCGCTGAACGGGCAGCAGCTCAAGCTCGCCTTCGACGACGTCGACTTCACGCGCACCATCGATGGGTACGGCTTCTTCCCGGACGTGAAATTTCACGATCAGGCCGATGCTGCCAAGCGCTACCTGATCGATTTCTGGGTCGTGCCCGCCAACGGGCAGCTCATCATTCAGGAGACCCGGATCTACAAGGAGCCGGTGCAGGCGGAGGGCAAATGGGCGCTCACGGCACGCTCACCGATACCGTGGTGGTGGATTCCCGCCTCCGAGCATCCGGGGCACATGGCGCAGAAACGGGGTTGGGAAGTGATGTCGGCGGTCGAGCGTGGCGCACTCGCCGAGCAGGCCAAGAATAACGGCGTCTTCCACCTGAAGGACGACAAGACCGGCAAGGTCCTCGATCTGCAGTTCGTCGACACTCACCAACCCGTGCGCCAGCTCGATGACAACGGGCACTACTTCGCCTGCACCGATTTTCGGGCGGTCGGCACCAAGGATCAGATCTACGACGTTGACTTCTGGATCACCGACAAAAACGGTGTCATGACGGTCGAGCAGAGCCGGGTACACAAGGTGCCCGAGCTCAAGGACGGTCACTGGATACAGGTGCCGCGCTACGAGTGGAAGGACCTCGGCACCTCCCACGTCGTACCCTGAACGCGCTCAGCTGCTGCGCCCGAGGCGTTGCCACTCCAGGCGCGCGCGTTCCAGGTAGGTCCGGGGCGCATCGAGGAAGACCACCAGCGATGTCGCGCTCGCGAAGCAGTAGAGCTGGCCCGCATCCGGGTCGACCCAGTTGATCGAGCAGTCCGCCTGGATTCTGACGCCTGCGGTGAGGCCGATGGGATCGTTGCCGTCGAACTCGCCATGCATGGTTCCCTTCGCCGGCACCACCGCCTTCCAGATTCCGCCTTCGGCAGGCTGCTGAGGGCCGCCGCCGTCCGCGACCGCATTCCACGGGGCCGCGACGACACCCCAGGGACTTCCTCCCACCGGGATACGCGCCTCGACGCGTCCCGAGGGCACATCGATGACGGACACATCGCCTGATGGACCGTTGGCGGTGTAGGCCCGCGTCCCGTCGCGGCTCAGGGCGAGGCCCCAGGGGCGCTGCCCGACCTTTTCAACGGTGCGCACGACGCGCGCCGACTCCGGATCGACCTCCAGCAGCGCACCGAATCGGCCGGTGGTGACGTAGAGCTTGCGGCCGTCGGTCGAGGCGATGCCCATCGGGCGGACCGCACCGGGATCTCCGAGCTGCAGGGTGGCCACGGGCTTGAAGTCATGGGTATCGAATACCGTCAGCGCCGCGGAGAATTCATCGGTGGCGTAGCCGCGCTGGGCTGCGCTCGCCAGGTAAATCGCGCGCGGGCGCTTGCCGGTAGGAATCTGCGCCAGCACTTTCATGCTGTGGGCATCGACCACGTAGATGCTGTTGGCAGTCTCGCAGGTAACGTAAACGATGCGATCGTCATCGCTCACCGCCACGCCCTCCGGCTCAGAGCCCACCGCAACGGTGGCGCGCACCTTGCCGCTGGCGAGATCGACCGCCGACATTTGTCCGACGTCCTCGTTGGACACGTACAGCGTCTTGCCATCGTGCGACAGCGCAAACGTCTCGGGATCCGCACCACTCTGATAGGTGTGGAGCAATTTCTGCGAGCCGAGATCCACCACCCCGATGCCGTCGGCACGGCGATCCGGTGGCGGCAGCTTCGATTCGTCTACGTTCGGTCCCCCGATGGGAGAGCCCGACAGCGCGACGTACACTTTGCGCAGATCCGGTGCAATCTGAATCCCCCGCGGCCGCTTGCCGACGGCGATACGCGCGAGCACGCGCTGCTGCTGCGGATCTACGATCACGACGTTGCCGCCCGTCTCATCGGAGACATACAGCCGCTCTGCGGCCTGCGCCGCTGCGCCGGCCCGTACGCTGATGAGCAGACTGGTAGCGAGCAGTGCGGCGGACGTCGCGGCGCGAGCGCGGGCTGAACCTCTGGTGCTCATCGAATGGCTCCGGTCTCGCGATGTGTGCCGCACAAGATAACACCGCACCTGCGGCTCCGCAGGCGCCTGCGGCTACGCCACCGGGGTCGCGGCCACCGCGTTCGCGCGCAGCGGCGCACCGCGCGCACGCCGCTGCTGCGCAAGGCTCAGTAGATGACCACGCTGCGGATCGAAGTCCCTGCGTGCATCAGATCGAACCCGTCGTTGATCTTATCGAGCGGCATCGTGTGGGTGATGAGCGGGTCGATCTGGATCTTCTTGTCCATGTACCAGTCGACGATCTTCGGCACGTCGGTGCGCCCGCGCGCGCCGCCGAAGGCCGTGCCCTTCCACACCCGGCCGGTCACCAGCTGGAACGGCCGGGTCTTGATTTCCTGACCCGCGCCAGCCACCCCGATGATGACCGACACGCCCCAGCCGCGGTGGCAGCACTCGAGCGCCTGGCGCATGAGGTTGACATTGCCCACGCACTCGAAGCTGTAGTCGGCACCGCCGTCGGTGAGCGCTACCAGATGGCCCACCAGGTCACCCTCGACCTCCTTCGGATTCACGAAGTGGGTCATGCCGAAGCGCTCGGCGAGTGCCTTGCGGTTCGGATTCAGATCGACGCCGACGATCTTGTTGGCACCCGCCAGGCGCGCGCCCTGCACCACGTTGAGACCAATGCCGCCGAGCCCGAACACCACGACGTTGGCCCCCGGCTCCACCTTGGCGGTGTTGATCACCGCACCCACGCCGGTGGTGACACCGCAGCCGATGTAGCAAACCTTGTCGAAGGGCGCATCCTCGCGGATCTTGGCCACGGCGATTTCCGGCAACACGGTGAAGTTCGAGAACGTCGAGCAGCCCATGTAGTGGTAAAGCGTGTCCTTGCCCAGGTGAAAGCGGCTGGTGCCATCGGGCATCACGCCTTTGCCCTGCGTCGCGCGGATCGCGGTGCACAGGTTGGTCTTGCGCGACAGGCAGCTCTTGCACTGGCGGCACTCGGGCGTGTAGAGCGGAATGACATGATCGCCCTTCTTCACCGAGGTCACGCCCGGACCCACATCGACCACGATGCCCGCTCCCTCGTGCCCGAGGATCGAGGGGAACAGGCCTTCGGGATCGCCGCCCGAGCGTGTGAACTCATCCGTGTGACAGATGCCGGTAGCCTTGAGCTCTACCAGCACCTCGCCGGCCTTCGGGCCATCGAGGTCCACCGTGGCAATTTCCAGCGGCTTGCCGGCGGCGGGAGCAATCGCGGCGCGTGTTTTCATAGCGGCAGCCTTCCTGATTCGGAAGCGGTTAGGAGTCCGAAGCAAAGCCCCGCGCGCTCGCGCGGGGCTTCCAGTCCACCGGTGCCTTAGGCGAGTACGCCCTTGGCCTTGGCGGTGTGCGTGGCGATCAGGTCCATCAGCGCCGGCGACAGGCAATCATAGGGCTCGAGACCGAGCTCCTTGAGTCTGCTGCGCACCGCGCCCATCTGGTCCGGTTTGGTGCCCGCCTCGATGATCGAGGATACGAAGGCCGCGAAGCGCGGCTCTTCCCATCCCGGCTCCTTCGAGAGCTCGGTGTGGAAGAAGTCGAACCCGTAGAACGGGTGCGCCTTGTTCTCGATGCGCCCATACATGTGCACGCCGCAGCCGGTACAGGCATAGCGTTGGATCGGCGCCTTCTCGTCGACGATCTTCAGCTTGTTGCCGTTGGCGGTCACCGACACCTTGTCGCGGCCCGCAACGCCAACAATGGAGAACGTCGCTCCCTGCGGCTTCCAGCACTTGGTGCAGCCGCAGGCGTGATTGAACGCCACGTTCGATCCGATACGCACGGTCACCGGATTACTGCTGCACTTGCAGGTGAGCGTGCCGCCGGCGAAGCCGGGGTTACCTTTTTTTACTCCGTCATCCACCATCGGGTGAATCTTGATAGCCATCGTAGTCCTGCCTCGCCTCTGGGTTGTACGCGACGTCTTAGAGTCCCGCTGCGGAACTCATTCGGACCGCTGCATGTCCGCCCCGAGGTTGTGGGCGTGACGCAGCAGTCCGTGTCGATGAATCTTGCGGTAGATGGTGCGGCGACTGATGTGCAGCCGCGCCGCGGCGGCGCTGACGTTCCACTGGCACATCTCCAGCGTGCGCCGCAGCGCATCGCGTTCCGCCTCGCTCAGCATGCTCGCCTCCGCACCGTCGGCCGCGGCGCGGGGCACGTCCGCAGGCGCGTCCGCCACGCCTCCATCGAGCCACCGTTCGTTGAAATCCGTGAGCGCGAGCCGATCGGAGCTGCGCAGCGCCAGCATCGTGCGCAGCACGTTGCGCAGCTGGCGCACGTTGCCGGGCCAGGAGTGGCGCACCAGCCGCTCGAGCAGCGCCGGCTCGATCTCGAGCTGCGTGCCATCGGGCTCGCCGTTGAGCAACTTGCGAATCAGCTCCGCCACATCCGTGCGCTGACGCACGCAGGGCAGACAAACCGTTATCCCATTGAGACGGTAGTAGAGATCCTCACGGAACTGCCCCTTGGCGATCATGTCGAGGGGGTGATGTTGGGTCGCGCTGATCACGCGTATGTCGACACTCACGACCTTGTTGCCCCCGAGCGGCATCACCTCGCGGTCCTCGATCACATTCAGCAGCCGCGCCTGCAAAGCGACCGGCATGTCGCCGATCTCATCCAGAAACAGCGTGCCGCCGTTGGCTTGCAGGATCCGGCCCATCCCGCCCTCGCGGGTGGCACCGGTGAAAGCACCGGGCTTGTGGCCGAAGAGCTCGCTTTCGATCAGGGTCTCGGGAATGGCGGCGCAGTTGACGGTCACGAACGGCTTGTCCGCACGGCTGCTGCCGTTGTGAATCGCGCGTGCGCAGTAACCCTTGCCGGTGCCGGTCTCGCCCAGCAGCAGCACGGAAATGTCGCGATCGATGACTCGCCGCAGCACCTCGACGTTGTGGCGCATGGTCGGATCGGCGGAATGCAGGCACTCGAGCGCGCCGCGCGCCACCGCGCCGCGGGATGCGCCCGCCGCCGGCACCGCGGCCGCCGCGGCCTCGGCAGAACGCCGCGGTTGCACACGGGCATGCACGCTGGCGAACCAGCGCCGGCTCGCGGCCCTGGGACTCAGTGGCTCTGCCAGATAACCGCGGTGTTCCGCGAGGCGCATGAGCACCGCGAAACTCGTGTCGAGGATCCTGTCCACCGGCTGGCCGCACAGGGACTCGTGATCGCACTCGCCGAGCAGCTTGAGCGCGGCACGGTTCGCTCCCTTGATGAGACCCTGGTCGTCGAAGGCCAGCACGCCTTCGCCGGGGGTGCTGACGAACTCCGGGCAGTTGTGAAAGCGTACCAGGTGATACTCCTTGCAGGCGGAGAGCAGCGTGCGGTTCTCCACGTTCTGCGCGGCCATATCCACCAGCGCCAGCGTGTGACTCTGGAAGTTGGCCGAGGCCCCGGAGATGTCGAGCGCGGCGAGCAGTTCGCCACGCATGTCGAATATCGGCGCCGCCGAGCAGGTGAGCTGTGTGTTCTGCGTCAGGAAATGATCGGTGCGGTGGATCACGACCGGGCGGCGGGCGGTGAGGCAGGTCCCCATACCGTTGGTGCCCATCTCGCGCTCGCTCCACATGACGCCCTCGCGCAGACCGGCGCGGCGCGCGGTGGCAGAGAAGCCGCTATCGCCCAGGCAGTTGAGAATTACCCCGTCGCGGTCGGTGAGCACGATGCTGTATTCGGAATGCCGGATGAGCTTTCCCAGCGCCTCCATCTCGATGCGAGCGATGTCGAGCAGCACACCGAGACGCTCGCGGCGCGCCTGCAGGTCCGCACCCTCCACGGAGTTGGGCCGTTTCCTCTCGTCGGGATCGAGCGCGTAGTTGTTGACGCAGCGGCTCCATGAGCTCCGCACGACCTCGCTGATCGGCAGCTCGGCACCGTGTCTGCGAACCAGACTGCCGATGAGGTCGGCAGAGCTGTGTGGCGCGGGTCGCGCACGTATCATGACTGAGCCCCCCTCCAGGCCATCTTCGCGGCGTCTGACTATTTAGCCTCGCAACCTAACTTGCACTCCGGCGCACCGTGGTAGTTCGAGCGCACGAACGCAAGGATGTGCCACAAGTCATCGTCCGTTTTTATGATCTGCCCCATCGGCGGCATCGCGCCGACCACGTTCTCCTGTCCTTTGCGGCTGTAGCCTTTGCTCTGCATGGCGTCGCTCCCATAGGCGATCAATCTGAAGAGCGTGTCGTCATCGCCACCATACACCCACACATCGTTGGTGAGAGCCGGGCACATGCCACCGCCCCCGGTGCCGCCGTGGCAGCCGCTGCAGCCGTAGTTCATGTACAGCTTCTGGCCGGCCTGGACCGCTGCGGCATCGGTGTCGGAATAGGGATTCTTCAGCTGCCCCTTCGGGATGGCGTCCGCGCGCTGCACCGGGGGCATGGTGCCGCCGGCGGCGCCCGCAGCTCCTGCAGCAGGTGCGTTGGAGGTAGCCGGCGCCGTGCCGGAGGCGGGCGGCGGCGGCGACTGTTGCGCGTAAAGCGCCGTGATCGCCAGCCCGAGAATACCAATGGTCAATGTCTGCCTGAGCACAGCGCACCTCATCCACCTTGCTATAGCCGCGTCCCTGCTTACGCTCCCGGATGCGCCGCTGCCCCGCCGAGCAGCCGAATGACCTTCTCGTCGCCCTTGGTGCGGGCGATGGATAGCGCCGTGTCTCCCCGTTCGGTCTGCGCCTGCACATTGGCGCCTGCCTGCACCAGCAGCTCCACCATGTCGGCACGGCTCCCGGCGGCGGCGATCATGAGCGCGGTGACGCCGCCACCGTTATGGGCGTTGACGTCCGCGCCCTTCTGGATGAGTGCGCGCGCCACCTGCGCGTCGTGGTTCGCGGTGGCGAGCATCAACGGCGTGTAGCCAGCATCGCCAATCGCCCGCGCCGGATCGGCGCCGCCGTCGAGGAGCGCCAGCGCAGCCTTGCTCTTGCCGTATTGGGCGGCGATACCGAGCGGAGTGAAGTTCTGCGCGCTCACCGCGTTCGGATCGGCCCCGTGCGCGATGAGCACCTTGACGTCGGCGGCATCATCTCCATACGCCGCAGTCATGAGCGGCGTCCAGCCATCGCGGTCGCGCTGGTTGACGTCCGCACCCCGTGCAATCAGGAAGCTCACCATCTCGGTGGAGCGCAGCTGCAGCGCGTGATGCAGCGGGGTCTCACCCTGCAGATCGAGGGCGCTGAGCGAGGCGTGCTTTTTGTCGAGCAGATAGCTCACGCGCGCCTTGTCGTCCGCCAACACCGCGTTGTTGAGCTCGGTGTTGACATTGGCGCCGTGCGCGAGCCAGTCGTCCAGTTGCGCGATGCTGACCGCCGGCGCGGCGCGCGTGGGAGACGCCGGTTCACGCGCCTTGTAGGGAGCGTGGGCGGGTAGATCGCCGCTCACCACGCAGCTGTCGCAGCTCACCAGTGGCACGCCGAATTCCACCAGCACCGCCCGCAACGCATCCCGCTGCTCGTGCATGGCCTGCTCGAGACGGCGCTGCAGCTCATGATCGTTGCGCCGTACCGCCAGGCCCAAATCGAACTGCAGCGGCACGTAATCGTCCATGAGGTTGGCCGGCTGGATGGTCAACGGCGCGTGCTTCACCGCCTTGTAGTAGCCGGCGAGCGGTCCCCAGGCTGCGGCCACATCGAGCTTGCCGTCGATCACCTGCTGGATCTGATAGCTCGGCTGATTTTCGGGGACCAGATCGGCATTGTGGCTCAGATAGTGGACCTCGACCTTGCCCACACCATGATCGGCCAGGGCCTCACGGATCGAGGAAGTCTCGTACACCCCGACCTTCAGGGTCTTCAGGCGTGGATCGTCGAGGCTCTTGATGTCCAGGCCGCGGTCGCTGCGGTAAGCGAGCACGAAGGTCGTGCGATAGAGCGCCGTGGTCGTCAGGACGTCGTCGGAGTCGACCGGCATGTCGAGCATCACGTCGCATTGCTCCGCATCGAGCGTGTTGCGGATCAGCCCGCGCTCGACTCCGGGGCGGTAGTAATACGTTACGTTCGTGCCGAGCGCGCGCGCGAGTACCTCGGCAAGTTTGTTTTCCAGCCCTTCGCCGCGATTGTTGGATAGCGGCATGTTCCCTGGGTCGGCGCACACGCGCAGGGCCGCCTGCGTCGTGCGCGGTGCGGCCAACAGCGTGACCGCCGCGA
>Ga0310811_10010020_pt1 | contig 12248 bp, 9 predicted proteins | sample YCmetagenome_FD_207642 | JGI IMG/M metagenome (GOLD analysis project Ga0310811, IMG submission 207642) | Soil microbial communities from experimental microcosm in Duke University, North Carolina, United States - YC | ecosystem: Engineered > Artificial ecosystem > Soil microcosm > Unclassified ... | reverse complement strand
CGGGCGTGCTCGCACGGCTCGGCCTCGGCTATGAGCAGCTCAAAACGCGTTATCCTCGCCTGATCTATTGCGCCATCAGCGGCTACGGTCAGGACGGACCCTACAGCCAGCGCGCCGGACACGATCTCAACTATGCTGGCTATGCCGGGCTTCTGCACTACAACCGCGATGAGCAGGGCGAACCGGTCCTCCCTGCAACTCAACTGGGCGATCTGGTTGGTGGAGGTTTGCTGGCGGTTATTGGCATTCTGACCGCACTGTTTGGACGTTCTCAGAGTGGACAGGGCTGTCTGGTTGATGCGGCAATGACTGAGGGCATCCTGTCCCTGTTACCTGTGATCTCTTCTATCTATCTGTCTACTGGCAAGGCTCCTTCTCCTGGCTATTCGCTGTTAGATGGTGCTTTGCCCTGTTACAATATCTATGAAACGAAGGATGGTCGCTATGTGACGCTGGCAGCGCTGGAGCAGAAGTTCTGGCATGCTTTTTGCACGCATGTTGGTCATCTGGAGCTGTTGCCATTTCATTCGCCGGTTGGTCCTGATGAGCGGAATGAGGCGATGCAGTTGCTGCGTGGCATCTTCAAAACGAAGACCCGCGACGAATGGGTGGCTGAACTGGCTGAGATTGATGCCTGCGTTGGTCCTGTTTACTCTCTTGAAGAGGCGTTGCAAGACCCACATATGCAGGCGCGCGACGTTGTGCAGGCAAACGACGAGTTCCGTGGCCTGCGTAGTTTTCCGCGTCTCTCCACGGTTGATCCGGAGCTGCGTTATGTACCTCCTCATCATGGAGAGCAGACTGAGGCTATTTTGCAAGAGTTGGGTTATCGCGAGAATGAGATCGCGCAAATGAGAGCAGAAGGGACTATCTAAGATGCAGACGATAAATACCCGGCAATTTGTACCCCTGGCTGAACAACATATGGAACGCTATCTTGCTGATTTGCAGGCAATCGTGAATATTGATTCGGGCACCTATAACCGGGCTGGCAATAATCAGGTTGCGGCGTATCTCCGCGAACGCTTTCACGATTTTGGCTTCACTACCCGTGTGGATCCTCAGCAAGAGTACGGCGATCATCTGGTTGCCGCGCGCGACGGACGCAATGAGAAGGGGGCGCGTATCCTGCTCATCGGACATATCGATACCGTTTTTCCCGATGGCGAGGCCGAACGCCGACCCTTTACGATCACCGAACGCGACGGAAAACGTGTTGCTCTGGGACCGGGCGTGCTGGATATGAAGTCCGGGGTGCTCATGGGTATGTATGGTGTGCAACTTCTGCGTACGATAAATCAGGATACGTATCGCAATGTGACGTTTATTTGCAATACTGACGAAGAGATTGGCTCTCCATCCAGCAAACCGCTGATTCAGCAGCTTGCACGTCAGGCTGATGCGGTGATTGTGCTGGAGCCGGGACGGGCCGTCGGGACGGTTGTCTCTTCGCGCCGTGGCTCGGGCCTCTATCGCGTCGAAGTGCATGGACGTTCGGCCCATGCAGGCGTTGAGCCGCAGAAGGGCCGCAATGCCATTCATGCACTCTCCTATCTGGTCCAGGCGATGCAGGAGCTGCACGGCACGATCCCGGGCACCTCGCTCTGTGTGACGACTATTCACGGTGGCGAGCGTTCCAATGTGGTGCCAGATTATGCCTATTGTGAGATGGATGTTCGTGCCAGTGATCGGGACGGTCTGAAGGCAATCGAGGCTGCGATGCAGCGCGTGGTCTCGCAGGCAAATTTTGAGGGGACCACCGCCACGGTAAGTGGTTCTATGCGTTGCATGCCCTTTGAGCGTTCACCGCGTAATGCTCGCCTTGTTTTTTATGCAAAAGAAGCAGGCAAAGAGCTAGATCTCAAGATCGAAGACCTTGGCAGCGGTGGTGCCTCGGATGCCAACAATACGTCCGCCATCGATATCCCGACCATTGACGGCCTGGGTGCTGGTGGTGGTCTCGCTCACAATCCCGACGAATATGTCGAACTTGACTACCTGCCCACACGTATTGCCCTGCTCTCCGGCCTCGTCCAGAAGATCAGCGACAAGGGCATGCGCTAATCCGTTTCGTCCCCCCCGTCTCATCAGAGGGACGGGGGCCTATGCCTGCTTTGCCAGCATACGTGTTCTGATGCGAATAAGCAGTCTATTTATGAGATGGTAGGCGATAAAACTGAGAACAACAAAGTTTATGGTACCAAGCATCGTATAAAAGAAATCTCTGGGCAGCACTGGCCTCTCCATGACATAGAGCGCGGCATCGATGATGACAATGCCAATACTTGCGCCTACGATCGATTCAGATGAGCTTTCGGCTTCATACTGTGGCATTTCTTCCAGGGTAGCTTTACGTAAAAAATGTTGTATAGCAATAATTGCTGGTATCAATATACAAACGATAAGGCTTATAACAATGAGCGCAATCAGGCCGGAAGCGACGCTTCCGGGCAATGTGCTGCTATCCATAAAATGATCCTTTCGCCGCAAGAAAAAAAGAAGATGAGATTGCGCGCGGTGGGCAGTGTGAGGGCACCTTCTTCCTTGTTCTCGTCGAGGCGCTGCTTGTCTGCGCCATGCCAGATATATAACTTATTCTAATTGAGAATATGTTCTGTCTACAACAAGTATATGACTTTTGTCACGAGGGAAGCAGGTCATGGAGTGCTTAGCTATATGCGCTGGCCTCACTGGCTTTGAAGCTTGCGAATATATGCAGACCTTCATGTAATTGCAGGCGATTGGCGGAAGTCTCGCTGATCTCCGCCGTGAGTGGCGTTGTGTGGCCGGTTATGAGCAAGCTCACGCGCAGGCGACCACCTTCGGAGGCGGTACCATGTGCGGCGTTGCTCACGCGCAAAATCTGCACTACATTTCCCTGAAAGAGATTGCGCGCCGAGCTGTCTGGCGGCGTCTGATGTAACGTAACATTGCGGGGATCTACGACAACATAGGCCTCGCTGCCCAGGGGTGGTCGCGGCTCGGCGCTCTCTTGCTCTTTCAGGGTGGCGACAACCTCCAGCGTCTGCGAATTTGGGGCAAGCTGAATAATGCAGGTCCGTTCAGCTTCGTAGCCGCTTATTCGCCCCTGAAAAAAGTTCATACCGACAAGCTCGGCAATATAAGATGAGCGTGGATATTCCAGCAGATCGCGCTGCGTGCCCTGCTGGATCACATGACCCTGATCCAGCACGAGAATCTGTTGCCCGAAGAGCAGGGCTTCGAGGTATTGATGGGTGACAAAGACGGTGACGACATTGGTAGCGCGCAAAATCTGGCGCAATTCCTGGCGTACCTCACGTCGAGTTTGTACGTCGAGTGCCGCCATCGGTTCGTCCAGCAAGAGCAGCTGCGGTTGTAAAGCCAGAGCGCGTGCAATGGCGACGCGCTGCTGCTGACCACCCGAGAGTTGCGCGGGCTTACGTTGCTCCAGCCCGCTGAGATGAACCTGCTCCAGCGCCTCTTGCACACGCTTACGCACGAGCGAACGTGAAAGATGCTGGGCGCGTAAGCCAAAGGCGACATTCTCGAAGATCGAAAGATGGGGAAATAGCACGTAGTCCTGAAAAACCAGGCCAATCGAGCGTTCCTGGGGCGGTCGTGCGATACGCTTCTCACTGTCAAAGTAGCAAATATCATCCAGCTCAATATGCCCCCGATCCGGCATGAGCAATCCTGCCAGCAAACGCAGCATCGTGCTCTTGCCCGAGCCACTTTCGCCCAGCAAGACCAGCGTTTCTCCTGCCTGAGCTGTGAGCTGAACCTGTAAATGGAATGTATTGAGTTGCGTTTCCACATTTGCCTGTAGCATTTCACACTCCCATCGACAAAGATAAATACGGGGATAGTCCCTATGTCAGGGTGAGAATAACTCCATGTTAGATGAGGGAACTCTCATAATAGATGAGAAAAACCCACAATGGATGAGAAAACCATATAATAGGTGAGAAAACCCTACGATAGGTAAGAAAAACCTTCGCCACAGGTGGGGTTTTCTCCACCTGTACTTACTTTTTGTCGGTAACCTTACTTGCCTTAGAGCAAAAAACATGGTATAATGAGACCCAATACAACCCGTTTGGCATTTAGATGGTACTGGAGTGTTAGACAAGCAGCAGGTATAACTATACTATACTGTATGTTCTTAAAACGCGCCACTCCCAGAGAGAAAGCCGGTTGTGCACGACATATATCTTTGCTAGGCGTCTATACTAACCCGGGTTCACATTGTTCGGATCGGAAATGGCAGGCAATTATGGCGACGAAGCCGATAGAATCTACACACGTAACTACCTCTACTGAAATAAATAAGTGTCCTCGTTATGAACATGCGATTCAGGTACTCGGGAAGCGATGGACCGGTCTCTTGCTCGATACGCTGATGTTGGGGCCTCGTCGCTTTTGTGAGCTGACTTCAATCGTGGAAGGACTCTCTGACCGTGTCCTGAGCGATCGTTTGCGCGAATTAGAGGCTGAAGGTTTAATTTCACGTATTGTGTACCCGCAGATCCCTGTGCGTGTAGAATATCAGCTCACTGAGAAGGGCTACGCACTCAAGCCGACGATTGATGCGATCCATGCCTGGGCCGAGCGCTGGATTGATCTCCCTGAACTCTCTGTCTCTGAGTCTGAGAAGGATGAATCTCGTCAGGCACATTACTAATTTACTGATCACGCAAAAAATGCTACACTTTCTACTCAGCGATTGAATCACAGTTGCGATTTAGAGTTACGGATGTAGCGTTTTTTTTGTGTATCTGAGGATAATGTACGATGGAAAATTTATGGGCCCCCTGGCGTATGACCTTTATTCGCCCGAAAAGTGAGCCTGCTCCCGGCTGTATTTTTTGTACGCAGCCCGCTGCTAATCGCGATGATGAGTATTATATCCTGCACCGAGGCGAGCATTGTTTTATGATGCTCAATCTCTATCCCTACAGCAATGGTCACCTGATGATCGCTCCCTACCGCCATGTGAACAGTATTGAGAAGCTTGCTGCCAATGAACTGGCCGAACTGATGGCTCAAGCTCAACTGGCGCTACGTGCTTTGCGTGTGGCGATGAATCCCGACGGCTTCAATATGGGTATCAATGAAGGCAAAGTTGCCGGAGCCGGTTTTGCCGATCATGTCCATTATCATATCGTTCCACGCTGGAATGGCGATACTAATTTCATGCCTGTCATTGCTGACATCAAGGTCATGCCCGAACATCTTGAAAATGTATATCGCGAGCTAAAAGCTGCTCTTGCCACCGTCAAACAGGCCGAACAATAAATAGCGGGACAGATTCTGTCCCAATCTCCTCCCCTTTTACATGGTGGTAGCGGTAGAGATGGGTGGCCTGTCCCTGCATCTGAAGTCCAGCCGGAAAATATGGAATATGCGATTCTCTTGCGTTGTTTCTTTCTATAGCAAACAAACAATGATTGTTCGTGAGTGCAACAATCAGGCACAGAAAGTTTATAGAAAGAGATCTCTTACTGATGGAAACACGAAAATTGGGACGCACAGATTTGCAAGTCTCCGCAATATGCTTCGGCGGCAATGTATTTGGCTGGACCGCAGATGAGTCGGCCTCTTTTGCTGTTCTGGACGCTTTTGTCGCGGGGGGTGGCAATTTTATTGATACTGCTAATGTCTATTCGGCCTGGGTTCCGGGGCATAGAGGCGGCGAGTCTGAGACCATCATAGGCAGTTGGGTGGCCTCCCGCAAGAATCGCGATAAAGTCATTATTGCGACCAAACTTGGCTTTGAGATGGGCGATGGCGGTAAAGGTCTGTCTCGCACTTATATTTTCAAAGAGGTTGAGGCTTCTCTGCGTCGCCTGCAAACCGATTATATCGATCTCTATCAATCTCACACCGACGATAAAGATGTACCTCTTGAAGAGACATTAGGTGCCTATACTGATCTGATCAAGCAGGGCAAGGTTCGTGCTATTGGCGCTTCAAATTATACTGCTCCTCGTCTGGCGGAGGCGTTGCGGGTCAGTGAGAAGAATAACTTTGCGCGTTATGCGAGCTTGCAACCAGCCTATAATCTGGTCGATCGAGCTGGATACGAACAGGAGCTTGAGCCGTTGGCGGTCAAGGAGAATATCGGTGTGATTACCTATTATTCTCTTGCCAGTGGCTTTCTGACTGGTAAGTATCGCCCTGGCCAGCCGTTGCCCGAGACCCCGCGTGCTGGTGGCATTCAGCAGAAGTACCTGAACGCGAAAGGTTTCGCGATCCTGGCGGAGGTCGAGAAGGTTGCTCAGGCCCACAATGCTACGATCAGCCAGGTTGCTCTCGCCTGGGTCCTTTCTCGCCCTGGAACCACTATCCCCATCGCCAGCACCACCACGGTCGCGCAAACTCAAGAACTGGTCGGTGCCAGCGATCTGAAGTTGAGCGCTGAAGAGCTTCAGTCTCTGGATAAAGTCAGCGCCTGGCAGTACGCCTAACAGTGTGATCCTGACGAAAAGATACGACATATCATATAACTATATATTGGTTACGATTCGGCTTCCTCCTCCCCCAAGAGGGCGAGTTGGATCACGTCCTCTCCTTGTTCAGAAGTTCTCTCGGGTTCGGAGATCGGTATCTTCGAGCAACGAGAGCGATAGGTATGCGACCCCTGATATTCACGCAATGGACGAAAGCCTTCCGGAAGGGTGAGTTCAGGAAAGCTGAATACCTCCGTTGCCCTCTCTTGATGAAGCAAGAGAAGGAACGGAGGCTATCGGATGTCCTTTGAGCTCGATCACCGTTGAGGGGAGTTCTACCTCGCGTGTGTCTTGCCACCTGTTGAGGACCCTGTTGCTGTACCGCCTTTCTTGATGGCGGCTCCCCACGATCCGCATACGTATACCTTGCTGATTGATATTGGCCCTGATACCTTCTCACCGCTGCCGCCAGGTGACGTACGTGAGGCATGACAATCACCTGCGCCAACTGGGCTGGTGATTTTACTGGTGGCTGCATGAGCCGATGGTGGTGTCAGGAGTATCAGGCCTGTCACGCTCAGTACTAGCGCAAGAAAGCCGATGAAGAGCCAGATCCGTCGCATAGGGGGACGATAAACTTTTTCCACAGAGAGAATGTCCTTTTCTTCTTCATGAACACTGACGAGGCGTGCACCATCTCGCTCTTGCATCTCCTGGTGGAGCAAAACGAAAAGCTCCACCAGGAGATGCAAGAGCGAGATCGCTGCCCTCTAACTCTGTCTAGGATAGTTTAGTGGTGTGAGGAATTGACGAGGAACTTGCCAGGAGCCGATCAGGATTTTGCGCTGCTTTTACCTCTCCATGGTTTTTGGGGGAGGAGACGCTTCCCTGTCTGTACATAGGACGGGCTGGGACTGGTAGCGTCAAGGTAAAACAGGCCCCTTGACCTTGCTGACTTGTGACAGTGATCTGACCCCCGTGTGCCTGGACCATCTGCTTGACAATTGCCAGACCCAGGCCGCTGCCTCCAGTGGCGCGTGCGCGCGAGGGGTCTGCACGATAAAAGCGCTCAAAGAGATAGGGGAGGTGTTCGGGTGCGATGCCTGGCCCGGTATTCTGCACGCTAATGTGGACCCAACTCTGGCTTCGATGGGCGGTAATGCTGATCTCTCCCTCGGCGGGCGTATGCGTGATGGCATTGCGTAACAGGTTGCGCAGGATCTGGGCCACACGTTCTGGATCGGCTTCCAGACAGGGTAGCGTAGGGGAAAGATGGATGTGTAGTGTCAAGTGTTTCTGCTCTGCCTGCGGTCGGAGGATTTGGACGGCCTGGCTCACTACGTCCGCTAGTTCGACTGGCTGGAGTGCCAGATGCAGTTGACCTGCCTCCGCCAGAGAGACCTCCTGTAAATCGGCGACTAATCGGCTCAAGAGCGAGGTCTCTTCGTAGAGCGAGCTGAGGGTGTCCGGTGTTGGCTCCAGTACCCCTTCAACAAGCAGTTCCAGGTAGCCGCGAATATTCATCAAGGGATTACGCAGCTCGTGGGCGACATCGTTGACCAGATGGCGACGTGCCTGCTCTGAGCGGCTCAGGCTCTCCGCCATCGTGTTGAACGCATGGGCAAGCGCGCCGATTTCACTTTTCTCTTTGATGCAGACTCGCTGGCTCAGGTCGCCTTGTGCCATCTGTTCGGCTGCTGCTTTGAGCGTGTGAAGCGGTTTGAGGAGCGTATTGGCAAACACGAGGGCCAACAGCAGAGCGGTGAGCCCTGCGATAAGGACCGCTAGCCAGAGCGCGTGATTCATGGAAGTCAGAAAGGTGACTCGGGAGGGAGAGGCGACGATGTGCACGAAGTTCGGATCGAGAGACTGAGGGGACTCATCTGTGGAAATAAGGAGTGGGGAGGCAGAAGGAGAGGAAGTAGAGCCTCTGCTAGAGGAAGTGAGAAGAGCGTGCTGCATGCTGACTGGGAGCCCTTGCCCGATTAAGGTGTGGTCTGAGTCAGCGAGAACGCGTTTTTGATGGTCAAACAGGATGATGCGTTGGTGCGCACTGCGTGCCAATTGTTCAGACAGAGCCTGTAATTTTTGCAGGCTCTGATGCTGGCGGTAGGCGGTGAGTAGCGTCGAGATGAGGTGCTGCTCTGTGTCCGTCTGCATATAGACCTGGAGACCGTTCGTGCTTGCCTGGCTGGCAATCAGAGCCACTGTGCCCACTGCTATCATGACGACGAGCATAAACAGCATGATGAGGCGCAGGCGCAGGCCAGACATGAGCGAGACGAGGCGCGGGTAGGGACTACTCACCACGATCTGCCTTCCTGAACTTGTAGCCAATGCCAGGCACCGTTTGGATCAAGGAAGGACGCTCAGGATCGCTCTCGATTTTCTTGCGCAAGTTCCCCAGATGAAAGTCAATGGTGCGGTCAAATCCTTCGTAGTCGGGGCCGTAGACTCGCTCCACTAGTGCCTTGCGGCTGAGTGTTCGGCCTGGAGAGGAGGCAAACGTTTCCAGAAGTTTAAACTCTGTGGGGGTGAGACGGACCAGTTTGCCAGCGAGCCAGATCTCGTGCGCAGACAGGTCGATCACCAGTTCGCCTACCTGGAGGGTGGCTTCCCATGTGGCTTGCTGGTATGTACGGCGCAGCACGATGCGTACACGTGCCACCAGTTCTCGCAAGCTGAAGGGCTTGGTCAAATAATCGTCAACATCCAGGGAAAGGCCCAGGAGCTTGTCCTCTTCCGTTGCTTTGGCCGTCAACAGAATCACGGGAATTGTAGACTCCGAGCGGATGAGACGGCACAGGTCAATGCCGCTGATATGCGGTAATAGCCAGTCGAGAATGATGAGATCAGGAGCCTCACTCCTTGTGATTGCCAGTGCTTCGATGCCGTCGTAGGCCTTCAGTGTCTCAAAGTGTTCGTTGCTCAGGGAGAGTCGGATCAACTCTACCGTTTTTTGATCGTCATCGACGACAAGGATTTTGTAGGTCATGGTTCTGCTTTCAATGAAGGTGCTATCTGAAACCTATTTTTTGTTTGGTGCATCAGCAGTAAAATCGTGTTTTACGAGATTTGGTGCAATAGATAGCGTATGATTGCTGTCTGTTGTCTGCGTTCCTCTCAATTTTATAAGAAAAGTGTAAGCTTTTTGTGAGGAAACGCCTGGAAAGGTGTAAGCTTTTTGTGAGAAGGAAGCATCCTTTTCCACGTTCGAGTCGCCCCCAAAAGCAGGTCAACCTCAACTACCTACATCGCTGAGAACTCAGATTTGAACAGTTTGGTCCTCACCTTGACACGCGGGTCTTACACGTCCATGTTCTTCTGTGTCTTCAGAACATTGTAGACGATTCTCTCGTCTTCCCTGGGTGGGCATAACTGAGGGTTGAGTATTTGATGGACCGATTATCAGGCCAGTCTGCCCTTAGCGTAATTAAGGGGGGAAAACGGAGAGACTCCACTTAGCGAACTCAATAGCTTTCTATCAGTTATATGGTACGTCGTATCTTTTTGTCAGAAATACATTTATAGGCCAGTAGGCATGCACAGAACCACTCATTGTCCGGGGTAGCGCAAGCTCTCCAGCAATGGGTGGTTTTTCTCTGCCGAGTTTCAAGAAAAGGTGACTCAGTGTGATGGGGCGCATAGATGCCAGTAAGGTCAAAACCCGAATTCTAAAATTTACACGTTGGGATGGTTGGGGGCAGAAAACTGTTCACGAATCGCTTGCACTCGTTGATAGAGCGGTTCGGCCAGATCGTTTCGGTCTTGATCCTGATAGAGTCGCGCCAGATCGTACAGAGTATCGGCGGTGCTGGGATGCTCGAACCCCAGTGCCTGCTCGCGAATGGCCAGAGCGCGTTGATAGAGCGGTTCGGCTTCTCCATACTTGCCCTGCATCTGGTAGAATCGTGCTAATGCGTACAGGGTATCGGCGGTGTTGGGATGCTCGGCACCCAGCGCCTGCTCACGAATGGCGAGGGCGCGTCGATAGAGCGGTTCGGCTTCTTTATACTTACCCTGGATCTGATAGAGCCATGCTAAGGCGTGCAAGGAACCAGCGATGCTAGCGTGATCAGAACCCAGTGCCTGTTCGCGAATGGCGAGGGCACGTTGATAGAGCGGTTCGGCCTGATCGTATTGGCCGCGATCCTGGTAGAGTTGCGCCAGCGTGTGCAGGGTGTCGGCAATGTTGGGGTGATCAGAACCCAGAGCCTGCTCGCGAATGGTCAGGGCACGTTGGTAGAGCGATTCGGCCTGATCGTACTTGCTCTGGATCTGATAGAGCCATGCTAAGGCATACAGGGTATCGGCGGTGTTGGGATGCTCGAAGCCCAGCGCCTGCTCGCGAATGGCGAGGGCGCGTCGATAGAGCGGTTCGGCCTCTTTATACTTGCCTTGCATCTGATAGAGCCATGCTAAGGCATGCAGCGAACCAGCGGTGTTGAGATGCTCGGCACCAAATGCCTGCTCGCGAATGGCGAGGGCGCGTCGATAGAGTGGTTCGGCCCGATCATATTGGCCTCGATCCTGATAGAGTCGCGCCAGATCGTGCAGGGTATCGGCGGTGCTGGGATGCTCGGCACCCAGCGCCTGCTCGCGAATGGCCAGAGCGCGTTGGTAGAGCGGTTCGGCTTCTCTATACTTGCCCTGTGTTTGATAGAGCCATGCTAATGCGTGCAGGGAACCAGCCGTGTTGGGGTGATCAGAACCCAGTGCCTGTTCGCGAATGGCGAGAGCGCGTTGGTAGAGCGGTTCAGCCTGATCGTATTGACCTCGATCCTGATAGAGTCGCGCCAGGTTGTGCAGGGTATCGGCGGTGTCAGGGTGAGGGACTCCTAACACCCGTTCGCGAATGGCGAGAGCGCGTTGGTAGAGCGGTTCGGCCTCTCTATACTTGCCCTGGATCTGATAGAGCCATGCTAATGTGTGCAGGGTACCAGCAATATTAGGATGCTCGGACCCCAGTGCTCGTTCGCGAATGGCGAGAGCGCGTTGGTAGAGCGGTTCGGCCAGATCGTATTGGCCCTGGATTTGATAGAGCCATGCTAAGGCATGCAGGGAGTCCGCTGTGCTGAGATGTTCGGACCCCAGTGCTCGTTCGCGAATGGCGAGGGCGCGTTGGTAGAGCGGTTCGGCCAGATCATTTTGTCCTTGATCCTGATAGAGTCGCGCCAGATCGTGCAGGGTATCGGCAGTGTTGGGATGCTCGGCCCCCAGAGCCCGCTCGCGAATGGCGAGGGCACGTTGATAGAGCGGTTCGGCCTCTACGTATTTGCCCTGGATCTGGTAGAGCCATGCTAATGCGTGCAGGGAACCAGCGGTGTCGGGATGCTCGGTCCCCAGAGCTTGCTCGCGAATAGCCAGGGCGCGTTGACAGAGCGGTTCGGCCAGATCATACTTGCCCTGGATTTGATAGAGCCATACTAATGCGTGCAGGGAGTCCGCTATGTTGAGATGTTCGGACCCCAGAGCCTGCTCGCGAATGGTCAGGGCGCGTCGGTAGAGCGGTTCGGCCAGATCGTACTGGCCTCGATCCTGATAGAGTCGCGCCAGATCATGCAGGGTATCGGCAGTGTTGGGATGCTCGGCCCCCAGCGCCTGCTCCTGAACCGCCAGGGCACGTTGATAGAATGGTTCGGCTTCTATGTACTTACCTTGATCCTGGTAGAGTTGCGCCAGATAGTACAGGGTACGTGCTGTCTGAAGATTAGATGCGCCCAGCGCTTGCTCATAGATAGTCAATGCGCGTTGATAAAGTGTTTTGGCTTGATCGTATTGGCCTTGATCCTGGTAGAGTTGCGCTAGATTGTGCAG
>Ga0310811_10010018_pt1 | contig 12251 bp, 11 predicted proteins | sample YCmetagenome_FD_207642 | JGI IMG/M metagenome (GOLD analysis project Ga0310811, IMG submission 207642) | Soil microbial communities from experimental microcosm in Duke University, North Carolina, United States - YC | ecosystem: Engineered > Artificial ecosystem > Soil microcosm > Unclassified ... | reverse complement strand
CGGCGCCTGGAACTATCCGATCCAGATCGCCTGCTGGAAATCCGGCCCGGCGCTGGCCTGCGGCAATGCCATGATCTTCAAGCCGGCCCCCCTCACCCCGACCACGGCAGTGAAGCTCGCCGACATCTACAGCGAGGCCGGCGTGCCCAACGGTGTCTTCAACGTGTTGCATGGCCATGCCACGGTCGGTGAAGCGCTCTCCACCCATCCCGGCGTCGCCAAAGTCTCACTGACCGGCTCGGTCGCGACCGGCAAGCGCGTGATGGCTGCGGCGGCGCAGACCCTGAAGAAGGTCACCATGGAGCTTGGCGGCAAGTCGCCGCTGCTGGTCTTCGAGGATGCCGATCTCGACAATGCCGTTTCGGCGGCGATCCTTGGCAACTTCTATACCCAGGGCGAGATCTGCTCCAACGGCACCCGCGTCTTCGTGCACGAGAGTGTCGTCAGTAGCTTCCTCGAGAAGCTCACCACCCGTGTGAAGAAGATGCGGATCGGCGATCCGATGGATCCCGAGACCCATGTCGGCGCGTTGATCAGCCAGGACCACATGGAAAAGGTGTTGGGCTATATCGAGGCCGGCAAGAAGAGTGGCGCCAGGCTGGTGGTCGGCGGCAACCGCGTCACAACCGGTGCGCTCGCCAAGGGCGCCTTCGTCGAACCGACCGTCTTCGCCGAGTGCACCGACGAGATGTCGATCTGCCGCGAAGAGATCTTCGGCCCCGTCATGTCGGTGCTGAGCTTCAAGAGCGAAGAAGAAGTGGTCGCCCGCGCCAATGACACGGAGTTCGGCCTCTCGGCCGGTGTCTTCACCCGTGACATCCAGCGCGCTCACCGTGTCATCGCCAAGCTGGAAGCCGGCACCTGCTGGATCAATAACTACAATATCACGCCGATCGAGATGCCCTTTGGTGGCAACAAGCTCTCCGGTATCGGCCGCGAGAACAGCCTGGCGGCGATCGAACACTATACGCAGCTCAAATCCGTCTATGTCGAAGGCGGCAACGTAGCAGCGCCTTACTAGAGCGCGATGGTTTCAGGTTGAAGCAAAAGGGCTTCAACCTGAAAGCTGAATCGCCCTCTAATAATTTGAAGAGAGACGGATTCAGCCCTGAAGCGAAATCGCCGAAACGATTTCACTTCAAGGCATCCGGCTCTAGGTCAGGGAAGAATACGTGTTATGAAATTCGATGCGACTTTTGACTACCTGATCGTCGGCGCCGGTTCTGCCGGCTGCGTGCTGACCAGCCGCCTCTCGGCCGATGGCAAGACCAGCGTCTGCGTGCTGGAAGCGGGCCCGCGTGACCAGTGGTGGAACTGGAAAATCGCCATGCCGGCGGCGCTGATGTATAACCTCTGCGACGACAAATATAATTGGTACTACAACACCGAGCCGCAGCAATACATGAACAACCGCGTCATGTATTGGCCGCGTGGCCGGGTGCTGGGCGGCTCGTCCTCGCTCAACGCCATGGTCTATATTCGCGGCCATGCGCTGGATTACGATCGCTGGGCCTTCAAGGAAAACTGCGAGGGCTGGTCCTATCAGGAGATCCTGCCCTATTTCCGCCGCGCCGAGACGCGAGAAGTGGGCGGCGATGAATATCGCGGCGATTGCGGCCCGCTCTGGGTCCATACCGGCACCCAGGCCAATCCCCTGTTCGACGCCTTCATTGAAGCAGCGCAGCAGGCCGGCTATCCCTTCACCAAGGATATGAACGGCTATCAGCAGGAAGGTGTCGGCCGGATGGACATGACCATCAAGAATGGTCGCCGCTGGTCCGCCGCCATGGCCTATTTGCGCGCCGCCGAGAAGCGCCCCAACGTCACCGTGGAAACGCGCGCCCTCACCCAGCGCATCATCCTCGAAGGCAAGCGCGCCGTCGGCATCGAATTCGTGCAGAACGGCCAGGTGAAGCGCTACCGCGCCGAGCGCGAGGTGATCTGCTCGGGTGGCGCTATCAACTCGCCGCAGCTCCTGATGCTCTCCGGCATCGGTCCGGCCGATCATCTGCGCGAGATCGGTGTGAAAGTCGAGCATGACCTGCCCGGCGTCGGTCAGAACCTGCAGGAACATCTCGAGATGTATATCCAGCAGCAATGCACCAAGCCGATCACGCTCTACACCTACACCAAACCGGCCCCCATGGTGGCGGCCGGCATCCAGTGGTTCCTGACCCGCACGGGTGTCTGCACCTCGGCCCATCTCGAGGCCGGTGGTTTCATCCGCTCGCAGGCGGGTGTTGAGCATCCGAACCTGCAATTCCACTTCCTGCCGTCGACGGTCAATGACCATGGCCGTAAGAACGGCACCAGCCACGCCTATCAGGTGCATATCGGCAATATGCGCCAGGCCTCGCGCGGCTGGATCAAGCTGAAATCGGCCGATGCCCGCGAACATCCGCGGATTCAGCCGAACTACCTGATGGAAGAGCAGGATCGCCGCGAATTCCGCGACGCCGTCAAGCTCACCCGCGAGATCTTCGCCCAGAAGGCCTTCGATGAATATCGCGGTCCGGAGATCAATCCCGGTCCCAATGTGAAGACCGATGCCGAGATCGACGCCTTCGTGCGTGAGCGCGGCGACAGCGCCTATCACCCCTCTTGCACCTGCAAGATGGGCACCGATGAAATGGCGGTCGTCGATCCCCAGGCGCGGGTCCATGGCCTTGAGGGCCTCCGCGTGGTCGATGCCTCGATCATGCCAAGCGTCGTCAGCGGCAATCTCAACGCCCCGACCATCATGATCGCCGAGAAATGCTCGGACATGATCCTCGGCAAGAAATTGCCGCGCGCCCAGGTGCCGGTCTATCAGTCGCCGAACTGGCAGACCTCGCAGCGCTGAGCCTAACCGCAAGCAAACAAAAAGCCCTGCCGAGATGATCGGCAGGGCTTTTTCATGCCCCGATCGGCGTTATGCCCCATCAGCGATCGCCCGGATCGACATCCTCGTAGTAGAATTCCGGCAGCGGATCGGTACGTGGATCGAGGGCGCCGGCAATGGCCGAGGTCGAGCCCACCGCGACGAAGCTGGTCTGCGCCTTGGCCGGCAGGGCCTCGCGCATGCTCATGCGATAGCGGGTGAAGCCCGCCAGCAGAACGCCGACCCCCGTCAGATAATAGAACAGGCCGGTCGGTCCCACCTGCCCCATCAGCGTCGACCCCAGAAGCGGGCCGGCCGTGGCACCGATCGCCCAGATCAGCAGCATACTGCTATTGGCCGAGATCATCTCGCTGCGATCGATATAGTCGAAAGCATGCGCCACCGCGATCGGATAGATGGTCGCCAGGCAGCCGCCGAGCAGCACGCCCACCGCCAACATGGGCACGAGGGCAGCGCCGGCGAAGCTGAGGATCGACAGAACCAGGCTGGCCGTCACGGTTCCCATCAGAATGGCGAGCAGGACCGTGCGCCGGTCAAAGCGATCACTGAAACGGCCGATCGGCCATTGCAGGGCCAGGCCACCGAAAACCGGCGCGCTCATGAAGAGCGACACATCGAAGACCGAGAGGCCGATCTGGTTCGCGTAGATGGCGCCAAGCCCGTAGAAGCCGCCGCTCAGGAGACCGGCACCGGCAGTTGCGGCGACGCCCAGCGGCGAGGCGCGGTAGAGCTGGGTCAGCTTCAGCGGCTTGATCTTGCCGATCTCGGGACCGGCCACCCGGGTCATCACCACCGGGATCAGCGAAAGCGAGGTCAGCAAGGCACCGAGGCAGAAGAGCTCGACGCCGGCCGTCTCCCGGGCATTGACCAGGAACTGGCCGAGAAACGAGGCAAGATAGGAGGTCACCATATAGAGCGACAGCACCTGGCCGCGGTTCTCGTTGCTGCTGCGCACATTGAGCCAGCTCTCGATGGTGGCATAGAGGGCTGCCATGCAGAAGCCCATCATGGCCCGCAACACGCCCCAGAGCGCCGGATTGAAGAACAGTGCTGTCACCATGACGGTTACGGTGATCAGGGCGGCGAAAGCGGCGAAGGCACGGATATGGCCGACCCGCTGGATCACCGTCTTGCCGTAAAGGCTGCCCAGCATGAAGCCCGCGTAATAAGCGGACATGATGAAGCCGGTGGTTTCCGAGGAGATATGTGCTTCGCCCAGACGGATCGGCAACAGAATGCCGATCAGGCCATTGCCAAGAATCAGGATTCCCGCACCGATCAGCAGCGACAGAACGGAGCTGAGTGCCTGCAGCATTAAATTCCCCCACACGACTTCGGACTGTGATTCCGGCAATTGGCCGCCGGTCACATCCTGTCAAAACCTCCCCCGGGGACGCCGCCTTTTAAGCGACGCCTTTTACCGGAAAACCGTATCCGTTCTCAGGAAGCCGGTCGAGCCATAGTTACGGGTCAAGTGAGCCCGATCTCAACCGCAGCGGCCAGGAGGCCGGTTGCCGCGGGATCAGGTGTCGCAGGATCAGTGGTTACTGGGCCCGTCACGGCGCGTATGGTTAGCGGGCGGTCAGTTGCCGATGCCGCCGGCCCGTGCGATAACGGCCGGCATCCGATTCATTCATGTCACGGTGATGCGCTCCGATGAGCGATTTCGTTTTGCACCCCCAGCTCGCCAAGGACACGCTACCGGTCGCCGAGTGGCAGTTGAGCCGCGTCCTGCGGATGAATGACACCACCTACCCCTGGCTGATCCTGGTGCCCTGCCGCGCCAATTGCCGCGAGATTTCCGAACTGACCAGCACCGACCGCCATCGGCTGATCGACGAGATTGCCCGCGCCAGCGAAGCGTTGCAGCGGGAATTCCGACCGGAAAAAATCAATGTCGGCGCCCTCGGCAATATGGTGCCGCAGCTCCATGTCCATGTGATCGCCCGCTTCGTCAACGACCCTGCCTGGCCGAAACCTGTCTGGGGCGTCAAGCCGCCGAGCCTGTTCCCGGTGGCCGATGCCAAGGCCGAGATCGCCCGCTGGCGCAATGCCTTCAACCTGCCGGCCGGATCCGGGAGCGGCGATCAATAACCGTAGCGGCTTTGGAAATCGTGGCCGGTCACCAGGCTGACCAGATGGGCCGCCATGACGATCGCCACCACCGCCACCAGGAACTGGACACCCATCCAGGGAATCATCTTCAGGGCGCGGCGATGGAACGGCCGTCGCAGCTGCACATTGGCGAAGACGCCGAGCGCGAGAGCGGCCAGCATGACGCCGAGCGTGGTGGGAAGATCGGGGCTCATCCAGGCCGGTTACCGGATCGCAGCGCGAAAGACAAGCCCCGGCGCTGATTGCAGCCCGCCCGGTGCAGTCGGCATCTTTCTTACGGCTTTGGCAGATACGGTGTCGGTGCCGGCGGGCGCGATTGATCGAGCATGTGCTGCTGCGACTGCTGCAGATTCTGCTGCATCTGCAGCATCTGGTCATGATCCTGGCGCAGTTGCTCGCGCTGCTGGATCCGGTCCAGTGGTGTCTGGCCCGCCGGTGGCGTCCGGAAATTAGCGCGGCCCTGGATCAGATCCTGGCGCTGCTGGCTGAGCGTGGCGCGGTCCTGATTGAATTGTTGCTGGGCCGAGTCATCGCGTCGCGGCGGCAAAGGACTGTTCTGCAACTGTGGCGGCTGCCAGCAGGTCTGACCGGGCAGACAACCGGCACTAGCTGGCGCAACTGCTGCCGCGAGCGCCATACCGGTACCGAATATCGCTGCGATGATGCCGTGGATGAGAGGCTTCATATAGGTGATATGGCGGTGCCTGGCCGATTTGCAACCCGCCTCGCCGTACCGCCCGCCATCACCCGTCGATATCACAGATTTTTCGCAGCGCCCCTGCGCATCCCCAGGCCGATCCCAGGGCCGATCCAGCTCGAACGATCTCAGATGACCGCGATAATGCGCCGCACCACTGTTGCTGCCATCGGCGCGACCGTGGCAACGAATTGGCCGAAATCTAGATGGCTCTCGGCGCCGGCGAGATCGCTGAGCGAGCGAATGATGACCGCCGGCACCTTGGCCATGGCGGCAACCTGGGCCACCGCGGCTCCCTCCATCTCGGTCGCCAAAGCGGCAAATTCCTGATGCAGCCGGACCCGCATGGTCTCGCTGTTGACGAACTGGTCGCCTGTCACGATCGGTCCGAAGACCAGCCGCACATGACGATCGGGGCGATGCCCCTGACGGACCATTTCCGCCGGCACCTCGAAATTGACCCCGGCCAGTGCCTCACGCAGCCTATTGAGAAGCCCCGGATCCACTTCAAAGGCGATTTCATGGCGCCTGTCGCCGAGCGGAGGCTCGCCCGGACGGAACGGACGCAAGCCCTGGTCGGTCTGATGACCGTAATCATGCTGGATCAGGCGATCGGCGATGACGATATCGGCAATATCCAATTCGGGGGCCAGCCCGCCGGCTACCCCCGACATGATCAACGTCCGGCAGCCAAAACGCTCAAGCAACACAGTTGCCTGCACTGTTGCAGCAACCTTGCCACAACCGCTTTCCGTCACCACCACGGGATTCTGGTCCAGCCGGCCCCGGATCAGCGGACGCCCCAGCACCTCACCGGTCTCCGTCTCAGTCAGCCACGAGGCCAACAGATCACGTTCCTCAGGTAACGCGCAAATGATGCCAATCGGCCGGTCCGACATGGGAATATCCTCGATATGATCCAAAGCCCTGGCCGGACTATATAATGAACCCGACGTAACCGGCGAATGAAGAAAATGGCTACATCCGCAACATTGTCGAATCGCAAGCCAATCCTGCTCTGGTTCCGCCGCGACCTGCGTCTCGCCGACAATCCGGCCCTGTCCGCGGCCCTCGCCGCCGCTTCGGCACAGGGTAAGCCGGTCATCCCCGTTTTCATTCTCGATGAGAGCAGCGCGGAAAGCCGGCCGCTCGGCGGTGCCAGCCGCTGGTGGCTGGGGAAATCGCTGACCGAATTGGATCAAGCACTCAAGCAATACGGGACCCGTCTCATCCTGCGGCGCGGCACCACGCTGCCGATCCTGCGCCAACTCATTGCCGATACCGGTGCCGTCGAACTGCATTTCAACCGGCGCTTCGATCCGGCCGGCATGACAATCGACCGCGAGGTCACCACGGCCCTGGCAGCGCTCGGCCTATCCGTGGTCGATCATGACGGCAATTACCTGCACGAGCCCGCCTTGTTGAAGACCCTGCAAGGGCAATCCTTCAAAGTCTTCACGCCGTTCTGGCGCCGCCTGTCGGATCGATACACACCAGGCTTCATGGAGGCCGCGCCCCGGCAATGGCCAGCAAGCACACTCTCGATCGCCAGCGATCCTCTGGCGAGCTTCCAGTTCGCCCGGCCCTGGAGCAAGGCCTTCGAGGATTACTGGCAACCGGGTGAAGCTGGCGCGCGCCACGCACTTGATACCTTCGCTGAGAATGTCGCCGAGGACTATGCGTCAACGCGCGACCGCCCCGACCTCACCGGCACCTCGCGTCTGTCGCCGCATCTCGCCTGGGGAGAGATCAGCGTTCATCGCGCCTGGGTTGGCGCTGATACCACTGCGGAGAACAGCGGTGGCGTGCAAAGCTTCCGCCGCGAACTGGGCTGGCGCGATTTCAACATGCATGTGCTCTATCACTTCCACGATCTGCCAAAGCTCGCCTGGCAGCAACCCTTCCGCAATTTCCCCTTCAAGCCGGACGAGGCCGGATTGAAGGCCTGGCAGCGCGGTCTCACCGGCTATCCTCTGGTGGATGCCGGCATGCGTGAGCTTTGGCACACCGGGTGGATGCACAACCGTGTCCGCATGATCGTCGCCTCCTTCCTGATCAAGCACCAGTTGATCGATTGGCGCGACGGTGAAACCTGGTTCTGGGACACGCTGGTCGATGCCGATCCGGCGCAGAATGCTGGCAACTGGCAATGGGTGGCCGGCTGCGGTTTCGACGCCGCGCCCTTCTTCCGCATTTTCAATCCGATGCTGCAGGGCGAGAAGTTCGATCCCAAGGGCGATTACATCCGACGCTGGGTGCCGGAGCTTGCCAAGCTGAAGACGCGCGATCTGCAGGCCCCCTGGAAGCTCAGCGCGGAACAGCTGGCCGCTGCCGACATCACCCTCGGCAAGGACTATCCCGAGCCGATCGTACAGCATGAAGCGGCACGCGCCCGCGCCCTCACCGCCTATCGCCAGATCAGCGGCAAAGGAAACGATATCCAGGCCGATCTATTTGCCAGTTGAAGCAGTGCCGAGACGAATAAACAGATGAATAACAAATGGGCGGCCATGAGGCCGCCCATTTCGTCGCTTCGAATGGGAGGGAGACGTTGCGACGATTAATACGCCCACATGGCGGCGACGCTGTCATTGACGACAGTGCTGGCGCTGCCTGTATGCTTGCCACCACGGCGCAAGGCCATGGCATGGGTCCGTTCATCGGCCGCCGGCTGATACCAGACCGAGAACTCGCTTAAGGCTTCCAGGAAACCCTCGATCGGCGTGCCTTCCGGCAGCTCGACCGCGTCAATACCGCAGCGGGTCATGAAGAGATACTGGTCGCGCAAAACATTGCCGGTGGCGCGGATCTCGCCAGTGAAGCCGAGACGGTCACGCAGCAGGCGCGCTTGCGAGAAAGCCCGGCCATCGCTGAACTTCGGAAAGTCCAGCACCACCAACGACAGGCGGTCGATGTCATTCGACAAGGCCAGCGGCGATTGCGTGTTCTGCAGGCGCACGCCGATGGCGCGGTTGCTGCCACGCAGGCTGGCTTCGTCGCGACGCCAGCGATCAAGCGAGACGATGACGCTGCCGGTCTCCGGCAGAGCCGCGTCGTCGCTTACCTCTTGCCACTCATTCGGCTGCAGGGCGCCGTGCTTGAGAATTGCCATAGAGGGCCTCCTTGAAAGGATCGATACCGATCCGACGATAGGTGTCGATGAAACGCTCGGCTTCCGAAGTCCGGGCACCAAGATAAGTCGTAACGATGGTTTCCACGGCGCCGGCGATATCCTCGGTCGAGAAAGCCGGACCGACGATCTTGCCGATCGAGGCATCGTCGCGGGACGAGCCGCCCAGGGTCACCTGGTAGAATTCCTCACCATGCTTATCGACACCGAGGATGCCGATATTGCCGACATGGTGATGGCCGCAGGCATTGATGCAGCCGGAGATGTTGAGGCGCAGCTCGCCGATCTCGGCCAAGCGCTTCGGATCACTGAAAGTGCGGCTGATGCGCTGGGCCACCGGGATGGCACGGGCATTGGCGAGGTTGCAATAATCCAGGCCCGGGCAGGCAATAATATCGGTGATGAAGCCAATATTCGAGGTTGCCAGCTTGGCACCGCTGAGACGCTGCCACAGCGCGAACAGGTCCTGCTGGCGCACATGCGGCAGCACCAGATTCTGATGATGGCTGACGCGGAGCTCACCGAAGCTGTAGTCATCCGCGAGATCGGCGACGATATCCATCTGGTCGGCCGAGGCGTCACCCGGGGCACCGCCGTCCGGCTTCAGCGAGATATCGACGATGGCATAGCCGGCTTGGCGATGCGGCTTCACATTGCTCTGCACCCACCGGGCGAATTCCGGATTGGCCTTTCGAGCGGCCTCGAATTCCGGCGTCCAGTCGGGCAGCGATTCATATTCCGGCAGCGCGAAATACTGGCGGATGCGCTCGATTTCCTCGAGCGGCAGGGTCAGCGCGCTGTCCTTGATCGACTGCCATTCTTCTTCCACCAGGCGGGCGAATTCCTCAGCCCCGGTCGCATTGACCAGGATCTTGATGCGCGCCTTGTAGAGATTGTCGCGCCGACCGAGCTGGTTATAGACCCGCAGCACCGCCTCCAGATAGGAGAGCAGATGCTGCTTCTCGACGAAGGGCTTGATCGCCGTGCCGATGATCGGCGTACGGCCAAGGCCGCCACCGACCCAGACCTCGAAGCCGATCTCGCCGGCCTCGTTCTTCAGCATGCGCAGGCCAATGTCATGGACGCGCACCGCGGCTCGGTCATGGGCAGCACCGGTCACCGCGATCTTGAACTTGCGCGGCAGGAAGGCGAATTCCGGATGCAGGGTCGACCACTGGCGGATGATCTCGGCATAGACCCGCGGATCCTCGATCTCATCGACAGCAACGCCGGAATGCTGGTCCGCCGTGGTGTTGCGGATGCAATTGCCGCTGGTCTGAATGGCATGCATCTCGACCTCGGCCAGATGCTCGAGGATCGCCGGCACTTCATCAAGCTGCGGCCAATTGAATTGAATGTTTTGGCGCGTCGTGAAATGGCCGAAACCGCGGTCATAGCGCCGGGCGATGAAACCCAGCTTGCGCATCTGCTTCGACGACAGCGTGCCGTAGGGGATGGCGATCCGCAGCATATAGGCATGAAGCTGCAGATAGACGCCGTTCTGCAGGCGCAGCGGCCGGAACTGTTCCTCGGTGATTTCGCCGGCGAGGCGACGTTCGACCTGACCGGTGAATTGCTTCACCCGTTCCCGGACGAAAGTCGCGTCGAATTCGTCGTAGCGATACATTTACTCAATCCCCAATGCGACCGGTCCAGCTGCCCGCATCGACCTCGATGGTCGGGCCGCGATCGGCGCGAATACGTTCCCGTGTGCTGGTCGGCTTGATGCTGTCGCCCTCGATCAGGACATCGATGAGATACTGGCCGACGATCAGCTGCTGCTTCGCCGCGGCGGCGGCATCGGCCATGGCGGCTTCGGCGGCGGCCTCGCCCGCCAGAACGGCGCCGGCAGAAAACTGCGTCGCCCAATCACCCTGATTGGTCAGATAAACCACCATGCCGTCGGTCAGACGATTTGCAGTGACCATTTGCGTCGACATGACCTTCTCCTCTTCCCGGCCTTATTCGCCGGCAACACGGCGCGACGCCGCAGCAACGACGTTCTTGCGCTGGCGCAACACGACGACACGATGCCCGGCGGCAACTTCCGCCACGCTGCGCGCTTCAATCTCGGTATCGTTCAATTCCACACGCCGGGAATCGCGGCGGGCAAAGTCGATGATCTCAGCAGCGACGGCAGCGTCATGCAGGACGATATCGGCCTCACGCAACCGGCGCAGATCACCCAAGGTCAGCGCCTCGACATCGCCGGTGACCTCAATCTTGTGGCTCACGCCGACGACCGGCCCCTGACGGCGATTGATCGCGGCGATGACTTCGCGGGCCGCTTGACGTTCGTCGCCGGCCAGCACGGCGGCGGCGACGGGACCGTCAAAGAAATCTTCCCAGAACCGACGACGGGCAATGCCATCGGTGAGACGGCCATGCACGGCGCTCCGGAAGCGGCCGGCAAAGGCAGCCAGGCGACCGATGCGCTGCGGCAGCACGCCTTCGATCAAGGCCCGCACCTTACGCGCCAGGACCGGCGCCGCACCCTGAGTGGAAATCGCCACCACGACTTCACCACGATCGACCACCGCCGGCATGACGAGATCGGTCAAAGCCGGACGATCGACCACGTTGACCAGGACCTGGCGCGCCTTGGCGGCCTCCACCACGGTGCGATCATCGGCCTCGTCATCATGGGCGCTGAACACCAGCTGATGGCCATCGATGTCAGCAGCAGCAAAAGCGCGCTGACGGAAAGTCACCCGGGCATCGCCCAGCAGCGCCAGCAGATCCGGGCTCGGCGTAGCGGCGACCACCGTGCAGCGCGCATCCGCCGATAGCAGCAGGCGCAGCTTAGCCGCAGCCGCATCGTTCCCGCCCACCAGCAGAACCGGTCGATCCTTGAGCTTGATGAACAGCGGGAATGCCTGCATTAAATTCACACTAAAATTGAGTTATTAAGCCTGCTCAACTACAGGCCTCTCTGTGTAGTTTAATATGTGATGGGGGCAGGGAGCGTCAACGCTATTCTACACTGCGGATTGTTATTTCACACACCTGTTGAAAAAACTAACAATTGGAGGCCCGTCCGCGTACCGATATAATGCGGATGAAAGGACATCTTTCCCCATGGGTCTCGCGAGATGAGTTTGGCCACCGCCCTTGCCCCACATGACCACGAGCATTGCATCGAGGATGCCCTGCGCCGTGCCGAGGCTTTGTGTGACTCCCGGGGTGTCCGGCTGACTGCCATCCGCCGCCGGGTGCTGGAACTGGTCTGGCACAGCCACGCGCCGATCGGCGCTTATGCGATCCTCGACCAGCTCAAGATTAACGATAAGGGGGCTGCCCCACCGACCGTCTATCGGGCGCTCGATTTCCTGCTGGAACACGGCCTGGTGCATCGGCTGGAATCGCTCAATGCCTTTATCGGCTGCGACCACCCAGAGGACCGGCATATCAGCCAGTTCCTGATCTGC
>Ga0310811_10010017_pt1 | contig 12252 bp, 12 predicted proteins | sample YCmetagenome_FD_207642 | JGI IMG/M metagenome (GOLD analysis project Ga0310811, IMG submission 207642) | Soil microbial communities from experimental microcosm in Duke University, North Carolina, United States - YC | ecosystem: Engineered > Artificial ecosystem > Soil microcosm > Unclassified ... | reverse complement strand
CCTGCCTCGCTGCCGCTTTGGAGCTATCTGAGCTCGCTCATCATTACGCTGCTCATTCCCAGCGCGGGCGGTCACTGGGCCGTGCAAGGGCCGTTCGTGCTGCCCGCCGCGCTCAGCTTGCATGCATCGCTGCCGCATACCGCAATGGCCGTCGCCATGGCCGAAAATGTTTCGAACATGCTGCAGCCGTTTTGGGCCGTGCCGGTGGTCGCCATTGCAGGCATCAAGATTCAGCGCGTAATGGGCTACACGGCAGTGACCTTTGTCGTTTCGCTCATCATTTACGCCGCCGCGCTTTGGTTGATTCCCTGAGCGTCGATATACATCGATCGAATCCTCACGACGCGTGCGACGCAAATACGTGCGCACACGTCGAGGATTCATCGCGGGCGTTTTTGCTCGTCAGTACATCGGATAGATGAAGCCCGATACCGACTCGCTCTGCGCCTTCGGTGCGCGCAACGCCCTTGCCATCTTGCGAAGTTGGGGCTCGAGCGCAACTAGTTTGTCGAGCCCCTCGTTACGCCAGATATCGACGAGCGAAGCGATCATGTCCTGCTCGCGCACAATCGCTTCAGGCGCAATCACATCCACAAAGTAAGATGCGACCGACGCATCCGGGGCCGTCGGAATGAATGCGCTCACTTGCGGCTTCGCCCGCGCGAGCTGCGACAGGAAGAATTTTTTCAATTCGGCGTCAGTCAAGTTCGTACTCCTTTTTCCAAGATTCATCGGCCTCTACCACTGGCTGCTCGTCGCGGTACAAGATGTAATCGCCCAAGACGAGTGCGTCGATCTCCGTTCTCATGAAACAACGGTAAGCATCCTCCGGCGTACAGACGATCGGCTCTCCACGAACGTTGAATGAGGTGTTGACGAGTAAAGGGCAGCCCGTCAGCGATTCAAACGCTTTCAACACCGCATGTACCCTCGGATTCACCTCCTCTTCGACGGTTTGGATGCGAGCGCTGTAGTCGACGTGCGTAATCGCGGGCACCGTGCTGCGCACCGCGTTGACGATCTGAAGCATGTCTTCCTGATCCGCTGCTGCCTCTGGCTCGCGGCGATGAACCTCGCGCACGGGTGCAACGATCAGCATATAAGGGCTGTCTGCATCGAGTTCGAAGTACGCTGAAGCGCGATTGCCGAGCACGATCGGCGCGAATGGCCTGAACGACTCTCGAAACTTGATTTTGAGGTTCATTCGGGATTGCGTCGAAGGACTGCGCGCGTCGCCCAGAATCGAACGTGCACCCAGTGCTCTCGGCCCAAATTCCATCCGGCCGGAAAACATCGCCACAATCTTTTCGTCTGAGAGCAGTTGGGCAATCTCATTGGCCCCTGCCGCTTCGTCCTCAAGACGGTGATAGACCGCGTTCGATCTGCGCAGAAACGAGAGCACCTCGTCCTCGCTGTACTGCGGGCCGAGAAGACTGCCCCTCTGAGCATCGGCATTGGCCGAGCGATTCGGCCGCGCGCCGCCGAGCATTTGATAGTCGGCAAGATACGCCGCCCCGATCGCCCCCCCCGCATCGCCCGCCGCCGGCTGTATCCAGAGATGGTCAAAGATTTGCTCGCGCAATATCTTTCCGTTCGCCACACAGTTCAGCGCCACGCCACCTGCAAGGCATAGATTCGACGCCCCCGTCAACGCGCGCAAATGACGGGACAGCTTCAGCATCACCTCCTCGGTCACCGCCTGGATCGAGGCGGCCAAATCCATCTCTCTGCGGGTGATACGCGACTCGGGCTGGCGCGGGGGGCCGTCGAACAGTTGGCAAAATTTCGCGTTGATCAACGCGCCGCCCTGGTGGTAATCAAAACAATCGAGATGGAGGCGAAATGAGCCGTCGGGCCTGACGTCGATCAAGTGAGACTTGATCCGATCGGCATAAATGGGCCGACCGTAAGGCGCGAGGCCCATCAGCTTATATTCGCCGCTGTTGACCTTGAATCCGCAAAAGTAGGTAAATGCGCTGTACAGAAGCCCGAGCGAATGGGGGTAACGGATCTCTTGCAACATCTCGATGTCACGTCCGTGCCCCAATGCGAGACTTGTCGTAGCCCACTCGCCGACACCGTCGACGCACAGAATCGCCGCTTCCTCGAAAGGCGACGGGTAAAAGGCGGATGCAGCGTGGGAATAGTGATGCCGGCAAAAGTAGATCGGTACGTCACAGTTCAGCATTTCGCTGATCTGCTCTCTGAAATACGGTTTGACCGCGAAAAACGACTTCACCGCTGGCACAAACATGGCGGCGGATTCGGGCGCGCACGCGATTGCCGAGCGAATGATGCGATCGGCCGTGAGCGCAGGGTCATCGTAGAAGGCGATTGCCGAAAGGTCGCCGCCATCGATGCCGGCCTCTTCGAGGCAGTAGTTGATCGCCCCGCGTGGAAACCTGGGGTCGTGCTTCTTTCTGCTGAACCGTTCCTCTTGCGCGGCTGCGACGATCTCGCCGTCCTTCAAGATTGCCGCTGCCGAATCGTGGTAGAACGCTGAAACGCCAAGCACGTATCGTGTCATCTTTTTTCCCCTACCTAGGCGCCCATAAGCACGCCGATCCTCACCCATGCCGTCATTGCTTCCAATGCAACGTACGGCCCACGAGTCAACTTTCGACCATTTCGTGCACGCAAGCCCCCTCGATCACCACGGGTGTGCCATCCACCAAAACATGTCGTGGTTTTTGGCTCGCTACGAGATTGAGCAAATCCAGACTGTTGCTTTTTTCGCTTACTTCGCAGGGGCGATCGAAAATGCAAAGGTCGGCTTTCATATTCGCCGCGATCATCCCGAGATCTTCGATCCCCAGTGCCATGGCGGCCGATCGTGTCAGCGCATCGGCAACGAGATTGCCTGCGTCGACCTCGCACGACTTCTTGATTAGCGCCATCGAAAACGAGAGCAATGAGGCAAACCGATCCGCGTCCCCGAAAATGTTTGCGTAACTCGAAAATCCGATTTCGCCACCGCAGACCGACAACGGCGCATAAGCCCGCCCCATCAACCATTCGCTCACCGCGCCTGGAGCGCAGATCAAGTTCGCTCTCGAATCGTCGAGCAAATGGGTATCGGAGCGTGAAATCTGCGAAAGATTGAAGATCGTCGTATTCGCCAATAACGACAAGTAAGCGAGCAACCCCAGCTCGGTACAGAAGCGCGTTTCCCTATATGCCTGCGCGTCGGCTTCGTTCGCACAAAGCTTGATGCAAAGGCGCCTGCGCAGCCGATCGGCTGCTTTCGCTGCAGCAAGCAGCGTCGCCGCCGACCACGTCTTGCCCGGAACAATCGCGGGAAAGAGTTCGCAGCGGCCCGAGTTCACGGTACGCGCAGCACGCTCAAAACCTTCGCATGCAGCCTGTCCGGTATCGGACATTCCACCGCATGGGTCTTGCTCTCCCCACTCTACGTAGCAAAAACGACGTATGCCTTCCGTGCTGCCAACGCGCTCCAAGTCGACATGCGTTGCGCAAAACGTACCCGCGGTAGTGATGCCGCTCAGGACGAGATTTCGACAAAGCGCGCCCCAGCCTGCGTCGATCGGGCCTACATCGGGATCGATGAAACCAGGCAGACAGATGCTCCTCTCGCCGCGTAGCCTGATTTTGCGCTTTGAAGTTGCCGGGGGAAGGATTGCCCCAATGCGCGATCCGTCGATTTCGATGTCGGCCATAACGAAACTATGTACAGCGGCATCGAAGTAAAGCGTATCGACAATTGCCCATTCGGCGTTTCCTGCACCGGCCATCTCGAGAGCATTCATAGCGGACTCACGCCTGAGGCTGAATGGGATAGTTCATCCCCGACAGGCCTTCCCCGCCTCCCGGTTGCGTGTCGCTCGAGGCGACAGACTGCATACGGCGACTTCTCGCCGCATCGTTGCTCATCAGCGGAGCAACGATCTTTGCCATGGCCTCCCCAACCACCTTGTGACCCAGCGGAGTGAAATGGCAGTCCCCCCGAAAGCGAAATGAACGCCTCACCTCACGCGGATACGGCAACATATCGTCCACGACGTGATAAACGAGCGCGCCGCTTGCGCGGGCAAGTTCATCGAAGCGCGCTCGAACGTTCTTGTAGGCTGCGGTTTCCTCGACATACTGATAAACGGGAATCACTGCGATCACAAGCGGCACCCGGATTTCGGCAACCCACTTGGTGAGAATCGCCCGCATCAATCGCCAGCCGTAGTCGTCCGCCGAGTTGTACTCCGGCAGCGGCTGAAATCGTGTGACGCGCTGGAACCAATCCTTGAAATTCGGGCCCAGGCTGTTGATCATGCGCCGCGCACTGCGCATCACGGCTTCTTTGGCGGAGCGCGCATTGAGATCTTGCGGCATCTCGTAGGGAGGGCGAACGGGCACGCCGTTCAAGGTCAATTCGCCGTTGGACGACAATTCGAACCAAGGCTTGGGGACGCAGATCGATCCGCCCGAGCGGCCGGACCACTCGCGATAGACAACGGTATTGCGTCGAATGTTCTCGACCAGAACGCCAATGACAACAGCATCGTACTCAAGCATATCGGCATATTGACGATAGACCAGATACTGTTGATCGGTCCCACTGCCGCTCAAGCCGAAGTTCAATATTTCCGTATCTTCCAGGCACTGCTCAAGGATGTCCGAATATCGTTTTCCGTTGCTTACGCCATCGCCAGCCGTGTAGGAATCGCCGAATAAAAGCAGGCGTTGTCCGCGGTTTCTCTTCAGGGTGAAAGCGTGATCACTACGGAAGCCGTCGCGATTCGTTTTGACGAGATATCCTCCACCTTCGTGAGGGATTCTGACCCTGAGGCTGGGTGCGAACCGATACCCCAACCGTTCGTCGTATTCCATCAGTTGCCTGTGCAATGCAGGCGTCTCCAGCCGCGTTTTCATGCTTAGTAACCTCTGACCTGGCCAGTGTCATCACGGTACTCACCTAAGACGTTCCCCACCGGTCATCGCGCAGCATCTATCCGCCTTCACTACGGAGCTCTCATGTAGGCAGATACAGGGCTAGAACAAGCGTCCACTGGGCGAAATGCATTCCGAGATCAACCGTTGCAGTGCGGAAACGACCAAAGAAGAGGCACCGTCTCTACGCGTTGAAGTGCTTGCAGCAAGGCGACGTAAACATGCTGCGCCGCATCGATGCACGATCGCATCGAGATGCTTTTTGCATGAACCAACTCAATTGAAATAGGACGGGAACGGAGGGAAAAACAAAGCGCTGGGCAAAACCGATTGTCGACCTCTTGGTTCATCGGCTGCGATATCACTCATCGTCTGAGCGCGTAGTGGACATTGCGCCTTGTTGACCTATCGTCCAATATCAGTGACAGTGCACTGCCTACCCTTCTCCATACCCTTGGACCTATTTCAGTAAAAGCTTCAAGAGCTTGCTCATCCCGGCGTCGTCCCCTCCTGGGAGAACTCACGCGGATTGGCGCGCAAATGGGGGCGCGCAAAACTCGACGCAGGATCGCGATACACCGGCAGGAAATCCCTACATGAGAGGCAACGCATCCCTACTCTACAATCCGCGTCTTCCTATCGAAGAATCCGGGGGGGTGCGCGTAGGATAAAACCTCGAGCGACGGGCCGACACCGCAAAGCCGTCGCCGCTGGTCGCCGCAAACGCGCCACACGATCAGCCCTTGACAAACGGGAGAGCCGACATGAACACATCCTCAGTCGATCACGCTGTATGGGGCATCAAACCCGAAGAGACCGCACTGCGCCAGTGGCTCACCGCCTGGTATCACTTCGCGTTGAGCGATGGGCACATCGAGCCGGATTACGAGCTCGACAATGCGACCGCCGAGCGGCTGGAGGGCTACTTTCGTGTCGGACTGACTCCCGGCGAAGGCGCGACGGCCACCTTCGGCAAGGTTCATTAGAAGCGGCCACGTGTTGCCGGTCAGCGTAAATCTGCGCGCGACTACTCGGCGACAAGCCCGTGACGGATCGAATATCGGATCAGTTCGGCATTATTACTGAGTCCTAACTTTTGCATCAGCCGCCGCTTATGCGTACTGATCGTCTTGGCGCTCAGCGCAAAAGCATCGGCGATATCGTTGATGCTCCGACCCGCCGCCAGCAGCCGCAGCACCTCGAATTCGCGATCGGAGAGAATCTCATGGGGTGGCATATCGCCCGAATGACGCTCGAATACGATGGCATCGACGAGCTTGGGATCGATGAACCGGCCGCCCGCTGCCAGCTTATGAACGGCCGCGAGCAGAATTTCCGGATCGCTGTCCTTCGTCACGTAACCTGCGGCGCCGGCACGCAACGCGCGGGAGACGACCTGCGCCTCGTTGTGAATGCTGAGAATCAAAATCGGCATGCCCGGGAATTCGGCGTGCACACGGCGAATCAAGTCGACACCGGAAATGCCCGGCATCGTCATGTCGAGTGTCAGCAGGTCAACCTCGTTGGTGCGCAACTTCGCGAGCACATCGGCTCCGCTCACCGCTTCGTCCACGACGACGGTGTCCGGCGCCGTCGCCACGATCTGCTTCAATCCGCTGCGAACAACGGCATGATCATCGGCGATCAAAATTCGGATCATCTTTCTTTCCGCAATGGGCGCTGTTGAGGGGTACGCTGATCGAAATGACGGTGCCCGTCCCCGGCGCGCTGTCGATCTGTAACGACGCGCCGATCAGCCGGGCGCGCTCGCTCATGCTGAGCAAGCCATATGAATCGCGCTTGCCGGCGCCGGCAGGATCGAAGCCGCAACCATTGTCGCTCACATGCAGATCGAATCCAGCATCGCTTTTCGTCATGCTGACGTGCACACGCGTCGCATAGGCGTGGCGCGCAACATTGGTGAGCGATTCTTGCACGACGCGAAAGACCGCAGTGGCGTGCGCGTCCGACAACACAGGCTCAGAAGCATTCATCAAAACCTTGCAGGCAATACCTGTTCGCTTGCCGAAATCTTCCGCCAACCATTCGAGTGCGGAAACGAGACCAAAGTTGAGCGCGGCGGGCCGCAGGTGATTCGTCACGTTGCGCACCATCAAAATGGTCCTCTCAACGAGTTCGCGCATCTCGGTCACTTTCTTAAGAAGATCTGACGAACTCGTCAGCCGCATCATCAGCAGCGACACGTTCATTTTGAGGGCGGTCAGCAATTGGCCGAGCTCGTCGTGGATCTCGAGCGCGATACGCCTTCTTTCCTCTTCACGCGCCGCCTCCAAATGTCCGCCCAGTTGCCTCAACTGCTCGCGCGACTCGAGTAGCTGCTGCTCGATGCGCTTGCGCTCGGTCACCTCGTTCTCGAGCCTCCGGTTCTTTTCGATGAGCGTCCAGTGCAGTGCACGGATGGCCAGATGGACTTTGATGCGCGCCATCACTTCATCGATGCGCACGGGCTTCGTCACGTAATCCACGCCACCAAACTCAAAGCCCTCGCTGATACGCTCGATGTCATCGGCCACGGTCATGAAGATGACGGGAATATCGCGCGTGCGTGCGTCCGCCTTCAGTTGGCGGCAAATCTCGAACCCGTCCATTCCCGGCATATTGACGTTCAGGAGAATGAGTTCCGGCTGAGCACGGCGCGCGCGCTGGACGGCCTCGGTGCCATCCAAGGCGAGGAAAACACGAAGCCCGCGCGCGACGAGACTCTCGACCACCCCGCTCAAATTGGCGGGCGCGTCATCGACGATGAGCACGGATGCCGGCGCAGTTTGCACGACCTCCGCCGTTTCGGCGATCGCTGTCACAGCTTGCACCCCGCATCGAGGTGGCGTTCGGCTTGCGCGAAGCAGACGCTACGACTACCTGCTATAGCCGGCAGGATTTTGTCGGCCGGCGCGGCGCCGGCACAATAATCGCGACGCCGCTGCGCCGCGATCGGCAGCGAGGTCGCAACAATCGCAAAAAGCTGCAGCACTATGCTGCACAAGCGGTCCAGCGGACGGCATACCGCGGTGAGCGCGTTGACGTTCATCATTCCTATGAAAGCGCAGGGTTGTTCCCGTATTTTGCACTCGTTCACCGTCGCCGCAGTCCCGCTTGTAGTCAGGAAAATCCAGGAAATGTCTGCGTAATGGCGGATTATTGCGTCAACTTATTCCTACTCCGCCGAAATCTCACTGGGCGTGGCACCAAAGAGCGTGCTGTGTCGGCACTCGCTGCGCAGATACTTAGGAGTCCCGATGATTATTGTGCGCCAGCCGGTCCGCTCGCCAAAGTGGGCGCTCCGCCACTATTACGTGACCTCGTATGGCTTGCGCCCCCATAAAGGGGCCGCCTGTGCCCGATCGACCGCTGTAGCAGATCGACTGGACTGACTCTTGCCCGCCGCCGCGCGGCCTTGCCGCTCAGTCCAATGGATTGGTAATCAAGCGTCGGGCCTCGACGAGTGAACGATCAAGTCGTGCTTGTTTGCTGCGGTTCGCCGGAGGCGCCACCGCCGGCCGTGGGCAGCGCGGGCGTCCGTGCGCGTTGAACAATGCGGCCGCCTTGCATCACGAGTACCTCATCGACGAGATCGGTCAACGCGGACAGCCGGTGCGTGACAATCAGTACACTGCGGCCTTCCATGAGCCGCATCACCGCTTGCAGCAAGGCCTGCTCGGTGACCGTATCGAGGCCTTCAGTCGGCTCGTCGAGAATGAGGACTGGCGCATCGAGCAAAAGCGCGCGAGCAATGGCCAGCCGCCGCGCCTGGCCACCCGAAAGCCCTACGCCTGCCTCGCCTAGCTCGGTGTCGTAGCCTTGCGGCAGGCTCGCGATGAAATCGTGCAACTGAGCATTTCTGCAAGCCGACTCGAGCATCGCCTGATCCGCATCGGGACGTGCGAGCAACAGGTTCTCGCGAATCGTCGCATTGAAAAGATAGGTGTCTTGGGCCACTACTGCGATGCGTGCTCGCACGTCCTCGCCCGCCAAGTCACGTAACTCGACGCCGCCAAGTTGAATGCTGCCCGCTTGATAGTCCCAAAACCGCAGCAACACACTAACGATGCTGCTCTTACCCGCCCCGCTCTCCCCCACAAGGGCGATACGCCCCCCGGCCGGCAAATCGAGCGAAACATGGTCGAGCGCCAACGGCCCCTCATCACGATAGCGCATGCATACGTCACGCAACGAGACATCGCCATGAGACGGCAAACGGACGCTTCGGTGCGGATCTGCCACGGCCGGCTGCGCGTCCACGAGCGCAAAGATACGCCGTGCGGCGGCGAGGCTCTCACCGAGCATCTGCATGGCAAGCGGCAACGGCAGCACCGCTTCGAAACTCGCCAGCGCAAGCAGTGCGAGCATCGCGAGGTCCGCACGCGGCAACGTGCCATCACTGATCCGAGGAATTGTCACCCAGAGTGTGCACCACATGGCCAGCGATGCCGACACCATGAGCGCGCCTTGCGAAAAGCCGTTGAGCCGACTCACTGTCGATTGCACCGCCACAAGGCGATCCGAGAGTTGATCGACGCGATTTGCGTAGGACTCCTGAGCACCATAGACGCGCAACTCGCCAAGCCCTTGCAGGCTATCGACGATCGTCTCGCGCATTTGCGCGCGCAACGCAACGCCGGCGCGCGAGGGCGCGTCGGCACGCCGAAGCAGGAACGCAGGCAACGCTACGCCGGCAAGCAGCAGAAAAACCAACAAGACGAGCGCGGCCGACGCGCTGAATACGGCTGCCGCCGCGAGAATGACAAGCGAGCCCACCGCTGCAACGGCAACCGGCACGAACACCCGCAGATACACGTGATTGAGGCTATCGATATCGGCTTGAATGCGACCGAGCAGATCCGCCCCACGCAAGGCCGACAACCGCGCCGGCGCAAGCGGTTCGATGCCTGTATAGAACCAGACGCGCAGTTGCGCGAGCAGGCGCAGCGTGGCCTCGTGCGTCACAAGCCGCTCGACATAACGGCCCGCCGTACGCAAGATGGCGCACGCTCGAATCGCCGCGGACGGCGTGAAGTAATCGAATACCGTCTGCGCGATGCCGGCCAACGCCATCGACGCGATGAACCAGCCCGCGATGGCCATCAAGGCGACGTTCGCCAGCAAGGTCACGAGCGAAACACCTGCGCCCAGCGCCATCCAGCGCCAATAAGGGCGGAACAGCATGAAGAGGCGAATGAGATCGGCGCGCGCTTGGCTCGCCGTCGTCTGGGGCGAATCGGGAAAACCGCGTGACGAGTCCATATGATTCACGTGGAAGGAAACGAGAAATCGGATGCATCGGCGCTGTGAGCGCCAATCAAACGCCCATACAGTTCGCTACGCGCGCAGAGCGTTTCATGTGAGCCTGCATCGGCAACGCGTCCCTGATCGAGCACGACGATGCTATCCGCAAGCCGCGCCGTTGCCGGCCGATGGGCGACGAGCAGCACGGTGCGGCCGTGCGCGAGACGACGCAGCGTGCGATGAATCTCCTCCTGGTTCTGGGCATCCAGGTGCGCGGTGGGTTCATCGAGAAGCACGACGGGTGCGTCCTTGAGAAAAGCGCGCGCGAGCGCGAGTCGCTGAATCTGACCGCCGGAGAGGCCGGCGCCGCGCTCGCCTAACGGTGTGTCGTAGCCGTGCTCGAGCGCCATCACAAATGCATCGGCTCCTGCGAGCCGAGCCGCCTCGCGCACCATCGACATCGTCGCATCGGGCCGTGCGATCAACAGATTATCCAGGACCGTGCCGACGAAGACGTGCGCACGCTGCGGAACCCACGCGACACTCGCGAGCCAACTCTTTTCGTCGATCGCAGCGAGCCGTTGATCGTTGACCCACACTTCGCCTGCATCGTGGCGCACGAAACCGAGCAACAAACTCAGCGCAGTACTCTTGCCGGCACCGCTTGAGCCAACCAGTGCCGTGATGCGCCCCGGCTCGGCCGCAAAGCTCAGTGCTTCGAGGGCCGGCCGGCCTTCACCGTAGGCAAACGAAACACCCTCGAATCGAATGCCATAGCCGGACGCCTTCGCAAGTGGCTCGCCGCCGCGAGCGTGCGCTTGCTCCGAGATGGAGAGAATATCGACGATGCGCTCGGCCGCGCCAATGGCTTCCATACGCGCGTGGTAATGCGTGCCGAGCGTGCGCAGCGGCAAATAGAATTCCGGCGCAAGCAGCAACACGAAAAATGCCGGCTGAAAATGCATCTTGCCGTACAACAGATTGAAGCCGATCAGCACGGCAACCACGGCAATGCTGATCGTGGAAAGGAACTCGAGCGCCACCGACGACAGAAAGGCGATGCGCAGCACCTGCATTGTGCTTTGCCGGTAGGCGTCCGAGACGCGCGCGACGATCTCGGCTTCACGGCGGCTCGCATTGAAGAGCTTGAGCGTCGTAAGGCCGGAGAGCGTATCGAGAAACCGCGCGCTGAGCCGAGCAAGCCGGCGCCATTGCCGCTGATTGGCCTCAACGGCGTCCTTGCCGAGCAGGATCATGAAGACGGGAATGAGCGGTGCAGTCAGCACCAGTACGAGACCCGAAACCCAATCGACAGGAAAAACAACGATGAGAATCGCAAACGGCAACAGCGCGGTCAATGCGCGGTTCGGCAACCAGCGCGCGTAGTAGCCTTCGAGCGCTTCGATACCCGCAACCAGATGACTCGATAATGCGCCACTCGATTCGCGCTGCAGCCACGCGGGGCCGAGCGATTGCATTTTTCGCAATAACTGCGCGCGCAATTGCGTACGCACCGCCGCAGCGCCCACAAACGCGAAATGTTCAGCCGCCTGCATTGCGATAAAGCGCAGGGCAAAGATCGGCAGCATCGCAACAAGCGCGGGCCACACATTCGCGAGGCGCGCACCCTCGATGACAACAGCGTTCACGGTCCAGGCGAGCAGCGCCGCTTGTGCGATGACGAGCGTGCCGGCAACGAACCCAGCAACAACGGCTAGCTTCAGTGGCGAGCGCGAGCGTGCGGCGCGCTCTGCGAGCCAGGTATCAAGAACCTTCTTGCGTGATGGCGTCGGACTCATAGCGAAACAACAGACGATTCAAAGCTTGCACCACGATCCACAATGGACATTTGCGGCAAATGGGTACCGTGGTGAACGAGACAAGCCGCACCTTAACAGAAACGCACGCCAGGCAATGCATCAACTCAATCCGCACGGCCGACAAGCCAATGAAATCGGCATCCACTGCGACATCGTGGCCCATCGAATTGCGACGGTATGCCGCAATTTTTCGTAACGCGTGTAACTAAAATTCAAAAGGTCGGCTTGCCACCCGAATTCGACCTTATGTTGCCGATCGGAGAAGTCAGTCCGAACCACACGCAAT
>Ga0310811_10010016_pt1 | contig 12253 bp, 10 predicted proteins | sample YCmetagenome_FD_207642 | JGI IMG/M metagenome (GOLD analysis project Ga0310811, IMG submission 207642) | Soil microbial communities from experimental microcosm in Duke University, North Carolina, United States - YC | ecosystem: Engineered > Artificial ecosystem > Soil microcosm > Unclassified ... | reverse complement strand
GCGCTCGGCTGGCCCATGGTCGTCCTCGTCCTGGCGGCGCAGGGCCTGCGCTGGTGGTGCATCACCACCCTCGGACGCCAGTGGAACACCGAGGTCATCGTCGTGCCCGGCCTGCCCCTGGTGACCCGCGGGCCGTACAGCCTGCCGTGGCTGCGCCATCCGAACTATGTGGCGGTGGCGGTCGAGGGGGCGGCGCTGCCGCTGGTCCACACCGCATGGGTGACCGCGGTCGTCTTCACCGTGCTGAACGCCGTCCTGATGGTCGTCAGGATCCGGTGCGAGGAATCCGTCATGGACGAGCTCTCCGCCGCGTGCACGGGCTCCGCTCCGCGGAGAGGGACGCCGGAGTGATCGACGTCCTCGTCGCCGGCGGTGGCCCGGCGGGGCTCGCGACCGCGATCAACGCCGCGCGGGCCGGGATGGAGGCGGTCGTGGTGGAGCCGCGGGCGGGTCCCGTGGACAAGGCCTGCGGCGAGGGACTGATGCCGACGGGGGCCGCCGCGCTCCGGTCGATGGGCGTGCTCATGGACGGCAGGCCGTTCCGGGGCATCCGCTACCTCGACGGATTCCATCGAGCGCAGGCGGCCTTCCGCGACGGCCTCGGGATCGGCGTGCGGCGGACCGTCCTGCACGCGGCCCTCGCCGACCGCGCGGAGGATCTCGGCGTCCGTGTCGTCACCGGCCATGTGGACGGCGTATGCCAGGAGACCGGCTCCGTGCTGGCGTCCGTGGGCGGCCGGTCCCTGCGGGCGAGGTGGCTGGTCGCCGCCGACGGGCTGCACTCCCCCATCCGGGCGATGCTCGGGCTGGAGCCGCGCCCTTCCCGGCTCCGGAGGTACGGCCTGCGCCGCCACTACCGGACGGCGCCGTGGACGGACTTCGTGGAGGTGCACTGGGCGCCCGGAGGCGAGGCTTATGTCACCCCGGTGAGCGACGACCTCGTCGGCGTGGCCGTGCTGAGCTCCCGGCGCCGGGCCTACGACGACCACCTGGCGGAGTTCCCCGATCTGCGGGCCCGGCTGGACGGCCCGGCGGCGACTCCGGTCCGCGGGGCGGGCCCTCTGCTCCAGCGCGTACGGTCCCGGGTCGCCGGCCGGGTGCTGCTGGTCGGCGACGCGGCCGGATACGTGGACGCGCTCACCGGTGAGGGTCTCTCGCTGGCGGTGTCGTCGTCGGAGGCTCTGGTGAGCTGTCTGCGGGCCGGGCGGCCCGAGAGCTACGAGCAGGCCTGGCGCCGTCTGTCCCTGCGCCACCGGGTGCTGACCTCCGCCCTGCTGACGGCTCGGCGCCACCAGGGGTCCGCACGCCTGGTCGTCCCGGCGGCGCAGCGTCTGCCCGTTCTTTTCAGCGCGGCGGTCCGGGCACTCGCCTGAGACCGTCGCCATCGCCAAGGCTCACCGCGCTGGCCGACGAGCCGCGGCACGGCTACGGCATCGCGCAGGAGGTCGAGCGGCTCTCCAGCGGCCGCGTCCAGCTCAAGATCGGCACCTTGTACGGCGTGCTCGACCGGCTCGCGGCCGATGCGTTCGTGGAACCCGACCACGAGGAGGTGCGGCAGGGACGGCTGCGCCGCTACTACCGGCTCACCGATGAGGGGGCGCAGGCCCTGGAGAAGGAGGCCGTACGGCTGGCCGGCAACGCGCGGCGCGCGGTCGAACGGCTGCGGCTCAGGCGGGCGGAAGGTCTGGCGTGAGCATCCTCGAGCAACGCTACCGGTGGGTGTTGCGGCTGCTGCCCGCGGCCTACCAGGCCGAGCACGAGGAGGAGATGGTCACGGCCTTCCTCGAGGGCGCCCGGCGCGGGAAGGCCGGCATGGACGACCAGAGGCCACGCTGGATGGAGATCGCCAGCGTGGCGACACTCGCGCTGCGGTTGCGGCTGGGCGGCCCGGGTGAGCCGCCGAGGTCGTTCCTCTGGGGGGAGGCGGTGCGCCGGGCCGCCGTTCTCGGCCTCGTCTTCTGGACGACGGTCGGCTGCCTGTCCGCCACCTTGACGCTTTACACGAACGGCGTCCTCGCCGAGGGGCCGCCCGACGGCCTCACCATGGGAATCGGCGATCCCGGCTCGCCGGAGCGCCTCCGGCACGTGCTGGCTGATCTGGCGCCCCTGCTGTGGGCGGCGAGCCTCGGTGCGCTCGTCCTCGGCCGCCCTCTCACGGCCAAGGCGGCGGCCGTGGCCGCACTGGTCGTGCCGTACGTGCTGGTCCCCCCGCCCTGAGCGTCGGCGGGTGGGAGATCGCGGTTCGCTGGGCCTGCACCCTGTTCCCGGCCGCGGTGACGGCGCTGGCGCTGATGATCGGATTCCACCGCGACGCGCCGCCGCCGCGCCTGTCTCGAGGGCGGACTCTAGGCATGGTCGCGCTTCCGGCAGCCGTGGGCATCCTGCTCTCTCTGGTCGTCGGTGTGCTCGACTCGCTGACGAGGGCAGGAACCGTCCCGATGAGGCTCCTGATGCAGGCATTTATGTGGGTCGACATGCCCGGCCTCGCCTGCGTGGCGCTGACGACCGTGACGGTGTGGTGCGTGGCCGGGCGCCGGACGTCCAGGCGGTCGTCCGCGCCGGTGGCGCTGGCGGCGGCGATTCTGACCGTGCCCGTCGTGCTCGCCCGGACGGCCATACTGCACCCGGGCGCGACCGATTCCATCACCGGGATCATCAACCTCGTCGGATGCGTGCAACTGGGTCTGCTCTTGATGAGCGGGATGACCCTCGTCGTGATGGGCGCACGAGCGCTGCGGACAGCGACGGACGGCGATCTCACCGAGTTGCGCGGGCAGCACGGATAACCTTCACGCACATCGCGATGATTCCGGCATCCATCCGGCGATTCGCAAATAGAACGCAATTCGACTCCACATTAAGTCGCCATATTCATTGAACATTCATGCAATGATCTGGTCGTGCATCCGAGCGAGGCCGATCCTCTGGCGAGGATGACTGGAGGATCTTCACTTGCCCAGCTCCGCCATGCTCGCTCTCGCCGCCCTGACTATCTGCCTGCTGTGCGCCGCCGTCGCCGTGCTCGTCTGGCGCTCACGACGGCCGGGCCCGCCTGACGCCGAGGCGCTGCGCAAGGCCGCGGCCGAGGCGCGTGAGCAGCTCGGCCGGGACGTGCACGACCTGGTCGGCAGCCGCCTCTGGCTGGCCTCGCTGCAGGGAGAGGTGGCCTACCGCCTCGCCGACGAGAACTCCCCCGTACGGCCGGCGCTGGCCAACGTGATCGAGTCCGTACGGCAGGCGGCAACCGACATCCGCAACGTCACCCGTTCCTACCAGGAGATCTCTCTCTGGTCGGAGATCGCCGACGCCCGGGCCTTATTCACGGCGCGCGGCGTCGACTGCACGCTGCGACTCGCGGAGGTGGACCTCACCCCCGAGGCGAGCGCCGTCTTCGCCGTCACGGTCCGTGAGGCCGTGACCAACGTGCTCCGGCACAGCGACGCACGCCATTGCCTCATCGAGATGAGCCTCACGGGACGCTCCGTCACGCTCACCGTCGCCAACGACGGCGTGGAACCCCTGACCCGCCCGCAGAGCGGCACCGGCATCGACAGCCTGCGCACCCGCGCGGCAGCGCTCGACGGCACGGTCAGCACGATCCTCGACCTGGACGGCTGGTTCCGGCTGGTGGCGGAGCTCCCCAGCCGCCCTTCCCGCTAGCGGAGCAGTCGGCGCCCCGCCGCTCCCAGAATGCGGTCAGGCCTCTCACCTGTGAATCCACCAGGACGCCGCGGCCGCGTCCCGACCCGTCCATGGATCCGTCATGCGATCACCCATGACCTGAATCACGGTCGGCCACATGACGTACGCCTATACAGCTGTTGACTCACGTAACTTGGCCCACCCCCTTAATTCCGGAATTCTTTGAAGTGTTCGACCTAAGGGGACATCTTGTGATTAACACGTATGAGAATTATTGCTTCGCGGATCCTTTCTTCTATGACACGCTCGACCGGAAACGCGCCGAGCACCCGGACTTCTCCGTCACCGGCCTCGCCCTTCCGGACGGCTGGGCGCACGTAGCGACGGACACGTGGTCGCACTACGCACCGTCCGGCGGCCGGCTGCCGCAGCAGGGGTGGAAGATCCACGTCTCCTCTTGTCTTGATCAGGCCGAGCAGGTGCTCGCGGCGGTGTGGGACTACTGCGTCACCCATGGGCTGGCGTTCAAGTTCCTGCGCGGCCGGCGCATCATGATGATGCGGAACTCGAAGTACGCCGGCCGCGAGTCGAGCGGCAAGCTCGTGACGATCTACCCGGTCGACGAGGTCCAGTTGGAGCTCGTCCTCAAGGAGCTCGCCGGGATCCTCGATGGCGTGGCGGGGCCGTACATCCTGAGCGACCTGCGGTACGGCCCAGGCCCGCTGTTCGTGCGGTACGGCGGGTTCGCGGAGCGGTACTGCGTGACGGAGAACGGCGAGCGGGTGCTCGCGATCGAGACCCCCGAGGGTGAGCTGGTCCCCGACGTCCGCGGGCCCGCCTTCGTCCTCCCCCCGTGGGTGACCCTTCCCGGGTTCCTCGTACCGCATCTGGAAGCCAGGAACTCCGTCACCATGGAGGGCCTGCCGTACCGGGTGGACAGCGTGCTGCACTTCTCCAACGGCGGCGGCGTCTACCTCGGGACCGACGTCCGCACGGGCGAGCGGGTGGTGCTCAAGGAGGCGCGTCCCCACGCGGGGCTGGACGCCGCCGGCCGGGACGCGGTCACCCGCCTGCGCCACGAGGCCGAGATCATGGAACGGCTGGCCCGGCTGGAGCAGGTGCCCGCCCTGCGGGACTACTTCACGCTCGGGGAGCACCACTTCCTCGTCCAGGAGCATGTGGACGGGACGACCCTGAGCCGCCTCATCGCGCAGAAGCACCCCCTCACCAGCGCGGACACCGGGGACGACGTCCTCGCCGGCTACACCACGTGGGCGGTCGGCATGCTCGGCGAGGTGGGGCGGGCACTGGCCGCCCTGCACGAGCGGGGTGTGGTGTTCGGCGACCTCCACCCGTTCAACGTCCTCGTCGCCGGAGAGCGCGTGGTGCTCATCGACTTCGAGGTCTCCTCTCTGGCGGCCGACCGGAAACGGCCCACACTGGCGAACCCCGGTTTCGTCCCGCCGCCCGGGCGGGCGGGTGTGGAGGCGGACGAGTACGCGCTGGCCTGCCTGCACCTCGGCATGTTCGCCCCGATGGCCACGATGATGTTGCCCCTCCACCGGCCGAAGGCCGTCCATCTGGGCCGTCTGGTCACCGAGACCTTCCCGGTGTCTCCCGATCTGGTCGCGGGAGCCGTACGGACGATCGTGGGCCACGAGCCGCCCCGGCCGCCCGCGAGCATGCTGGCGGAGAGCTGGCCGGCGATCAGGGAGTCGATCACCCGGGCGATCCTCGCGAGCGCGACCCCCGGCCGTGACGACCGGCTGTTCCCCGGCGACATCGTGCAGTTCCAGCCGGGCGGAGGCGTCAGCCTCGCCAACGGCGCGGCCGGCGTGCTGCACGCCCTGGCGGTCACGGGAGCCGGGCGCTTCCCCGACCATGAGGATTGGCTGGCCGAACGGGCCAAGGACCCCGCGGCCGGCATCGGGTTCTACAGCGGGCTGCACGGCGTGGCCTACACGCTGGAGGCGCTCGGCCGCCGCGAGGACGCGCTCGACGTGGCCGAGGTCTGCGCCGGGGAGGACTGGGCGCGCCTCGACCTGAGCCTCTACCGCGGCATCGCCGGCATCGCGCTGAACCTGCTCCACTTCCACGACGTGACCGGCGAGGCGGCGTTCCGCGAGCGGGCCCTCCAGATGGCCGAAGCGGTGGCCGACCGGCTCGGCGGGCCGGACGACGTGCCCGAGATCAGCGGGGGCGTCCACCCGCACGCAGGCCTGATGTACGGCTCGTCAGGGCCGGCTCTCATGTTCCTGCACGCCTACGAACGGACGGGCGACGGCCACCTGCTCGACCTGGCCGCGACCGCCCTGCGGCAGGATCTGCGGCGCTGCGTGCGGAGGGACGACGGCCAACTCCACGTTCAGCAGGGCTGGCGGACCAACCCCTACCTCGACGAGGGGTCGGCCGGAATCGGGCTGGTCCTCGCCCGGTTCCTCGCGCACCGGTGGGACGAGACGTTCGCCGAGGCGCTGGAGGTCATCCGTCCCGTCACCACGCTGTCCTACTTCATCCAGCCGGGCCTGTTCGCCGGACGCGCGGGGATGATCGCCTGCCTCGGGATGGAGGGGCGGCCGGAGGCGGCCGCCCGGCAGATCTCCCGCCTCGCCTGGCACGAGCTGCCCTTCAGGGACGGCCTGGCCTTCCCCGGAGCCCAACTGCTCCGGTTGTCGATGGACCTTTCCACGGGGAGCGCCGGAGTGCTGCTCGCACTCGGCGCCGTGCTGCACGACGAGCCGGTGCGCCTCCCCTTCTTCGAGCCCCCCGGATGGCGTCAGGCGCAGGGGCCCCTGCGTAAGCCCGCCGGGTCCACCATCCCGACAAGTAGTGGAAGGAGGTGTTCGTAAATGGCACTTCTCGACCTGCAGACCCTCGAGACCCCCGGTGGTCACGGTCACGGTCACGGTGGCGGCGGCGGCAGCAACCTCAGCCTGCTGGCCTGCACTCCGCACGAGAACAGCAGCCTCAGCCTGCTCTGCGGCTGATGACGATTTAGCACGACAGACCTGGGCGGCCCTCGTGGCCGCCCAGGCTCTCGTCTCTCCGGGGTGCTTCAGCCGAGGCCCCGGCGAGCGGCCGGTTCGGGCAGGTTCAGGGAAGGGGCCGATGTCCTCACGAGCGGCGGACCAGCTGATCAGCACGGCCGCGCGGCACAGCGGACGGTGGCTCTGGCTCCTCGCCGTCACCGCGCTCGCCGGTTCCGTCGCGGAGTTGTTCCTCCCGATGGCGCTCGGCCGTACTCTCGACGCCCTGACCGGGACCGCACCGGGCGGCCATGGATGGCTGCCCGCGACCGTCCTCCTTGTGATCTTCGTCGTGGTCTGCGACGCGCTCGGCGTCCTGTCGTCCGGCGCGAGCGGGGCACACGCGGCCCTGTGGTTGCGCCGCCGCGTGGTCGGCCACATCCTCGCCGTCGGGGCGGCCATGACCAGGCGGTTCACGACCGGTGACCTGGTGACCCGCGCGGGGGTGAACGTGGAGGAGGCCGCACGCGCGCCCGAGGCCGTCGTCACCGCCGCCTCGCTGGTCATCCCCTCCGCCGGAAGCGTGGTCGCCCTCGCCCTCATCGATCCGTGGCTGGCGGCAACGCTCGTCACCGGACTCCTGGCCATCGTCGGCGTCGTCCGGGCGTTCATGCGCAAGACCACCGCCGCCGCCGCGGGTTACCAGCAGGCCCAGGGGGAGATCGCGGCCCGGCTCGTCGGCGCCCTCGCGGGCGCGAGCACCATCACCGCGGCGGGCACCCAGGACCAGGAGGTGGGCCGCGTCCTCACGCCTCTCCCCCGTCTCCGTGCGCACGGGCTGGCGTTGTGGCGGCTCCACGCGCGCGCGGGCGTGCAGGCCGCCGTGGTGATCCCGCTGCTGGAGACGGCCGTGCTCGCCGTGGGCGGGCTCAGGCTCGCGAGCGGCGACCTCACCGTCGGCGAACTGCTCGCCGGAGCCCGCTACGCCGTCCTGGGCGCGGGCCTCGGCTCGGCGATCGGCTACGCGGGCAGGCTCGCCCGCGCGCGGTCGGCCGCTCACCGCCTCGAACGGCTGCTGGCGGAGCGGCCCCTCTCGTACGGCTCCCGCCCACCGGCGGGCGGGCGCGGGCGGCTGGAGTTCCGCCGGGTCACCGTGCGGGCGAACGGCACGCCGCTGCTGAGCGACATCGATCTGGTGGTCCCCGGCGGGTGCTGCGTGGCGGTCGTCGGCCGATCGGGCTCGGGCAAGTCGTCGCTCGCGGCGGTGGCGGGGAGGCTGGTCGATCCGGACTGGGGGTCGGTGATGCTCGACGGCGTCCCGCTGCCGGAGATCGGGCGTGACCATCTGCGCCGCGCGGTCGGGTACGCGTTCGAGCGCCCGGTCCTGCTCGGCGCCACCGTCGGCGACGCCGTCGGCTTCGGGCAGCGGTGGCCGGACGCCGGCCGCATCCACGCCGCGTCGCGGGATGCCTGCGCCGACGCGTTCATCCGCCGCCTGCCCCGGGCATACGCCACCCCGATGGCGGAGGCGCCGATGTCGGGCGGCCAGGCCCAGCGCGTCGGCCTGGCCCGGGCGTTCGCCCAGGCCGAGCGGCTGCTGATCCTCGACGACGCCATGTCGAGCCTCGACACCCTCACCGAGCGCCAGGTCAGCCGCGCGCTAACCGGCCGGCTGGCCGACCGCACCCGCCTGGTCGTGGCCCATCGGGTCACCACGGCCGCCCGGGCCGACCAGGTCGTCTGGCTGGAGAACGGCCGCGTCCGCGCGCACGGCACGCACGAGTCGCTGTGGGACGACCCGGACTACCGGGCGGTCTTCCAGGGGGCCTCATGAGGGGCGGGCTCGTGCGGATCTTCCTGCGCCGGTCGTTGTCGCGGGAGCCGTACCGGATCGCCCGTCTGGGCGCCTGGTCACTGGCCGAGGTGCTGCCCGCGTTCGCGGGAGGCCACGCGGTGGCGCGGGCGGTCGACGACGGGTTCGCGGCGGGGCGTCCGGGGACCGGGCTCGCCTGGCTGGCCCTGCTCGCCGCCTCCTGGCTGCTGGCGGCCGTCGCGGCCCGGCAGATCCTGCTGAACATCGCCGCGGTGGTCGAGCCCTTCCGCGACGACCTGCTGACCTACGTGGTCTCCGCCGCGTTGCGGGCGGGGCGTGACGGCGACGCCGCGGCGGTGGCCCGGATGAACCATCAGGTCGAGCTCGCCAGGGACGCATTCGGAGCGATCATCACAGTGGTGAGGTCGTTCGTGTTCACGCTGGTCAGCGTGGCGCTCGGCATGATGACACTCGCGCCGGCCGTCGTGCCGCTCGTGCTTCCTCCCGTGCTGCTCGGCCTGGTGCTGTTCCTCGTGTCCCTGCCCGCTCTGGCCCGGCGGCAGCGGGACTTCATCCTGGCCGACGAGCGGACGGCCTCGGCGGTCGCCGTCATGGCCGGCGGTCTGCGCGACGTCGCGGCCTGCGGAGCCGAGGTCCGCGTCGCCGCCACCGTGGGCCGCGAGATCGGCGACCAGGCCCGGGCCGCCCGCGCGCTGGCCCGGGTCACGGCCACCCGCACGTTGTCGCTCGCCGTGGGCGGCTGGCTGCCCATCCTCCTGCTGCTCGCGGGCACACCGTGGCTGATCGGACAGGGGCTGACGGCGGGGGTGGTCCTCGGCGCGCTCACCTACGTCATGCAGTCGCTCACGCCCGCGCTGTCCGGGCTCGTCCAGGGTCTGGGCGTCAGCGGCGTACGGCTGGCCGTCACGCTGGAGCGGATCCTCGGCGGTGCGGCCCCGCCGGAGGTCACTGAGCCGCGGACGCGGCCGGAGGGCACGGGGCTGAAGCTGAGCGGAGTCGTCTTCGCGTACGGCCCCGAGGCGGAGCCGGTGATCGACGGTCTCGACCTGGTCGTGCCCGAAGGCGACCACCTGGCGGTGGTCGGGCCGAGCGGGATCGGCAAGTCCACCCTCGCCGGCCTCGTCGCCGGAGTACTGCGGCCGGCCGAGGGCTCCGTGCTGATCGGCGGCGTCCCCGCGAGTGAGGTAAACGAGGCGGCGCGGGCGCTGATCCCGCAGGAGGCCTACGTCTTCCACGGAAGCCTCGCCGACAACCTCACCTACCTCGCCCCTGAGGCGCCCGCCGGGGCGGTCGACGAGGCGGTGGCCGCCTTCGGCCTGGCCGACCTGGCCCAGCGGTTCGACGGCTACCACGCCGAGATCGACCCCGCCGAACTGTCCGCGGGCGAGCGGCAGTTGATCGCACTGGCCAGGACCTATCTGTCGCCCGCGCGGCTGGTCGTGCTCGACGAGGCGACCTGCCATCTCGACCCCGCCGCAGAGGCCAGGGCCGAGGCCGCGTTCGCCGCGCGAGGGGGGACGCTGATCGTCGTCGCCCATCGGATCTCCTCAGCGCTCCGCGCCCGGCGGGTCCTGGTCATGGACGGCACCCGCGTCCTGCTCGGGACGCATGAGGAACTGGTCGGCGCCTCACCGCTGTACGCCGACCTCGTCGGCCTGTGGGCGGATCACCGCCTCCCCCATTCTTTGGCGTGATCATGCACATGTTCGTGATCACCCGCTCCCACCTGCCCACTTCCCGTGCGTGATCATGCACAGATTCGTGATCATGCCTGCCTACCAGCCCCTTTCCCCGCCGTGATCATGCACAAGTTCGCGATCAACGTGCGTGACCAGCGCCTTCCGTTGGCGTGATCATGCGCACATTCGCGTACGGCAAGCCTGACCTGCCGGAACACCGTTCATGATCATGCACGGTCCGAGCGTTGGCCGGGCCGGTGCATGATCACCACCCGTCGTCTGCGCCACCGCGCGAACTGCTCCCCTCGGTCAGCGCCGGGGACGCTGGCGGAGGATGCCGATCTCGCGCCCGTTGGCCGGCCACAACCAGCCCGACTCGGAGGCGATCTGAATCGCCTCCACGCGTGACCGGGCGCCGAGCTTGGTGAGGATGCGGGATAAGTAGTTCCGGACCGTTCCATGCGAGAGCGAAAGCCGCTCGGCTATCTCGCTGACGGTGGCCCCCGCGGCGGCGGTCTCCAGGATGTCCAGTTCGCGGGCTGTGAGCGGGTTGCCGTCCGTGTCGAGCGCGGCCGCCGCGAGTTCGGGGTCGACCACGCGCTCACCGGCGTGCACACGGCGGATGCAGTCGACGAGATGGCCGGGCTCGGCGTCCTTCACGATGAAACCCCGCACGTTGGCGTCCAGCGCCCGGCGCAGGGCCAGGGGCGTGCCTAGGCCGGTGAGGATCACCGTCTTGCAGGTGGGTAATCGCCGGTGCAGTTCGGAGGCCGCAGTCAGCCCGTCGATCCCGGGCATCCCGATGTCGAGGAGGGCGACGTCCGGCCGGCGGAGACAGGCGAGCCTGACGATCTCCTCGCCTCTCGCGGTCTCGGCGACCACCTCGAGGTCGTCCTCGCAGGAGAGAAGCGCGATCAGGGCTTTACGGATCAGGTGCATGTCCTCGGCGAGCAGCAGACGAATCACAAGCGGTTCCCTCGCACTTCCTTGTCCCCGACGCCCGGACCGTGACGGCCCGGACTCACTCACTATGGACGCCGGACATCGTTTTCGGTTGCCCTCTCTACCCCATCTATTACCTTTAATCGCGAGTCTTGTCGGCGAAAGCCGTACAGGTCTGGAAATTGCGCGAATATCAGAAAAATGCCCGGCTCCGCGAGGGAGCCGGGCACGAAGGAGCAGCTAGAACACCTCAGCCCGGGCGATTATGCGATATTCCAGGCAAAGAGGGAAGTTATTGCGATTTATGGGTTCTTATCGGCACTGATGTCACCGGCGTAGTGACCGGTGCCCGCATATTCCGCACGCCAGACGCCATCGCCCATTCCGCGAAGGCGGCCGCTGAACCAGCCGTTCTTGTCGGTGACGGCCGTGCCCATCGTGCGCCAGGTCCCCGTGCCGGCGGGCCGGAAGCACAGGGCCACCGACTGACCGGCGAACGGCCGGTAGTCCACCCGCCCGAGCGGGTCGACGCGCAGCAGCGTTCCGGTGATGCGAACCTGGTTGTCATTGCGGACGACGTTCACCCCTTCGATCTCGGTCTCCCTCTTGAGGAAGAAGATCGTCCGAGAGGTGACGACGGCGCCTGCCGCGTTCCTCGCGGTGGCCGTGACCGTCCACTGGCCGCTGGGGTACCACCGCGACAGCGGCTTGTCCGGCAGGAACAGCCAGGTCTCCCATTCGGACCCGCTGCTGCCGGTGTTCCGGACCGACGTGCCAGCGGCCCGCATGGGGCCATGCGGGATGGTGTGCGCACTCGGGACGGCGGCGGGCGTAGTGGACGCGGGCGTGGTCGGACGAGCGCTCCCGGTCTGCGCCGGGATTTGCGCCGGCGCTTGGGCGGGAGCCTTGGCCTGCGCGGGAGGCGGCGCCTGAGCCGGGGGCCGAACCGGAGCAGGCACCTTCGCCTGGGCGGGGGCCTGCGCAGGAGCAGGCGCGGGAGCCTTCGCCTGGGCGGCCTGCGCAGGCGCCGGGGCCTGGACCGGAGCAGGCGGCTTAGCCGGAACGACCTGCGGCGCGGGGACCTGGGCCGGGGCCTGCGAGGAAACCTGCGCAGGAGCCTGGGCGGGAGCCTGGGCGGGAGCCTGGGCGGGAGCCTGGGCGGGAGCCTGGGCGGGAGCCTGGGCGGGAGC
>Ga0310811_10010015_pt1 | contig 12254 bp, 11 predicted proteins | sample YCmetagenome_FD_207642 | JGI IMG/M metagenome (GOLD analysis project Ga0310811, IMG submission 207642) | Soil microbial communities from experimental microcosm in Duke University, North Carolina, United States - YC | ecosystem: Engineered > Artificial ecosystem > Soil microcosm > Unclassified ... | reverse complement strand
TCAAGGAGAAGTTAAATTTGGCGAACATCAACGAACTTATTGCGCAGGCGGTTCGCTGGCATGAAAATCAAACTATAAAGAAATAAGTTTAGTTTGTAAGGTCATACACTGTAAATATTTAGTTCCCTACAATACGATATCTCACCTCATATGGCAATGTAATTGCTATATCAAAGTCAATCTGGTTGCGCCGACAACCAGAAACCGAATGAAACCATTGGCATTGCTACGCTTCATTCGACTTTGAGATATGCGATTACATTTTGCCCAGTCGGAAAATCGGACACACTGCTCAGGTTTCACTCTGATAGAGATCATGGTTGCTTTTGGCATCTTCGCCATGGCAACGGGCGGGCTGATTTACGGATATGTGGTCGCCAACCGGCTGGCAGAATGGAGTTCCATGTCACTGGCAGCTGAGTCTTTTGCCTCGCAGGGGACGGAACGTGCCCGCGCCGCCAACTGGCGCCCGCGAGATTATCCGCCAGACACCGGTCCGGGAACAATGGATGAACTACCGCCTGCCGCTGGCGGTGGGCCGGCGTTTACGAATGTAGATTACATGGACGTTCCTACCAAGGGCGATCCGTCGAGCAGCAACTTTGATTTTTGGGTGACCAACTATGTCTGGGTTTCCAATGTTTCCACCAACCCGCCGTTGCGGATGTATCGCTCGGATGCCATTTGGAAGTTCCCGGTGACAGGCCAAATATACACCAATAGCGTGGTGCTTCTGCGCGCTCCCGACCAATGAAAATTGCCAGCATGCCAAAGCCCATTAAGCCTTTGCCGCGCAGCCGAAATGCGGCTTTTACCCTGATGGAGATGATGATTGCCACGGGCATTTTTCTCGGCGTTTTTGTCGGCGTGCTGGTGGGCCTCCAGCTTTTCGGACTGAAAGTCTATACTCTTGCCGCGACCAAATTGAGCGCCACGGACGACGCGCGCAAAACCATGAACATCCTGCGGGAGCAGATTCGCGAGTCAAAGCTGGTCTATGTGGGCAATTACAGCAGTGGCACTTTTAACCGGATTGCCAATGGCCAGCCGCAGACCGGCAATGCCTTGGAGATGTTTTTTGCCGACACCAATGACGAGCCGGGCACCAGCCCGACCGTCTATTTTCAACAAACCTCTGGCACCACGAACGCGCTCTACTGCGTCAGTAACAACGTGGTGAAACGGGCGGCGAATTATGTGACCAATAATATCGTGTTCACGGCGGAAGATTATCAAGCCAGCATCCTGACCACCTACGACAACAACCCGGTCGTCCGGGTCGCCCTGCAGTTTTATGAATGGCAGTATCCCATCGGCTTTATCGGCACCAACGGCCTGAACGCCTACAACCATTACCGGCTGCAAACCCGGATTGCCAGGCGGGCCAAACAATAAGGAAACCCCATGAAAATCGCTTTGCACTCCAAAACATTGGACGCCGCCGGCTATGCCTTGATGCTGACCTTGATGTTTCTGGGCATCACGTTGCTGGGCTTTGGCAGCATCATGGCCTGGGTGTCATCCAGCAGTCTGATTACGGATCGCAACAACCTGCATGTCTCGGCGCAAGCCGCCGCCGAATCTGCGACGGAAAATGTCATGACGATGATGATGCGTGATTTTACCTATGGCACGCTCAACGCAGTCAGCGGCTATCAGGCCATGGTGCCCAACACGAATGGATGGCCGGTCGTGTTCACCTTTCAAGATACCAACGGGGTTGCCAACCAGACTTCCGTTACGGTTGGGCCTGGAATTTGGAAACAGCTCCCGTCGCAATTCAACGGACTATATGGTTATGGTCAGGACTGTGTGATTGCCAGCACCGCCACCACGGCCGGCACGCGTTACAAAGTAGCCAGCACCGTTTCGCAGGCGGTGTGGTTTGGGAACATTCCCTTGTTTCAATTTGCGATTTTTTACAATCAGGACATGGAGCTTAATCCCGGCAGCTCAATGACCATCAATGGCCGTGTCCATTCCAACTACAACATTTGGGCCACTGGCAGCGGCGCAAGTTCACCGCTTACGTTCAGTTCCAGCGTGGATGCGAGCGGTTTCTCCACCAACCGGTCCAGCCTTTTGGATCCTCGCAGTCCGGCTCGCAGCGGATATGCGGTTTATGCAGACACCAACTACCCGGTATCGAATGCTGATACGCTGACCCTGCCCATCGGCAGCGATGGCAACAATAACCCGACCAATGTTGAGAGCATCCTTAATCTGCCGCCTGACAGTATGCGGGCACCGCAATCCGCCGCCTATTCGACCAATGGGCAGGTATATCTCTATAACTCGTCCGACCTGATTATTTCCAATTCACCCAACGGATTCAACGGCAACAGTTCCACCAATGTTTTGACGGTTTACTATCAAAATTCCAGCGCGGTGAATCCATTGACTCCGGTTGTCCCGGATGTAAAGGCCGTTCAGACCGTATCATCCAATGCCTATGTCATCGGCATGGCCGTATTTACCAACCAAGTCCAAATAGGAACCACATATACTACCAACATTATTTATTACACCAGTGGGAAAAGGAAGGGCCAGATCCAAAGCACCACCGTCACCTCGCAACCTGTCTATGGTCCTCAAGTGGTAACCAACTCAGTCACCAACATAATCACCAGTTTTATTACCGTCACCAACTACTATTACTCCTTCGTCACCAACCAGACGTTTTACGATTACCGGGAGGGTAAAACGGTTCAAGCGGTGCAGGTGGATGTGGGCTTATTTAATGCCTGGCTGGCGAATAACACGGCGACCGGCGGGCAACAGTATGATCAAATCAACACGGCCGACAAAGGCCACGGAATCTCCTCGATTTACACTTACAGCAGCGTCGCCATGGACAGCTCGACCCTGCCAGCAGTCCGGGTGACCGACGGGGCACAGTTGCCAGCAGCGGGTCTGACGGTTTCAACGCCGTTACCGATTTATGTAAAGGGCAATTACAACACCACGGATGGCAGCGGCAATTATTCGACAACCTTGGGGGATACTGTCCATACCCGGCCTGCTGCTCTGCTGGGGGATGCCCTTACCGTTCTTTCGGCCAATTGGTCCGACAGTTATAATTCCGGCACCAGCGCAGGTAGCCGCACTGTGTCTGCCGCCAATACCACCCTGAACGCCGCCACCTTGGAGGGCATCGTGCCATCCAACGGGTCAAATTACAGCGGTGGCGTGGAAAACTTCCTGCGTCTATTGGAACAGTGGGGCGGACACACCCTGACCTACAATGGATCCATCGTGGTGATGTTTCCCAGCCAATACGCCACCGGCCTTTGGAATGGTTCATACTACAACGTTCCCACTCGCAATTGGGGATTTGACACGAATTTCGAAGATTCCAGCAAGCTGCCACCGCTCACTCCCCAAGTCAAAGCCACCGTCCGCGGCACCTACGTCACGAAATAAATCCGGTCAAGCGCGATTGATTAACGGCTGGCTGCCATCAAAAAATCCAGTTGTGCAGTCAAGTTCGTAAATGGCTTTGTGATGGCAGGATGAATCCATGCCTCATGCATTTTGTCGCACTTCAAATGTGAAACTAAACGACATTCTCATTTAGTATCTACAATGGCGCGCACAATATCAAAGCTACCAATCCGAAAAATGCCAACGCGACCGGCAAAAATCTGCGGTGTGCTTTTTTCGGGGCTAGAATGCAGAAAAAAGTAACGAGGACAAAGAGCGCCAACGCCCCATTGGCTATCGCACCCGTAAACCGATAGCAGGCATCGGAAAAGTCGGTGGGCACGAGAGCGATGATGAATATGGACAAAACATAGGCAACTCTCAGCGATGAAAAGCCGGCAATCGAAAAATGCTTTTGGGCTTTAATACTCATGTGTCGCCTAACGAAAAAAGCTGAGCCACCGCCGACCTGCGACGTGAACCGCGATAGCGGAACTGCCAGCGCCAACGGCGGTTGGCTCCGGCGACTGGTTAGGCTGCGGTTTTGATGGCTGACTCAAGTGTATCACAAAATGTAGTGAAATCCTCGCGGTGCTTACCGCGTCGCATCACGTCAAAAGCAATCGTGCCGCTCTTGAAAGTGAAAATACGATACTCAATACGCCGCCGATAAAACATGACAACCAAAATGCCAAGCGCGATGAATACGGCGGGATATGAAAACCACGCAAAGTCTGTGTGTCTCCAGTCAATGTTGCCAGCGACAACCATCAGGACAAACAATGCCACCACAAAACCTGCAAGGCTCGCATTGTGTCGGACGCGGAGAATGCCTCGCTCTGGATTGGGACTCAACTCAGCAAGCATGATGGTGCGCTCGCCGGAACGAACAAATGCTCTGCCAGCCCGAACAACAATCCGGTCTGGATGCAACTCAAACTCGCGCCGGTCGGTTAGCGTGCGCTCGGAGTAAGTGGTCATCGGTAAATTGGGTGTCGAATCTGGCATAGCGTGTCTAGCAGCCTAACGAAAAAAGCTGAGCCACCGCCGACTCGCGACGTGAACCGCGACAGCGGAACGGACAGCGCCAACGGCGGTTGGCTCCGGCGACTGGTTAGGCCACGGCTTCGTAACTCTCATAAATGGTCATTAAAAAATCCGTGAATAAGCATGATGATAAAACCGAGCATGAACGGAAGCCACCGGTATCGGACAGAGCGGTGCGTCAGCAAGCAAAGTATCAGCACGACAACCGTGAGTAACCACCCAATGCCACAAATCATCTGGCGACCAAACATCGGGTCGGCATAAAAATATAACAACACCAGCGACAAGGTCACAGCGTCGAGGCAATAAGCCAAACGATTCAGAGAAAAACGTCGCTCTGAATACTCCAACTGTGGGTCTGGGTATTGCTTCATGGCGTCGAGTGGCCTAACGAAAAAAGCTGAGCCACCGCCGACTCGCGACGTGAACCGCGACAGCGGAACTGACAGCGCCAACGGCGGTTGGCTCCGGCGACTTGTTAGGCGACTTCATAATTACCAAGGTGGGCCTTCGAGTAAAGCGTGCGAACCTAAAACCCACTCAATGCCACGCACGGGACCCTTGCAGACAACCTTGTGGTTTCGGACGATGCTTCTCGCAATCTCATAAACTTTATCGCTGTCCTTCTCTGCGCGGAGACGCGCCTCATCTTCTGGTGTCATTGGCGACCAGTAAAGCCACTGGTCATCGAAAATCTCCACCCAAAAACTCAACCACCTATCTTCGCATCCGAGGCACCGAGAAAAGCCAACACCCTCATGGGAATCTCTTGCCAACCAGTCCGTTCTGGTAAACGGCAGCCGATTCAGAGTCGCATCGGATGGTGTGCAATGAAGACAGGGCATAGTCGCCTAACGAAAAAAGCTGAGCCACCGCCGACTCGCGGCGTGAACCGCGATAGCGGAACTGAGAGCGCCAACGGCGGTTGGCTCCGGCGACTTGTTAGGCGTATGTCGTCGAATCATAAAACGTGTCGAACCAACCAAATGCTTCCTGCCCAAATGCCAAACACTGCGCCCCAAACTATCGCCAACGGCAAAATCATATACAATAGAAAGAACGGCAAAAAAACAATCTGCTGAATCAAACCTTTGGGCATCTTTGATGCGAAGCTCAACCCGAATCCGGTAATGGCATAAACAGGCTGCCGGCAAAAACGAAAAATCCCATAACCAACAGCAAAACCAACTGGTATAAAAAATACCGTGAGCCAGCCAGCACCGGCATGTGCCGCACCAGCACCGGCTGCGATTGGACAGAATACCATCGAGGTAAACATCATGCCATCTGCGTGATTTACTGCCATACGCCTAACGAAAAAAGCTGAGCCACCGCCGACTCGCGACGTGAACCGCGACAGCGGAACGGCAAGCGCCAACGGCGGTTGGGTCAACTGTTGGGTATTTCACAGCGTTCCGCAACGGTTAAATATGACCATTCCAAGGAGAGATTTAGCCCCCGAAAGCTAATTCCAGTCAATCCAAAAACCTTGGGCGACCACCTGCTGCTCAAACGCATCGAAGCCAACCTTTCCCAGCCGGAAGTGGCGCAAAAGGCAGGAGTTTCAGTGCGCACGGTGCGGAAGTGGGAACACGGTCATGCCTGCCCCACCGAGGATCATTGGCTGGCACTGAAGCTCATTCTGCACTTGCATTCGTCATTCCCCACCGGCTGAAAGCCATCGTCAGAGCGGTGTGTTGGGTATTACACAGAAATAGAAACGGAATCGGCATCATGGGCGAGAGGGACGCCGTTCGGCACACGAACTATTCGTCGAGGAAAGGTCTGAAGTCCGCGCTACTTGTCGAGCCGCAGCAATGTTGGCACGGAAACGCCCAACACCTTTGCGGTTTTGATGATGGTTTCCCGCCCGGCAAGTTTTCCCGTCCGCTCCCAATACGCCCAAGTGGACTGGGGAACGCCCGTCAATTCAGACAGTTCATCTTGCGACAAGCCCTTTTCTTTGCGGAGATGCAACAGCCAGGCCCCGTAGGAGTCGCGGCGCGTTTTTGGTTTTCTGCCCATTCAACAAGCATCATAAAACGGCGGCAGAAAATTGTTGCTTATTACTAATGTATTGGTAATTATTCCCCCGTCACATTAACCGGCAGGCTCGTTCGGCTGCGAACCAACCCATTGAACCCTCTATGGCCGACAGCATCCTCACCAAACAAACCAGTCTTGCCGGCGACGAAGTCGTTACGCGCGCGGTGCAGTTCTTTTCCACCGAAAGCTGGCGCACCACGAGCCAGTCGCCCCGGGCCGCCACCTTTGAAGGCCGTCCGCCCATCCCGTGGTTCATGCTTCTCCTTACCGTGGTCGGGTATCTCTGCTGCGTCATTCCCGGCATCATCATGTATATCGTCGTCATCAAGAAGATGCGCCGGTTCCAGAACATCGTCGTCACCGCGACGCCGATGGCTAAGGGGACGGAAGTCACCTTGACACACCCTGACCACGTCAAGAAACTGGCCGGACGATTCCTTGCCGCCCTGCCGGAGCTTTCTACCCCATGACCAACGAGAGAAGTCAGTGGCTTGATTCGCTCAAGCAGAATGTCCGCCGCAGCGAGGTGAACTGGTGGACGGCATTCTGCCTGTCCAGTTTTCTCGGTTTGTTCGGCATGGACAGGTTTTATGCTGGCTCGCCCATTCTCGGCTTCCTCAAATTCTTTACGCTTGGCGGCGGGGGTTTCTGGTGGGTTGCTGATGTGATCCTGCTCGGCGTCGGCCGGATGCGCGATGATAACGGGGCGGTCATCCGCCGACCGTTCTGATTTTTCTCCAAACCAACAAACCAAATACCTGCATGAAATCCATCCGTTCCCTATTGATCACCATTCTTGTCCTCGGCATCACCGGTTGTGCCAGCACCACCAACCAGTCAAAATTCACGGCCACCACCGTCGAACAGATCAAGGCGGGCATGACGAAAGACGAGGTGACGACGATTCTGGGCGAGCCGCGCAGCCGCATGGCGGACAATGACGGCGGCGAAATTTGGCAATACCGTAAGAACGCGCAGGAAGGAAAAGCCGTCAAGATCATGGCGAACATCACCTCGTTCGGCCTTGATACGGCGGTGGACGCCGAATACCAGGACATCCTCACCGTCACGTTCCATACCAATGTGGTGTCAAAGGCGACCTACGAGGAGAATGTTCATAATCTGACGCCGCTTGCAGGGCAGCTGCGATCAAAGCGCGGTAATTTAGCACCAAACTACGATGGCAGTGCGGCACAAAACCTCAAATCCTTACGATGCCAATTTGGGAACAAATACGATGAGAATTAAATCCGTAACAACTATGCACCACCCTCTTTACGCTTACAATCGCCAAAACGGTTCGGACCATCAGTTCCAGATAAAAAACCACACTCAATAACAGACCAAATAGTCCCAATTAGCGGGACAAGAATAATTAGGTTCCACCAACCAGATTTATCACGATCATGCCAGCGCTTCGTATAAATTGCAAGAGATGGCCAAATGATCATAAGCCAAAGAATTGCAGACCAAGCTTGTTTTTCAATAATTTGCGCAATAACAGCCAGCAATGCAATTGGAATTGAGGCGATCCAGTAAGTGGATCGTGGGATTCGACCGCATAATTGGAAATAAGTCTTGAAAATCAATTTCATATTTTTTCAAATCCAAAAATGCCAATCTGATGTCAGACGCTAGAACTATAATTTAAAATGATTATTCCTACCTTTTTTTCTTCGATGCAAAATAGGCAGCTATTGAAATAATAATCGCAATGGATAGCCCTATGATTAAGGCTTCAGTCCATGTCATCTGCTGTTCCCAAATGAGTTTTCTTATGCAAAAATGTATCAGATTAAATATAATAAAAAACATTACGGCAGCTACGGCAACTATAGTCTGCTTAAGATGTGGCGCGGGCTTTTTGATCATAAATTCATTATTTCATCAGGCCTTTCCTGCGATTATTATTGTGTAGATTATCCGCTGCATTTGGTAAGACAGTCAGCTAAATCGTAAAGGTCTTTTCCCATAGAGTATTCTCCATAATAAGGGACAGCTTTCTTTATCCATTTTTTCCCAAGCCTTGTGGTATTTCTGTAAAGCATTTTCCAAATGGGGTCTGCAATTCTATCTTCGACATTACCTTCGGCTTTACCTAAAGCAAAATCTATAAAGCATTGGCTACAGGGATGAGCATTATTGGGACAATTGCCACCAGGATTCGGCGGCGGCGAATTCGGCGGTATATTCAATACGGGATCGTTTTGATCGCCAGTTCCACCTCCATACCCACCAATGTCTTCTCCCCATAAATCAAAACTATTCGGACAAGAATTTGCTGCAAATCTGTAAAGGTTAAATCCTCCCTCCTCCTCAATCGAATCTCTATTTAGCCATCTCTGAAGATTAGGGTCGTAGAAGCGGTAAAGATAATAATAGATCCCCGATTTCCCATTCCATTCCTTGCTGGAAAAGCGGTAGGGATTGGCATCCGCCAGTAAACCATACATTGAAAGCGTATTCCCAAACGGATCATAAAGGTATCTGGCCGCAATGGTTTGGTTCGTGTAAATTAAACATGTCACGTTGCCGTTGCCATCCGCATGGTAGAACGTTGTGGCAAAAGCGTCGGCAAGTAACTGCTTGGAGTTATCCGTCCGTGCCAGCAGCCCGCCAATCCCGCCCGCACCTTTCATCGTCCCACTCAAATCATTCCCACGCGTATAAGTCACAGTCGGTAGATTGTTCATATCCCGTTCCTGAATCACCAGATTACCGTCGTAGACGTAATGCACTTCGTTAGTTTGCGTCCACGAACTGCCGTTCCAATTGAACTCTTTCGCGATCCGCCGCCGCAGTTTGCCATCATAGATGAACTCGGATTTCCAGGCATTAGTCACAGTCACCCGGATCAACTGGTTCTCGTCATCGTAATCAAACCCGTGCGTTCCGTCACTCAACAGGTTGCCATTCAAATCATACGTGTAGCCGTTCGACGTCTGAATATTGACCGTGATGCCATTGGTGTCACGGCGGCCATAAGCATCCTTGGCAATGGCTGTGTATGTATTATTGCCACTTGTCCATGGCTGATTCGTGCTGGCAAACGCCACGTCCGCATACAACACCGCATTGGACGTGTTCACCGTCACATTTGTGACCGGACTGGTGGTGCTGCCCGCAACCGTTAGACGACCGCCATTAGTGATCGTCGTCAGCTCGTTCAAGCTGTTCACATTGAAATGTTGCAAGAGACTATTGTTGGTGCGGTAATTCAGGTTGCCCGACGCGTCATAGGCATAGCCGAACTGTTCCTGCCAGCGGTTCGTCACGCCGCCCGCCTCCTTGCCAATCGCCGTCTTCAATTCGCCCATGTTGTCGTAGGTGTAATTGACGTAATCGCCTGCTGTCCGGGTCACTTGTGTCCGCTGATCGGCCTGATTGTAGGTGTAGGTGCAGGAGTCCAGATTCGTGCCGCCGCTGGTTATCAGCCAGGTGCCGGTCAGCCGGGCCTCGCTGTCGAAGCTGTTGGTAGCGCAAGCGCCGTTGGGCAGGGTGACCACCTGAACCCGGGAACTGGCCATCGGAGAAACATAATAATATCCCGTAAGAGGATCATAGAACCATCCACCAACAAGGGCGTATTGGTAGTCAAACTCGCCCGCCGGTGAGATGATGCTCTTTAGTCTTCGTATGGAATCGTAACCGTAGCCCTGCGTCCAGACGGCGGCGCTGGGCGACTGAACACTTAAACCCGACCGCAGCCGGTTCTGGTAGGTGTAGCTCACGGTATCACTGGGCCACGGGCCGTCCTCACTCAGCAACTGGCCCACAGTGTCGTAACCATAAACCGTTGTGCCCACGGCGTCAACCATGTTGGTCAGCCGGTTCAAAACATCATATTTCAGGGTGATGTCGGCGCTGACGGGATAATCCACCTTGGTCAGATTGCCAACGGCATCGTAGCTGTAGGCCGTGCCCCCCTTCGTCGCACTCCAGCGGTTCGTCAGGCGGTTGTCGGGGTCATATTTGTAAACAAACAGCAGGTTACTGGCGGCATCCACCTTGTTGGTCACCCGCCCAAAGGCGTCGTAGACCCAAGTGGTGATCTGGCTTTTCCCATCGGTGAGCGTCAATAGATCTCCGGCACCATTGTAACCAAATGCGTTGGTGGTCACCCCCACATAAATCTCATTAGTCTTGCGGTTTAAATGATCGTAGCCGTAAAGCACAATATTCCCAATTTGGTTGGTGTAGCTGGTTGGATAGGAATATTTCAAGGTGTAGCCAAAATTCTCAACGCCGCTATCAGGATAGGTGCGGGTCCGCAGCCTGTGAAGGCTGTCGTAGGTCATGCTTACGCTGACACCATTGGCATCAATGCTGTTGGTCATCAACCCGTTCACATCGTAGATAAAGGCTGCCAGACCACCGTAAGCATTTGTAACGCCGGCGAGATGCAACTCGGCATCATAAAAATTGGTTGTCGAATTTCCGGAACTGTCGGTAGTGTTGACCAGCGAGCCATAATCATTGTAGGCACGGCCCACACTGTATCCGTCGGCATAGGTGGTGTTGGTGAGACGGCCCGCCCGGTCATAATCAAAATAGGTAAAATTTCCGGCTGCATCCTGAATGTATTCCAAAGAGCCGCAGGAACAATAACCATAGGAAGTCACATTTAGGAGCGCATTGGTGACGGCGGTCAGGCGCTCCATATTATCGTAAGTATAACCGGTGACGTGGCCCATCCTGTCTATGACCTTGACCAGATCCAGGTTGGAATAAATATAAGAAATAGATGTGCCATCCGGGTAGGCAACATTGGTCAGGCGTTGGAGCGTGTCCCAGTGGTTGGTCACGACAAGCCCACGTTCATCGGTATGGGTGTAAACAAGGCCCTTGCTATAGGTATAGCTGTTGGTCGAAAAACCCGTGACAATCGTCTGTTGCAAAAATTTGTCGGAGCCATAAATATTGGTTGTCATCAGACCGTCAGGCTGAGTGACGCTGGTCAGTTGCCCGTTGGTGTTGTAGGTATAATGCGTGGCCTCGTTCAACGCATTGGTCATCGCCGTGATATGATGGTAGGCGTCATAGGCATAGGCTTCCTGAGTGATGCCATCCGGCCCAACATGCTTGATCAGGTCAATGCCATTGGCGGCGTAATAATATAGGTTGGTTTTGACAACGGCGTTCAAGCCGTTATCGCAGTCATAGATGACCCGTTTCGTCGGGCTGCCCAGTGAATTACGTGAAATATTTTCAAACGAGGAGCTATAAGAAGTTATGCCACCCGTCCAAGTGGCACTGCACGTTGGCATCCCGTCGTTTGTGCTTTCCAGATAATCCCCCGGCTTCCCTTCGTATCCATACCAAACAGTGGGTCCGTAATTGATATAATTGGTATCTGAACTAAAGCCCTGCTCGGCGTTCAATGTCTGGCTGACCGAATACAGTCCATTGATATCGGGATCCGTGCGGAGCCAGTTGCGTGTGCGGGCGGCCATCAAATCCGTGACATCCAAGTTGGTCAACGTGGTTGTCGATAACAACGCATATTGGCGCGGTCCCCAGTAATACGAGCAGGCTTTCCCTGATTCATTGTTACAAGCTTGATTATAAAAAACCTCAAGGTTTGCATCATAGTCATCCCCACTTCCCTCTCCGATCGGCCACTGTGATCCCTGCGGCCCGAGTGCGTGATAATTTGAATCTTCATACAAGAACAAATGCTTTCCACCGTCCGGTTGCGTCACAGTGATCGCGCGGTTGACGTCGCCGAACAAATGGCT
>Ga0310811_10010014_pt1 | contig 12254 bp, 9 predicted proteins | sample YCmetagenome_FD_207642 | JGI IMG/M metagenome (GOLD analysis project Ga0310811, IMG submission 207642) | Soil microbial communities from experimental microcosm in Duke University, North Carolina, United States - YC | ecosystem: Engineered > Artificial ecosystem > Soil microcosm > Unclassified ... | reverse complement strand
GCGCGACCCACGAGGACATCATCGGTGCGATCGAGGCAACCGGCTACCGCGTCACGGACATTCGCGACGAGCGCAGGCTGCCGCTCCTCTGACGCGCTATCGCGCCGCGCCGATCAGCTCGCCCGACGTCGCTTCCTCCTCCTCGGATTCCATGGCCACGATCCCCTGCTCGAGCCACGTGTACTCGCCCTGGAGGACCCGCTGAGACAGCCGGAACAGCGCGCCGTCCGTTGGGCCGAAGAGGTTGCGGAAGTGGTCGGCTATGCGAAGCTGGGCCTCACGGCAGAACACGTCCGCGAGATCGATCGCATTCGCGTCGCCGTCCTGTGCGACCTTCACCGCGTGCACGCACGACGCAGACATCGCAAACAGCTCGGCGCCGACGTCGACGGCGCGGAACAACACCATTTGCCGCTTCTCGAGCTTGGGGCCGAGTTTGACCATCGCGTGGAAAATGGACCGGCCTAACTTTCGCGTGGCACGCTCGATGAAGCGCATGTGATGGGCAAGGTGCCCGAACTCGCTGTACGATCGGAAGCCGCCCACCCAGCGTGACGAGTACCACATCGGGTAAAATCCCGCCGACCGGCGCAGCGCCGCCATCCGCTGCTTGCCCGACGCTTTCGGGTTCACGAGATCGAACGCCGTGCGGAAATGGAAATCCACTGCTTCGCGCGCGATGAACAGCCGCATGATCTCGGAGGAGCCCTCGAAGATCAGGTTGATGCGGAAGTCGCGCATGGCGCGCTCGATTGGAATCGGGCGCTCTCCGCGCGCACGCTGCGAGTCGGCGGTTTCGTAGCCACGGCCGCCGCGGATCTGCAGCGTGTCATCTACGATGCGCCACCCGGCTTCGGTGTTCCACATCTTCGCGATGGCTGCCTCGAGGCGGATGTCGTAGCCGCCACGGTCGGCCATCTTGCTCGCGAGCTCGGCCACCGACTCCATGGCGAAGGTGTTCGCGGCCATGCGTGCGATCTTCTGCCCAACGGCCTCGTGTTTCCCGATGGGCTGTCCCCACTGCACGCGCTCGTTGGACCATTCGCGCGCGACGCGCACCATCTGCTTGGCGGCGTACGCGGCACTCGCCGGCAGCGTTAGGCGGCCGGTATTGAGCGTGATGAGCGCGAGCTTGAGACCCTTCCCCTCGTCCCACAGGATGTTGTCGCGCGGCACACGCACGTTCGTGAAACGGATGACGCCGTTCTCGATCGCCTTGAGTCCCATGAACCGGCAGCGGTGCACGACTTCGACACCCGGCCAGTTGGTCTCGACGATGAATGCGGTGATCTGCTTCTTCGGTTTGCCGTGGACCACGACGTCCGGCGTACGCGCCATCACGACCATGAGCTCCGCGCGCGTGCCGTTGGTGCACCACAGCTTCTGTCCATTGAGGATGAACGCCGAGCCATCTTCGGTGGCCTCGGCGGACGTGCGCATGTTGGCCGGGTCGCTGCCGGCGTCGACTTCCGTCAGGGCGAACGCGGAGATCGCGCCCTTGGCGAGGCGCGGGAAATATTTCTTTTTCTGTGCGTCGGTGCCGAACAACTTGAGCGGTTGCGGCAACCCGATCGATTGGTGCGCGGAGAGCAGCGCGGTGAGCGAGCCGTCGCGCGACGTGACCATACCCATCGCGCGGATGTAGCTCGTCTGCGAGAGTCCGAGTCCGCCGTACTCGCGCGGAATCTTGATGCCGAACGCGCCCATCTCGCGCAGCTCCTGCACGAGGGCCTCGGGGATCTCGCCGGTGCGATCGATGTCGTCGGACGGGTATCGCTCGAGGTAGCTCCGTAAGGCATCGAAGAACGGCTTGGCGCGCGCCGTCTCCTCCGGATCATCGGCGGGATACGGATGGATGATCTCGGGCCGAAAGCGGCCGAGGAAGAGTTCCTGAAGGAAGCTCGGCTGGGTCCATTCGCTCTCGCGCGCGGCTTCGGCAACGTCGCGTGCCTCTTGCTCGGAGGCCAGTCCGTGTTCGGTGTCTGCCATGCGAGATCACCCTCGTCGGTTTGTCTCCCGCGTGCGCGGGCCGGGCGGCGCTCACGCGTCGCACAATTGAAAAGTACACGTTCGGCGGGAGCCCGGACAATCAGCCGGCCCGTATCACCCTGATGCGCGATGTTCCAGCCACAGGAGATACAGTGCGCCGTAGAGGGCGATGGCCGCGAACGTGAACCACTGGATGGCATAGCTGAGGTGTGGGCCGTCGTCCATTTCGGGCAGCGTCAGTCGTGTTGGAGCGCCAACGGGACGCGGTCCCTTCGCCAACTCGACGATCGTGTAGGGCTCGATTGGGTAAGGCAGCTCGGCGCTCGCGCGTGCGTAATCCAGCTCGCGCCACGCGCGCGGGTTGCTGGCTGATCGCGTACCGCCGCGCATGCGCGCGGGAAGCGGCTCGACGAATCCTTCCACCGTCGTCCGCTCCGGTTCGAGCCAGAGCGACGAGTTCACCGATGATGCGTCGGGCGAATAGACCCAGCCGCGATTCACGAGCACGGCGCGCGCATCGCTGTCGGGGCGGAGCGGCGTGATGAGGAACACGCCCGGTGCGCCCTCGCGCGACCGGCCGGTGATGACAAATTGGTGATCGTAGTCGAGGGTCCCGTGCACGCGCACCCGCCGATACTTGGCCAGCGCGGTGTCGGCCGGGAGGCTGTCGAGCGGCGCGGGCGAGGCCGCGAGCCGCCGCTCGAACTGAGAGTTGAACGCGCGCCGCTCGGCGAGGCGGTGCAGCTGCCACACGCCCAACCGCGCGAACAACGCCGCCGCACCCGCCGCCACCACGCATCCGATCAGTGTCCGGCGATTCATGCGGCGTGCCGCTGCGTTCGTCTAACGTTAGGCATCAAAAGAGAGACATCTGCTCGCCCAACTCGCTCGGGTCCACCGGGTGCTGGCCGAGGAGCCGTTGCAGGTGCCGGGCGGTAGCGGGGCTGTGCCCGGCGAAGTGGTTGTTGGCGTACCCGTACACGGCGGTCACCTTCTGCGTGAGCATCAGCAGTGCATCTGCCCACGCCTCGAGCTCTCTCGTACGGTCGGCTTGAATGCGGGAATAGTCCACGATGTCACGGTCGGGCCCCATCCATCGGATGTACGCGAAATCCGCTGTCGGTCTTTCGGCCAGTGCAAGCATGGTGCGACGGGGAATCCACCGAGCATCCGTGAGTGCGAGCGCGACGTGGTGTTCGGCGAGGAGCGCGAGGACGCCTTCGTGGATCCATGCGCGCTGCCTGAACTCGACGGCCACCTGCGCATCGCGCGGCAGCGTCGGAAGAAACGACGCGAGTGCCGGCAGCTCGGACGGTCCGAACTCGGGACCGAGCTGAACCAGCACCGGCCCAAGCTTGGCGCCGAGTGCGCCGACGCGATCGAAGAATTGGGCGGTGAGGTCGGCGCAATTGCGCAGGCGATGTTCGTGCGTGATTTCCTGGGGCAGCTTGAGCGCGAACATAAAATGCCCCGGCGTGCGCTCCGCCCAACTTTGAACCGTGCGCTCCGGCGGCACCGCGTAGAATGTCGAATCGACTTCCACCGTATCGAACGCGCGGGCATACACGGCGAGAAAGTCGGAGGCGCGCGTATCCGGCGGATAGAACGGACCCACCCAGGCGTCGTAGTTCCAGCCTTGCGTTCCGATGTGCACCGTGGATGGCATGACATAAAATTCGCCATGCGTCGCGCGGCGGTGTCAAGAGGCGTGGGGCGCGGCGGGACTGGATGGAGGCGTCGAGCGCTGGACTTTCGAGCCGCGCACGAGGAGGACCGGCACGTCCGACTTGTGGCGGACGCCGTCGGCGACGCTCCCGTAGATGAGGTCGGAGAAGAAGCGGTGGCCGTGCGTCGACATGGCGATGAGGTCACACCGTTCGCGGGTGGCGGCGTCGGCGATCTCGCGCGCCGGGTCGCCGTTGGCCAGTACGGCGTCCGCGTCGAGTCCGTCGGCTTCGAGCTGCGCCGCGACGCGGCTCAAGTACTCGCGATCGGCGCGCATTTCTTCGCTCTCGCGCAGGTCCAACTGGCGCAGGTTGCGCGCGGCCCAGCCGTCCGCCACGTGGATGAGGATGATCGACGCGTGGCAGAGGCGTGCCAGGCCGCGGACGTGATCCAGGATCGCCTCGTCGTACGGTGAGTTCTCCAGCGGGACCAGAATGCGCGTGTACATGGCCGGTTCACTCGGTCGATGTGAGCGCCAGAAACTGCCGAAGAATGCGCTCCGTTAGGCCCCAGATCGTGCGCCCGTCGTGCTGAAACGTCGGCACGCGCCGAGGACCGCCTGTCAGCTCGAGCACCACCTCGCGGGTCGCGTCCGGCGCCCGCAACGCGTCCACTGGGATCCAGAACGCGTCAGCAACTTCATCACTGAGCGTCAGCGATCCGTCACCAGCCACGACGCCGACGAACGGCGTGATCACGAGCCGCGGCAGCGCGACCGTGCGTGGCTGCACATCATCCAAGCGACCGAGGATCGAGTCGCTGCGCGAGAGGTCGAGGCCCGTCTCCTCGCGCGTCTCGCGAACAGCCGTTTGCTCGATCGTTTCGCCCGGCTCCTGTCGTCCTCCCGGCAGCGCGAAGTGTCCGCTCCACGGATCGCCCGCGTACGTGGCGCGCTTGATCATGAGCAGCTCCACCGCCTCGAATGTGCGCGCCCTGAGCACCAGCGCTACCGCCGCTCGCCGGCCGCCGGCACCCACGTCAATGCTCCGCGCCGAGCGCAGGCGAAGTCGTTCGACCAGTCGAGCGACGATGGGGCGGGCCACGACGGGGCGCACGTCACCGGCGTCGTCGCCGCCTAACGGAAAGCCGGCGCCCGGCGACACCGGCGTTACTCCTCCAGCGCCCCGCCCGCGTTCACCCACGCCATGAGCCCGCCCTCGAGCGACAAAACGTCAGCGAAACCGAGCTCGGCGAGCGTCGCCGCGGCGGTTGCCGCCCGGCCGCCGCGGGCGCAGTACAGCAGCACCGTGCGGTTCGGCTGGAGTCGACGCGGCGCCTCGTCGCGCACCTGGGCCAGGGGAATGTGCAGTGCCCCGCCGATGCGGAACAAGTTCCATTCGTGCTGATCGCGCACGTCGACGAACGTGACGTCGTCGCCGCGTTTTTTCATCTCGATCACGTCCGACGCCGGCACTTCTCGAAATCCCTTTCCCGAATCTTGCGCGTGCTCCGCCATCTCGCTCCGCTGTCTCAATAGCATCGTATGGTTGACTCTTGTTCCGCGCGATACGCCGAACCACCCAAGCAAGTTAGCGAGCGGCCTTCCCCCGCCGCAAAACCGGCCGCTACCTTTCGCCTGGTGACGAAGCCCAAGCGTGACACGTTCGCCGCGCCCCAGTGTTGACGTTTGCGCTCGTCGCCGCAACGCCGTGGATCGTCATCCCCCTCGTTGCGCTTTGGCGCACGCGCGGCGACCCGTCGCTCGACAACGAGCCGGCGTTGGACTCGACCGACGCCCCCAAGGTTTCTGTGGTCATCCCCGCGCGCAATGAAGGTGCGAACATCGCCGCGTGCGTGCAATCGATTTTGATGTCACGCTATCCGGCGTTCGAGGTTATCGTCGTCGACGATCACTCGGCAGACGACACGCTGGCGATTTCGCGTGTGATGGCCACCTTCGACCATCGCGTGACTGCGCTCGAAGCGCCGCCGCTACCCGACGGGTGGTTCGGGAAACAGTGGGCGTGCGATCGCGGCGCTGAGCAAGCCTCCGGTGAAATTTTGTGCTTCACCGACGCCGACACGCGCCACGGTCAGGAGCTGATGAGTCGATCCGTGCACAGGCTGCGTAGTCGCAACCTGGACTTCGTGAGCGTCCTGGGACGGCAAGTGATGCTCACATTTTGGGAACGACTGATCCAGCCGCAGGTGTTCGCGATGCTCTCGATGCGATTCGGCGGCGCACGCGAAGTGAATCGATCGTCGCGCGTTATCGACAAGCTCGCCAACGGCCAATACATGCTCCTCACGCGCGCCGCATACAACGACGTCGGTGGCCACGCAGCCGTTCGCGATCAAGTTGCAGAAGACCTGACCCTGGCACAACAGCTCTTCCGGCGCGGCAAATGTACCGAGCTCGTCGAGGGTCGCAATTATTTGTCGACGCGTATGTATACGTCGTTCGGTACGCTCGTTCGCGGATGGATGAAGAACATCTACGCCGGGGGCGTGCGCGCGGCGCCGTTCGGATCCGCGGGGCGCGCGCTGCTGCCACTCGTCTTGTTGGCGGGACCGATCGCGAGCATCGCGCCGCCGATCGTGCTCATCTTCGCCGCGTTCGGTCTCATGACCAACGCCTGGCTCGTGTGGTCGCTCATCACGACGACCGCGACCATACTATGGTGGGTCCAGATCTATCTGCGCGCGCCCGTGTCCGGTCCGTGGCGCGCCCTGCGCTTCGCCGCCATTTACCCGCTAGGCTCGTTGATCCTGGCCTACATCATCGTCCGCGCCGTCGTGCGCGGGCGGCGCGTCGAATGGCGGGGCCGAGAGTACATCGCCGGCTGATCGCTAGGAAACCTTTTTCGGGCGACGCTCGTCTTATGATTGAAGCCTTCGGGCTTCTACTTCCTCCGAGTGGGGGCGCCCCCGGTACCTGTGCCGACAGGTATTCGGGGGCGTTCCACATCCAAGCTACCGCTGGCCGACCGCGTTCTGCGTACCCGTTCCTTGCCATTTCTTGAACCACGCCAGCACGTACGCAATCTTGACCATCATGTGGCTCGGTGTCGCCGAAATTTCGTGCGATGCGTTAGGCACGCGCACCAGCGCCGCCGGCACTTTCCGCAATTTCAACGCGGCGTAAAATTGCTCGGCCTCCGAGCTCGGCGTCCGATAGTCGACGTCGCCCGTGATCATCATCGTCGGCGTCGTCACGTTCCCGACGTAGGTGATCGGCGAATACTTCATGTACGTGTCCGCCTGCGTCCACGGCGCGCCGGTGAACCAGTACGTCATACCGAACTCCGACAAGTCCGCCGTCAGCACCCAGCTGTACCAGTTGATCACCGGCTTCTGCACCACCGCCGCCCGGAACCGGTGCGTGTGCCCAACGATCCACGCCGTCAGCACGCCGCCGCCGCTGCCGCCCGTCACGTACAAGTTGTCGGGATCGACGAACCCTTTCGCGATCACCGCGTCCACACCCGACATCAGGTCGTCGTAGTCGTGATTCGGATAGTCGTGGTTGATCAGATTGCCGAACGTCTCACCATAGCTCGTGCTGCCGCGCGGATTCATGTACAGCACCACGTACCCAGCCGCCGCGTACTGCTGCAGCTCAGCCGACCACCGGTCGCCATAATCGAGGTACGGGCCGCCGTGAATCTCGAGAAGCAACGGATACTTGTGCGTCGCGTCGAATCCCGGCGGCGTGATCACCCACCCTTCCACATCACGTTGATCGAACGATGACTTGACGTGGATCTCCTGCACCGCGCCTAACGCCTTACCGCCAGGCCCGAACAGCCCATCGTTGAGACGCGTGAGACGGACCGCCGGCGAACCCGCACGCGCACCCGTCGCCGCGACATCGGCCGGATGATCGGGATCCGATTCCGTGAACGCGATCCGGCCCGTGTGCGACGTCGAGTACGAACCGCCGGGATACGGACGCCCGATGTCCAACCCACCGACGTGCGACACGACCGGTGTGACCTTCCCGTCCAACGTCACCAAGCCGACCTTGGTGTCGCCCTGATCATCGTACATCGCGTAGATCCCGCGGCCGTCCGTCGTCCACGACGGCGCAAATAAGTCGCGGTCGAAGTTAGGCGTCACCTCGCGCGGCGATGATCCATCGGCGTTCATCACGTACAGATGCGTGACCTGATACCCCTGCCGGTGATCGTCGAATCCCGTGTAGGCTACCATCCGGCCGTCCGGCGAAATCGCGGGCGAATTGTCGGGGCCGTCGCGCTTTGTCAACTCGCGCACCGCTCCGCCGGCCACGGACACCGCATACACTTCCGTGTTGAGCGGCATGTAGTCGCCATCCTGATGCCGGTTCGCGGAGAAGTAGATCGTTTTTCCGTCCGGCGCCCACACCGGCGAGCCATCGTTGAATGGTCCGTTAGTCAACTGACGCGGCGCCCCGCCATCCGCACTCACCACGAAAATGTGCGCGTGCCCCGACGGCACGTCGCCGCTGCCATCCCGCCGGTAGACTAACGCTTCCGTGTACCGCGTCGGCGGGCCCCAGTCCGCACCATCGGGCTTCGACGGCAACGTGACGAACGATTTCGGCGGCTCCGACACGAACATCATGAACGCAATCCACTTCCCGTCGGGCGACCACACCAACGACGACGGACCGTGCTCCACGTGCGTGATCACACCATCGACCCCCGACGCCAACCATCGCACGTGAATTTCGCTCGACCCCTCGGCGTTCGACACGTACGCAATGCGCCCGCCGTCCGGTGACCACCGCGGCGAAATTTCGTTTCGATCGCCGCCACTCGTCAACGGACGCTGCTCGCCCCCATCCGCATTCACGAGCCACAAAATCGACCGCTCTCGATCCTTCATGATGTCGTAGCGCGACCGCGCGTACACGATCTGCCGGCCGTCCGGAGAAATTTGCGGATCCGCGGCCCATTGCAGATCGAAAATGTCGCGCAGCGTGAACCGGTGGTTGCCTAACGAATCCTGCGCCTGGACGGTAGACGTTATCGCGCACGCGGCGCACAACACACTCATCAACGTTCGCATCGCATCTCCCGATTCGGGACGCAGCATCGGCGCCCAACGCGCCACGTTTTCGCTCCCCTAACTTGGGAATGGTACGGCTCCGCGCAAGCGCGACCCTCCCTTTGACGCCTCTCATGTGCGCGCAGTACGGCTCCGCAATGCTTTGTACCGCTCCGCATGATTTCGCACCCGCTCCCCTCCACCACCCCCGCTACGTTCGCGGCGTGCGATCCCTCGAATCCTTCGCCGCCCTCGTCGCCGCCACGAGCTCCGACGCTTCCCTGTCCGCCCTCGTCGCCGAACTCGGCTTCCCCCGAGAGGCGGTGCGACTCGATCCGGATACCCGGGCAGCCCTCGGCGTTCCTTCCGCGACGCTCGTCCGCTCCGCCCGCGTCGCAACAGGACGCGGCGCCCTCCGCGCAATTCTCCTCGAGTGTGAACACGATGCGCCGCTCCGCACCATCGCAACCAACGTTGCCCAACAATGCTCGGCTCACGCCCCGCAATTGCTCTGGCTCCTCATCGCCACGCAATACAATGGATGTGATCTCACGGTCGCCACATGGTCGGCCGATCGAGCGAAACCACGCGTCGTCGCCCTGCACGTCGATCGCACCCACGTTGTCCCAAGCGACGCCGAAACAGTTGCCGCATTGGCCGCCACCTCGGACGACTCCGATATCCTCGCCCATGCGGCCTGGCTCGACACGTTGGGCCGCGACTCCCTCACACGACGCTTCTATCGCATCCTCGAAGAGGTCGTAGCCAACCTCGCCGCCTCAGCCACCTTCGGCACCGCACCCATACGAGTCCCGCCGTCGGAACGCACTGACCTCGCCCTGCTCTACATCTCCCGACTCCTCTTCCTGAGCTTCATCCAAACGAAAGGCTGGCTCGACCACGATCGACGATTCCTCCACAATACCTTCGCCCGGTGCATGGAACGCGGCGGCGACTACCACCGCCGAATCCTCCTCCCACTGTTCTTCGGCACTCTCAACACACCGCCCCGCGCACGCGCCGCCGCCGCCCGCGCCTTCGGCCGCATTCCATTTCTCAACGGCGGACTCTTCGCTCGCACTCCCCTCGAACGCCGCCGCCCCCGTCTCCGATTCCCCGACGATATGCTCGGCGTCGTCTTCGGAGAATTGCTGTCGAGGTACCGCTTCTCACCCCGCGAAGAATCCGCCAACTGGTCCGAGGCGGCAGTCGATCCCGAAATGTTGGGCAAAGCATTCGAATCGCTCATGGAGGCAAACCATCGCCGCGCCTCCGGAGCGTTCTACACGCCGCGCCGACTGGTCGCTACCGTTAGTCGCGCCGCCCTCGCCCACGCACTCGCCGCACCAACCATCTCGCCAGACTCGGCCCTCGCCGCACTCGAGGGGCACGTGCCTAACGATGAGGATGCGGGCCGCCTCCTCGACCGGTGCGACGACATCACCATTCTCGATCCCGCCTGCGGCAGCGGCGCCTTCCTCGTCCACATCCTCGAGCAGGTCGCCTCCCTCCGCTCCCAACTCGGCGACCCCCGCCCGGTGTGGCAGCTCCGACGCGACATGCTCACGAAATCGATCTTCGGCGTCGACATCAATCCAACCGCCGTCTGGCTCTGCGAGCTCCGACTCTGGCTCTCCGTTGTCATCGACTGCGACACACGCGATCCCATGCTCGTACCGCCACTCCCCAACCTGGATCGCCACATCCGCATCGGCGACTCGCTCGCCGGCGACGCCTTCGATCCCGTCGTTCGCGCGCCGTCTCGCGGCAGCCCGCGCCTCGCCCAACTCCGCGAACGCTACGCACGCTCCAGCGGACGCCGCAAACACACGCTCCAACGCGCACTCGATCGCGCCGAACGCACACTGGTCGTCGCACACCTCGAACGACAACTCGCGGCATCGTCGGCACGACGCCGCGACATCCTCACCGCTCTCCGCGGACGGGACCTCTTCGGCACGCGCACCACACCCGCATCGATCGCCCGACAACGACTCGCCGCCGAACGCGACCGCAGTCGATCGCTCAGCGCTTCCCTCCGCGACGTGCGAAACGGCGGCGCGCTCCCCTTCGCCTGGATCACCCACTTCCCCGACGTCGCCCGCGCCGGCGGCTTCACCACCATACTCGGCAACCCCCCATGGGTCCGTCTTCACCGCATCCCGACCAACGCACGACTCGAGCTGCGCCGCCGCTTCGCCTCGTATCGCAACGCCCCGTGGGCTCGCGGCGCTACGGCTGCCCGCGCTACGCTGGGATTCGCCGCCCAGGTCGACCTGGCCGCTCTATTCGCTGAACGCGCTCTCACCCTGCTCCAACCCGGCGGCACGCTCGCGCTCCTCCTGCCGTCGAAGCTCTGGCGCGCCCTCGCCGGCGGCGGTCTCCGCGCCCAACTCCAGCAGCACGCGCAGATCATGTCGCTCGAAGACTGGAGCGAAGCGCCACCCCAGTTTGATGCAGCTGTGTACCCGTCACTCCTCGTCGCCACACGGCGAGATGCAAGTGCGCCAGACAACGTCTTCGGCGACCAGCATGAAGCGGTCGACCACGACATCGGCACCACCGTGCACCGGCCTAACCATACCGTGCACTGGTGCATGCCGCACCACCGCCTCGCGCTCGACCCGGATCCCGCCAGCCCATGGCTCCTCGCCCCGCCGCTCGTGCGCAATGCCTTCGACCTCCTCGCCGACGCCGGGATTCCCCTCTTCCACAGCCCACTCGGCCCCCCACAACTGGGTGTCAAATGCGGGCTCAACGACGCGTTCATCGTCCGCTGCACCGGCGCAGACTCGGCTATCGCCACCATCAACGACGGACGGCGCACCGGACGAGTCGAACGATCGCTCCTCCGCCCCCTGCTCCGCGGCGAGGCCATGGCCGCATGGCGCCGCGAGCCTAACGGAACCGACGAATGGATTCTCTGGACGCACGACGCCCGCGGCGCCCCCCTCCGCACGCTCCCCCCGCTCGCGCACGCCTGGCTCGCCCGATGGCGCTCGGCGCTCGCGCATCGCGCCGACGCGCGGTCCCGTGGACCGTGGTGGTCGCTGTTCCGCACCGCCGGAGCGGGCAGCGAGCTCGCACGCGTCGTTTGGGCCGACGTCGGCCGCACACCACGCGCGCTGGTGCTCGCGCCTAACGATCCAACGGTTGCGCTCAACAGCTGCTACGTCCTGCCGTGCCGCGACCCGCGCGACGCGCACAGCCTGGCGGCACTACTCAACTCGCCACTCATCGCGGCCTGGCTCGCCCTCATCGCCGAACCCGCGCGCGGAGGCTATCGCCGCTTTCTTGCCTGGACCATCGCACTCCTGCCTACCCCTCGCGCGTGGTCCCATGCCCGCGACATCCTCGCACCACTCGCCCAACGCCCCCAACGCGGCCGCGAACCCGACAGCGGCGAATTGCTCGACGCCACACTCCGCGCCTATCGCGTCCGCCGATCCGACATCGAGCCGCTGCTGCAGTGGACCTCATCGTGAACGCCGACCCAACGCGCGTTCGCGCGCTCGTCGCAAATCTGTGGCTCGGCGACCAGGAGTCGGCGCCGGTCGCGACCATCGGCC
>Ga0310811_10010013_pt1 | contig 12254 bp, 8 predicted proteins | sample YCmetagenome_FD_207642 | JGI IMG/M metagenome (GOLD analysis project Ga0310811, IMG submission 207642) | Soil microbial communities from experimental microcosm in Duke University, North Carolina, United States - YC | ecosystem: Engineered > Artificial ecosystem > Soil microcosm > Unclassified ... | reverse complement strand
GTTAGCACGGCGTTGCAATTCATGCGTTTCATTTTTCCCCAAACAGGCTTCATGTACGCTAAGTCAGATGCGCTGGAATTCCCTAGCTCTCCACCGAGCACAGTAAATGGCTGACCTTTAACAATAAGCTGAGTTGCTTTTCCTTGTTTTCGAAGTGAAGGACCTGAATATTCATTTCGCTGGGCGAAAACAAAATTGCCAGACCAAATGATGATGAGTGCAATGCAAAGTAACTGTGTGTGTTTTTTCATGTAGTGATTTAATGATCTTTCTATCTAAACTTAAACCATGAGGAATCAAAAAACAAATTCAACAAAGAGTACTTTTATTTATTACGTCATTTGTGCTATAATTATTAGCGAATTGGTAAATACCGGATTATTTTTGATGACATACGCTACAGTATAGCTTTAAAGAAAATCAACTAATGCCTATTCCAAATTTAAATGATTGGCTCACACTTGACGATCACTCGGCTACTCCCAAGTATCTTCAGCTTGCCAATGGAATACTTCGTGCTACAAAGGAGAAAAAAATTAAAGCAGAAGAAATTCTTCCGTCTATTAACGAATTAAGTTTTCAACTGGATATTTCGAGAGATACGGTTGAGAAAGGATATAAGTATCTGAAAGAAAAAGGAATACTCGGCTCCGTTCCAGGCAAAGGATACTTTATAAAAAACACACGCGTTGATGAGCCTTTGAAATTATTTCTGCTCTTCAACAAACTGAGTGCTCACAAAAAAATTATCTATGATGCCATCTTTAATCAATTGCAAGATCAGGCTATTCTGGATTTATATATTTACAATAACGATTTTGCGCTCTTCAAAAAATTATTGAACCAAAAGATCGGAGATTACTCACACTACATTATCATTCCGCACTTTATTGATGGTGGCGAAAATGCACCAGAGATTATCAACCAGATAGACAAACAAAAACTTATTCTTCTCGATAAAATGATTGGTGGAGTTTCCGGAGACTTCGGAGCCGTGTATGAAAATTTTGAGAAAGATATTTATGTGGCGCTTGAGCAGGCACTTCCGCGATTGTCCAATTATAATTCTATCAAAATTATTTTTCCAGACCAAACATATTTCCCAACAGAAATCATTCGGGGTTTCAGAAAATTTTGTGATGAATATGCCTTTTCACAAAAAGTAGTTAATTCGGTAGACACAGAGACGCTTGCAAAAGGTGAAGTATTTATCTGTCTTATGGAAAGCGACCTGGTGGCATTAGTAGAGAAAGCAATTGCATCGGACTTAAAAGTTGGGTCAGATATTGGTGTGATTTCTTATAATGAAACACCGCTTAAAAAAATTATTTTGAACGGAATCACCACCATCTCCACTGACTTTCAGCGAATGGGAGAGCGGGTTGCCTCTATGATTCTACAAAATCAATTAGTAAAGGAAGAAGTTCCTTTTTATCTTACGTTGAGGCCTTCACTTTAATTCTTCTTTCCACTAAATTGACAATGTAAGTGTTATTTTCCTGTAACGCTCACTTAGAGATTTATTTTACAAACATCAGGACAGCGCAGGATGGTTGTGATTTGAAATAGCCTGATATTTATTAACAAATCAAACCATAGTTCTATGCTCCGCATTATTGGCATTTTCCTGCTTTTGCTTTTTTGCTTCCCCGCAATTTCGCAACTCACCGTTCAGAATTTAAAAACAGAAAATCTTTCCAATCCTGTTGGGCTGGATGTGACAAAGCCAAGGTTCAGTTGGCAACTGAGTTCAGATAAAAAAAGCACGCTTCAGGCAGCATACGAAATTCACGTAGCAGATAACGTGGCTTCTCTTGCAAAAGGTGATGCATGGAATTCAGGCAAGGTATCAAATGATCAATCTACATTTGTGGAATATGCTGGTAGTGCATTAACGTCTGGAAAAAAATATTACTGGCAGGTAAAGGTGTGGGATAATTACGGACGTGCTTCGAAATGGAGTGAACCGGCAAGCTGGCAATCTGGCTTGTTCTCTGCTGCTGATTGGAAAGCGCAGTGGATAAAGGTTGGTTTTCAGGAAGACACCGTGAACAGACCAAGCCCTTTATTTCGAAAAACATTTTCTTCTTCTAAGAAAATTAAATCGGCAACAGCATTCATTACAGCACAGGGTCTGTATGAAGCATCTATAAATGGAAAACGTATTGGTGATGCATACCTCACACCCGGATGGACAAGCTATAATAAAAGACTTCAATATCAGACGTATGATGTGACCAACCTTCTTCAATCAGGAGCAAATGCAATTGGTGTTACACTCGGCAGTGGCTGGTATCGTGGCTATATTGGTTTCTCCGGGCAAAATAATTTTTATGGAAAAGAATTAGGATTGCTGTTTCAATTACAAATTCAATACGAGGATGGAACAAGTGAACTGGTAATTTCTGATCCATCCTGGAAATGCTCAACAGGAAGTATTTTAAGTTCCGAAATTTATAATGGTGAAACCATCGACGCCCGGAAAGAGAAAACTGGTTGGAACACCATCAACTTCAATGATACAGACTGGAGTGCAGTCAAAATTAAAGAGAACAACAATGTAAAGCTGATTGCAACGTATAACGAACCAATTCGCAAACACGAAACATTCAAAGCCATCAAATTCATCAAAACGCCAAAGGGAGAAAATGTTATTGACTTCGGACAGAATCTTGTTGGATGGGTTCAGGTAAAAGCAAAAGGAAATGCAGGAACCAAGATCACAATCTATCATGCTGAAGTTCTTGATAAGTATGGAAATTTCTACACTGAAAATCTTCGACCAGCGAAGCAAAGAGATGAGTATATCTTAAAAGGAACAGGTGATGAAATCTTCGAACCACATTTTACCTTTCAGGGATTTCGCTACATACGAGTAGAAGGTTATCCGGGTGAAATTAAACTCGAGAACTTCACAGCTACCGCACTGTATTCTGATATGAAGCCAACCGGCACGTTTACTTCTTCCAATGCATTGATCAATCAATTACAGCATAACATACAATGGGGTCAGCGTGGAAATTTTCTGGATGTTCCAACCGATTGTCCACAACGTGATGAGCGCTTGGGATGGACCGGAGATGCACAAGCTTTTTCACGAACTGCTTCTTTTAATTTTGATGTTCATAATTTCTTTTCGAAATGGCTTCGTGATGTAGAGGCCGATCAGGTGAATGGAAATGTACCCTTCGTTGTTCCGAATGTTTTAGGACCCTGGGGTAACGCCCTTGCTGGTGGTTCTGCTGGCTGGGCAGATGTTGCTACCATTATTCCATGGAACATGTATCTCGCTTATGGAGATAAGAAAATTCTTGACACGCAATATGAAAGCATGAAGGGATGGGTTGGTTACATGGAACGTAACAGCAATGACTATCTCTGGAATAAAGGTTTTCATTTTGGCGATTGGCTCTTCTATCGTCCATTTGATGACAATGATGGTCGATCTGCTGTGACAGACAAATATTTAATTGCTCAAACATTTTTTGCACACTCTATTCAACTTGTAATAAACGCCGCGAAAGTTTTAGGTAAGAATGAAGATGTGTCCAGGTACTCAACACTACTCGACAATGTTAAAGCAGCTTTCTTGAAAGAGTATGTAACACCTAATGGTCGGCTTGTCTCCAGCACACAAACGGCATACGTGCTTGCGTTGAACTTCGACATGCTTCCTGAAACTCTTCGAAAACAAGCAGCAGAAAAACTGGCTGATAATGTAAAGAGCTATGACAACCATTTAACAACTGGTTTTCTTGGCACACCTTATCTCTGTCATGTACTCTCACGATTTGGATACGATGATCTGGCTTACAAACTTCTCTTGCAAGAGAGTTATCCATCATGGCTGTACCCTGTGAAAATGGGAGCCACTACTATTTGGGAAAGATGGGATGGTATTAAACCTGATAGCACATTTCAAACGCCCGGTATGAACTCGTTCAATCATTACGCATACGGTGCAATTGGTGATTGGATGTATCGTGTAGCAGCAGGCCTTGACACAAAAGAAAATGCTCCAGGTTATAAAGAAATTATAATCAAACCACATGTGGGAGGCGCCTTCAAATCCATGAGTGCAGAACTTCAAACTCTCTATGGAAAAGCCAGCTCTTCCTGGAGTGTTGATGGAAAGAAGTTTTCACTGGATGTTACAATACCTGTGAATACAAAAGCTATCATATTTATTCCAGCAACTTCAGTAGAAAATTTATCTGAGGGAAATCTTCCGATTAACAAAGCGAAGAACATCACAGTGAAAGGTAAACAAGGTGACTATGTTGAAGTAGAAGTTGGCTCAGGCTTTTATCAATTCAAAGCTCAATGATTGCACTAGGAATTATTTTTCATTTTATCGGTGGCTTTGCTTCCGGTAGCTTTTACATGGCCTTCAAAAAAGTGAAGGGCTGGGCATGGGAAAGTTATTGGATTATTGGCGGACTATTCTCCTGGCTAATCGTTCCACCACTCGCAGCGTACTTAACATTGCCAGGCTTTAGCGAAATCATTTCACAAACTTCTACACATACATTAATCCTCACCTATGTAATGGGATTACTTTGGGGAATTGGTGGACTTACCTATGGTCTTGGTATCCGATATCTTGGTATGTCACTTGGCAACTCAGTGATCCTTGGTTATTGTGCAGCATTTGGTTCGTTAATTCCAAGCATTTATTATTTCTATTTTCCGCAAGAAGGAAAAACATCGATCGAGCATTTATTCAATTCATCAGGGGGTCAGTTGGTATTAGTGGGGATAGCTGTTTGCCTGGCAGGAATTTTTATTTGTGGAAGAGCGGGGATGATGAAGGAGAAAGAATTACCACAAGCACAAAAAGAATCAAGCATCTCTGAATTTAATCTTCTGAAAGGATTGTTGGTAGCAACTGTCTCTGGTATTTTAAGTGCATGTTTCAACTTTGGCATTGAAGCAGGAAAGCCAATGGCGAACGTTGCAGTAGCACAAGGTCTCAATCCACTCTTTCAAAATAATGTTACCTATGTTGTGTTGCTATGGGGCGGACTCACTACCAATTTTATCTGGAGCCTGATTCTTAATTTTCAAAACAAAACATTTGGTGATTATACAAATAGAGCAACTCCGCTTTTTAAAAATTATGTATTCTCTGCCATTGCAGGTACAACGTGGTTCTTGCAATTTTTCTTTTACGGAATGGGTGAAAGCAAAATGGGTAACGGTGCAAGTTCATGGATTTTACACATGGCTTTCATCATTCTTGTTTCCAACATGTGGGGAATTACTTTGAAAGAATGGAAAGGTGTGAGCAGCCAGACTAAACTCACCATTACGATTGGTATCGCGGCAATTTTCTGTTCAGTGATTTTGGTAGGAATTGGAAATTCAATTTAACAACGAAATGAACCACGAAGTCACAAAGAACACGAAGATACACTAAGATCGTAGTAATATTTCTCTGTGACCCTTTTTGTACGTAGAGTCTTAGTGGTTCTAAAAAAAAATTATAACATCGAATAATATGTCATCGAAAAAAGAATTTAAACATGTAAGCTATCTCTGGGACGAGGCTAAAGCAGCTTCATTGCAAAACGATGAAGTTGGCTTGCTTGTGTATCGATCCAATTTATTGGGAGCTGATTTAAGATTAACTAATTATGGTGGCGGAAATACTTCATGCAAAGTTTTAGCGAAAGATCCATTAACAGGAAGCAATACTGAAGTAATGTGGGTGAAGGGCTCCGGTGGCGATCTGGGCACGATGAAGCGAAATGGATTAGCAGCATTGTATGTTGACCGGTTGAAGTCGCTTATAAAAATCTATCGCGGCCTTGAATATGAAGATGAGATGGTAGAACTTTTTAATCATTGCATCTATGATCTTGCTTCGAAGGCTCCCTCTATTGACACACCTTTGCATGGCTTCCTTCCTTACAAGCACATCGATCATCTTCACCCAGATGCAGCCATTGCTATTGCTGCTGCAAAAGATGGAAAGAAAATAACACAAGAACTGTTTAATGGAAAAATAGGGTGGGTAGAATGGCAACGTCCGGGATTTGATCTTGGATTAAAACTTAAAAAATGTATTGATGAAAATCCCGGTATAAAAGGAATTATGCTGGGCTCACATGGACTTTTTACATGGGGCGATACGGCCTATGAAAGTTACGTGAATACATTGGAGACCATCGAAGCCTGTGCGCTTTATCTCGAAGCAAATTATGGAAAGAAGAGACCTGTATTTGGAGGTTCGAAAATTTCATCCCTAAAAGAGGACGAAAGAAAAAATAAAGCAGCATCGCTCGCACCTGTACTGCGCGGATTTTGTTCAAGCAACCAGCGCATGATTGGCCACTTCACTGATGACGCTCGCGTTCTTGAATTCATCACGTCGAATGATTTAGAGCGATTGGCTCCCATGGGTACGAGTTGTCCTGATCATTTTTTACGAACGAAAATAGCTCCGCTTGTTCTGAATCTCTCACCCAATGATGATGTGAGTGATGTAAGCAAATTACAAGAGAAACTTCTTCCTCAGTTTGAAGCGTATCGAAAGGCCTATGCAGATTATTATAATACCTGCAAGCATAAAAATAGTCCAGCCATGCGCGACGCAAATCCTGTGGTGATCCTTTATCCCGGTGTCGGCATGTTCACCTTCGCGAAGGACAAACAAACTGCTCGTGTTGCTTCTGAATACTATATCAACGCTATCAATGTGATGAAAGGAGCGGAAGCTATTTCTGAATACACTTCCCTACCACATCAGGAAGCTTTTAATATTGAATACTGGTTATTGGAAGAAGCGAAACTTCAACGCATGCCGAAGTCCAAACCACTCACTGGAAAAATTGCATTGATCACAGGAAGTGCAGGAGGAATAGGGAAAGCTATTGCGAAAAAATTTATGGAAGAAGGTGCATGTGTAGTAATCAACGACAATGATGCCGATCGATTAAAAAAGGCTTCTGAAGACTTCAGTCATCATTTTTCGAAAGATGCATTTGCGTCTACATTGTTGGATGTTACATCAGGTGAACAGATAAAAAAAGTATTTGAGTTTGCATCTCTTTCATTCGGAGGTGTAGATATTGTTGTGAATAGCGCAGGTATTTCAATTTCAAAACCAATTGAAGAACACACGGAAAAGGATTGGGATTTTCTGTATGATATTTTAGTGAAAGGACAATTTCTTGTCACGCAAGCTGCCGTTGAAATTCTGCGCAAGCAAAAACTTGGTGGTGATGTTCTTAATATTGTAAGCAAAAATGCATTGGTAAGCGGACCTAATAATGCTGGCTATGGATCAGCTAAAGCAGCCCAGCTTCACTTAAGCAGATTGAATGCTGCTGAGCTAGGTGCTGAAAAAATCAGAGTGAACGTAGTCAATCCCGATGCTGTGATTGCTGATAGTAAAATATGGGAAGGTGCATGGGCAGAAGGACGGGCTAAAGCTTATGGCGTAAAAATAGAAGAGCTGCCTTCATTCTATGCCAAGCGAACATTGTTAAACGAAATCATTTTGCCAGACGATATTGCCAATGCTTGCTTTGCTTTTGTTGGTGGATTATTGAATAAGTCTACGGGCAATGTGTTGAATGTAGATGGGGGAGTTGCGAATGCATTTGTGAGATAAATGGTTGTTGAACCACAAAGTCACGAAGGACACGAAGAAGCACTAAGAGATATATCAGAAAATTTTTTGTGAACCTTCGCGTCTTAGAGTTTTCGTGGTTCAAGAAGAGAAGTTTTTTCATAAATTGGTGAAGTGCTGTTGTTCAAGAGGCATTAGTGATTATGGAGTATAGACGTTTGACTGAAAGAGAAGAATTTATTGCTAAAAACATTGTTGATATTGCGATTCAGATTCATAAAAGGTTAGGACCAGGTTTGCTCGAAAGTGTTTATGAAAAATGTTTTGTTTATGAGTTAGCTTCTCGTAAAATAGATTTTATAAAACAAAAAGAAGTTCCTATCATTTATAATTCATTAGTAATTGATGACGGACTCCGACTTGATTTATTAATTGATGGATGCGTGATTGTAGAACTAAAAGCACAAGAAAATTATCATCCTGTCTGGGAGGCTCAGCTTTTAAGCTATTTGAAACTAACAGACAAGAGACTTGGGTTTCTCATCAACTTCCACGTGCCATTAATGAAACAAGGAATCAAGAGGATTATACTATAAATACAGTTGAACAATGAAGACTCAAAGATCACAAAGACTACTAAGAGAATTCTTCGTGACCCTTGGTGTACTTAGTGTCTTTGTGGTTCAAAAAAAAATTAAAAATTATGCTTATTACAAATAAAGATATCGAAGCACATAATGATAAGCTTCTTCCTACTCACAAGAATAACTTTGCCAGAATTTCAGATGGTATTTCTGATATTGAAAACGTAATTAAGAAATTAATTCAGTTTCAGATTGCTATTCCAAGTTGGGCGCTGGGTACGGGTGGAACACGGTTCGGTCGCTTTCCAGGTGGTGGTGAGCCACGTAATCTAGAGGAGAAGATAGATGATATTGGTTTGCTTCATCAACTCACACAATCATGTGGCGCTATCTCGCTTCATATACCATGGGATATCCCTGAAAATCCAAATCATATACAAGCTCATGCTGCGCAATATGGAATTCGTTTTGACGCCATGAACTCCAATACATTTCAGGATCAAAAAGATCAGAAGTTGAGTTATAAATTTGGATCATTGCAACATGTAGATGAAGCTGTACGCAAACAAGCTATTGAGCATAACATTCAGGTGATTGAATATGGAAAACAACTCGGTTCTAAATCGATCACGGTGTGGCTTTCCGATGGTTCTTGTTTTCCAGGTCAATTAAATTTTAGAAGAGCATTTCAAAACACACTAGACGGACTTCAAAAAATTTATTCGGCATTGCCCAGCGACTGGAAAATGTTCATTGAATACAAAGCTTTCGAACCAAATTTTTACTCAATGACTGTTGGTGATTGGGGGCAATCATATTTGTATGCCAGTAAGCTTGGCAAGAAAGCGTACACACTCGTCGATCTCGGTCATCATCTCCCGAATGCAAATATTGAACAGATCGTTTCTCTTCTTTTGATGGAGGGGAAGCTTGGTGGCTTTCATTTCAACGATTCAAAATATGGCGATGATGATTTGACAGCCGGGAGCATTCGTCCGTATCAACTGTTTTTAATTTTTAATGAGTTAGTCGAAGGTATGGACAGTCGATCCATGAATCACGCAAATGATTTAGGATGGATGATTGATGCATCACATAATATAAAAGATCCGTTGGAAGATTTGCTTCAATCCGTTGAAGCTATAAAATTAGCATACGCCCAGGCTCTATTAGTTGATCGTAAGTCATTGGAGAAAGCGCAAAATGAAAATGATGTAGCGTATGTACAGGAGATTTTACAAAATGCGTTTAGAACAGATGTAAGACCTTTACTAGCTGAAGCAAGAAAAAGATCGGGAGCTGCTATTCAACCATTAAGTTTATTCCGCGAGATAAAAGTACGTGAGCAACTCATTCAGCAGCGGGGATACAAAACAATGGCAACAGGCCTCTAGTATCTATCAGTATGCCACTCCCAGTCATTTTAATTTTTGATATAGGAAAAACGAACAAAAAAGCTTTTCTATTTGATGAAGATTACAATATTGTTTTCGAGAAAACCGAAATATTGTCAGAGATAAAAGATGAAGACGGGTTTCCTTGCGAGGATATCGAGATGCTAGTCAAATGGGTTAAGAATTGTCTTGACCATCTTTCGGGTCTTACGGAATTTAGAGTAAGGGCTATTAATTTCTCAGCTCATGGAGCAAGCTTTGTTCACATGAATGAGAATGGTGACGTGATTGCGCCCTTATACAATTACCTGAAGTCTTTCCCGGATCAGTTGAAAGAAAGGTTTAATAATGATTACAATCTCAATGAAGTCTCTATTCAAACCGCATCTCCTTATCTCGGCAACTTAAATTCGGGACTTCAGCTTTATTGGCTAAAATATGAAAGGCCCGCTGTGTTTGAGAAAATAAAATATTCATTGCACTTACCAGAATTTTTAAACTATCTCATAACAAAGCAAAAAGTATCAAGCTTGCCAAGTATTGGTTGTCACACTATGTTGTGGAATTTTAAATCACAAGACTATCACGCATGGGTTAAAAAGGAGCACATTGTTTCAAAATTTGTTCCTATAGTTTCTTCTGATCATACATTTGAGATTGAATTCAACGGAGAAGATATTCACGTTGGGATTGGAATGCATGATAGCTCTGCAGCATTGATTCCATATTTAAAAAAAGTCGAAAAGCCGTTTGCATTGATTTCCACAGGAACGTGGAGCATAAGCTTAAATCCTTTCAATCATTCTGAATTAACAAATGACGAACTAGATAAGGACTGTCTTAGTTATTTGCGCTACGATGGTAAACCTGTCAAAGCATCGCGCCTACTGATCGGGCCGGAGCATGACGAACAGGTGAAGCGCATCGCAGAATATTTTCATCTTCATACAGATTTTTATAAGTCAATTCAATTTGAAACGGAGATGATGCTTTCCTCTGTAAGCGAACTGAATTTCATGTCCCATAAATTAAATGAATTCGACTCTGCACAACATGCCTATCATGTGTTCATGCAACATCTTATTAAAAGTCAAAAGGCTTCTGCACAATTGATACTAAGCAATTCCGACGTAAAGGAAATCTACGTTGATGGCGGCTTTAGTGGAAACTTAGTGTATATGAATTTACTTTCTCGAGAGTTTGACGACTATAAGGTATTTGGTTCTTCCATTGCACAAGCTTCAGCGCTGGGAGCTGCTCTTGCTATTCACAGCAAGTGGAATAGCAAAGTTGGTTCAGGCTCAATCCAAATTGTTTCGTATTAATGAGTAAGCTCACTTAAATAGTTATAAGAAAATAAAAATAGAATGAGGTAGATTATAGGGTCTACCACTTTTCAAATGTAGCCTTCATATCACTGTTCCCTTAAAAATAGCGTCAATAAATCCCTCCTTTTGAAACTTACTGTTTGTGTCATGATAAATATTGGAAAGCACTATTAGCATATTGTTTGCGTGATCGTGTCGTAAAACAAATTGATGATAGGCTTTTTTAGTTACATCAGTAGACCTACCCAGATATGATACATCAAAGTCACTGTAATTAAGCTCAGCAACAACAAGTATTTCATTGGTATGTAGATTGGCAACATGTAGTATGGAAAAATTGCCTGCAGATTTTATTTGTGTGAGGTGCGATTTAAGTTTGTCGAAATAAAGAATAGGAAAATTCTCCCGTCTCGCATAAGGAATGTCTAGTGAGGCAATAAGATCGTATGCAAATGATTGACTTTTCTGTAAAGCGTCAATTGTAGATTGGGTCGACTTCTTGTTAATTGCAGTTATGGCTTTTCTCACAATCACTATAACAATACCACATACAGCGAGTACTATCATAATCAGTACTTTGCCAAATAGGTGATTGAAAAAATGTTCCATCATACTTACCAGGGCTAATCTTCGCAAAAAGATAGAGAGATAACAGATTATGTCAAAATATTGACAGATAGAAGGAGACAGTGGTCGGGTTTTTAGCGCTTTGAATTTTGTAATTTATTATTTGAATAGAGTAAGTTAAAGAGGTAGCATGATGCCAACTTGCATATCTGATGTTTTTAAACTGGGACAAGACATGCGGGGGCTTTTATCAAGCCAGAGGTTTTAATATGCAGTCAAGACAATATTAATGGATAGAACTTCTATTTGAATTTTGTAAATTTAGTTGATGGATAAGATGGAGTCGTTACAAGAGTTTTATCAACGGAAATTTGATTGGGTGCCGGATAATATTCGTAATGAAATCGGGCATTTCAATCTGTTCCGTTTAGAACCATTTGTAGAAGGAAAGCCAACGAGTATACCTTATAAAAGGAGAGATTTTTATAAAATCATGCTGATAAAGGGCGGCAGTAAGGTTTACTATGCCGATAAAGTAGTTGAAATAAAGAAGCAGGCATTATCATTTTCAAATCCTCAGATTCCTTACAAATGGGAGCATCTGGACAAAATCCGTGAAGGGATTTACTGTATTTTCAATCAGCAATTGTTTCATCAGTTTGGACAATTGAATCAGTACGAGGTCTTCCAGCCCAACGGCGCACATATTTTTGAACTTTTAGATGAGGAAACGAATCAGGTAATCGAGATTTTTGATCGAATGACGAAAGAGGTTGATTCGGATTACAAATACAAGTATGATGTG
>Ga0310811_10010012_pt1 | contig 12255 bp, 10 predicted proteins | sample YCmetagenome_FD_207642 | JGI IMG/M metagenome (GOLD analysis project Ga0310811, IMG submission 207642) | Soil microbial communities from experimental microcosm in Duke University, North Carolina, United States - YC | ecosystem: Engineered > Artificial ecosystem > Soil microcosm > Unclassified ... | reverse complement strand
GCAACAAGCAGATTGTGCTCGGCCTCGTCACCTCCAAGAGCGGCCGGCTGGAGCCGAAGGACGACATCAAGCGCCGCATCGAGGAAGCGACGAAATACGTGCCGCTCGAACAGCTCTGCCTGTCGCCGCAATGCGGCTTCGCCTCGACCGAGGAAGGCAACGTGCTGGCCGAAGAGGAGCAATGGGCCAAGCTGCGCATGATCGTGGAATTGGCGGATGAGGTCTGGGGCAAGTAGGCCCGTAACTGTCATCACCGGGCCGAGCCCGGCCATGACAGCCATCTCGATTGCGTGCGCCGGCGGGGTGGCTAGCATCAGCACGCCGGCTTTCATCAAAGGGGGGACGCCCGCTCGCGCGGGTGCCCGAAACTGTAAAGGGGTAAAATGTTCAAATCGAAATTGTCCAAGTGGACGCGTCTCGCGTGCTCCGCCGCCGCGGCCGCGATGCTCATCGCCACCGTGCCCGCCAAAGCCGCCGATCCGATCAAGATTGGCTTCGGCATGGCGCTCACCGGTCCGCTCGCCGCCAACGGCAAGATGTCGCTCCTGGCAATGCAAATCTGGGAAGACGACATCAACGCCAAGGGCGGGTTGCTCGGCCGCCCGGTCAAGCTCGTCTACTACGATGACCAGAGCAATCCCTCGACCGTGCCCGGCATCTACACCAAGCTGCTCGACATCGACAAAGTCGATCTCGTCGTCTCCGGCTACGCTACGGGCCAGATCGCTCCGGCCATGCCCGTGATCATGCAGAAAAAGAAGGTCTTCATCAGCCTTTTCGCCACCGGCATCAACGAGACCTTCAATTATCCGCGCTACTTCTCGATGATCCCGAACGGCCCGACGCCGAAGCCCGCCTTCACGCGCGGCTTCTTCAAGGTGGCCGAGCAGCAGAATCCGAAGCCGCAGACCATCGCGCTCGTTGCCGCCGACGCCGAGTTCGGCCGCAACGCCTGCGAAGGCGCACGCCAGAACGCGAAGGATTCGGGCTTCAAGGTCGTCTACGACAAGAACTATCCGCCATCGACCACAGATTTCACGCCGGTCGTGCGCGCCATCCAGGCCGTCAATCCGGACCTGATGGTCGTCTGTTCTTATCCGCTCGACACCGTCGGCATGGTCAAGGCCATGCACGAAGTCGGCTTCAAGCCGAAGATGTGGGGCGGCGCCATGGTCGGCCTGCAGGCGACCGTGTTCAAGACGCAGCTTGGCCCGCTGCTCAACGGCGTCGTCAACTTCGACACCTGGCTGCCGACGAAGTCGATGGAATTCCCTGGCTCGTTCGACCTGATCACGAAGTATCAGGAGCGCGCGAAGGGGCAGGGCGTCGATCCGCTCGGCTACTACATGCCGGTGTGGGCTTACGCCTATCTCCAGGTGATGGGTCAGGCCATCGAGGGCACCAAGAGCCTCAATGATGACGCGCTCGCCGATTACATGCACAAGACCACGTTCAAGACCGTGGTCGGCGACGTGAAGTTCGGCCCGACTGGCGAGTGGGAGCAGGAGCGCACGCTGGCGACCCAGTTCCAGAATATCAAGGGCAACAGCCTTGACGAATTCCGCGATCTGAAAACTGATGTCATCGTCTATCCGCCGGAGTACAAGAGCGGCGACGTGATCTATCCTTACGAGAAGGCGGTCGCGAAGTAGGCGTTCGACGTCGTAGCAGTCAAAGCTCGGCGGCCGGCGTCCACAAGGCGCCGGCCGTTTTCGTCTCTAAACCAGTCTCGAAGCAAACCGGTCTCGAAGAGTGTATTCGGAATGAAAAGAACCCAGCCTCCCTTCCGTGCCGATCATGTCGGCAGCCTCCTGCGCACCGCGCCGTTGAAAGAAGCCCGCCTCAAGCGCGAACGCGGCGAGATCGACGCCGCCGCCCTCAAGGCGGTCGAGGACCGCGAGATCGACAAGATCATCAAGAAGCAGGAAGAGATCGGGCTGAAGGCCGTCACCGACGGCGAATTCCGCCGCGCCTTCTGGAATTACGACTTTCTCGGCGCGCTCGATGGCGCCGAAGCCTATCTCGGCGAGCGCAAGATCAAGTTCCAGGGCGTCAACCCAAAACCGATGATGATGCGCGTCACCGGCAAGCTCGGGACCTTCTCCGGCCACCCGATGCTGGAGCACTTCAAATTCGTCAAAGAGCATACGCGCGCGACGCCGAAGATGACGATCCCTTCGCCATCCTCGATGCATTTCCGCTATGGCCGTGACGCAGTCCCAGAGTCGATCTATCCCGACATGGATGAGTTCTACCGCGATCTCGGCCAGGCCTACCGCAAGGCCGTGCGCGCCTTCGCGGACGCCGGCTGCCGCTATCTCCAGCTCGACGAGGTGAACTTCGCTTATCTGTGCGATCCCAAGCTGCGCGATCAGGTCGCCAACCGCGGCGACGATCCGGCCAAACTGCCGGAGATCTATGCCGGCATGATCAACGCGGCGATTTCCGACATCCCGTCCGACATGACCATCGCCATGCATCTGTGCCGCGGCAATTTCGCCTCGACCTTCGTCGCCTCGGGCGGCTACGAGCCAGTGGCGGAGATCCTGTTCAATACGATCAACGTGCACGGCTACTTCATGGAGTACGACAGCGACCGCGCCGGTGGTTTCGAGCCGCTGCGGTTCGTGCCCAAGGGCAAGACGGTCGTGCTCGGGCTGGTCACGTCGAAGTCGGGGCGGCTGGAACCGAAGGACGAGCTCAAGCGCCGCATTGACGAGGCATCGAAATTTGTGTCGCTCGATCAGCTCTGCCTCTCGCCGCAGTGCGGCTTCGCCTCGACCGAGGAAGGCAACGTGCTGGCCGAAGACGAGCAATGGGCCAAGCTGCGCATGATCGTGGAATTGGCGGAGGAGGTCTGGGGGTAGCTTTTTATCCCTCCGCCGCTTGCGGGGGAGGGTGGCCAGCGAAGCTGGCCGGGTGGGGGCACTCTCGATTGCTCACCCCACCCGGCCGCTCGCAAAGGCTCGCGTCGACCCTCCCCTGAAGGGGAGGGATAAGAAAGAAAGTGCAGGGGAGAGAATAATGAAACGCACCAAGCCGCCGTTCCGCGCCGATCATGTCGGCAGCCTGCTGCGCCCGGCCGCGCTGAAAGAGGCGCGCGAAAAATTCGCCAAGCGCGAAATCGACGCCGACGCGCTCAAGGCCGTCGAAGACCGCGAGATCGAGCGCGTCATCAAGAAGCAGGAAGAGGTCGGCCTGCAGTCGATCACCGACGGCGAATTCCGCCGCTCGTGGTGGCATCTCGACTTCCTCTGGGGCCTCGACGGCATCGAGAAACACGTGATGGACAAGGGCGTCGCCTTCGCCGCCGTCAACACGCGCAACGAAGGCGTCAAGGTCACCGGCAAGATCGGCTGCACCGACCATCCGATGGTCGAGCATTTCAAGTTCGTCGCCGCGCACACCCAGCGCACGCCGAAGATCACGATCCCCGCGCCGTCTGCGCTCTATGGCCGCCCGGCGCGCCCGCCGGTGGACGACCAGATCTATCCTGAGCTCGATACGATGTTCGACGATCTCGGTCGCGCTTATAAAAAGGCCGTGCGTGCTTTCGCCGACGCCGGCTGCCGCTATCTTCAGCTCGATGAAGTCTTCATCGCGATGCTGTGCGACGAACGCTATTGCGAGCAGATGAAGAAGCGCGGCGACGATCCGGACAAGCTCGGCACGCTCTACGCCGATCTCATCAACGTGGCGATGTCGGATATTCCGGCGGACATGACCATCACCATGCACATGTGCCGCGGCAATTATAAGTCCACTTACATGGGCGCCGGGGGCTACGAGGCGGTGCAGGAGATCCTGTTCGACAAGATCAACGTCCACGGCTTCTTCATGGAATACGACAGCGACCGCGCCGGCGGCTTCGAACCGCTGCGCCTGCTGCCGAAGGACAAGACCGTGGTGCTCGGCCTCGTCACCACCAAGACCGGCCGCCTCGAATCGAAGGACGAGCTCAAGCGCCGCATCGATCAGGCCGCCAAGTTCGCGCCGCTCGACCAACTCTGCCTGTCGCCGCAATGCGGCTTCGCTTCCACCGAGGAAGGCAACACGCTGGCCGAGGAGGAGCAATGGGCCAAGCTGCGCATGATCGTGGAGTTGGCCGACGAGGTGTGGCGGTAGTTTTTGATCCCTCCCCCCGTTTGCGGGGGAGGGTGGCCAGCGAAGCTGGCCGGGTGGGGGCCGTCGAAATCCATTGTAAGGTAACCCCACCCCGGCTCGCTCCGCTCGCCGACCCTCCCCTTTCAGGGGAGGGATAAGAAAGCGAGCACACACGCAGGCCAACTTATGCCCCTCGACCCCGACAAGCTCCTCGCGTTCAAAATCCCCGACGTCGAGCAGACCTATGGTCCGAAGGACTGCATCCTTTACGCCCTGGGCGTCGGCATGGGTTTCGATCCTCTCGATACGAACCAGCTCGCCTTCGTCTACGAAAAGAACCTCAAAGTCCTTCCGACCTACGCGCTGGTGCAGGGCTACACGCCCTATTGGTTGCGCGATGTGGATGCGGGCGTCACCTGGGAGAAGACCGTGCACGGCGAGCAGGGACTGATCCTGCACGAGCCGGTGGCGCCGAGTGGCACGGTGATCAGCCGCAATCGCATCGTCGATATCGTCGACAAGGGCAAGGACAAAGGCGCGCTCGTTTATTCCGCGCTTCAAGTGATCGACAAAGCGAGCGGGCGGCTGCTCGCTACGTTGAATCAGACGACCTTCTGCCGCGCCGATGGCGGCTTCGGCGCGCCCACGAATAGCATCAAGCGCGGGACGCCGCCGCCACATGCATTGCCGGACCGTGCGCCGGACGATACTTGCGACTTGCCGACACGGCCGGAGATGGCGCTGATCTATCGCCTGTCCGGCGACGTCAACCCGCTGCATGCCGATCCGGAGTTCGCGCGGGCCGGCGGCTACCCACGGCCGATTTTGCATGGGCTCGCGACCTTCGGCGTCGCCGGCCATGCGCTGCTCAAAGCGGTTTGCGGCTATCAGCCGCACCGCATGACGGCGATGTCCGGCCGCTTCTCCGCGCCGGTCTTTCCGGGCGAAACCATCCGGACCGAGATGTGGCGCGATGACGCCGTCGTGAGCTTCTGTGCGCGAGTTGTCGAACGCGACGTCATCGCGATCAATAACGGCCGGGCGGAGATCACGGTCTAGCGACCTGCACGGCTGCGCCGCTTCCGTATTATCCCGGGCTGTGCAACTAAATGAGCGCCATGACCAAACACCGCACTCACACTGACGAATTCGCCGACATCCGCGAGGGCGTGCGCGCGCTCTGCGCCAAGTTCCCCGGCGAGTACTGGCGTACGCTCGATCGCGAGCGCGCCTATCCGACCGAGTTCGTCAACGCGCTTACCGAGGCCGGCTATCTCGCCGCGCTGATCCCGGAGGAGTTCGGCGGCAGCGGGCTTTCCATCAGCGCCGCCGCCGCAATCCTGGAGGAAGTGCACGCCTCCGGCTGCAACGGCGCCGCCTGCCATGCGCAGATGTACACGATGGGAACGATCCTGCGTCACGGCAACGACACGCAGAAGGCGGCCTATCTGCCGTCGATCGCCAGCGGCGACCTGCGTTTGCAAGCCTTTGGCGTCACCGAGCCAACCTCTGGCACCGACACGCTCTCTCTGCGCACGACGGCACGGCGCGAAGGCAATCATTACGTCATCAACGGCCAGAAGATTTGGACCTCGCGCGCCGAGCATTCCGATCTGATGCTGCTGCTCGCGCGCACCACGCCGCGCGAGAAGGTGACGAAGCGCACCGATGGCCTCTCGGTCTTCCTGGTGGACATGCGGCTGGCGCAAGGCACCAGCATGTCGATCACGCCGATCCGCACCATGATGAACCACGCCACGACGCAGATCTTCTTCGACGATCTGCGCGTGCCGGCGGAGAACTTGATCGGCGAGGAGGGCAAGGGCTTCCGCTACATCCTCTCCGGTATGAATGCCGAGCGTATCCTGATCGCGGCGGAGTGCATTGGCGATGCGAAGTGGTTCATCGACAAGGCGACGCGCTACGCCAAGGAGCGCGTGCTGTTCGATCGGCCCATCGGGCAAAATCAGGGCGTGCAGTTTCCCATCGCGCGGGCCTACGCGCAGATGCGCGCCGCCGAACTCATGGTGCACGAAGCCGCGCGCAAATACGAAGCCGGTGAGGATATCGGGCCTGAGGCCAACATGGCGAAGCTCTTGGCCGCCGACGCCTCCTGGGCCGCCGCGGATATGTGCGTGCAGACGTATGGCGGCTTCGGCTTCGCCGAGGAATACGATGTCGAGCGCAAGTTCCGCGAGACGCGGCTCTATCAGGTGGCGCCGATCTCCACCAACATGATCCTGTCCTATCTGGCCGAGCACGTGCTCGGTCTGCCGCGGTCGTATTGAGGGGGGCGCATTAAGATGGCTGTCTTTCTGTCGTCCCCGCGAAGGGGGGGACCCATACTCCGCAGTCGATCGAGAGACTGCGGGGTATGGGTCCCGGGTCTCGCTCGCGCTCGCCCGGGACGACAGAAGTAAGAGGCGAGGGATTCCGAGAATGATGCTTCCATTACAAGGCCTCCTCGTCGTCTCCATCGAGCAAGCCGTCGCCGCGCCGCAGTGCACCTGCCGGCTGGCCGATGCCGGCGCGCGCGTGATCAAGGTCGAGCGTCCGGAAGGCGACTTCGCCCGCCAATACGATCACGTCGTCCACGGTGAGAGCGCCAATTTCGTCTGGCTCAATCGCGGCAAGCAGTCGGTCGTGCTCGACCTCGGCAAGACAGAAGACAAGGCACTGCTCGAAGCCATGCTCGCCAAGGCCGACATCTTCGTGCAGAACCTCAAGCCCGGCGCGCTCGCCAAGCTCGGTTTCGCGACGGTGCGGCTGCGCAAGGATTATCCGCGGCTCATCTGCTGCTCGATCTCCGGCTACGGCGAGACCGGCCCTTACGCCCAGCGCAAAGCCTATGACCTCTTGATCCAAGCGGAGTCGGGCGTCGCCTCCGTCACCGGCGGTCCCGAGGGGCCGGCGCGCGTCGGCGTGTCGATCGTCGACATCGCCGCCGGCCTCAACGCATATGAGGCCATCCTTGAAGCCTTGATCGCGCGCGGCCGCACCGGCGAAGGGGCGGAGATTTCCGTCTCGATGTTCGACGCCATGGCCGAGTGGATGACGGTACCGCTGCTGCATGGCGAGGGCGGCACGCCGTTCAAACGCATCGGCCTCGCGCACGCGGCCATCGCGCCCTATGGCGTGTTCAAGACGCGCGATGGCGGCGATATCCTCATTGCCATCCAGAACGACCGCGAGTGGCGCGTGCTTGCCGACAAGGTGCTGGGCGATGCCGCGCTCGGCGCGAACGACAAGTTCGCCACCAACCCGCAGCGCGTGGCCAACCGTGCCGAGACCGATGCCATTGTCGGCGCGGTGTTCGCGCGTCACGACGCCGCGCCGCTGGCGCAGATGCTGGAGCGGGCTGAGATCGGCTTCGCCCGTGTCAATGATTGGGAGCTGTTGTCGAAGCATCCGCATCTGCGGCGCATCACCGTCGGCGCGCCGAGCGGGCCGGTCTCGACGCCGGCGCCGGCGCCCTTACGCGCGGGCGAGGAGCGGAGCTATGGCCCGATCCCGGCGCTGGGGGAGCATACGGAGATGGTGCGGAAGGAGTTTTCTTCGCGCTGATTGTTTTGTCGTCCCCGCGAAGGCGGGGACCCATACGCCGTGCGCTATCGATCGACTGCGGAGTATGGGTCCCGGGCCTCGCAAGTGCTCGCCCGGGACGACAGAAAATCAATCCATCACGATCGCTTCTTCCTCGTGCGCCGGGCCGGCGGCCGGCGCCTTCTTGGCGGTGCCGATGATCATCACCAGCGGGATCACGCCCAGCGTCAGGATCATCAGCAGTTGGAAGTCGTTGAGATAGGCGATCAGGTTCGCCTGCTGCGTCACGATCATGTCGAGCATCGCGCGGCCCAGGTCGGTCTTGGTGTTCAGCGTCGAAGCTACGTCCGGCATCTGCAGCGCGTTGTTGAACGGCGTCACGCTCTCCGTCAGCCGCGCATGCATGTAGGTCGTCTCGCTGGTGAGCTGAGCTATCACCATGGAGATGCCGATCGACGAGCCGATATTGCGCATCAGCGTCAGAATCGACGTGCCGCCCGTGCGCAGGTGTCCTGGAAGCGTCGCGAACGCCACCGCGGAGATCGGCACGAAAAGGAGGCCGAGGCCCACGCCCTGCACGATGCTGGTGAGCACGATCATCTCTTGCGTCACATCGAGCGAGTAGCCCGTCATGTAATAGAGCGTGCCGCCGGCGAGGATCAGCCCGGTCAAGATGAGATAGCGAACTTGGAACCATTTCATGAGCCGCGGCACGGCCAGCATGGTCAGCAACGTGCCGACGCCGCGTGAGCCGAGCAGGAAGCCGGCCGTCTGGATCGGATAGTTGAGCAGGTTCTGCATGAACGGCGTCACCAGCGCCATGGTGCCGAACAGCACCACGCCGATGACCACCATGAACACGACGCCGCTGACGAAATTGCGGTCCTTGAACAGATCGAAGTTCACGAACGGTTCCGGCGTGGTCAGCGAATGGGCGAAGAAGTAATAGAAGCCCACGGCCGAGATGATCGTCTCGGTCCATATCTCGTTCGAATCGAACCAGCCGACCTGCTCGCCGCGGTCCAGCATCAATTGCAGCGAGCCGATGCCGATGGCCAGCGCGATGAAGCCGAACCAGTCGAAGCGCATGCCCTCCTGCTTCTTGGTCTCGTCCATGAACAGCATGAGACCTAAAGCGGTGAGCACGCCGATCGGCAGGTTGATCAGGAACACCCAGTGCCAGGAGTAATTATCGGTGAGCCAGGCGCCCAGCGTCGGGCCCATGATCGGCCCGAGCATCACACCGACGCCCCAGATCGCCATGGCCTGGCTGCGTTCCTCCGGCGTGTAGACGTCGAGCAGCAGCGCCTGCGAGAGCGGCACCAGCGCCGCGCCGGCCATCCCTTGCAGCAGGCGGAACAGCACCATCTGCTCGATGTTCTGCGCCACCGCGCAGAGCAGCGAGGCGACGGTGAAGCCCACCACGCACATGATGAACAGCTTCTTGCGGCCGAAGCGGTCGGCGAGCCAGCCCATCGGCGCGGTCATGATCGCGGCAGCGACGATATAGGACGTCAGCACCCAATTGATCTGGTCGAGCGAGGCCGACAGCGAGCCCTGCATATAGGGCAGGGCGACGTTGGCGATCGTGGTGTCCAACGCCTGCATGATTGTGGCGGTCATGGCGCAGACCGTCACCATCATGCGTCGCGTCTTCGGCGACATCGCTGAGGCGGACACCGGAGCCATTACTGCTGATCCGAAGTCTCAGCCGCCGATGCCGATGCGAACGGCATGCGGCTGTGGTGGGTGTCGATCTCGACATTCACGCTCATGCCGGAACGCAGCAGGCGCGTGTTTTCGTCCTTGTCGAAGGCGATGCGCACGGGCACGCGCTGCACGACCTTCACCCAGTTGCCGGTCGCGTTCTGCGGCGGCAGGATCGAGAATTGCGCGCCGGTGCCGGGGCTCACCGCGAGAACGGTGCCCTTGAAGGTGTGGCCGGGGAAGCTGTCGATATCGAGCGTCGCCTTCTGGCCGACGCGCAGATAGGTGATGTCGGTTTCCTTCGGATTGGCATCGACCCACGGCGCCTGGTCATCGACCACGCTCAGGATCGGCGTGCCCGCCGGCACGAAGCGGCCGACCTGGATGTTGTCGACCTGCGTCGCGGTGCCGGAGATCGGCGCGCGGATGATGGTATGGTTGAAATCGCGCTGCGCATTGTCGAGCGCGGCTTTGGCCTGCGCATATTCGGGGAACTGCTCGAGCGGCAGATCGGGATTGCCGAGCAATTGGTTGAGCGTAGTGTCGCGCTGCTGCTTGGTGAATTCCAGCTCGAGCTGCGCGGTCACCAGCGCGCCCAAGGCGGTGTCGACGTCCACCTGCGAGCCGGCCTGCGTCTGCACCAGCTTGGTCTTGCGATCGACGTCGCGCTGCTTGAGATCGACGTTCTTCTGTCCGAGATCGACCAGGTCATTGAGCGACTTGTAGCTGGTCTTTAGCTTGTCGAAGGCGCTGTGCGCCGCGTTGAGCTTGCCCTTCGCGCCGTCGAGCTGGAGCTGGTAGGGCACCTTGTCGAGCGTGAACAGCTCGTCGCCCGGCTTCACATGCTGACCTTCGCGGATCGCGACGTGGATGATCTTGCCGGAGATGTCCGGCGTGATGAGCACCTTCTGCGCGCCCACATAGGCATTGTCGGTGGAGATGTAGCGCCCGCCGGTGATGTAAATGCCGCCGCCGATCACCGCCGCGAGCAGCGGCAGGCCGACCAGCAGGATCATGCGCAGGCGCTTGCGGCCGAAACGCGACATCGCGCCGGCTTGCGCCGGCGCTTCGCTCGCGCCTTCCGGTTTCGCCTTCGCTTCGGGGGGAGGAACTATTTTGAGGGCTTTGTCGCTCATAACGATTCAACCAGTGCGGATTGTTGAGTGTTGTTGTTGGAGTTGCGATTGATGGCGGTGCGCAGGTTGTCCTTCATGAGGACGATGTTGCGCAGAAGCTGTTCGAGCCCCGCGGGATCGATGCCGTCGAGCACCTCTTTCATGACGTTCTGCCCGAGGTGGCCAAGCTGCTCGAGCAGCGGGCGGGCGGCCGGCTTCAGATAGAGGCGGTTGGCGCGGCGATCGTGCGGGTCGGGCCGACGCTCGATCAGGCCGTTCTGGGCCAGCCGGTCAAGCAGGCGGGTCAGCGAGATCGGCTGCAGGTCCAGCATTTCCGCCAGCTCCGACTGCTTTTGTCCTTCCTGGCGATCCAGGCGGACCAGCACGCTCCACTGGGCCTGGGAAATGCCGAGTTGGCGTCCACGCTGGTCGGCGTAGGTGCTCAGCATCCGAGCTACATCTTTGATATTAAATGCGATTTCTCGCTCGATCGGAAGTTTCGTCATGGCTCTCAGCGGATTTGATCAGTACGGATATAATAAGCATGCTTATAATAAGCGCAATAGGCCTTTCGACTAAGTTCCGTGGCCGGTAGCCGGTGACGGCGGCGCTGCTCTCGGGCACAGTTCGCGCCCCGCGCAGGCGCCCACAAAGACGACGGGCGCGAGGCCGGTCACCGCGGGCAACGGGGAGACAAGCGATGAGCGACGACGTCCATGAGGTCTACGCGGTGCGCTACGCCGAGCACCCGCGGATGCGCTCGGAGAACTACATCTTCGGCGATCCGCACGACGCGATGACCTCGCTCGTCTACTACGTCTGGGTGATCAAAGGCCCGCACGGGACTTTCGTCGTCGATACCGGCTTCGACCAAGCCGCCGCGGCGGAGCGCGGGCGCACTATCACGCGTCCGGTGGGCGAGGGCCTGGGTGCGCTCGGGGTCGATCCCGAGACGGTACGTGACGTCATCATCACGCATATGCATTGGGACCATGCCGGGAACCACGACCTGTTCCCGAACGCACGCTACCACGTGCAAGACGAAGAGATGGCCTACGCCACCGGCCGCTGCATGTGCCACAAGATGCTGCGCGTGCCCTTCAGCGAGGGCGACGTGGTCTCGATGGTGCGCAAGATCTTCGCCTACCGCGTCGACTTCCATAATGGCGCGGAGGAACTCGCGCCGGGCATCACGCTGCACAAGGTCGGCGGTCATTCGAAAGGCCTGCAGTGCGTGCGTGTGAAGACGCGACGCGGCTATGTCGTGGTCGCCTCCGACTGCTGCCACCTTTATTCGCACCTCGACGAAGGGCGCGTGTTCCCGATCACCTACAGCGTCGCCGACACGCTCGAGGGCTACAAGACGCTGCTCAAGCTCTCGTCATCGCGCCACCACATGGTGCCGGGTCACGACCCGACGGTCACGGACATCTACCCCGCCGCGAAGGCCGGCTTGGAGAATTGGATCGTGCGCCTGGATGCCGATCCGAAGGTGTGAGTGTGGCACATCCGTCATTCCGGGACGGCCCAAAGGGCCGGACCCGGAATCCAGAAAAGTATCAAGAGCATTTGTGTTTCTGGATTCCGGGTTCGCGCAAGCGCGCGCCCCGGAATGACCGCATCCTCAGAGGCGCTTAGTTTCATCACATCTGCCAACGCTCGCGCGCAAAACGCTCACATCTATGTCATGCGCGAAGGTGCCGCCAGCGGCGATCATTATTTGAAATTGAATAATGCAAAGAACGGCCCGGGCGCAGCAAGCGGGCACAAGTCGCACCGAAGCAGG
>Ga0310811_10010010_pt1 | contig 12255 bp, 12 predicted proteins | sample YCmetagenome_FD_207642 | JGI IMG/M metagenome (GOLD analysis project Ga0310811, IMG submission 207642) | Soil microbial communities from experimental microcosm in Duke University, North Carolina, United States - YC | ecosystem: Engineered > Artificial ecosystem > Soil microcosm > Unclassified ... | reverse complement strand
GGTGAACAACACCTTGGTGCCGTCGTTGTTGAAGGTCGCCGAATGCCAGTAGGAGAAATTCGAATCGGAGGCGGCGGCCACGCGCCTTGGATGCGCCGCGTCCTTGATGTCGAGCAGCAGGCCGTACTCGGCGCACGCCCCGGCACCGACGCCGAGGGCGGGGTAGACCGTGACGTCGTGGCACTGATCGGGCCCCGCCTGTGGTTTCATCATTTTGTCCATGATTCCCTGGAGCGCGTTGCGCAGCGCCGTGCTGTCGGCGGCGGTCGGAGCACCGCTGCCTCCGCGCGCCCGCACGACGCTATCGAGCATCGGCGTCACAAATTGGGCGGGGAGTATGAAGGCCTGATCTTCCATGATCGCAGCAAAGGCGCCGGCCGCCCTGGCCGAGTCGACGGTCTTGGTCGCCGGGGCCGAGTCGATCGGCGCCATGCCGTGGCTGGTCACCTTGGGCAATCCCTCGAAAACTCGCGGTCGGTTCACGATCTGCGCCTTTTCGGGCGCGGCGAGGGGGACGCGGATCACATCGAGGCGGAACAGCGCCGAGCTCGTGTCCTTCTCGGGAGGAGCGTTAACGCACCCCGCGAGCTCCTGGGCCGGCCGCACCGGCGCCTGGCCCGACACGTAGATGAAGACGGCGCCGGTGTCGTGCGGGTCGGTCACGACGGTGTGCGTGTGGGAGCCGCGGCAGGTCTGCACGGCCGCCACGCTCTTCGGGTGGGCGAGGTCGGAGATGTCGTAGATGCGAATGCCGCGGAAGCGGTCCGGGCTCGCCGGGGCCTGCACGCCTTGGGTGCCGCAGTCGATCCGCCCGTCGGTCGATTCTCCCGAGACGAACAACAGGTGACGGTAGACGGACACGTCGCTCTGCATGTCGGGGCAGATGTTCAGGGTGGTCCGGGTGGGGTGCGCCGGGTCCGACACGTCCCACACCTGGAAGCCGCGGAAGCTCCCCTGAATGACGTAGTGCCCCTGAAAGGCGATGTCGGAGTTCATGTAGCCGAAATCGCCGGGTTGCTCGGGAATGAACTCCCTGGGGGGAGCGCTCGTGGACACGAGGCGCATGTTCCAGGCTGCCTGGGCCGCATCCATCCATCCGGCGCGCAGTCCGACGCGCGGGTCCGGGCTGGGTTGTTGGGCGACGGCGCGAGCGGCGGCGAAAGCGCCCGCAATCACGAGGATTGCGACCGCGGACTGGCGACGAATCACGGGTTCCTCTGGGTGATGTGAGATCTGGAAATTCGCCCGGTCGGCGCGCCGGCGTAAGACCCGCATATTTCCGAGATGCTCAAGTCGCCGTTCCTGCAGGAGCTCGAGGGCGCCCGGAAGGTCCTCATCGCCGGCATCGGCGGCGGCTTCGATGTCTTCAGCGGGCTGCCACTCTACTTCGGACTGCAGGCGGACGGCAAGCAGGTCCATCTGGCCAACCTGTCGTTCTCCCTCCTGCCCCCGGAGCCCGAAGCTCGGTTGGCACCGGCCGTCCTCACGGTCACCGCCTCGACCCCCCGCGTGACGAACTATTTCCCCGAGAAACACCTGTGTCAGTGGTTTCGCGGCCAGAGTCAGGACATCGCGATCTATTGTTTCGAGCGCACGGGCGTCCAGCCGCTGCTGGAGGCCTACCGTGCGCTGGTCGCCCACCTCGGCGTGGACACCGTAATCCTCATCGACGGTGGGACCGATAGTCTGATGCGGGGGGACGAACACGGGTTGGGCACGCCGCAGGAGGACATCGCCAGCATCACGGCCGTGCACGAGCTGGACGTGGAGCGCAAGCTGCTCGTCTGCCTGGGATTCGGCATCGATCACTATCATGGTGTCTGCCACTCGCATTTCCTGGAGGCCGTGGCCGAGCTGACGCGACATGGCGGATATCTGGGGACAGTGTCACTCGTCGCAGACATGCCGGAGGTTCGGCGCTACCGGGAAGCGACGGAAACGGTGTTCGCGCTGATGCCGCACCACATCAGCATCGTGTCGAGCTCAATCCTTTCGGCGCTCCAGGGGCAATATGGTGACCATCATGCCACCGACCGCACCGAGGGAAGTCAGTTGTGGATCAACCCGCTCATGCCGATTTACTGGTGCTTTCGCCTCGGCCCGGTTGCCGAGCGCATCCTGTATCGCGATGCGATGCTCGAAACGCGCTCCTATATGGACATCAATTACGCCATCGATGAGTTTCGGCTGCGCTGCGCGGCGATTCGCCCGCCGGTGGCCATTCCTCTCTGACGGGAGATACCGACATGAGGGTCAGTAAGATCATCGCCGGTCTTTGCGGATTACTCGGTGCCGGCGGGATGTTCCGCGACTCAAGTCGCGGCTCGGCGCTGGCGCGACACGTCCTCAAGGACGAATGGCTCGACAATCACGTCGCCCGCACTCCGCCCATGGGGTGGAACAGCTGGAATCACTTCGGCTGCGACGTGAGCGCCCAGCTGATTCGGGAAACCGCCGACGCGATGGTCGCGAGCGGACTGCGCGATGCGGGCTATCAGTATGTCGTGATCGACGACTGCTGGCAGGTGGCGCGCGATGCACGCGGTCGGCTCGTCGCGGACTCCGCGCGGTTTCCCGGCGGCATGAAGCCGCTGGCCGACTACGTTCACAGCCGCGGCCTCAAGTTCGGCCTCTACACCGACGCCGGCCGCCGCACCTGCCAGGGCCGGCCGGGGACGTACGGGTCCGAGGAGGTGGACGCCCGCACGTTCGCCGAGTGGGGTGTGGACTATGTCAAGGAGGACTGGTGCAACGCGGAAGGGCTCGATGCCCCCACACAGTACGCCAAGTTCCGTGATGCGCTCGCGAGCGCGGGGCGACCGATGGTCTTCAGCATCTGTGAGTGGGGTTCGGCCAGTCCATGGGACTGGGGCCCCGCCACCGGGAACCTGTGGCGCACCACCACCGACATCGAAGACCACTGGACGAGCATGCTCTCGAACCTCGACATCTCCGGCCAGCACGGGTCGGCCGCGCGGCCCGGGGCGTGGAACGACCCCGACATGCTCGAGATCGGCAACGGCGGAATGACCGACGACGAGTACCGTGCGCACTTCAGCCTGTGGGCGATCATGGCGGCGCCGCTGATCGCGGGAAACGACGTGCGGTCGATGTCCGCGGGGACGCGCGATATCCTGACCAACCGCGAGGTCATCGCGGTGGATCAGGACTCCCTGGGTGTGCAGGGAACGGTGGTCGAGGAGCGGAGCCCGGAGCTGCAGGTGTGGATGAAACCGCTCAAGGACGGGAGCCGGGCGGTGGTGCTGCTGAATCGCTCCGCGCTGCAGACGGTGATCGCGGCGTCGTGGTGGCGGCTGCGCATCGCCGGACGCGCCCACGTGCGCGACCTGTGGAGCCACACCGACCTGGGGACGTTCAGCGACCACTTCAGCGCGACGGTACCGGCGCACGGGGCCGTCGTCGTGCGGATCACGCCAGAGAAGAACTGACGCTGTCCGTGACGCGACGCCGGGGAGGGGGCGCCGGACGCGTTGGACGCGGGGGCGCTCGACCCGGACAACGCGTTCGAATCTCACTGCCGGTCACCAGCGAAGATGTCCAGGCCGTGCGGCCCCCGCGTCCTCGCATCCTAGCCCCTCCTCCGGCGTCGCTCGAAGATCCACACAGCGCCTCACAATGACCGGAGCGAGTCCGTCTCCTGCGCGAGCGCGTCGAGGAACTGCTGCATCTCGAGTGCGCGGCGCTCACCCTCGCGTTTGGCCGCCGCCGTCTGCAGCCGCCCCGGCATGTCGTGCAGCTGCTGCCGGATGACGTCGATCGCGTGCGGCAGATCCGGCGTGAATTTCTCCCGCGTCGTGAGCGACACGATGCGCGCGACGTCGATCGCACCCATGAAGTCGAGGATGTCGGCATCGCGAAACAGGATCGCGACGGCCACGGTATCGGGCGGCCGGTAGTACTGGTGGTGATCGATGATCTCCTTCACGAGCGGCGCCTGCTCCATCGGGAACCCGGCTTCGCGCAGCACCGTATCCACCACCTGAATGCCTCGGTCGCCGTGATCGACGCCCGGTATGGCGTAGGGGGGCAGGCCCCCCATGTCGTGCAGGTACGCCGCCGCGTAGAGCGCGTCGGTGTCCACGACAACCCCCTCGGCCCGGGCGAGGGCCATCGTCGTCGCGTAATCCCGCCGCCCATGCGCCGGCCCCCACGCGGTGTGCTGCAGATGCGCTTCAGCGAACGTGCGGATGTTGTCCCGCCAGTCACCGGCGGGCGAACGGCGCGCGGCGGTCGCGGGTACACAGGCCAGCAGCAGCAGAGGCAGTAGTTTGGGAGTGGGACGCATAGGGGGCTCGCGGAGTCGGGGCCCAGGAATATGAGGGAGATCATGAGCCACGACGAGCTCGCCGCGCGGCATGACAGCAGGCTCGAGCGCTGGATTGCGCCAGCAGTCGCCGCGCACGGGACGCGATCGGGATTCCGGTTGCTCGCGACGGGCCTGGACGCGTTTTGCGCGCGTGTGGGCCTCATCGAGCTCGCCGACCGCACCCTCGATCTGCAGTACTACATCTTCCACAGCGACACTTCAGGCGAGATCATCGTCGACCGGCTGATCGCGGCGGCGGACCGGGGGGTCCGCGTGCGGCTGCTGCTGGATGACTGGGGCACACTCGAGAAGAAGGACGAAGCCGTGGTGGGACTCGATGCGCATGCGAACATCGAGATCCGCCTCTTCAACCCCTACGTTCATCGCTCGGGGATGGGGAAGGTGGGCGAGTTGGTGAAGAGCTTCTCTCGCGTCAACCGGCGCATGCACAACAAGCAGCTGATTGCCGACGGCGTCGCTGTCGTGCTCGGCGGACGCAATATCGGGGACGAGTATTTTGGGCTCGGTGAGCTGGATTTTCAGGATGTCGACGTACTGGCCGGTGGACCCATTGTCCGTGAGTCCACGGCGATTTTCGAAGCGTATTGGCGGAGCGCATTCGCCAAGCCGGTCTCGGCAATGCGCACAGCAGCGCCAAGCTCCCAGCAGTTCGACGCGGCGCGACGGGCGTTGGCCGAACGGGTCGAACAGCGGCGTGCCTCACAATACGCCAAGGCGCTGCTGGAGTCGCCGCTCGCAACGGATCTGCGTGAAACGCGCGACGTCTTGCCGCATTGGGCCCACGCCCGGATGTTCGCCGATCCTCCCGGCAAGCTCGCCGAGCCGGCCGGTGCCAGAGGCCCTGAGTATCTGGGCGCGCACGTTGCCGCCGCTGTTCGCTCGGCGCAATCGGAGCTGCTGCTCGTGTCCCCCTACTTCGTCCCGGGGCAAGAAGGAGTCGCCACGCTCGGCGGCAAGCGCCGGGAGGGTGTCAGCGTCCGGGTGTTGACGAACTCGCTGGCGGCGACGGATGTGTGGCTGGTGCACGCCGGGTATCGGAAGTACCGACGGCCACTGTTGCGGCAGGGCGTCCAGCTCTACGAGCTGAAGGCAGAGGGGCGGGCCGGCCCGGGGCGCCGCTCGCCGGTCGGCTCCTCCCGAGCGAGCCTGCATGGGAAAACATTCGTGTTCGATCGCCAATCGGTGTTCATCGGCTCGATGAACCTCGATGCGCGCTCCATCGATCAGAACACCGAGGACGGCGTGCTGATCGAGAGTGCGGCGTTCGCCGGGGAAGTGGCGGCCCTGTTCGAGCGTTGGAGCGGTCTCGGCGTCTCGTACGAGGTCCGGCTGACCGGCGGACGGCAGCTGGAGTGGCTCGCCACGGGCGGCGGCCAGGCGATGCGATTCACCCGGGAGCCGGAGGCGGGATTCTGGCGACGACTCGGCGCCGCAGTATGCTCGGTCCTTCCGATCGACTGGCTGATTTAGAGGCTGGCACCGCCCTCGCCGCACGGGCCCTCAAGGTCTCACGCGTCGAGGGGGCACGCCCCGGCGAGGAAGTGCGTCAGCGGGCTGCGGCGGGAGCACCGGCTCCCGTCAGGCGGCGGGCGATGGCGCCCGGCACGTCCGAACCCCGAAGATCGAATAGATCGCGCAGTATCCGAACACTCCCGTCAGGAGCGGCAGAAAACCCAGGATCCTGAACACCACGCCCAGCGTTCCCCCGACGATGCCCGCCCAACCCAGGTAGAGCAACACCACAGCCACAACGATCCGCAGCGCGCGGTCCCAGCCGGCTTCATTCACGAACGACGCCACATGTACCTCCCACGATGAGGAACGGATCGATGCGGCACCCTGTGTGCCGCTATCAGGGAAAACGCCGGGCAGGGTAAGGAATCGATGAAACAGCATTGAATTCAGCTTCCGACAAGAAATCATCATGTCGACTTGCGGCTCCGTTGTATCGCGATAGTGCAATATGCCCATGCACAACCACACTGGAGCCATCGATGCCGCAACCCCTGACACGCCTGGATCCCGATCTGCTCGAGCGGGCGGCCGCGGTCATCAAGTGCCTCGGACATCCCCTCCGGCTGCAACTGCTCGAAGCGCTGGAAGCCGGCGCAGCGACAGTCACCGAGCTGCAGGCGTTCAGCGGCGCGACGCAGGCCATGGTGTCGCAGCAGCTGGCCACGTTGCGCGGGCATGGGGTCGTCACCGCACACCGTGACGGGCCGTTCGTCCGTTACGCAATCGCCGAACCCAAAGTGCACCACATCCTCGCCTGCATTCGGGGCTGTGGCGCGTAAGGAGACCGGATGAAGCGCATTGTGATTCTCGGCGCCGGCACGGCTGGAACCATCATGGCCAACCGTCTGGCGAAGCTGTACCGCCGCGAGCTGGATGACGGCTCTTGGCGGATCACCCTCGTGGACCAGGACGATCGGCACGTATACCAGCCAGGCCTCCTGTTCCTGCCGTTCGGCGGCTATACCCCCGAGCAAATCGTGAAGCCACGCCGCCCGCTCATCGCGCGAACCGTCCAGTACATCCAGGCTGGCATCGACCGCGTGGAGCCGGATCGGGACGTCGTTTTCCTCGAGGGCGGGAGTCCCTTGTCGTACGATGCGCTGATCATCGCCACCGGAACGCGGATTGCGCCCGAAGAGACGGAAGGAATGCTCGGGGAGGGGTGGCGCTCCAAGGTCTTCGATTTCTACACGCTCGAGGGGGCCAGCGCGCTGCGCGACGCCCTGGCGCGTTTCACGGGCGGCCGCCTGGCGATCAACGTCGTCGACATGCCGATCAAGTGTCCCGTCGCGCCGCTCGAGTTCGCGTTTCTGGCGGATGCCTACTTCACCGAGCGCGGGATTCGCGACAAGGTCGACATTTCCTACGTCACGCCCCTGGATTCGGCGTTCACGAAGCCCACGTCTGCTAAGACGCTGACGCACCTGCTCGCCGACAAGGGCATCGCGCTGGTGACCGAGTTCGCCACCGGATCGGTGGATGGGGCGGCCGGTCGACTCGTGTCGTACGATGAACGGGTCGTGGAGTTCGATCTCCTCGTCACCGTTCCGCTGCACGCCGGGCAAGACTACATCGGCCGCTCGCCCGGTCTCGGCGACTCGCTCAAGTTCGTACCGACCGATCCGCACACCCTGCAGACGAAGCGCAAAGCGAACATCTTCGCCCTCGGCGACGCGACCGACGTCCCGGCTTCGAAAGCGGGCTCCGTGGTGCACTTCGAGGCGGAGGTCCTGGCCCCGAACGTGCGGCGCTTCCTCGCCGGCCTGCCGCTCGACCCCGGTTTCGACGGGCACTCGAACTGCTTCATCGAGACCGGATTCGACAAGGCGTTGCTGATCGACTTCAACTACGAGGTCGAGCCGGTGCCGGGGAAATTCCCATTCGCCCTGGGCCCGCTCTCGCTGTTGCAGGAGTCGCGGCTCAACCACATCGGGAAGCTCGCGTTCCGCTGGGTCTACTGGAATCTCCTCCTGCCGGGCCACGACATCCCTGGCATCACGCCGCGCATGTCCCTCCGGGGCAAGCGGCTGCCGGTGCCGGCCGTCGACGTGACCGCCACCGAACCCGAACTGGTCGCCAGCGCGACCGAGAAGGAGCACTGACATGCCCGTCCTCCAAGTGCTGGACGCGTCGCTCGAAGTGGATGCGGAGGGCTTTCTGCAGAAGCCGGAGCAATGGAACGAGGATCTGGCCCTCGAGATCGCGCGCGTCAACGGCATTCCCGATCTGAATGAGCGCCACTGGATGGTCATCCGCTTCATGCGCGACACCTATCTGCGCACCGGCACCGCGCCGACGATCCGCACGCTCGGCAAGGATTCCGGCGTGCCGATCAAGGAGCTCTACCAACTCTTTCCCAAAGGCCCCGCGAAGCTCGCCGCGAAGATCGGCGGCATTCCGAAGCCCAAGGGTTGCATCTAAGGAGGCTCGACCATGACTACGATCGCAATGCCCGCCACGGCGGTTCAGGCCGGCGCCGAGCGCCGGGACGACGCCATCACCAAGGTGTCGATCATCGTCTCGCACGGCTCGCTCGAGGGCATCTATCCGGCCCTCATCATGGCGAACGGCGCCCGCATGGAAGGCATCGAAGCCAATCTGTTCTTCACCTTTTTCGGGATGGATGCCATCACGAAGCAGAAACAGTCGAAGATTCGCGTGGCGACGGTCGGGAACCCGGCCATGGGGATCCCCACGCTGCTCGGCGCCATCCCGGGGATGAGCGCGCTGGCCACCCGGATGATGACGAAGAAGATGGCGGCGTTGGACATCCCTCCCATCGACGAGTTCATCCAGCTGTGCGCCGACTCAGGCGTCCGACTCTTCGCCTGCAAGGCGTCGGTGGACATGTTCGGTCTCACGCAGCAGGACTTCGTCGACACGGTGGAAGGCATCATCACCGTCGGAGACTTCTACGGCCTCGCCGCCGGCGGCCAGATCATTTTCACCTGAGCCCTCACCTGTTACGGAGCGTGATATGTCTCGCCCACTGACGTTCGGTTTGGTCGCCGCGGCGCTCCTCGCGCCGGTGGCCACCCGTGCACAGACGAACGGATACCTGCTCTCGTGCTCCGCGGCTGCGACACTCGGCCGCGGCTGCACCACACTCGCGGACCCCGGCGATCCGGCTGTCCTCTTGTCCAACCCCGCGAGCCTCGCGACCATCGGCGGCCGCGCCTTGTCGCTGAACGGCGCCGCCTTCCTGCCGTTCATGAGCTATCGCAACACCGTGAACGCCGTGACGCCCGGGAAGGACAATCTGTATCCCCTTCCCGCCGTGTTCTTCGCGGACCGCGCCCGCGGTCGGTGGGCGTTCGGCGTCGGCGCCCAGACGCTCGGCGGGATGGGCGCCGACTACACGCTGACGCACCCGTTACTGGGACCGAATCAGCACTACCACTCGAAATTCGGTCTCATGAAAGGTGGGCTCGCCGCCGCCTTCAGAGTGACGCCGCGGTTGTCGGTGGGCGCCATGGCCGGCGCGGTGTACGGGCAGGTCGAGTTCGCGACGCCCTACGCGGTCAATCCGGCCCAGCTCGCAGGGCTCGCGGGCCTGGCCCAGGATCCCGATTACGCCCCGCTGCTCGCGGGCTTCACCGAAGCCACCGCCTATGCCGACATGAGCGGCCTCTCCGGGTTCGGCTTCACCGCGGCTGCGAGCATCGAGTATCAGGCGTCGCCGGACGTGACGGTGGCGCTGGCCTGGACTGCGCCGTCGACCCTCACGATGGGAGGCGGCCAGGCGGCGCTGGACATGAACGCGCAGTTCGGCCAGCTCTACCAGGGTATGGTGGCGGCCAAAGGCGGCGACACCGCCACCGTCAATGCGCAATTGGCGGGATTCGGGATCGACCTGTCGAAGGGGATGGCGACGCAGTTCGGCGCGGCCGTGGATTTCGGCATTCCCCAGACGCTGACACTCGCCGTCGGTGCGCGTCCGTCGCTGCGGTGGCGGCTCGGCGTCGACGCCGGCTGGGTCGGCTGGAAGCACGCGTTCCGGGGCATGCCGGTCCGCCTGTCGAATGGCTCGAACGCCAACATCAACATCGTGATGAACGGCAGCCCGACGAACGGCGCGTTCGCCGCCACCTGGCCGACGGAATGGCGCGATGCGTGGATCGCTCGAATCGGCGCGGAGTTCGCCGCGGCGCCGGCCCTCACGCTGCGGGGAGGCGCGATCTACGGTTCGAACCCGGTGTCGAGCGAATACCTGTTCACCGTGTTCCCGGCGATCGTACAGAGTGCCGCAACGGTGGGGTTCGGCTATCAGGTTGGGGCAACGGCGGTCAGCGTCACCTACGCGCATGCCTTTGCCCGGGCGCAGACCGCGGGCGCGACCAGCGGCGTCGCGGCCGAGTACGCGAACAGCACGAGCCGGCTCGGAGAGAATACACTGTCCGTCGGTTTGGGCTGGCATTTCTAGACTATCAAAGTTGGTGAAGGTGAGTGGACGTTGGTGGAGGATGGTGGAGGTTGAGCGCGCACCGAACAACCAGCACCAACCTCCACCACCCTCCACCAACCTCCAAAACCTCCCCGGGTGCATATTGAGTCCCGATGCCATCCCGGCGTCTTCCCCTCTGGGCACTCGTCTCCGCCGCGTGGTTCGGCCCCGCGATCCTCGCGGCGTTCGAGGCCTACGTGCAGGGGAGGCTCGGCAGCCGCGAGCCGGCGACGTGGCGCAGCATCATCTGGGAGAGCGGCGACTGGCTGATTTGTGCGCTGCTCACTCCTGCGGTCTTCTGGATGGCGCGCCGCTATCCGGTCACCCGCGGCACCCTTACCCGCAGCATCCCGCTGCATTTCGGCGCCGCGATCCTCCTGTGCGTGGCCTGGGCAGGGGCGGGCATCCTCCTCAGCTGGGCGATGTTTCGCTCCACGCCATACGGCGGCGGCGCGGCGAGCTGGTTCTTCACGACGCTGCCGTTCGGCGTCGCCGTGTATTTCGCTGTCCTGGGGGTGGCGCACGCCGCCGCCTTCTTTCTGGAAGCCCGCGAGCGGGAAACGCAGGCCGCCCGCCTCTCGGCGCAGCTCGCCGAAGCGCGGCTCGGGGCGTTACGCATGCAGCTGCAGCCCCATTTCCTCTTCAACAGTCTCAACGCCATCGCCGTGACCGTGCGCGACCGCGACACGGCCACCGCCACCCGACTGATCGAGCAGTTGGGAGACGTGCTGCGCCGTGTGATGCGGGCCGATCGACCTCCCGAAGTCACACTCGCTGAAGAGCTGGAGTTCGTGCGCCAGTATCTCGCGATCGAGGAGGTGCGCTTCTCGGACCGACTGCGGCCGACGTTCGACATCGAGCCGGGTCTCGAGCGGGCGGCGGTTCCCGAGTTCGTACTGCAGCCACTGGTCGAGAATGCCCTGCGGCACGGCCTGGCCCGCCGCGTGACCGCGACGCTCCTGAGGATCGAGGCGCGGCGTGAGGGCGACGAGATGGTTCTGCGCGTCACCGACGACGGGCCGGGGCCGGACGAAGCGCCGGCCGAGGAGACCACGGGCGTGGGGCTCATGAACCTGCGCGAGCGGCTCGCCTCGCTGTACGGGGCGCGGGCGCGCCTCGAGCTCGTGGGGACGCCGGGGGGTGGTGCCATCGCGACGGTACGGCTGCCGTATCGCGAGCTCGAGACCGCCCGTGGCTGAGTACCGTGCGTTGATCGTGGACGACGAGCCGCTGGCGCGGCGGGGTATCCGCCAGCTCCTCGCGCCGTATCCCGACGTTCGGGTGGTCGGGGAGTGTCGCGACGGCCGCGAAGCGCTGCGCGCTTTGACGAGCCACCAGCCCGACCTCGTCTTTCTCGACGTCCAGATGCCGGGGCTCGACGGGTTCGGCCTGATCCGGGTCCAGGGCGTCGAGCGGATGCCGCTCACGGTGTTCGTCACCGCCCACGACGACTTCGCCGTTCGGGCGTTCGAGACGCAAGCGCTCGACTATCTCGTGAAGCCGCTGTCCGAGTCACGCTTCAAGGCGACGATGCAGCGGGTGCTCGAGCGGCTGCGGGCGCGGCTCGGCGAGCGGGTCGCCGTTCCGACCGACACCGGGGAGCTGCTGCTCGACGCCAATGAGATCGACTGGATCGAGGCGCGCGACGACTACTCGGAGATTCACGCGGGCGCCGAGCGCTACCGCATCCGGGCATCGCTCGCCGCACTGGTCCGGCGCCTCGATCCGGCCAGATTCACCCGCATCCATCGCTCGGCCGTCGTGCGGCTCGATCACGTGCGCGAGCTGAGGACGGGCGGGCGGGACGGCGCCACCGTCGTGCGCTTGCGCGACGGCACGGAGCTGCCGGTGAGCCGGCGGCGCCTGGCCGGTCTCAAGCAGCGGTTCCAGCCCATCGACCGCTAACCGCGGGATTCCGACCGCTCGCCGTGGGGCAATTGACCGGCGG